>Ga0070741_10009212_pt1 | contig 19316 bp, 18 predicted proteins | sample Coa_R1_4_FD_66440 | JGI IMG/M metagenome (GOLD analysis project Ga0070741, IMG submission 66440) | Surface soil microbial communities from Centralia Pennsylvania, which are recovering from an underground coalmine fire - Coalmine... | ecosystem: Environmental > Terrestrial > Soil > Unclassified ...
TGGGCGATCTTCTACGTGCACGTGGACGACGTCGAGGCCGCGATCGCCAAAGCAGAAGAGCTGGGCGCGACGACGGCCGTTCCGTTCACCGACAATGGCGCAATCGAATTCGCCCATCTCGTCGACCCGCTGGGCAACCGGTTCGGCGTGTGGCGGCCCAAGTCGTCATAAGTCAGCGCAGCGCCGCCGCCATCGCTTCTTTCGGCGCCGGCCGACCGGTGAACAGTTCGACTTGAGCGAACGCCTGATGCAACAGCATCTGCAGGCCGCCGATCACCCGTCCGCCCGCCTCGGTCGCCGCCGCTGCCAGCGGCGTGGGCCACGGTTCGTAGATCGCGTCCAGCAGCACCGGCGCGCGCCGCAGTGCCGCGACGTGAGTGGCGGCGGCGTCCGCGGGAATGGTGCTCACCACAGCACCGGCGGCGGCGATTTCGTCGGCCAGGTCAGGATCCGTGAACGAGCGCCACCGGCCCTGCGCGCCAACATGTTCGGCCAACGCCACCAGCGGCTCGGCCTTGGCCCGGTCGCGGGCGACGACCGTGACGTGACGGGCGCCGAGGGGCTGCGCGGCGGCTACAGCCGCTCGTGCGGTGCCGCCTGAACCGAGCACGACGAGGTCGCCGGTCACCGGCCCCAGCGCGCCCACTACGCCCGCCACGTCGGTGTTATCGGCGCGCCATCCGCGGTCTGTGCGTACCAGAGTGTTGGCCGAGCCCACGAGCTCGGCCCGCTCACTGCGTTCGTCCGCGAATCGCAGCGCGGCGAATTTGCCGGGCATCGTCACCGACACGCCCACCCATTCGGGACCGAAAGCGCTTACCACGCTTGGCAACTGGTCAGCTGCGCATTCGATGCGCTCATACGTCCAATCGTCAAGCCCCAGCGCGCGGTAGGCGGCGAGGTGCAGTTGCGGTGAGCGCGAATGCGTGATCGGCGAGCCGAGTACTGCCGCTCTACGCGCGGTCATCGCGCGCTGTCGAGGACACCGTTGCGCTTGGCCAACTCGATGTTGGCGAGGTGCTGCTGGTAGTCCGCGGTGAACAACGTCGTCCCCTGCATGTCCACGGTGACGAAGTACAGCCAGTCACCCGATTCCGGCCGTTCGGCAGCGGTCAATGCCGGCTCACCCGGCGAGCAGATCGGCGTGGCCGGCAACCCCTCGTTGAGGTAGGTGTTCCACGCGGTGTTGCGGTTGCGGTCGATGTCGGTGGTCGCGACTTCCTGGCGGTCCAGCGAGTAGTTGATCGTCGAATCGAATTCGAGCTTCTGATGCACCTGCAGGCGGTTGTAGATCACCCGCGCGACCTTCGCGAAGTCGGCGGGTTTCGACTCGCGCTGCACCAGGGACGCGACGATCAGCGTCTGATAGGGCGACATGCCCGTTCCGTCGGGCGACGTGCCCAGCCCGCGCTGCGAATACTGAGTCGCGCTGTCGCCGATCAGCGTCGCCAGCGTCCGTTCTGATGACCACGACGGGTCGATGTTCCAGGTGCCCGGCGCGATCAGGCCTTCCAGCCGACGATGGTCCCCGCCCATCGCGTCGACCTGCTTGCTCGCCCACTCCGGAACGTTGAGTGCCGACGGGGAATCGTTGCCGGCGACGGTACGGAGGTCATCGACCGTCTTGCATTGTTGGTCGCCGTCCAGCTGCACGCATGACGCCCGCGAGATCAACGTGAAGATGCCCTCGGTGACGGCGTTGGTCTTGACGTCGCGCACGTCGTCGAGCTGGCGGCCCTCGGGGATCACCAGCTTGCCGACGCGGTTGTTCGGATCGGTCAGCCGCCGGACTGCGTCGGACGCCGAAATCTCGGTCCGCATCTTGTAGTAGCCGGGTTGGATCGAGGACATCGCCGTGTTGTCTTGCGCCGAGTCGACGAATTTCTGGACGGACGCAACGACGTTCTTGTCTTGCAATGTCTGGCCGATCGCTCGCGTCGAATCGCCGTCGTGGACCTGAATGACGACGTCTTGTTTGCCGCCGCCCGAGTAGTCACTGAAAAACGAGTGCCAGAGCCTGGACCCGACGAACACCGCGATCACCACGACAGCAATCAGTCCAGCGACCAGCAACATGCGAGTGTTGTTGCGCCGCCGACGCATTCGTTCCTGGCGTAGGCGTTCCGCGCGTGATCTGTGCCGCGGCATGCCGACGGCGACGGGCTCTGTTCGCTCACGCTCCCAGCCGTCAGCCACCGCGAGCCTCGGCATTCAAGGCCGTGCGGCGCTGATCGAGCCAGCCCTGCAGGATTGCCACAGCGGCGGCCTGATCGATCACCGAGCGCTGCTCTTTGGAGCGAATGCCGGCTTCGCGCAACGATTTTTGGGCGCTCACCGTCGTCAGCCGTTCGTCTGCCAGCCGCACGGGAGTCGAAGGGATACGGTCGGCGAGCTCATCGGCCAGGGAAATCGCTTCGCGCGCAGCCGATCCCTCGCGATCGGCCAGCGTGCGCGGCAGACCGACGACGATCTCGACGACGCCGAGATCCGCAGCCAATGTGGCGATCTTTCGCAAGTGCCCACCGAACCGGTCCCGAGGGACGGTCTCCACCGGGGTGGCCAGTATGCCGTCGGGATCGCTTGTTGCAACCCCGATCCGGACGCTTCCGGCATCGATGCCGAGTCGACGGCCGCGGCCGGGGTCGTCACTGCCGGGACGGTCCGGCAGTCGCTCGCTATCGGCAGCCACGCACTAACTCCGCGCGATCTCGGACCGTAGCGCAGAAAGCGCCGCGTCGATGCCGGCGGGATCTTTTCCGGACCCCTGTGCCAACTCCGCTTTTCCGCCTCCACGGCCATCCACGGCCCTGTTGAACTGCTGGACCAATTCGTTGGCGCGCATCCCGAGTTCGTGCGCAGCGGGGTTGACCGCCACGACATAAGGCACCGTGCCGTTGTCGCCTTCGGCGATCAACGCCACCACCGCCGGTTCACTGCCGAGCCTGCGGCGAATGTCGCCGACCAGGTTGCGCAGATCTGCAGCCGACTCGCCCGACATGCGTTGGGCCACCAGTCGGACCTTACCGACCTGCTCGGCACCTGCCGCTGCGTTTGCCGCTGCAGCACGCGCCGACGCCTGCCGCGTGCGCTCGAGTTCCTTTTCCGCCGCCTTCAGCCGCTCCACGAGCGTCGCCACCCGTGCGGGCACCTCCTCGGACGGCACCTTCAACGACGACGCCAGTCCGGCGAGCAACGCGCGCTCTTTCGCCAGGTGACGGAACGCGTCCAGCCCGACGTACGCCTCGACGCGTCGCACCCCGGAGGCGATCGACGACTCGCCGAGAATCGTCACCGGACCGACCTGCGCCGAGTTGTGCACGTGCGTGCCGCCGCACAGCTCGAGCGAGAACGGGCCGCCGATCTCGACGACACGCACCTCGTCGGGATAGCTCTCGCCGAATAACGCCATCGCGCCCATCGCCTTGGCCTGGTCCAGCTCTGTCGTGAACGTGTGCACTTCGAAGTCCGCCTCGACGGCCTGGTTGGTGACTTCCTCGATCTGGGTTCGCTGGTCTTCGGTCAGGCCGCCCTGCCAGTTGAAGTCAAACCTCAAGTACCCCGGGCGATTCAATGATCCCGCCTGAACAGCATTGGGCCCCAACACTTGACGCAGCGCGGCGTGAACCAGGTGAGTGCCCGAATGCCCTTGGGTCGCGCCGTGCCGCCAGCGCGGATCGACCGCGGCGACCACCGTATCGCCCTCGACGAACTCGCCGGACTCGACGTTAACCCGGTGCGTCCACAGGGTTTTCGCGATCTTCTGCACGTCGGTGACCGCAGCCTTGGCCGTGGCGCCCGAGCCGGTGCCGGTGATCGTCCCCTCGTCGGCGATCTGACCGCCCGACTCGGCGTAGAGCGGTGTCCGGTCGAGGATCAACTCGACACGCGCGGCCTCCGATTCCGGAGCGTGCGCGACGACGGGTACCCGCTTTCCGTCGACGAAGATGCCGAGAATCCTTGCCTCCGACGTGAGTTCGTCGAAGCCGGTGAATTCCGTCGGCCCCGCGTCCACGAGTTCGCGGTAGGCCGACAGGTCGGCGTGGGCGTGCTTGCGCGCGGCCGCGTCGGCCTTGGCGCGCTCGCGCTGCTGGGCCATCAGCGTGCGGAAGCCGTCCTCGTCGACGCTGAGCCCGGCCTCGGCGGCCATCTCGAGCGTGAGGTCGATAGGGAACCCGTAGGTGTCGTGCAATGTGAACGCGTCGGTGCCCGATAATACCGTTGCCCCTGCGGCTTTCGTCGCGGCAGCGGCCTCGTCGAACAGTCGCGAGCCCGACGCCAGCGTGCGGTTGAACGCGGCCTCTTCCGCCTGGGCGATCCGCGAGATCCGATCGAAATCGGTGACAAGTTCGGGATAGGACGGTCCCATCGCATCGCGCACCGTGGCCATCAGCTCGCCCATGATCGGGATGTCGATGCCGAGCAGCTTCGCTGCACGCACGATGCGACGCAGCAAGCGGCGCAACACATATCCGCGGCCGTCGTTGCCGGGACTGACACCGTCGCCGATCAAAATCGCGGCGGTGCGGCTGTGGTCGGCGATGATCCGGTACCGCACGTCGTCATCGTGGCTGCCGACGCCGTATCCTCGCGGCGCGATCTCGGCGACCTTGTCGATCACCGGGCGCAGCAGATCGGTTTCGTAGACATTGTCGACGCCCTGCAGAACGCAGGCGATGCGCTCGACACCCATTCCGGTGTCAATATTCTTGCGCGGCAAGGGCCCCAGGATCTCGAAGTCGGACTTCGACGTGCCGTCGCCGCGAATGTTCTGCATGAACACGAGATTCCAGATCTCGATGTAGCGGTCCTCGCTGGCGATCGGTCCGCCTTCGGGACCGTATGCCGGGCCGCGGTCGTAATAGATTTCGGACGACGGTCCACACGGTCCAGGAATGCCCATCGACCAGTAGTTGTCGGCCATGCCGCGACGCTGAATTCGCTCCGGCGGCAGGCCAGCGATGTCCTGCCACAGCTGAGCGGCTTCGTCGTCGTCTAAATAAACTGTGGCCCATAACTTTTCGGGGTCAAGTCCGTAGCCACCCTGGTCCACCGGGTTCGTCAACAACGTCCAGGCGAGCTCGATCGCGCCCTTCTTGAAGTAGTCGCCGAACGAGAAGTTCCCGGCCATCTGGAAGAACGTGTTGTGGCGGGTGGTGATGCCGACCTCGTCGATATCGGGTGTGCGGATGCACTTCTGGATGCTTGTCGCCGTGGAGTACGGCGGCGTGCGCTGCCCCAGAAAGTACGGCACAAATTGCACCATGCCGGCGTTGACGAACAGCAAGTTGGGGTCGTCGAGGATCACCGAAGCGCTGGGCACTTCGGTATGACCTGCTTTCACGAAATGATCGAGGAAGCGTTTCCTGATCTCGTGTGTCTGCACTTGCTGTCGCTGTCTCTTCGATTCGGCTAATTCTGGGCTAGTTCACGGGGCCCTTTTCGACGGAATCACATTACCGGTCTGGCTGACGGCCCCGGTCAGCCAATCAAGCCTGGACGAAGCTCAACCGCACCGAGCGCTGCGGGTTGTCCCGGTTGAGGTCGACCAGCACGATGCTTTGCCAGGTCCCGAGCAATGGTTTACCCGATTGCACCGGAACTGTCACCGACGGCGCGATCAGCGCGGGCAAGACGTGGTCGGCGCCATGGCCGGGCGAACCGTGCTGATGGCGGTAGCGGTCGTCGCGCGGGAGGAGCCGGTCGAGGGTGTCGACGAGGTCGTCGTCGCTGCCGGCGCCCGTCTCGATGATCGCGACACCGGCCGTCGCGTGCGGGACGAACACATTGCACAGGCCGTCGCCCTGCGACGCGCAGAACGCCCGCACGTCGTCGGTGAGGTCGACGATCCGCCGCCGTGAGGTGTTGATGTCGAGCACGTCGGAGTCCATACCCCCAGGGTACGGACCCCGGCCAGCGGTTTCGGTGCGCTAACCGGCGCTCAGCGCGCGTTAGCGCACCGAAATCACCGTATTGCCGAGCCCGATCGAGGAGAGGAACCTGGTGAGTGGACCGGTGGCGCCGCCGGGGCGCTGCCCCGAAGAAGGAGGGTGGGCCGTGTACGCACGCTCGACCACTATTGAGGCGCAGCCCGAGTCCATCGACGCCGGGACCGCGTACATCAACGACGAAGTCATGCCCGCGCTCGAGACCATGACGGGCTGCGTCGGCCTCTCGCTTCTCGTCGACCGGGAGTCCGGGCGGTGCATTGCCACCAGCGCATGGGACAGCGAAGAAGCGATGCGGGCAAGCGCCGACGACATTGCGCCCATTCGCGATCGGGCCGCAGAGGCGTTCGGCGGACGGGCGTCCGTTCAGGAGTGGGAGATCGCGGTGCTGCACCGGGACCATCACTCGAGTGACGGTGCGTGTGTGCGGGCCACATGGCTCAAGGCTGCGCCGGGTCAGCTGGACCGAGCGGTCGAGTTCTATAAGGAGTCGGTCCTCGGCTCATTGCAGGAGCTCGAGGGATTCTGCAGTGCGAGCCTGTTGATCGACCGTGCTTCGGGACGTGCGGTGTCGTCAACGACTTTCGACAGCAACGCGGCGATGGACGGCAACCGCGAACAGGCGCGGTCGCTGCGCACCGAGCGGCTGCGCGACTTGGGCGCGGATCAGATCGACGTCTGCGAGTTTGAGCTGGCGGTCGCACACCTGCGGGTGCCCGAGCTGACCTGACGTCGGCGAGCTACCTGGGCGCTGAGCGTCCCTGAGTCCACTGCGCCGACTGATGGTTGAGCCCGTGCATGCAGCCCGCCATATAGTCCTGCTGGTAGTCCATTGGCCCCGAGGCTCCCATTGCCCCGAATCCTTGGACTTCGGGGTAGCCGTCGGTGCCCGCCTTCAAGCCCATCTGATAGGAGTCGGACGAGGTGTCCACCGACCCGGACGGCGATTTTGACGAAAGCGCTCATGGGCTCACGACGCTTGCGACTGTGGGTTCGGGCCTGGCGTGTACGCAAAGCTCACGCTGGTGACAATTAACGGGTCTACCATCGCCCCTACCGGTGTCGCAGAAAGGGCCGCGGGTCGACCATCCTTCCGGAGTCTGACGACGTCGTGGATTCGAAAACGAAAGGCGCCCTGATGAGCGACAAGCCGAACATTTTGATCATCTGGGGCGATGACATCGGGATCAGCAATCTCAGCTGCTACACCGACGGCGTCATGGGATATCGCACCCGCAACATCGATCGGGTCGCCAACGAAGGGGTGCGCTTCACCGATTACTACGGCGAGCAGAGCTGCACAGCTGGCCGTGCCGCGTTCATCACCGGCCAGAACCCATACCGCACCGGTATGACCAAGGTAGGGATGCCCGGCGCGACACTCGGCCTTCAGTCCGAAGACCCCACTATTGCAACAGCTTTGAAGTCGCAGGGGTACGCCACAGGCCAATTCGGCAAGAACCACCTCGGAGACCGCGACGAATTTCTTCCCACGGCACATGGCTTTGACGAGTTCTTTGGCAACCTGTATCACCTCAACGCCGAGGAGGAACCCGAGCAACCCGACTATCCGAAAGACCCCAAGTTCCGGAAGAAATTCGGGCCGCGCGGTGTGTTACACACGTGGGCCAACGAGGATGGATCTCAGCGGATCGAGGACACCGGCCCGCTGACGAAGAAGCGGATGGAAACCTGCGATGAGGAATTTCGCGACGCCGCTGTGGATTTCATCAAACGCCAACAAGAGACCGCGACGCCGTTCTTCGTGTGGTTCAACTCCACGCATATGCACTTCCGCACCCACGCCAAGCCCGAAAGCATCGGCCGCTCCGGACGCTGGCAGTCCGAATATCACGACACGATGCTCGACCACGACGATGTCGTGGGCACTTTGCTCGACCTGCTCGATGAGCTTGGCATCGCCGAAAACACCATCGTGATGTACTCCACCGACAACGGTCCACACATGAACACCTGGCCCGACGGCGGCATGACTCCGTTCCGGAACGAAAAAAACTCGAATTGGGAAGGCGCCTACCGGGTTCCAGCAATGGTGCGCTGGCCCGCACGCATACCGGCGGGCACCGTCCTCAACGGGATCGTCAGCCACGCCGACTGGTTCATCACCCTATTGTCAGCAGCCGGAGTTCCCGACATCGCAGACAAGCTGCGCGCCGGCACCGACCTGAATGGCACCGCCTACAAGGTTCACCTCGACGGGTACGACCAGCTGCCCTACCTCACCGGTGAGACCGATGACAGCCCGCGTCAGCACTTCTTCTACGTCTCAGACGACGGCGACCTTACCGCGCTGCGATACGACAATTGGAAGTTCGTCTTCCTCGAGCAACGCTGTTCGGGCACGCTGCAAATCTGGCTCGAGCCTTACACCGAGCTGCGCGCCCCGAAGCTCTTCAACCTGCGGACCGACCCCTACGAGCGGGCCGACCAAACGTCCAACACCTATTACGACTGGCTCCTCGACCACGCCTTCGTGTTTATTCCGGCGCAGGCATACGTCGGCGAAATGTTGCAAACATTGGCGGAGTTCCCGCAACGGCAAAAGTCGGCCAGCTTCAACCTCGACCAAGTCATGGCCAAGCTGCAAGCCTCAGTCACCAGCGTTTAATCGCGCCTGACAGCCACGAACACCATCCGGGTCGGTCCGGACTAGGTGATCACACCCGAGGTGTGACCGCCGCGGGCTTTGCGGATGATCGCCCGCAATCGATCCAACCGCTTCGCGAGCTCGCGCTCGTTGCCGTGTTCGGTCGGTCGGTAGTAGTCCACTCCGACGAGTTCGTCGGGCGGATATTGTTGCGGCACAACACCATCCGGGTCGTCGTGGGAGTATTTGTAGCCGATCGCATTGCCCAGCGCGGCCGCACCGAAGTAGTGGCCGTCGCGCAGATGCGCCGGCACGAGTCCGGCCTTGCCTTCTTTGATGTCTTTCATCGCAGCCGAAATCGCCGACACCACCGCGTTGGATTTCGGCGCGGTCGCAAGGTGAATTGTCGCGTGCGCCAACGTCAATTGCGCTTCAGGCATACCGATCAGTTGGACCGTCTGCGCGGCCGCCACTGCCGCCTGCAACGCCGTCGGATCCGCCATGCCGATGTCTTCGCTCGCCAAAATCATCAACCGCCGCGCCACGAATCGCGGATCCTCCCCCGCGACGAGCATCCGCGCCAGATAGTGCAGCGCGGCGTCGACGTCCGAACCGCGAACCGATTTGATGAACGCACTGATCACGTCGTAGTGCTGATCACCGTCGCGGTCGTAGCGCACAGCCGCCTTGTCCAACGACTGCTCGATGACCTCGACCGTCACCGGCCCGCCGGCTTCCGCTGCAACCTCCAGCGCCGTCAGCGCGCGCCGCGCGTCGCCCCCCGACAGCCGGACCAGCAAGTCCAACGCGTCCGCGTCGACGGGAACGGCACCGCCCAACCCCCGCGGGTCGTCGATCGCGCGCTTCAACACAATGCGGATGTCGTCGGCTGTCAGCGGCTGCAATTGCAGGATGAGCGATCGCGACAGCAGCGGCGCGACCACCGAAAACGACGGGTTCTCGGTCGTGGCCGCAACAAGCAGGACGACCCGGTTCTCGACGGCCGCCAGCAGCGCGTCCTGCTGAGTCTTGGAGAACCGGTGCACCTCGTCGATGAACAGCACGGTCTGCTCGCCGCCGTGAAGGAGGCCGCCCCGCGCCATTTCCAGGACCGCGCGGACCTCCTTCACGCCCGCCGACACCGCCGACAGCGCTTCGAACCGTCGCCCGGTGGCCTGCGAAATCAGCGACGCCAGCGTCGTTTTCCCCGTGCCGGGTGGCCCGTAGAGGATGACCGAAGCGGCGCCCGAGCCTTCGACCAGCCGGCGCAGCGGCGAGTTGGGCGTCAGCAGGTGTGATTGTCCGACGACCTCGTCGAGCGATGACGGACGCATCCGCACCGCCAGCGGAGCCGGCACAATACCCCCGCGGCCCTGCCAGTCGGTCGAGCCGCCGCCGGGAACGTCGAACAGTCCGTCGGACACGTCTCAGGAATACCACGCCGCAGGGACTTGCGATCCGTCCCGTGCTGCGGAAAAGCATTATCCGTTAGCGGTGGCCATGCGGTGAGTTGACGCCCGGGTTGGAGTTGGTGAGATCCGTTTCGCTGGGGGCGCCAATATCGCCAAGTCCAGGTAGCTGATCCGGCGTGCACGCCAAAGAGTTGTCTCCGGGCTCCGAGCTCGTGGTGCAGTCGCCCGGATCGGCCACGACCCGCGGCGCGACAGCCGACAAGCCGCCGAACAATGCGAGAGCGACCGCCAGCCCGAACGCAGTGCGACGAGCGGTGAGTCCAATGGTTGCCATCTTCAAGCTTCCTGTGAGCACGGTGGGTAAACCCACTGTATCGCCGGATTTGACGGTGTGGACAGGTTTTTTCGGATGGGCGAATTGGCTACCGCGGGATCAGCCGTGCGGGCCGGGTCCGTTGATCACGCTGTTGTTGGAGTCGGTCAGTCCCATTTCGCTCGGTGCGCCCTGCTGCTGACTCACCGCACCCGGCTGGCATGCCAGTGAGGTGTCGCCTGGTGTGGAGTTGATGGTGCAGCTGGGCCCAGCGCCGCCGTTTCCAGGCCCCTGAGCTGAGGCGCCGGGTGTTGCAACAAGCGGGCCGACCAGGGCAGCGGCCGCGATGGCGAGCGCGCAGGCCGTGCGACGGGCGGGGAATTGATTTGACGACATGTCGCCACCCCCTGAGGGTTGGATACTTCTGCGTGAGAGGTACCCCAAGGGCGGCACGGCAAACGCTGTCAGGGCTCGTTTCGACTCAATTCGAAGAGCGGGATGACGCGGGTGGTCTTCTCCTGGTATTCGCCGAATCCCGGCGCGGCGGCAACGATTTTCGCCCACGCGGGATCGCGTTCCTCGGGCGGTAGCTCACGCGCGACGACGTCGTACGACTGCGTGCCAACCTCGATGTGCGCTTGCGGGTTCGCCCGCAGATTGTGGACCCATGCGGGGTCTACGTCCGCGCCGCGGTACGACCCGATGATCAGCATCTTGCCATCGACACGTTGGTACGCCAGCGGGCTTACCCGGCCCTTCCCGGACTTCGCACCCGTCGTCGTCAAGAGCAGCAGGTCGGCGCCTTCGAACGGACCGCCCACCTTGCCGTCGTTAGCGCGGAACTCTTCCACGATCTTCGCGTTGAACCCTTGCAACTCACCGGAATTGGGCGTCTCACTCATTTCGTTTCATCCTTCCCGGCGACGACTGCGATGCCGACTTCTTTCAGCTGCTGCGTCGTGATGGGTGCAGGCGCCTCGGTCAGCGGGTCGACGCCGCCGCCTGACTTCGGGAACGCGATCACTTCGCGGATCGAGTCCATTCCGGCCAGCAGCGCGGTGATCCTGTCCCACCCGAATGCGATCCCGCCGTGCGGCGGAGCTCCAAAAGCGAACGCGTCCAACAGGAATCCGAACTTTTCCTCTGCCTCGGCTTTGTCGATACCCATCACCGCGAACACCCGCTCCTGGACATCGCGGCGGTGGATACGGATCGACCCGCCGCCGATTTCGTGGCCGTTGCAGACGATGTCGTAGGCGTTGGCAAGCACGCTGCCGGGGTCGGATTCGATGGCGTCCAACGACTCTGGCTTCGGCGCGGTAAAGGCATGATGCACCGCGGTCCACGCTCCCGAACCCACTGCGACGTCGCCGTGCGCGGCGGCCTCGTCGGCGGGCTCGAACAGCGGGGGGTCCACCACCCAGACGAACGACCACGCTGTGGGGTCGATCATGTCGAGGCGACGTGCGATCTCGATCCGTGCCGCACCGAGAAGCGCGCGCGACGACTTCGGCGGCCCGGCCGAGAAGAACACGCAATCACCGGGCGACGCGCCGACGTGTGCGGCCAGTCCCTCGCGCTCGGAGTCCGAAAGGTTCTTGGCCACAGGACCGCTCAGCGTTCCGTCGTCGCCGATCAGAACGTAGGCCAGCCCACGGTGGCCGCGCTGCTTCGCCCAGTCCTGCCAGCCGTCGAGCGTCCGGCGTGGTTGCGACGCGCCGCCCGGCATCACGACGGCGCCGACATACGGTGCCTGGAACACCCGAAAAGGCGTGTCGCGGAAGAACTCTGCGCATTCGACGAGCTCGAGCTCGAAGCGCATGTCGGGCTTGTCTGAGCCGAACCGCCGCATCGCATCGGCGTAGCTGATCCGCGGAACCGGCGTCGGCACCTGGTAGCCGATCAGCGCCCACAGCGCGGTGAGGATCTGCTCGGAGATAGCGATGACGTCCTCGGTGTCGACGAAGCTCATCTCCATGTCGAGCTGAGTGAATTCCGGTTGGCGGTCGGCGCGGAAGTCCTCGTCGCGGTAGCAGCGTGCAATTTGGTAGTAGCGCTCCATGCCCGCCACCATCAGCAGTTGCTTGAACAACTGCGGGCTCTGCGGCAGCGCGTAGAACGATCCGGGCTGCAGCCGGGCCGGTACGACGAAGTCACGTGCGCCTTCCGGGGTGGAGCGCGTCATCGTCGGCGTCTCGATCTCGACGAAATCATGCCGGGCCAGCACTTCTCGCGCGGCGGCATTCACCTTCGAGCGCAACCGAATTGCGCCGCCCGGGCCTTCGCGGCGCAAATCGAGATAGCGATATTTCAGCCGCGCTTCCTCGCCCGCAGGCTCGTCGAGCTGGAAGGGCAACGGTGCGCTCTCACCCAGCACGGTCAGCGCTGTCGCGTTGACTTCGACGTCGCCCGTGGGGATTTCGGGGTTCGCATTGCCTTCGGGACGGATCTCGACGACACCCTCGATCGCGATGCAGAACTCAGCGCGCAGGCGGTGCGCCTGCTCTAGGACGTCCGCGTCGCGGAACACCACCTGCGACACGCCGCTTGCGTCGCGCAGGTCGATGAAGATGACCCCGCCGTGATCGCGCCGTCGCGCCACCCAACCGGCCAGCGTCACCTTCTGCCCGGCGTCCGTCGCCCGCAGTGAACCCGCGGCGTGGGTGCGCAGCACAAAGACTCCTGACATGAATTGATGAAGACCGACTGCCCAGTCTAAGGGTGGCGCGCTCACCGGTAGCTTGACGGACGTGAGCATGCGCATCGCGCTCGTGGGCCCCGGCGCAGTCGGCGCGACCGTCGCTGCATACCTGCATCAGGCCGGCCACCAGATCGTGCTCTGCGGCCGCACTCCACGAGATCACCTTGACGTTCGCCGCGACGGCGAACAGCCGATCATCGTGCCGGGCCCAGTGCACACCGATCCCAGCGAACTCGACGGTCGCGTCGATCTCGTTCTGCTGGCTGTCAAGACGACTCAACTCGACGAGGCCGGACGCTGGCTTGGCGTGCTGGCCGACGAGCAGACCACCGTATGCGTGCTCCAGAACGGCGTCGAGCAGGTCGAGCTCGTCCAACCCCACTGTCCGCAGTCGACCGTCGTGCCGGGCATCGTCTGGTTCGGGTCGGAATCGCAGCCGGGTGGTTGGGTCCGGTTGCGCGGCGAGCCGAGGTTGACGCTGCCCGCGTCCGCCGAAGCCGCCGTCGACGTGTTGGGCAGCGCGGGATGCGTGGTGACAGCGGCTTCGGACTTCACTACCGAGGCGTGGCGCAAGCTTCTGGTCAACGCGTTGGCCGGGTTCATGGTGTTGTCGGGCCGGCGTTCAGGGATGTTCAGGCGCGACGACGTCGCCGCGCTGGCCCGGCGCTATCTCGCCGAATGCCTTGCGGTGGCACGCGCGGAGGGCGCGAAACTCGACGACGCGGTGGTCGACGAGATGGCCGACATGTTCGACAGCGCGCCCGAGGACATGGGCACGTCGATGCTGTTCGACCGTGAAGCTCAGCGGCCGCTGGAGTGGGATATCCGCAATGGAGTGATTCTGCGCAAGGCTGCTGCGCATGGGCTCGCCGCACCGATCAGCGAGGTGCTGGTGCCACTGCTCGCGGCGGCCAGCGACGGCCCGGGCTAGCCGCCGGTGATTTCGGTGCGCTAACCGGCGCTCAGCGCGCGTTAGCGCACCGAAATCACACCGGCCCACGCTTCACGGCGCAAGCGGTCGGGATCGTCGACGACGACATCGCGAGTCGACTTGATCACCCGGGTCGCGCGCCGCGGCACCTCGTAGGGCGGCCAGTCGTCGGCGGCGACCCCGTTCGCGAAATCCACCCAGGCCCGCTGCATCCGCCTGCCGACCGCTGGCCGCACTCGGCGGCCCAGCGGGTGGATCAACCGGCCCAGATAGGAGTCGTAGGTGTGGTGGACATGCACGATTTCGCTGCCGTGCGTGGCTCCCAGACGTAGCGCCCTCAGGCTGACGCCTGCGTAGTCGAAGCGGTACGCGTGCGTCGGCGCGATGGCGCTGTAAGCATCGGTGAACGCCCACGTCGGTGCGCCGAACATCACGTCGGCGCCCACTGCGATCGCCGCGCGCCGACGGGACACGCCGGGGTAGGCGGCGAGCACCCGGTCGCGCGCGTTTGGCGCTGTGCGCCGGAAGTAGTCGTCGACGAGCGCGGGCGTGGTCGGCATCATCGGCTCCCTCGACCACGCGAACATCGACGCCTCGTGGCTGTTGATGCCGACGATCAACGGCACGCGGGCGATGTCACCACAACCGGCCGCGTCGATCGGATGTCGCGGCAACAAGTCGACACCGTGGGTGAGCCCGTACGCGAGCGTCGGGGTGTCCGCCGCGCTGCGCTGCTGCACGCGGCCGGCCGCGCGGCGCAACCGCCTCTGCGGCAGCGCCTTGATGTCGCCGACGGAGACGCCGAGTTCGCGGACGAATTCCTCTGCGCGACCGGCACGCAAATCGGGATCGGCGATCAGTGGTAGGGCGGGGCTCTGCGCGATCGCCCGGCCGAACAGGCCGTCGGCGGCAGGGCTGGCGAGAAGCGCCAACACCGAAGTGGCACCGGCGGATTCGCCGAAAACCGTCACCCGCTGCGGGTCCCCGCCGAAGGCGGCAATGTTGTCGCGCACCCATCCCAGCGCCGCGATCTGGTCGCGCAGCGCGAGGTTATCGTCGAATCCGTCTGAAAGGCTTGACAATTCGAGTCCGCCGAACACGCCGATGCGGTATGTCACATTGACGACGACGACGTCGCCGTTCGCAGCCAGGCGTGCCCCGTTGTAAAGCTGGAACTGCCCCGCGCCGAACACGAAGGCGCCGCCGGGAATCCAGACCATCACCGGCAGCGACGCAGTGGTGTCAGGCGACCACACCGTCAGCGTCAGGCAGGCTTCGTCGCGAACCTTCGGGTCGTCACGCCCGCCGCCGACGAACGTCTTGCCCTGCAGCGGAATCGGCCCATGCTCGACGGCGTCGCGCACTCCCGTCCACGACGGAAGCGGTTGCGGCGCCCGGAATCGGCGGTCGCCGATCGGCTGCTCGGCGTAAGGAATACCGCGCCACACCCGGACACCGAACTCCGTCGTACCACGCAATGCGCCGCAGGACGGATGCACGACGGCATATGCGTCCACATCCAGAGCCACGGACGAATCGTAGTGTGCGAAGCTGGGCTATGACCTTCCACGAGGGCACGCAGATCGACACCAGCACCACGTCGGGCGGCGGCGGTCCCGGGCCCGGCCGCGGCATCGCGATCGGCGGCGGTGTGGGCGGGTTGGTGATCGTCGTGATCGCGCTACTGCTTGGCGTGGATCCGGGCAACATCACCGGCGGGGGCAGTGCACCGCCAGCCGGTCAGCAGTCGCAGAACGTGTCCGGGGTCGACGTCAGCCAGTGCAAGACGGCCGCCGACGCCAACGCGAAGCCGGTGTGCCGCATCATCGCCACCGGCAACTCCGTCGACGCCGTGTGGGAACAGTTGCTCGGCAAGGAATACACCCGCCCGCACGTCGTGATCTTCAGCGGTCAGACGAATAGTGCGTGCGGGCCGGCGGACGTCAGTGTGGGCCCGTTCTACTGTCCGGGCGACAAGACCGCGTACTTCGACCCGGATTTCCTCAAGGACGTGCTCGCTCAGCAGCTCGGCTACGACCCGGGGCCCTTGGCGCAGGAATACATCGTGGCCCACGAGTTCGGCCATCACGTACAGGACCTGCAGGGCACCATCGGCCGGGCGCAGCAGGGAGTGCAGGGCGCAACCGGCAATAGCGTGCGCACCGAGCTACAGGCCGACTGCTATGCGGGTGTCTGGGCGCACTACGCGACGATCCCCCAGAAGAACGGGACGACGTACCTGGATCCGCTAACCGACGAGCAGATCAAGGACGTGATGGATGCGACGCAGCACATCGGTGACGACTGGATCCAGAAGACGATGGGCGGACGCGTCGACCCGGGCACGTTCACACACGGCACGTCGGAGCAGCGCAAGCACTGGTTCACCGTTGGCTACCAGCTCGGCGACTGGAAGAAGTGCGACACGTACGACGCCAGCGACCTCGACAACGGCTAGCACCTCCCGCGAGCAGACGCGGAATCGCGTTACCGGGCCATTGGTAATGCGATTCCGCGTCTGCTCGCGGGAGAAAGCGACCTCGGCAATCGCGATTGTGCCATTGACAAATGGTGCCATTAGCTGTTGCATGATTTGGTGACCTACGACGGCGTAGTTCCCGCCCGCGGATCGCTGAGATCCCGTAGCGCGGCGCTCACGAGCGCGCTGACCTTGCGTCAGCTCGGCGCCGTGCTTCCGCCCGAGCGGGCCTGGGGCTTGTGGCTGTCCCGCCGCATCGTCGCGACGGTCATGGACGCCTTCGGGCCGCCGCTCGTCGGCGCGGCAGTCACCGACGTCGACACGCATGATTCTCACGGCCGTCGCATTGCCGGCGAATGGGTCCGCGGCCCTGGCGCAGACCGGACCGACGCCGCGATCTACTACATCCACGGCAGCGGCTATGCGTTGTGCTCGCCGCGGACCCACCGCCGCTTGACGGCGTGGCTGTCGCGATTGATGGGCCTTCCTGTCTTCTCCGTCGACTATCGACTCGCGCCACACCACCGCTTCCCCGCCGCCGCCGACGACGCGCACGCCGGATGGGAGTGGATGCTGGCCGCGACCGGACTGCCCGCGGACCGCGTCGTCGTCGCGGGCGATTCCGCGGGCGGACATCTGGCCGTCGACCTGATGCTGCACGGCGACCGCACTGCCCGCGAGGCGGCGGGCTTGGTGCTGTTCTCACCGCTGTGTGACGCGACGCTCGCGCTGGCGCGTACCCGCGAACAGCTTCGTCGCGACCCGGCGATCAGGGCGTCCGACGCACGCAAGCTTCTTGAGTTATATTGCGGCGGAATCGATCCCACACATCCCAGACTCGCGCTGGATGTGGCCCGCGGACCCGTTCTGCCGCCGACGCTCATCCAGGCCGGCGGGGCGGAGATGCTCGCGGCCGACGCACACCAACTCGCAGACGACATCCGCGCAGCGGGCGGCACGTGCGAACTCCAGGTGTGGCCGGATCAGGTTCACGTCTTCCAGGCACTGCCGCGGTTGTCGCGCGAGGCCGCGCTGGCAATGCGCTACGTCGCGGCATTCGTCGCAAACACATTGCGCGACAACAGTGCAGCCTTGGACCAGACGGGATAACGATGTTCGGATCTTCGCCTAAACGCAGCCGAGATGCTTTCGCCGTCGTCACGGGCGCCGGCAGCGGCATCGGCGCGGCGTTCGCGCTCGAACTGGGCCGCCGTGGTGGCCGCGTGGTGTGCAGCGACCTCGACGAGCTGGCTGCCGCGCGCACGGCCGATGCGATCGGTGACCACGGCGGCACGGCAATTGCCATGCGCTGCGACGTTTCCCGCGCCGACGACGTGTCGCGGCTGGCAACCGACGCGCAGGAGTGGTTCGACGCTCCGCCCACGCTCGTCGTCAACAACGCGGGCGTCGGCGCGGGCGGCGAAGCCGTCGGCGACTTCTCGCTGGAGGACTGGTCGTGGGTGCTGGGCATCAATCTCTGGGGCCCGATTCATGGCTGCCACGTGTTCGCACCGATCCTGCGCGCAGCCGGCTACGGCGGCATCATCAACGTCGCGTCGGCCGCGGCGTTCGGCGCGGCGCCGAACATGGGCGCCTACAACGTCAGCAAGGCCGGCGTGCTCTCCCTCTCGGAGACGCTTGCGGCCGAACTCAGCGGCACCGGAGTGAACGTCACCGTGCTGTGCCCGACGTTCGTCAAGACCAACATCGTCGAATCCGGGCGCATCACAGCGCAATCCAGCGATCTGGCCAACACCCTGATGCGCTGGACCGGATTCTCCGCGCAACGCGTGGCGCGGATGTGTCTGGACACCCACGACCGGGGCGGGCTGTATTGCATGCCGCAGCCCGATGCCCGGATCGGCTGGGGCATCAAACGATTCGCACCCACGGCGTACACCCGAACCGTCGGACTCGTTGCCCGCATCCCACGATAAGGAGATCACGATGGCGATCGATATGGACACGATGCTCGCGAAGATCAAGGACCGGCAGTGGGCGCTGGCCGACATCGACTGGGACGCGCCGGGCGCCGAGATGATCACCGACGCGCAGCGCCCCAAGCTCAAGGCGTTCATGGCCGACCTGTGCTGGATCGAGAACATCGGCGCCCGCGGGTTCGCCGCCCTGGCCAAGAAGGCGCCGACGCCGACGCTCGCGGAGATCTATCGCTACTTCCACGCGGAAGAACAGCGGCACGCCAACGCCGAACTGGCGCTGATGAAGCGATGGGGCATGCTCGACGGCGACGAGGTGCCCGAACCCAATGTCAACATCCGGCTGGCCATCGAGTGGTTGGACCGGTTCTCCGACGATATGCCGTTGTCGGTACTCGGCACCGTGATCCCGATGCTTGAGGTCGCCCTCGACGGCGCGCTGCTGAAATTCCTGCTCGAAGAGGTGCACGACCCGGTGTGCCATCAGGTGTTCGAGAAGATCAACAACGACGAATCCCGGCACATCGCAGTCGATTTCGAAGTGCTCGACATGATCGGCCATGCGAAGGCCCGCAAGCTGGCGATCCAGTTCGTCGGCACGGTCGCCTCGCCTGGTCTGATCCTCGGCGCTGTGATGTACCTGCCTCTGCTCAACCGGGTCCGCAACGAGATGGTCGGCATGGGAATGCAGCCCGACAAGCTGTACAACGCGGTGAAGCGTTTCAAGCAGCTCGGCGAGCGTGGCGAGTACACCTGGCGAGTGCCCACGTACCAGGTGCTCAAGCAGCACGCAAAGATGGTGGTCAATCCGCGGCATCCCTACCATCTGCTGGCCAACTCGATGGTGTGGCTCTCGGACCGCTATCCGCAGCCCTTGCTGCCCGCTGTCCCGAGCTGGGTCAAAGAAATCACGCACGAGCCTGCGGCATAAGGAGATTCGCGTGCCGAACCACATCTACTCGACGTTGATCGTCGGCGCCGGATTCACCG
>Ga0070741_10009213_pt1 | contig 19313 bp, 15 predicted proteins | sample Coa_R1_4_FD_66440 | JGI IMG/M metagenome (GOLD analysis project Ga0070741, IMG submission 66440) | Surface soil microbial communities from Centralia Pennsylvania, which are recovering from an underground coalmine fire - Coalmine... | ecosystem: Environmental > Terrestrial > Soil > Unclassified ...
CCATGCTGCTTGCGCCGTAGAGTGTGCCTTGCGGACCGCGCAAGACCTCGACGCGGGCGAGATCGCCGGGATCGATGTCCGGTATGGGGGTTCCGCCCCCGCCTCCAGCGGCTGTGGAGGAGCCGAATGGGACATCATCGATGACAATCCCAACGCTCGGGTTGCTAGACACCCCTGTCGTGATGCCCCGGATGGAGAGTGATTGATAGGAGATCGAGGCTTGGGGTGTGACGCTCAAGCCGGGCACCGTGGTGTAAAAATCCTGAATGCGCAGCTGATTGTTTTCGACCAGGGTGGTGGCGCTGATCGCAGTGACCGGGACAGGCACGTCCTGGAGCCGCTCGTCGCGCTTCTCCGCCGTGACCACGACTTCGCTCAGAGGTGTCAGTTGACGCCTTTCAGACGCGCTCGAATCGACGCTCGTATTCACCACTGGCGGTGGCCCGGCTTCCGCGTACGCGAGGTGAACGGCTGGGGGGCGCGAGCTTGCGCCAGTTGCCGGCTCCTTCACGGTTTGCGCGTGTTTTGGCTCAGACTCGGAGACGACGCGGACGGTGTTTTCGTCAACGCGCACGGCGCGCAGGTGGGTGCCTGAGAGCAGCTTTGCCAAGGCATCGTCGGCACTCAGTTGCGCCTTCAATGCGGGCGCCTGGATGCCGTCGACCGTCGGTGCGTCGAAGTAGATATTGAGATTGGCCAGGCTTCCGAGCGCGGTCAGTGACTGCGCTAGCGGCTGCGCGGGTAGATCAAAGCGGATCTGGGCGTGGGCTGCGGAGCTCCAGGCGGCAAGTAAAAACGAAGTGATCAGCGTGAGAAGAATAGGAGATCGAATCGAGCCGGGCATCGATGTATTCCCCGGCATTCCCTTGCCCCGCTAGGTGTTTGTGTTTTGCTACTGACATGGAGGCTGCAATGGCGCTCTCCTGTGTATAGACAGGTGAAGGGTGCTGATTTCGCACCCCTGGGATGCCTTTGCAAGATTTTACTTTGCTGGCGGTATTGGTCTGTAGCGCCAACCCGACGGCGCGGCAGACTTTCGCCTCATCAGGGATTGGAGGAGGAGGGTTCGCCGGCGGGGTGCGATTCGCTCTGGGTGGGCTCGAGGACCAGCTCATCGCCTTGCCTCGTGACCTTCAGGTCGTAAGAGGCGGCGACAGCGCGCGCGAAGCTCTTCGAGTCGCCGATGCGGAAAATGCCGCCGATCGGTATTTGTGCCGCCTCGGGCGAGGCGACGCGGATCTTCACTTTGTTATAACGGCTGAATTCCGCCGCGGCTTCGCGCAATGGCGTGTGGTCGAAAATGAGTTGGCCGCGCATCCAGCCGGTCGCGCGATCGATGGAGGTCGGCTCGACTGTAGGTCGGGTGTGCGGACGGGTTCGCAGGCGCTGACCCGGATTCAACACGGTGACCGTCGACCCCGGCGGGTTCGCCGCGTCTGTGCTCACCGGAGAAACCGCAACTCTTCCTTCGATGAGCGTGACGGTCACCCCGCCTTCGGAGGGCTCGTCGCTGCGGACGGTAAATGCGGTTCCCAGCGCGACGATCTTGCGTTCGCCAGCAATGACAATGAAGGGCCGGCCCTCGCGGGCGACCTGGAAGTAGGCCTCGCCGGATTTTAAGATGACCGTCCGTGCAGAGCGATCATAGCTCACCAACAGACGGGTGTCGGTGTTGAGCTCCACCCGGGTGCCGTCCTCCAGATTGAGGGTGCGCTGTTCGCCGACGGCGGTGGTGAGGCCTGATGATAAGGAGTGCTTCGTCAGGATTGCGGAAGCGATGACGACCAGGACGGTGGCGGCCGCCAAAAGAGGTTTCCAGGGCGTATTGCTCAGTCGGCTTTTGGGGCTACGCGGTATGCGCCGTGGAAGGCTCTCCGTTTCGTTCCAGACGTCCGTCGCCGCCTCCCAAGCGGCCGCGTGCAGCGGGTTCGCTGCGATCCAGCGTCGCAGGCCCGATTCGATCGCTGAATTTCGCTCAGGACTATGTAACAAAGCCATCCAGGCGGCGGCCTCTGCCTGCGCCCGCACCAGGGCGAGGTCATCCGATTCACCGGTGCGCGTCATTCCTGCTCCTCCCCTTTCATCCTGATCAGTAGGAAGACTGCCCGTGCGATGTGTTTTTGCACGGTCCGTTGCGAAATGGCCAGATCCGCGGCGATTTCGTCATAAGTGTACCCTGCCCGATGCGCAAGGAATATCTCACATGTTCGTTCGCTCACGGCGCTCAAGACTGTGGTGATCTGATCCAAGCGTTGCTGGGCCGCAATAATGCGGTCCGGGCCCGGGCCAGCATCGGCCAGGCCGGTGCCCTGCTCCAGCTCGGTTACGGTTTCATCCGCATAGGAGATGATTCGTCCGCGACGGTATTCGTTGATGGCGAGGTTCGAGACGGTCCGTGCCAGGAAGGCTTCTTCGTTACGGACCTCGGTCGTGCGGCAGTATTCGTGCAGGCGAAGGAAGGCCTCCTGGATCAGATCTTCAGCTTCCTCTCGAGATCGACCTTTTCTACGGACCACTTTCATCAGGCGCGCGATGCGCGCCAAGGGACCGATCATGGACTTATCAATCTATCGCCGAGCACGGATGGGTTGGCCACCGCCGCCCGTCACGACTTTAGTCCTGACGGGTGGAGTGATGCAATGCGTCGTGGCCACGCGGACTGCGCGTGGAGAAGTGTGCACTGCAGCGAGAATGTAGCAGTGATGGGCGGGGGGAGCGAGTGCCGAGGAATGGGGGGCCGAGGGGTGGGGGGATATAATTAGGATTACTAATCATAATGGCGCGGTGGGTCAGTTATGCCTGCCGAGGTATGTCGCAGGGGAAACGGAAGACGACTGGAGAGCTGTGCGGCTGCTGATTCAACACGACGCAGCGTGGTCTGATTGCGGTCAGGTGTTGTAACGGACCGATAGTCAGCGCGGGGGGTGTCGGAGTATGGAGTATTGGTTTGGGCACCGGGTGGTTGCTGGCGCGTCGGTGCGTGCCCTATTCTAGGTGGGCGTTGGTCTACGAATGGTATGACACGGAAGTTGACTGCAAAAAGAAGCAGGATGCATGCGCCTATTCCTGTGGGCCCTCACCGTGTTGGTTCTCTCACCCATCGTCTGGGGTGAGTCGAGGACTCAGACTGATGTAGTTTCGACGGCGGAGGATGCGTTCGGCATTGTGCTGGGTCCGGAGAGTCTGGGCCTTTACAACGCGGCCAATGTCAGGGGGTTCAATCCTCTCGCGGCGGGCAATGTCCGGCTCGACGGACTCTATTTCGATCAGCAGGGGCAAATGGTCGAGCGGCTCGTTCGTGAGACTCGCATCAGGGTCGGGCTGTCTGCGGTGAGCTTTCCCTGGCCGGCGCCCACAGGCATTGTGGATTACGCTTTGCGCGAGCCGAAGGATCGCGGCGGTCTTGCGGCCATCGTTTACGCGGGTCCCTATGAAAGTAGGGAAATCGATGTCGATGGAGCTACTCAACTGTGGAATAAACGCGTGGGAGTGGCGGCGGGCGCTTCATATCGTCGCGATGTAGACCTGCCGGGTTTGACGGCACGTATCTACTCGGTAGGGGTGCTACCGCAGTGGAGTCCCCGCAAAGATCTCAGCGTGCAGTGGTTCTGGGGTCGTCGCACTGTGGAGGACGCCAAAACCATGCCAACCGTGTATCTGGGCGCCGGGCGAAAAGCCCCGCCTGTGCCGGCACGGTATTTCGGTCAGGACTGGACGGGAGCGGACTATTGTTCGCAGCACTATGGAATGTTGGTCAGCGGCAAGCTCGGCGAGCGGTGGTCGCTGCGTGCGGGCGTTTTTCACTCCGCTTATGAGCTCCCGCGGAGCTCTGCGGATATTTTTCTCGATACCACCAGTAATGGGTTCGCGAGTCATGAATTGGTGCTGGTGCCGAGCCAACATTATGAGTCTCTCTCGGGTGAGGCGCGGCTTTCCCATACCGTGGTCACGCAGGCGTGGGCTCAGGTGCTGGATATGGGCTTGAGAGGACGCAAGATTACCGCCCGATATGGAGGCGCTGATAGCGTGGACCTCGGAGTGGGGATTGTCGGGCAAGTCACACCCGTACGCCGGCAGGGAGGGCTCTTCGGCGCAACCACGTCAGACCATATCAGCGAGCTTTCCTTCAATGCGGCGTACCAGTTGGAGTGGTCAAAGCGCGTGAGTCTCACGATTGGCCTTCAGAGACCAAGCTATAGCCGCAAGGTCGGTGAACCAGCTTCGGGAAACGACACGAGCTCGGTTCGCCCGTGGCTTTATAACTCGAGCTTCGTCGTGCTACCGGGGCGGCGGTTGGCAGTCTTTGGCGCGCTTACCCAGGGACTGGAGGATTCCGGCGTAGCGCCGGAGAATGCGAGCAATCGGGGAGCTGTTCTTGGCGCAGCGCGCTCCAGGCAGGCGGAGGCGGGGGTGAGGTATACATTCAGTCCGACGCTCAAGGGGGCTGCGGGGGTATTTGAGACCCGAAAACCCTATTTTGCGCTGGATGGCCGCGGTGAGTTTGCGCCGGTTGGGGAGGAAAGGCATCGGGGTGTGGAGCTGTCTCTGGCTGGGGAGCTGACTTCGCGGATCAGCATCGTTGCGGGGGCTTTGATTCTCTCGCCGCGGGTGCTGGCGGTGTCCCCGATGGGGCACGTCGGGAGCAAGCCCGTGGGTGAGCCGAGCCGTATTTTGCAACTCAGTGTTAGTTTTCGCGTGCCCCGCATTCCTGGTTTGTCACTCGATGGTGTCGTAGGAGATCGTGGGGCCCAGATGGTCCGGGCTGACGATCGTGCCGAGATCCCGGGATCCCGTACGGTTGATCTGGGCGCACGCTACGAGACGAGGATCCAGCATCGTTCTTTTACGTTTCGCGCTCAGGTATTGAATGTAGGGAATTGTCGCAGCTGGTACGTGGCTGCGGATGGTGGGATGCAGCCGATCGAGCCGCGGCGCGTCTGGGCTTATGTGGTCGTGGATTTATGAATGAGTCGGGAGTCAACGGATTCGGCGCAGCACCTCGAACTTGGCCACTCGCCCGACTGGCGCGTAATGGCTCTCGAGAAACCGGTCGAGCTCCGGGAACTGATTGATCAACTGCGACCCTGATAATCCGACCTGCGCCCAGGGCCCTTCCACGTCCGCAACAATGTAGGCCGGGGGGCGACGCCGGATCTCGGTGATAAATAGGTCCCGGTATTTGGCGCGCAGCGGACCCTGCACGACCACAGGATAGGTGTAGCCAAAGCGTGTCGGGGCTCTCCTGTCCGACAGGAAGTTGACGATCGGGTCCCAACCCCACATCAGCACCGTGTCCGTTCTCCGGGTGTGGCTCGCTAGGTATGCCGCCAGTCGCTCCAGGTCGGGCCAGTAGCCAAGGTCAGGGGGCATGAGGTGTGTCACGTAGGCGGTTCTTGTCTCGCGAGCCAGGGCGTAAGAGGGCCAATCGTAAGTGAGGTCGAGAGTTTTGCGAGCGGGAGCGGCCAGTAGCACAAGCAGCAGGACCGAAAGCGCAATGCCGCCTAGTGTGCGAGCCGATGGTGTTGCCGAGGTGACGAGGGATTCGCGGAGGTGCGCTACTGTAGGACCCAGGATGTAGGCTGTGGCGATGGTGACGGGAATGAAGTGATAGGTGAAGTACCACCCCTGTGCGATGACTGCGATGAGCGTCAATGCCAGCCAGGTGGCCAACAACCAGGTATGCGCAAGTGCACGCAAGTGATTCAGGGAGAACAGTCCGATCACGGCCACGAGCAATGGAGCTACCAGGTTGAGCTGGAAAAGCCCGGAGAGAAGGTAGCGCAAACCAGCCGTACGGTGGGCTTCGCTTACGTGAGAGGTGATGAGGAAGTGCAGGATGTCAAAGAAGTCCGTGGAGCCTCCAAGCGCGTAGAACAACAAACCAAACGATATGGCAAGCACGACAGTGCAAGCACCGAAGCACTGTAGGAGCAATATCAGGCGTTGGGCGACTGGACTTGGGTGTCTCAGGCAGTAGACGCAAGGGAGCAGCAGATAGATCAGAAAAGTCGGCTTGAGGAGTGTTGCACAGGCGATGAGGCAGCCGGTCGTTACCATTGTGAAGCGCGGCTTCGCGCGTGCGTCCAGCATCACTGCCATGGCGAGGAAGATGAGCATTCCACCCCACCCGTCCGGCTGTGCGGTTTCCGAGACTCCTGTGCCGTAGTACGTGAGTGCAAAGAAGGCCACGGCGAAATTCCCGCCCACGGCACTCCCAGCGGTTACGGCAATCACGGAACGCCTCAGCAGATAGCAGAACGGCACCAGGATCGCGAGATCGAGCAGTCGGAAGGCAGCTTCGTTATGTCCGAAGAGCGCTAGTGAAGTGGCATAGACGTAGTAGGTCAAGGGACCCTTGATGTCCCAGGCATCTTTGTATGGAACGCCACCGTCGCGAACCACGGAGCCCGCCCACGCGAAGATTTCCTGGTCATCTCCAAGCGGCCACGTCAAAGATCCAACCGCGGCGAACAACGCAAGTGCAATGGCGCCTACGGCGAGAAATTGATCCAGTGTCCACCGTAAACGGGGCGCCGTGTGGAGGTCCTGTGGCTTGTCCATGCCTGTATGTTTCCCTTCTCAGACAACTGGCATACGGAAGAATATCAGGGTACGTGAATACGCGAACCCATGGTGTTCGGTCGCAGGCGGGGCTTGAAGCTTGGATTTTGGAGGGTTCCGCTCGATAATCTTCGGTGAGTTGATATCAACGGGGTTGAGTCGGTATAGAGCCGAGGGGAATGCATTTGAAATCAGGACTACTAACGTATTGTCTGTGGGTCGGCGTCTTTCTATGGACTGCTTCCGCGGCTCAGGCCTCTCAAGTGTCCACATTTGATGAGGATGTCGCCTTCCTGCGCGCACATACGGAAATCATCGTTCTAAGCGATGCGAGCGACACGGCCGGAGTCGCTTTGGCCCCCGCCTGGCAGGGTCGCGTGATGAGCAGTGCGGTGGATCATCACTCCGGCCGGGGTTTCGGCTGGATCAACCGGGAGCTGATCGCCTCCGGGAAGGTGGCGCCTCACATCAACGCCTTCGGGGGCGAGGACCGGTTATGGCTCGGGCCGGAGGGCGGACAATTTTCGATTTACTTCGCCCAGGGCGCTCCGTTCGATTACGACCATTGGTTCGTTCCGCAGGCGTTGGATACCAAGCCCTTCAGGACGGTCCTGAAGGAGCGGGACAGAGCTGTATTCGAGGCAAGCTTCGCGCTCACAAACCATTCCGGGACTCGGTTTCAAGTGACTGTACAGCGAGAGGTCAATCTGCTGGACCCGGCCGCGGCCTGGAAAGACCTTGGATTGTCGTCCGCCAAGCACGTGGCGCTCGTCGCGTATGAATCCAAGAACACGCTGGTCAACGCAGGCCAGCAACCCTGGAAGAAAGAAACTGGGCTGCTGTCGATCTGGATTCTGGGCATGTTCGCGCCCTCCCCTGGCGCGACCATCGTCGTGCCCATCAAGTCAGGTCCTGAATCGGTCCTGGGTGCTCGGGTGACGTCCGACTACTTTGGAGCGATTCCCCCGCAGCGCCTCAAGGTGACGGAACGTACTGTTTTCCTGAAAGGGGACGGCAAATTCCGGAGCAAGATCGGGATCAGTCCCCGGCGCAGCCTGGGGCGGCTGGGGAGCTACGACGCGGATCACCATGTGTTGACGATTGTGCAGTTCAACCTGCCTGAAGGCGTCAACGAGTATGTGAACTCCCTTTGGAAGATACAACAGGATCCCTATGGGGGTGATGCGGCCAACGCCTACAATGACGGACCGCCCGCCCCGGGAGCAAAGCCGATTGGACCTTTTTTCGAGGTCGAATCGTCCTCTCCCGCGGCGATGTTGGAACCAGGAAAGAGCATCGAGCATACGCACCGTACTATTCACCTGACCGGGCCCGAGGGCGAGCTCGATTCGATCGCGCGCGCTGTGCTCGGGGCTTCTCTGGCGGAAATCCGGTCGGCGTTTTCCGGAACGTAACGGCGCGTCGCGCCAACTCAGGCGTGTGGCTGGGGTCGCGGGACCTGAAGAAGAGCTTCCACACCCACACCGCTCGGCTCTCTCGAGGTGGGAGTCGAGCGCGGCTGGGGTGACAGGGCACGCATCGCAACCCCGCAGTCTTCAATCCAGGCCTCGAGGAGCGGGAGCTCTTTTTGTTCCACGACCTCGGCACGCGCCAGTGCTTCGTAGCAGACCCATAGGTTATGGGTCAGGTGTGCAGGCCCGGCGTCCAGATCGCATGCGTCGAGGATCTGCCGGATCTGCTCATTGCGCAGGTATCCCACGGTCTCCTGGTCGAAGTCACGCATCAGGTCGTGCTCGTTGCGTTTCTGCTCGACGTCTGCCCGATGGAACTCAAGCTCGTAACCCAGCTCCCATAGGCATCTTTGGGCCACGAAGCTTCGCCAGATATCCGTCATGCGGAATGAGCAATAGCTCGGGAGATAAAGTAGCGGAAAGGCGTCCTGCCACCACCACGTGTTTTGGCTGTTGAATGGGCACCAGACGCCGCGGGGCAGTAGGATGCTGGGGGACTCGTCGAAAACAACATCGTGGTCGAGGATGAGTCTCCAGACCGCATCGACATCGGGAGAGCCGTTCGCCAGCCCTTGCTGGATGGGTGCGATCACCCGGACTGGGGCGGCCCGGAGCTCGAAGTCATCTGAAAAGCGGCGCCGGGCGCGATCCAGTGGTAATCCTCGCGGCCAGATCAGCTCGGAGGTGTAGGCCTCGTAGATATTTGCCCAATGAACGTCCGTCAGCGTTCGCACGCGATAGGCTTCTGTCTCAGGAGTGCGGATATCCCAGGCATCTGTGGGAGCGTTGTCATCGTCCGTCTCGTAGATGCAGTGGCAACCTCGTGAGATTGCCACGAGGTAGCCGATGTTCTTGCGAGCGTAGTGCTTCTCCGGGAGAGCGCGGGCAATTCGGAACGGTAGGTCCCTTTGCTGCTCGATTGACAGGAGCTCTGCGGGGGCCAAGGAGAATTGTGATGGACCTTTTCGGTCGCCCACCACAATCCATTGCAGTCCATGCTCGAGCGCCCTGGCAGCCAGCGTGTGCATGCAGGCGGTAGGTTCCTGGATCGTGGTGACGACGATTGCCGTGTTGACCGATTTCATTTGCCCATGCTCATCTGCGCGAGAATTCGGAACGACTCGCCGATGGCGCGGCGTCCAACCCGTGCCCGGTCGTTGCTATACACAATGGGGATCTCTTTCCAACGAAAGCGGTGCATCATGTGGCGGATTTCCGTTTGGAAGAAGTTGGCACGGCTACGGACGCGGTGCTGGAGCACGTGCTCCATGGCGCGTCGGTTGAAGCACTCAAAGCCGCTGGTCATATCGGTCATCTGGCTACCGAGAGCCATGCGTGCGAGGACCGTTCCACCGTAGCTCAAGCAACGTCGCGTCCATGGGCTCTGGTGCGCCCCGCCAGGCATAAAGCGACTGCCGCCCGCATAGTCGTAGCCGGATTCCATTGCGGCGATGAACTCTGGGATCTTTTCCGGGCGGTGACTGAAGCCGGCGTCCATTTCCAGAATCCAGCGGCAGCCCGCTTCGTAGGCTGTGGTATATCCGGCGAAATAGGCGTCGACGACGCAACGGCTTTCGGATGCCCAGACAGGGACGACGCGCTGATCGGCGCGGGATCTTTTCTCCACGATTTCCCGTGTGCCGTCTTTGGACACCCGGTCGAAGATGCAGTACCACCTGTCTTGCTGCCCGAGGTACTGCAAGACCTCGGTCATGAAGGCGTCGATGTTGTCTTTTTCATTGCCAAGCGGGGTGACGACACCCAACCTGACTACGGCTGCGTCCTGCATCGAGATCACCCCTCCTTGGGTCTCTTCGACAAGCGGCAGGCGACACTTTATACCCTGGCGCTGCGATCGCGAGGTGTGGTTTTGCAAACTCCAGCGATCGTCACGGCGGGGTGCCGTCAGGGAATGAGGTCGCTCGAGGCGGTGGTCGGGCGATCAGCGTGTCGGTCGGAACAGGTGGTAGGCGGTCATTGGATTTTGCGCCCTGGCCAATCGGACCAGAGACCGAGGCCGGTGGGAGTCAACAGTGCGGCTCGCGTTCACCTGGGATCAGGACTGTGCCTCGAGTCGTTCAACGTGTGCTTCAGGTAGAGGGCCAGCGCTTTCCATGGAGATCACGAGGAGAGCTCCCAACAGGACCAGGCCCGCAATCAATTCCATGCCAAGCCGAGTCGAGCCCGTCAGGTCCTTGACCAGCCCCACCATATACGGGCTGGCGAATCCAGCCAGACATCCGAGAGAGTTGATCATTGCGATGCCAGCTGCTGCGGCGGGTCCGCGAAGGTGGGCTGACGCGATACCCCAGAACAAGGGGGGACCGGTGAGAATACCAAACACCGCCATGGCGAGAGCTGCGAGCGCCAGAGCTCGCTCGTGAGAGAGCAGGACGCTCGCGACTAGACCGATAGCTCCTAGGGCAGCAGGGATTGCGACGTGCCAGCGTTGATCGGTGTGCCGGTCAGCGCTGCGGCCAACCAGCACCATGCCGAGAACGGCAACAGCATAGGGAAGGGCTGCGAGGAGCCCAACCTGGAGCGGATTGTGGATTCCGAGCTCGACCAGGATGGTGGGGAGCCAGAAACCGATTCCATACAATCCGGTCAACAGGCAGAAGTAGACGAGGCTCGCCATCCAAACACGGCTACTGCGAAAGACGCTCCAAACCGATGAGACGGGCTCTGTGCCTACGCCGTGTTTCAGCTGCGCCGCAAGCGCAGACTTCTCCGATGCGTTGAGCCAATGAGCCTGACCAATTTCGTCCGTCAGCCGTAGTAGCAAGTAGATTCCCATGAGCGCGGCCGGAATGGCTTCGATCAGGAACAGCCATTGCCAGCCCGCCCAACCGTGGTACCCATCGAGAGCTTGCATGATCCAGCCCGAAAGCGGGCTGCCGATTGCGCCGCAAATGGCGACGGCCGTCATGAAGGTCGCCGTAACTTGCGCACGTCGCCCGGTGGGGTACCAGAGCGTCAAGTAGAAGATCACTCCAGGGAAGAAGCCTGCCTCAGCGATGCCCAGTAAGAGACGCAGCGCGTAAAAGGCGGTCGGGCTAGATACGAGGACGGTCGCCGCGGATACAACACTCCAGCCGAGCATCATTGCGGAAAGCCACCGCCGCGCGCCGAATCGATGCAAGATCAGGTTGCTGGGCAGGCCGAATGCGAAATAGCCGATGAAGAAGACGCCTGCGCCCAGTCCATAGACGGTCTCGGTGAAATGCAGACTGTCCAACATCTGGAGCTTTGCGAACCCCACGTTGACACGATCCAGGTATGCGACGATGTAGGCGAGGAGCAACGGCGGGATAATGCGTACCGAAACCCTTCGATACACTGGCGTTAGAACACATGCCTCGGTACAGAGACGTGCATCGCCGGCAACCTTGTGATCAACAGCATGCATAGCACCACCCCTCGCCCTTTGTCTTCGAGTCGCATCCAGGAAGCCGCCTCGGGACAAGGTGGCCGGTAGGTCTGACTCTAAAACACGGTGCAGTTGACAGTGGGAGAATGTGGTCGCGGGGCCGTGCGGGTTATTAGAACTGCCAAGAGGGTCGGCGCGACGTCCGATCGCCAGTTGGTAGTTTGAACGAACGGTGTGGGGCCCTGGATTGGATCTTCTCGAGAGCATCCCCCTCCCCGCGTTATATCTGTTCCTCCTTCTCCCCGCCATATCCCTATTCTTCTCTTTCACACCCCCTCGTCTTCCACTCGGAAAAGCATCCGAGGAGAGAATGAGGAACAGATATAAGATGGGCTGGTCGCTGACGGCGGCTGGGCGAGAGGGAGTGGGGCATGGGGGTTCCTGGACCAGATGCGGGATGAGGGATGAGGGAGCTCGGGTCAGGAGACCTGGAACCGTGTTGCTGAGAAGGGACTGAATTCCATGGCGCCTGGTGGCTCGATCGGGCGGCCTGGAGGGGGCCAGTTCACGGGACCTGGGACCTGGAAGGCCGACGCGGAGCAAGAGAGACGGCCCGGTTGGGTGCCTAGGTCAAGTAGCGCGGCGACAACGTGTTTCGTGGTCAGGTGAGCGGGAGCCCGTCGCATAACAATATGGAGTGCGAAGTAATGTCCTCTCGGGCACCTTTTCGGAATTCCAATAGCCAATCCTTGGCACTCGTTCGTCATAAGAAGAAGAGACGAACGTTTCTCAATGCCGAGTCACAGGAATGTCCGATAGTCGTAGTCCCAGCAAGTTGGCCAGACGCCATTTCATCCAGTCCTCTGCCGGTGCGCTTTTGGCAGGGGCCTCGTTCAAGACCGTGGCCGATTGTGGGGGCAGCAGTCGCACCGTCGATGCTCGGGAGCGGGCCGTCGAGGCGATCATCGAGCCTTCTCTTCCGATCGTGGATCCACATCACCACTTGTGGGTGATACCCGAGTCGACTGTAACTGCCTTGCTGGACTCCGAGGGCCAGTTCGAGCGCGGGCTGGGTCGAGTAGCTCGGACTCACGGACGGTATCTGTTGGATGATTTCCTGGCAGACGCCACGAGCGGACACAACGTCCAGGCCAGCGTGTTCTTGGAGGCCGGAGCAATGTACCGCGCCACTGGACCGGTAGAGATGCGGTCGGTAGGTGAGGTCGAATTCGCGAACGGCGTGGCTGCAATGGGGGCCAGTGAGCTCTTCGGTAAGGTGCAAGTCTGCGCTGGAATCGTGGGATATGCCGATCTGAACATCGGTGATGCCGTCGAAGAGGTCTTGCTGGCTCATGTTCGCGCCGGCAATGGCAGATATAGAGGAGTCCGAAACAGTACCTGTTATGACCCCGATCCGAGAATTCTGGGCGGCGGACAAGCGCACACGCTCCTCGACAAGCAGTTTCGAGCTGGATTCAGGCAGCTGGGGAAATTGGGTCTGTCGTTCGATGCCTACCTCCTCGAGCCGCAGCTACCCGAGCTGATCGATCTGGCCAATACCTTCCCGGACACGCAGATCATTCTCGATCATCTCGGCACGCCGGTCGGTATTGGGGCCTATGCCGGCAAGAGGGATGAGCGCTTCCCGATCTGGCGCAACCACATTCGTGCTGCGGCGAAGTGTGGCAACATCGTAATCAAGCTGGGTGGGTTAGCGACAGCGCTGCCGGGGTTCGCGTCCTGGATGTCGAATCCATCCTTCACTTCCGAGCAATTGGCCGCCGAATGGAAGCCCTACATCGAGACTGCGATCGACGCTTTTGGTGTGCATCGGTGTATGTTCGAGAGCGACTTCCCTGTTGCTTCTGCCACTGCCAGTTATGTGGTGATCTGGAATACATTCAAACGCATTGCTGCTGGAGCCTCCCACAGTGAAAAGGCGGAGCTGTTCAGTGGCACGGCGCGGCGGGTGTACCGGCTTGCGACCTGAGCTTAGTGCAGGGCATACACCGAGCCGTGATCGGCCAACGTCGCTATTCGATACTGCCGTTGCTGCTCGCGAATGGCCGCCAGTTGCTTATCAAGATTCTGAGGGGTAAGCAGCGCTCCGAATCCGAGGTCCTCCGCACCCACCAGTTGCCTTGCGATCCGACTGCCCAGCGCAGGCGTATAGTGGCTGGAGTCGCGGAACCAGTGCATGGTCCCACCATCCATTGGAATACGCTCGGTCGAATACGTGTCATACCCGGTGAAGTCCCATAGTGGGACTCTGGCTTCTGCCGCCAAAGAGACCAGCGCGCGCTTCCACGCTTCGAACGTTGGCCAAGAGCCGGTCACACGGATGGCCTCGAGCTCATGAGCGTGCATGGGGCTCATGAAAAGGATCACCTTGGAGCCTTGCGATCGGCACAGCTCGAGAATGGCACGTACGCTGTCCAACGCGGCTGGATTGAGTTGCTTGCCTCTGTAAAGCTCCTTCATGCGTCGGTCCCAAAAGGCCACCCACCGCCCTCCTTCCCGGGCTGCGAAGCGGAAATACTCGGAGTTGACCCAGTTTCCCGCGGCCACATCGGTGGACTCGCCGCTGAGGTTTCCCAAGACCGTCGTCACGCTATCACCCAAACCATCTAAGGAAAGCGTCTCGCGCAGAAGGTCCCGGACGTACTGCCACTTCTGCGCCGTGTTGATGGCGCCATCAGGAGTGACGCCCAGCCGTAGCTCGAATTCCGGACCCACTACCAACGGGTCGGGAAAATTCAGAAAGAACTGGAAGTCCAGTCCCATCACCACAAGACCCAGATGCCGTTGCGAGACGACGTGCTGTAGGTATCGATAAGATGTGTAGGGCCCACCACCCCGAATTGATAAGTTGTAGACAGGGCGATATTCCGCCGGCCAGATGGGATCGAGTGCATCGAGTCCAAGGCCTACCGTCGACGTGCCCAGAAGCACGGCGTTTGGGGCCGCGCGCGAAACGTCATACGCCTTCATCAAATGTGCGTGTGTCTCGATTGCGGGCTTGCGCGCATTGAATCCCTTGATGCGCGGAACGTTCAGGATCATGTAAGGATTCACCGCCACGTTAAATCCGGCAACCAATGCACATAAGATCACGCATGTGATCAGCCAACGGCGAAGAAAGTTGCGCGCAGTTGTGTCCATGACTTATCAGAAACGGAAGTATAGAAATGAGCCGCTGCCGCTCACGGCCATCGCACCCAGGACCGACAAAACGGCAAGGAGCATTGCAACTGTCGGGCTCAGCTCGACACCTCTGTTGCGGATCTCGTCCAGTGCTCCCAGCAGGCGGCGCGCCCTGCGGAACTTCGTCGTGCCTTTTGCGGTGTCTTCTGGTGTTGCTTGTTGGGCTACGCCGCCCGGAGCCAGGAATGCCGCGGCCCCCTCCTTCGGGAAATCAAAAGCGGGATGGAACCGGCGCAGGAGCTCGAGTGAATTGGGGCAAAACGCCACCACCAGCAAGAGGGTCATGATCCAGATCAACGCGGGGCTCAGGGAGAGGATATAGGAGCGCAGATCGAAGCCGAAACCGATCGCCCATTTCGCCTCCACGCCGTTCATTCCTGTCATTGCCTTCAGGACGGCAATCGCAGATTCCACTGAATTCGCCCGGAAGAAGACCAAAGCGATCACCACCGCGAGAAATGTCAACACGCCGCCCACGGGCTTCATCAATCGCTTGTAGCTCGCTTCATCGAGCCAGAAACGCCGCCGTAGGAGGCGCCAGGTCTGGTTCACCGTGAGATATACGCCATGCAACGCACCCCACACCAAAAACTGCCACCCGACACCATGCCACACGCCAGAGATGCACATCGTAATAAGTGTGGGTACAGCGACGATCGACGTGATCGCCGAGAGCCGAGATCGGGCGCCGCGTAGTACCGGTTTACCGGCCTCCATTCGCCTGCGTGTCAAAGACATCGCAAGAGGGGTATAGATATAGTCGGTCAGGAATCTGGTCAAGGTAATGTGCCACCTTCCCCAGAACTCCACGATGCTGCTCGCCCGCAAAGGGGAGTTGAAGTTCATGGGTAACCGAATTCCAAACAGCCTGGCGACCCCGAGTGCCATATCGGAGTATCCGGAGAAGTCAAAGTAGAGCTGAAACGTATACGCCAGGATCCCTATCCAGGCCGTGAGCAGAGTGACAGGGGCCGATAGATACTGCTCCGTTGGAGGATCGAACGCTTCGGGCACAAACGGGGACACGCCATCGGCCAATATGGTTTTCTTGAATAGCCCGATCGAGAACAGGCACAAAGACACAACCACATCGTGCACAAGCTTGCGTTCTGCGGGGTTCGCGAATTGAGGCATGATTTCGCGATAGCGCACAATGGGGCCTGCCAGTGTGCGCGGAAAGAACAGGGTAAACAAAAGGCAGTCCCGTAGACCGACCCTCTGGATCTGCCCTGAATGCACGTCGGCCAGGAAGGCGATCTCCTGGAAGGTGAGAAACGAAATGCCCAGCGGCAAGATGAATTGCCGCAGCTCAAAGTGAGTGGCCAGTACCGAGTTGCTCGTCTCGAGAAAGAAGTTCCAGTACTTCAGGTAACCCAGGAGCGCTACGTCCGCCACTACACCGCCGGCGAATACGAGGCCACGGACTCGCTGGCGGCTCGAGTCGAGCTGGACCAGAGCGCGTGCCACCCCGTAGTTGAACAATACGGCGGGTAGTATGACGGCCAGTCCAACCACACTGGCGTAGGCATAGAAGGCTATCGAGGCCAGGATCAGCCACCACTGCGCGGGCGCTTGGCCGGAGAATCGAGCGATCAGATGGAAGCCGAGAACGGTCGCCGGCAAGAATAGAAATATGAACTCGTAGGAGTTGAATAGCATTGCTGGGTGGTCCTAGGCGCCGCCGCGTGCGTGAGCGAGGTAGACGGGCGCCTCAGCCGGACGCTCTTGCTCGGAAGCGCTCTCCACAATTTCGATTGGCACCGCCGCCGGAACGTACGTGGCCACCTCGAGTCGCCACTCACTTTGTGCGCCGGTCGCGGCAACAGGACTGAAGCCAAGCCGCGGATAGTGCTCCGCGACCATGCCATTACGCTCGGTTCTAGAGTACCTCCCGATCAATGCACGAATCCCCACTAACTTCGCGTGTGACACGATGTAGTTGAGTGTTGCCTGCTCCACTCCTCTGTTGAGCACGCGACAACTCATCAACCAGGTGTCGATCACCCACTCGGTGCCCTCTTTCACACAGATCACGATTGCGATGACGCCGTTATCACCGAAGCGATCGATGAGCCTCATCTGGAGCGTGAATGCGTCGGGCGAGCGCTCGAAGGCCTCGACCTCCGTCTCGGTATAACGTCGTGTCGTGAGATTGAACTGGTTTGTCTTGTTGATGAGCTGAGTAATGCGGCTCCTGCCGATCCGGTCAAAGGGTCCACAGACCGCCTGCATCGAGAGCGATCGAAGATAGGCGCTCAGGTCCGTCGAGGACTCGAGCAGCTTGGCTCGGGCCGCGTTCGCCTGATACTGGCCGGCGCGCTGCTGATCTTCGGCGGTAAACCGAGTCGCTTCGAAGTACCCCGCCGCCAACAGCGTTTCGGCGAACAAGGCCGGGTCGTCGGGGAGCTCCGGGACGGCGACCATGGGCAGCGCATCTCGGACCTGAGCGCGCTCAGCGGCGTTGTCGTCGAGCAGGACAAGGGAGTCGAGCCCAATATTGAGCGTACTGGCAATGGCTTTCAGGTTCGAGGCCTTGTCTTGCCAGTTGGCCTGGAAGACGGCGAGGTGCTGCTCGCGTAGAAGCATTTCAGGGTGTGAGCGGAACACCTCCCTGGCCACGGCGTCGTCGTTCTTTGACGATACCGCCAACAAGATGCCGCGGTTTCGCAGTGCAAGGGCGGCTTGTTGAATGCTCAAGAAGGCTTCTCCGGCGGGGCTGCCGTTCCCCAGTACAATGCCGCCGAGGCCCGCGTCGCCGATCACGCCTCCCCAGAGCGTGTTATCCAGGTCGAGAACGAGACACTTTCGGGCCTTGCCACGAGCGGCTCCGAGGAGCCTTCCGACCCAGTCGGCGTAGAGCGGTACCAGAGCGTGTGCGATCGAAAATTTGCCGATCGCCCATTGCACCAGATCGTGCCAATTCGAGAGTCCGACACGCTCGGCCAAGGCCGCTGTATCCAGAAGCAGGTCGGAGGAGCCGTCGAGGCGTGCTCTCAACTCTGTATTGATGTGCTCGATCAGCCATTGCAGGGTGCCGGGGACACTGCGCTCCAGGCTGCCGAAAGAGCCATCGGGAATCTGCGGAATCGTCTGGAAGACGATGGTGGCGCCGGAGGCGGACTTGATTCCCTGTTTGAGGGTTTCCAGGTACTGTAATGCCGTCTCAACCGTTTGCCGCGCGCCCTGTGCGTCGCCTGGGGTTACGTGCAATGGCAAAGCGCGATAATCCAAGCAAAGAAGCACGAAGTGGCATTGTGCGCGATTGATTGTCGATTGCGGATTGAGCGCTTCAGGGGCTACCTGATCGAAGGCGGTACTGACACAGTCGAGCCAGAGGCCGTGGCGGAGGGCACTGACTGTCAATGCTGGGAGGAGATGGTCGACTGTGCCATTGGCGAGCACGCCAAGCCGGACCCGATCGGGCTCGCCGGCGGCCATTTGCGGGAGCACCTTGCCGAGCGAATGGAGCTGATTGTTGTCCAGTCGATAGCCTGCCAGGCGGCGGGCCAGCTCACGTGAGCAGGCGGAGGCAGCCGATCGGAGCTCTCGAGCTTGTTGCCGGAAATCAGCTGGCGGGGCGACGAGCCAAGGTAGATTAGCAAGGGGGACCACAGTGGTTTTTCCCGTTTCCTTCAAACTGTGTGGGAGCTCGATCGGCAGAGCATTCAGCTCGAGCTTCGGCGCAATTTCGTGTTGATGAGATCCGCAAGCTCGCCGACGTTCTGCAGCGAGCTGATCTCACTGGCACTAAATCGCACGCAAAATGCCCTCTCGACTTCGAGAAAAAGCCGTACGTTGGCCAGGCTGTCCCACCCATCAACCATACTGGCCCTCAGCTGCGGGGTTGCAACGATCGCATCGTTGTCGAACACCTCGCGAAGCACATCGGTCAATCTGTCAAGAACTGTGGACTGCATGACGGGACTCTCGTATTCCGCTCAAGACGGAGGCTTACGTGACAGCGTCGGTAATCATGGCATCAACGCTATCATTCCTTGAGGGCATGCCTGAGGGCTACACGACAGGTGAATTCAAAAGTACTGACTTCGACAAGTTGCGCGGTTTTGAATGCAAGCGGCCGCACTACGCGGCGCGCTCGTAACCGAGTATTTCGAGGCGGCCCTGGCCCTCGAGCGAAGGGAGCTCGATATCAGCGACGACCCGGACAGGGATGTCATCGAGGGTCAGCTCACCGCAGATCCGAACTTTTCCTGTCTCGGTTGCGAAGCTTGCCTGGGTGAGATCGCAGCAAGACTTGTCCAAGGGAACTCCAAGCTCGGTACCACCGCGGATTTGGGTGAATGTGACGAAGACATGGCCGCGATCGAGCATTTCCCTGAACAGCTTCAGGGTGCGTTTGGGCCCTAAGCTGATCGCCACCGGATGTGAGCGTTCGGCGAGGTGCTTCACGAGGTCGTTCACGGTGGTGCTCCTTGTTTGAACGAGGTCATTCCATTGAGCGGAACGCTATAGGGAGCTGCGCGTGTGCGCGAAAGCTCGGCGCGAGGGCAAAGCATGCATGGTTGCCCGCAGTCCAGCAAGTGCGTTGGTATTACGGTGTGTACGACGATGGATACGAGCGAGCACGCTACGGAAGTCGGATTTTGGGCTTTGGAAGGCGCAAAGGCTCGGTGCGCGGGCTGGTCAGTACGTCAGACGCGTTACTGCATGTGCGCGGACGCGAAGAGGATCACCAGTGTTGGCGG
>Ga0070741_10009214_pt1 | contig 19312 bp, 21 predicted proteins | sample Coa_R1_4_FD_66440 | JGI IMG/M metagenome (GOLD analysis project Ga0070741, IMG submission 66440) | Surface soil microbial communities from Centralia Pennsylvania, which are recovering from an underground coalmine fire - Coalmine... | ecosystem: Environmental > Terrestrial > Soil > Unclassified ...
GGCTGGCCATGACGATCCCGGAGTGCGCGTTGCGGGGCGACGAGGCGCAAGAGTCGCGCCTGCCGTTCCCGTCATGGCTCTGACGCTCGTGCGCCCGCGCCCTTACTTCTTGATCAGGCCCTCCGCCCTCATGGCCTCGATGACGTGAGGTCGCGCCCCAATGCGCTCGTGGAAGCTTTTCAGCGCAGGCCACTGGCCGAGGTCCACGCCTACGAGTGCGCCCCAGCGCAGCACAGTGAACAGATAAGCGTCGGCGACCGTGAACTGGTCGCCCATCAGAAATTGGCGGGAGCCCATCGCGCCCTGCAGCCAGGTGAGCCGTTTTTGCAGCTGATTGCGCGCGTACTGTTTGGTCTCATCGGTCGCCGCAGAGTTGAACAGTGGACTGAATCCTTTATGGATCTCGGAGTTGATGAACGCCAGCCATTCCACCAACCGGTAGCGGTCCAGCGCTCCCGGAGGGGGTGCAAGCTTGGCCTCGGGCTGACGGTCCGCGATGTATTGCAACACGGCGACGTTTTCCGTCAACAACTGTCCGTCATCGAGACGCAGGGCGGGAACGTAACCCTTGGAGTTGATCTGCGCATAGTCTGCGCCTTCAGCCCTCTTCGTGAGCCGGTCCACCTTGACCAGGTCGAATGGGATGCCGGCCTCATGCAGTGAGATGGTGGAGGCGAGCGAGCAGGCGCCGGGCAGGATGTAGAGCTTCATCGAGTTTCTCCTGGTGCAAGCGGACCATGCTAACGTTGGCTGGTCAGATGGCAAGTGCGGTGGCCCCAGAGGGGCCGCAACCGGGTCGCGAGAGGGAACTTGTCGGAATGGCGTCGGTCGGAAGCTCGGCAGGCTGCAGCCGGGGCCGATGCTGAACAGGCAATCGCCTGCGTGGGAGGTGCCATGAGAGCTCTATGCCTCGTCGCAATCGCATTCATCACGCTGATGGCAACGGATGGTTGCAAGCGGAGCAAGCCTGAGCCCGTCCCCGGGCCCCAGTCCGGCATTCTGGGGATCAGCGCCGCCACGTTTGGACCGACCACCCACAAACATTCGAGCAACTCCCCAGCGGATACCGGAAGGGTGGGCCGCATGGATGCCGTTTCCATGGCGCATGGAGCGGGGGGGATTGCGTGGTTCCAGGGCACAGTGGAGGAAGCGTTCTCCAGAACGGTCACCCGCGGTAACGGGGGCGCCAATCCGCAAGCCGTGCCCGCCTGCCGCGGAAGCATGCCGCTTCCTGGCCCCGATCGCGTCCGCAAAGACTCGTCACCGATCGACGACGACGCGTAGCTCCTCCGCTGTTCACCGGGCCCATCCCACGTAGCGCACCTTGGTACAATCCGCGCCGGTTGGGCCTGTAGCACAGCGGTTAGTGCAGGGGACTCATCTGAGAAAGGTGCCTTCGCGCGGAAACGCGCGAAGTGGACGGGATGAATTCAGGGAAACCTTCGAGCCGCGGCGCCCTGCGCCGCGGCTCATGGCAATCCTGAGCCGAGCCGCCGGTACACCGGCGGAAGGTGCAGAGACTACCTGAGGGCTCGAGTGCCCTTGATGACAGGCTGGAGCATCCCGCACCCACACGCATGAGCCATGCGCAAGCACAGGGCGTGCACGGGTGAAGAGATAGTCCACTCCCGGGGGAAACGCCGGGATCGAGTGAATCCCTTGGTCGTAGGTTCGAATCCTACCGGGCCCAAACCCAACCGATCGCGCAGCTCAAACGGGAGCACCCCAGGGGTGCTCCCAAAAAACCGCCAGTGCCTCAGGGTGTCTTCGCTGCGCGGTACGTCAACGCCTTGCCACCCGCCCGTCCTCGGACTGCAGCCTGACCAACGTGCTTTGCAGCTGTCCGAGCTGTCGTTCGAGCTGCGCGATTCTTGCCGACTGCGTGGCTGCCTGAGCGGCCATCTGCCTTCGCTGCTGCTGCACCTCGTTCAACAGCATCGGCGCCAGCTCCTCATAGCGAACACCCTCAACCTGACCGTGCGCATCACGGATTACCAGCTCCGGATAGACCTTGGCGACCTCCTCGGCGATCAAGCCGTACTGAACGGTGCCCGCGGAGTCGGTCTTGAGGCGAAACGTCACCGGTCGCAGCTCCTGTAGCTTTTCTGTGCTTTGACCCATCGCAGCCACCGCAGTCTTGTAGCGCTCCGAGGATGCCAGCACGCCGAGCTGGCCAGTGGAGGTGATGTACACCGCGCTCCCGGTCACGTGCGTCCCGCTGATGCCAGCGATGTAGGCCGCAGTTTGAGTGCCGGACGTGCCGAGGCGGATCGTCCTGCTTTCGGCCGCCAGCCCCTGGTTTCCGATGTCGATATTGTCGCTGCCGCTCGTGAGGTGATACCCCGCGTTGACGCCGACTGCGATGTTGTCCGACCCGGAAGTGTTGGAGAAGAGCGCCTGCACGCCGATGGCCGTGTTCTCGAAGCCGAGCACGTTGGATTCGAGCGACTCCGCTCCCGTCGCAGTGTTGTGATAACCGGTTGTGTTGGAATAGAGCGCGTGGTGGCCGGCCGCCGTATTGCTCGCTCCATCGGTGTTGGAATAGAGAGCGTTCCATCCAGCCGCCGTATTATTACTCCCCGTCGTGTTCGAATAGAGCGACTGATATCCGGAGGTGGTGTTGTAGCTGCCGGTAGTATTGAGAGTAAGGGCGAACGATCCAGCCGCGGTGTTGTTCTCACCCGTCGTGTTCGAATAGAGCACCTCGGCTCCGTCGGCGGTATTGTAGTTGCCCGTCATGCTTCCGCCTCCGAGCGCCTGGTCGCCGGCCGCGGTATTGAACTGCCCGGTGGTGTTTCCAAACAGAGCGCCTGACCCGTCCGCCGTGTTGTGAACACCGGTTGTGTTGGACGCCAGCGCGGAGAGGCCCGTCGCGGTGTTGTTGGATCCGGTCAAGTTCTGATTCAGAGCGTTATTGCCCATCGCGGTATTCGCGTTGCCCGTTGTATTGGACTGCAGCGCCTTTCCACCCACGGCCGTGTTATAGATGGCCACGGTGGTGCTGTTCAGGGCGTTGGTGCCGACGCCGGTATTCTGGCTGGCACCGGGCACGCTCAGAGACTGCAACACGCCGCTTCCGACGGCGGTGTTGGCGCAGCAGTCGCTCTTCACGACATCGGGGGGGCTGCTGGGCATAGGCAGGTCCAATGGCCAGCAGAATTGCGGTGCGGATGAGAATGGTCTGGGGGGTGAGTTTCATACAAGTATGACCTCGTGTTCGAGTGTTGTTATTGATGTCGAAGGAAGTCCACCGCGACGCCTCCGGAAGCGGATTTCTCCAGATCCAGCGTCCCTTCATGTCGCGATGCGTCTCTTGCCGTGTTCTTAGCGGCGCACTTTTATTATGTCTTGTAGGCTCCCAGGGCCGCGATGACCGTGACGCACTTCACACTTCGCCTCTTACCTGCCAATGGCGCTGCGCACTGGCGAACGCGCAGGTATTTTGCTGCACCCGCTCATCGTTGCGCATGCAAGTCGCCGCAACAAATCTTGGCGGAATGGCCGAGTCTTGCGATGGCCATGGCGATAGAACCGCCGAAAATGGACCGCGCGTGAACCCCCGCTCCTCGCCTGCCTGGTGCTACAGTGACCGGCAGCCATGTCGCCCCGCTTGCTCGCTCTGGTCTCGTTGGTCCTTTACTTCGTTGGCGCAGCGTTCGACTTCGCGCCCGGCGGAGGAATAGGGCTCTGGGCGTTGAGGTTTTCCTGTTCCTTTGTCCTCCTCTTCGGCTATGCGATCTGGCTGGTTATCCGCCCGGACATACACGTCTCTGTCGTACGGCAGCGCCTCGTTATCGTGCTCTCGGTCCTTGCCGGGCTCGCAACAACCGCGATTTCCGCCGACCCTCTCGCCGTTGCGGTGCCGTGGCCGTATGTCGTCTGGCCTCTCGTCGCTGGCGTGTTCATGGCGCCACTGGTCATCGCGGCCGAGGCGCTCAGCGAGAGAGAGCGTGAGGTCGGGAAGCCGCGCCCGCTCGGCAGCCTGAGTGCGGTCGTGTGGCTTCTCAGCGGCCCGCTGGGGCTGTACTTCCTACATCAGCGCTATTTGGCAACTCGGGCTGCTCAGCCGCAAGTAGAAATTGCCGAGCGACGCAAGTATCTACCGCCGGGCGGATGAGCCGCAGCGCCGCAACGCGGAAGCGGCGCCCCGGAGGGACGCTGGTCGCCGAGCGCTCTTGCCGTGCGGCGCGTGAGCGCGGCACACGACGCACTTCGATTTGTTGGTTGCGGGCCGAAAGATGAACCGGCGATCAATTTTCGCGACCGCAAAAACCCCCGGCCACTGACGGAATCAGGTAGTACTCCCAGCCGGGTCCGAGCTCACCCACCGCCTTGCGGTTGACGCTGTGGTGAACGAACTCGAGGGTCGTCGTTCCGGCGGACTCGCTGAGGGTCACTCGAGAGCAGCTTTTCGCGTCTCGAGCGCATCCAGGCGGCGGCTCCAGAGGCTCGGTCCGCGCAGCTGCGCGAGAAACGCCTCGAGCGGGGCCAGGGCCTCGAGGGCGAGCGTGTACTCCCGCTCGCGGCCGCTCACGGTGTCACGCACGAGGCCTGCCTCGCGCAGCACCCGCAGGTGCCGGCTGACGGCGGGCCGGCTCACGGTGAAAGTCTCCCGGAACCGGCTGTCCAGGCGCTGGGTCAGCCGGTGCGAAGCGAGGCTCGATAAGCCTCGATCTTGGGCAACACGAGACGACGGCGGGCGAGACTCTCAGGAGGCCAATAGGATTCACGCTCGTAAAATTCCGGTACAGCTGGAGTAGCCCCCGAAAGTTGAACCCATGGCTGCTTGGAGGAAGTAAAGATGTGGATATCGGGTGGCAAGTGATCTGGTGCATCAAGCGTGCCGACGCGAACGAACCTGATGATTGGGCCCGCGTCTGCATAGTTGCTCCATACGGCCACTCTGCATTTCGGACAGCGCGCGATCTTCTGACCTCTCCCACTGCTGGATGGCGTATCGATGATCTCCGGCTCCGCACGCAAATGAACCACGTAATCTGCCTCGATCACGGCATTCAGCGCGAACGAGGCGCCGCTTCCTCGCTGGCACCAGCGACAATGGCAGCAATGGACAAACAGCGGTTGCTTCACCATGCGATAGCGAACGGTACCGCAATCGCAGCCTCCGTCGAGCGGAAAGATATTCTTTGGGGCCATGCTGCGGTGTGCCGTGGGTGAGAGCGCGAACTCGCGCAGTGTACTACCTGGCTTTCCGAACCTTCACGCCATCCATTGCGTATCGTGCGCTCGGGCACCTGCGGGTGCCGTCGCATCCCGCCACGTCGGGGGCTTGTTTCCGGGGTCGGACGATCCTAGGGTGTCCGCTGGATGGGCTCGGGAAGCAGGAATGTGCGTCGCGCCGCCTCGCTTGCCAGCCTCTCCGCGCGGTAGCAGCGCCTCAAGGCCGACTTGTCGATGAGATCGCCATTGGCGATCGCAAACGTTTCGAAATCGGGGTAGGGGGCAGCCTCCATCCGCTCGGCGATGAGCGACAGGAATGCGATCGTGATCGTCTGGTGGAAGATTTTCGCCTTCCCGGCTTTCGTCACGATCGAGCGCAGGGCATCCGAATATCGGAAAGCGGCCTCTGCGAAGTCATGCCGGCGCAGCATCTCGAAACCCATCCGCACGTGTTCCCGATGCGGGAAACAGGCAGGGTCGGTCTCCCCCCGCATGAAGCGTCCGAGCTCTGCGCACTCCTCAAGCACTGTCGCGCTCATGCAGCCTGTGCGAGTCGGCTGCCGTCAGCTCGAGGCCAAACACCGACCTCAGTGTGCGGATCTTCTTCAGGGTTGGCGCGCTGAAGGGTGTCTTGCCCTCGAAGGCGTGCAGGACGATTCCCTCGAGCAGGTCTCCGAGCGACAGGTCGAGCTCGGTTGCGAGTGCCTTGAGCACCTTCAACAGTTGAGTCTCGAGCCGAACGCCGGTCTGGGTGCGGGTGATTTCCTTCATGGTACTATGGTACCAAGTTACCACGAATCCGGCAAGCATCGCACGCGACGCCCGGCAAACACTGCACGGGGCTGTGAGCCTGGTGCAGCTGGCACCAGGCGGGGGCGCGCAGCGGCTATCTCGGCCGCTGCGCTGTCCTCATTCTCCTGACCCGGCCGGTTTCGCCAGCGCGCCCTTGAGGGTGACGGCCCCGTTCACGGTCTTTGGATCGACAGTGATCTCCGCCAGCCGGGCGGCGACCTCAGCGGGCACTTCGGTCTGTGTGCGCCCGCCCAGATAGTGTGCGTAGAACTTCTCCATCGCTGTGACCATGGCGAGGTTGTTGATCGGTCTGGCAAACCCATGGCCTTCATCTGGAGCGACCAGGTATTCGATCGGTTTGCCGTTGTCGCGCACGGCGGCGACGATCTGGTTGCTTTCACGGATGTTGACCCGCGGATCGTTCTTTCCCTGCACGACCATCAACGGGGTGACGATGGACTTGGCGCGTGTCAGGGGCGACTCCGCCACGAGCAGCGCTTTGCCCTGCGGGGTGGTCGGGTCGGCCATGCGTGTATACATCTGCTTGCGGCCGGCTTCCCAATACGGGGGAATGGCATCCAGAAGCGTGATCAGGTTCGACGGCGCAACGATTGCCACCGCTGCGGCGTACACATCCGGTGTGAAGGCCACTCCAGCCAGTGTTGCGTAGCCGCCGTAGGAGCCCCCGCCGATACCGACCCGCTTCGCATCGACGATGCCGGCTCCGATCAACGCCTTGGCTCCCCACGTCAGGTCATCCTGCATCTTGCGACCCCACTCGCCGTTTCCGGCGTTGAGGAATTTCTTGCCGTACCCCGTGGATCCACGGAAGTTGGGCTGCAGGACCGCGTAGCCGCGATTGGCCAGAAACTGGGCGAAGGTGTCGTACCCGTAAGTGTCCCGGTACCAGGGTCCACCGTGCGGCCACACCACCAGTGGGAGCTCCTTCGGCGTCAATCCCTTGGGTAGCGTCAGGTACGCCGGAATCACTAGGCCATCCGATGACTTGAACTCGTACGGGCGCCGTTCGGACAACGACCCGCGCGGCAGTTCCTCGCGGATCCGGTACTGCAGTGTCACGGACTTTGCTTTGCGGTTCCATACGTACGTGGAACCCGGGTCGGTATCGCTGTATGCAGTCAGCACCCACAAATTCTCATCCTGTGAGTGTGAGCCGAGGGTAATCTGCCGGCCGCCGAGGTGAGCGCTCAGCCAGCGCCACTCCTTTTCAAAGGCCTTGTCGCGGAAATACCGGCGCGGGACGCTGTCTTCGTATTCGGTGAACAGAATGTGGTGGTCTACCTCGGAGGTCGTGACGCCGGTCAGGTCAACCCGGTTCTCGGGATCGCTCTCGACTTTCGCCGTAGCGCCGGTCTGGGGATCCATGCTGTCGAGCTCGGCCAGATCGAGGTTGCCCTTGTTGGTGATGAGCCAGCTGCTGTGGTTCGAGGCGTCGAAGCCTTCCACGCCACAGGATTCCAGCACCGAGCAACTGTAGATCTGCCTGAAGCCGTCCGCGTCGACTCGCAGTATTTCCGTGTCGCCCGCGTTGTTGGTCCGCTCGGCCAGTCGGAGGTTGCCGTCATTGTCGAAATCCCAACCGGCAATCTGCTCCGTGTTCTTTCGCAACAGAGTTCGCTTCCCGCTCGAGATGTGCAGCTCATACAGATCGTGCCAGTGCGCATCACGATTGTTCAGGCCGATATAGAGAATGTCCGGCTTGGCCTTGGGAGCCGCGAAGAGCTCGGTACGCACGCCCTTGAGATTCGTCAGGGCGCGCGTGGGCGGCACGCCGGTCTTCGGATCCGCGGGCAGGCTTGGATCGATGGCATAGACATTGAAGTTCTCGTCTCCACCGACGTCCTGCACGTAAAGGAGGTATTTCGAATCGCGGCTCCAGAAATAGACCCGCACCGGCCGTGCGGTCTCCGCGCTCACGGGCCGCGCGGCGCTGAAAGGCTCGGCGGCTTTCTTGACCCAGATGTTGCGAGTCCCCTTGAAGGGCTTGAGGAATGAGAGAGTCTTGCCGTCCGGGGAGATCTGCGCGCCGCCGATCGTGATCTCACCGAAGAACAGGTTGCGGTCGATGATCGGCGGCTGATCGGCGCGCACCGCACCGGGTGCAGTCACGACCCCCAGCACCAGGGCGGTCACAAGCAGGTTCTTCATGGGAGCCTCGGGAGACGTCAGAGCTCGATTGGATCGGCGCATTGTGCCAGTGAAGGGGCCCGTTTGCCCGCCCGGGGCGCGTGTTAAGATCGCGCCCCCAGCCGGATCAGGCTCACGGAGCGTTCCATGCGCGCAACTCTTTTTTTGCTGACGTTCCTGGGTCTTGCCTCGAGTGGTCTGAGCGCGGCAGCAGCACCGGATCCTGCCCTCGAGCATGCGGTGGCCGACCCGGGCCGCAGTCAGAAGTTCGTCAGCCGCGATCGTTACCGGCACCCTGTCGAAGAGCTCACGTTTTTCGGGCTGAAGCCGACCATGACGGTGGTAGAGGTCTGGCCGGGCAGCGGCTACTGGACGGAGATCCTGGGGCCGTATCTCAAGACATCGGGCCATTACTATGCCGCGGTGACGGTGCCGAAGGAGAGCCAGGAGGAGGATCGCACGACGGCCGCCTGGCGAACCGCGGTGACTGGCGATAAGGCACGCTATGGAGATATCGTCATCACACAGCTCGGAAAGGGACATTATGAGGTGGCTCCTGCCGGCTCGGCCGATCTCATCGTGACGTTTCGGAACCTTCACAACTGGATGGAGGGCGGCTACGTCGATGAGGCCTTGAAGGGCTTCTACACCGCGCTGAAACCGGGTGGCGTTCTCGGCATCGAAGACCACCGGGGACGGAATGACCAGCCGCAGGATCCGCAGGCCAAATCCGGCTACGTGCGCCAGGACTACGTGATCGAGCACGCGCGCAAGGCAGGCTTCGAGCTGGTCGCGACCTCGGAGATCGATGCCAATCCCAAGGACACCAAGAACTGGCCCGAGGGGGTCTGGACGTTGCCGCCCACGCTCGCGCTCGGCGACAAGGATCGGCAGAAGTACCTCGCGATCGGCGAAGCGGATAATTTCGTCCTGAAATTCCGCAAACCCGCTCACTGAGGGAGTGCGCCGGGCAGCGGTGCGCCCGTGGCTGCGACAGCCAAAGCTCAGCGCGGCGCAGACTCCCTGAACTTCTCTGCGGCCGCGATCACACTGTAGAACGCCTCGATCAGAGGAAGCGACAGGCCGTGCGCAGCGGCCCTCTTCAGGGTGTATCCCAGCGTCTCATGAAGCTCGAGCGGCCGGCCCGATTGCAGATCCTGCAGGGAAGACATTCTGTGGTCGGGTGCGAGTATCGCGAACGCCTTGCCTGCCTGCAGCACCTTCTCCACCGCGCTCTGCTCCGTTCCCTCGCACAAGGATGCAACCGGCAGAATGGCCTGGTCCGAGAGGGCGATGCCCAATCGACCCGCCAGCAGTCCCGTCTCACGCACCAGCCTCACCAGCACCAGCGCCGCACCGGGGTCCGCGAGATAGCGCCAGGTCACCGCGCGCGTGGTGATCGAGAGCGCAAACAGTCCCACCCACGCAGCAAACTTCGACCATTCCAGGCTGCGTATGTGGGGAACTGCCAGGGCACGGATGCCAGCGGCATCGAGGACTTGCGCGATGCGGTGCGCCCGTTCGCCGGTTTCGCCCGACAACTCACCGAGGAGAACGTTGACATTGCGCGTGAAGGCGACTTCGCCGTCGGGCTTCAATTCGCCGCTCGTATCGGCGAGTGCGCCGAGCACACGCCCCGAGCCGAATGTGGTGACGAGCAGATCGTCCTTCAGCGGACCATTCTGAATCGAGAAAGCGACATCCACCTCGATGTGACGCACGCGGTCGAGTGCGTCCTCCGTGGCCGGTGTCTTCATTGCAACGATCAGCGTGCCCGAGGCGCGCAGCCGGGCAGGCTCGCGCAGCACCGCGATGGGGACCCCGAAATTGCTGAGACCCGTGATGCGCAGGCCCTGAGCCTCGATCTGCTCCGCCCGCCGGCCGCGGGCGAGCATGACCACGTCGTGACCTGCGCGTGCCAGATGCGCTCCGAGGATCGAGCCGATCGCACCGGCACCCAGTATTGCGAACTCATGCTGCATCGTTTCAGTGTCCGAGGGAGCACATCTCCCCGGGCTCTGCGGCTGCATTGTGGACCAACGGCGTCGTGGCGTGGGGAAGTTGGGTCGTGCGGGGCGGCGCGGATCCGGAGCTGCCGATGAACCCGCAACGCCGGGATGATGTTGGTCACGGGCGTAGAGCGAGAGTCGTTCAGCGTCCGATCAGCTTGAATACGCCATCCTTCTGACGCGGCCGAAGCATCCGTGCACGCAGGACCGGCCCCACCGAGCGTCTCCCGATTGGAGCGCACCGCGCAGACGGCAGGGGGGCAGGCCCAGGTGACAGACTCGCGCCGGCATGGAGCTGGCTCCCGACGGGCGCATTCAAGTCCGCGGATTCGGGCCGGCACATGCCGGTGCGGGTCCAATGGCCGCTGACTGAGCACGAGTTCCACCGTCAACCGCATGACCAGGACAGGCTTCGCCAGCGGTCCAGTGCACGCTTTGAGAGTGCCGCGCTTACGCCGAGGCATGGTTATCGCCCCTCGGGGGCACCCCAGGCGGGGTGCCCGCCAACATGGGATGCGGATCTTCGACAGCCCGGGGGGGACTGCTGTAAGCTGCCGGCCGGCTCGTGATCTTTCGGCTTGTCTGTCTTCGGCCCGGCGCCCGCGCGGCGCTCCTTCCGGCCAAAGTCTGCCACCCTCGGAAAGCTTGGCGAACCAGGAGGCAGGTTCCCCTGCCGAGTTTCTTCTTTTCTCTGTGAGTATTTCAGCAGTGACCAAATTATACGTTGGAAATCTTCCTTTCTCGGCGACCGAAGACGGCGTGCGGGCGCTATTTGCAGCGCATGGCACCGTCGAGAAGGTATCCCTCATCACGGATCGCGATACCGGCCGTCCGCGTGGCTTCGGTTTCGTGGAGATGTCGAATGCGGATGCTTCCCGGGCCATGCAGGCCCTGAACGGCAAGGACTTCGAAGGCCGGCCATTGAAGGTGAACGAAGCTCAGGATCGCGATCGGGCCGGCGGCGGCAATCGCGGCGGCGGCGGCGGACGCCGTTACTGAGTAAGAATCCCGCCTGAACAGTCCCCGTGCGCCGCATGCGTGGCGCGCGGGGACGTCTTTAAGCCTCCCTGCGAGGCCTTCAATTCCCTTCAGCGAGCCCTCTCGGGCAGCGCCACGGACAGCTCGAGAATGTCCTGACCGTGTTCGCGTTCGACGTTGACCTGGACCGCACCAGGATCCACGTTGACGTACTTACGAATCACTTCCAGCAGCTCGCGGCGCAGCAGCGGCATGTAGTCCGGGCCCCCGCGCGCACTGCGCTCCTGGGCAACGATGATGCGCAGGCGCTCCTTGGCAACGTTCGCCGAAGGAGGCGTGCGACGGAAAAGAGCGAGCAACCCCACGTCAGCCTCCAAACATGCGAGCGAAGAAGCCCTTCTTTGGCTCTTCGACGAACCTCAGCGGCACCATTTCGCCCAGCAGGCGCGCCACGGCATCTTCGTACGCTCGCGAGACGTCGCTTTCGGGGTTGAGGATGACTGGAATGCCGGCATTGGATGCTGAAAGGACATCGGTCGACTCAGGCACAACGCCAACCACATCGAGGCCCAGTATCTCCTTCACGTCGGCGACGCTCATCATCTCTCCGGTCGCGACCCGCTTCGGGCTGTACCGGGTCAGCAGGAGATGCTCCCGGACACCCCCATTGCCCTGCTCGGCGCGGTGAGTCTTGCTCGCAAGCAGCCCGAGGATCCGGTCCGAGTCGCGAACCGAGGAGACTTCCGGATTGACCACGACCACGGCCCGATCGGCGAAATACATCGCCAGGTGCGCTCCCTTCTCGATCCCCGCCGGTGAGTCGCAGATGATGTAGTCGAAGCCGTCCGCAGCCAGCTCGTCGAACACGCGGCGAACCCCGTCTGCGGAGAGGGCCTCCTTGTCGCGGGTCTGCGAGGCCGCGAGCACGAACAGTGTCTCGATGCGCTTGTCCTTGATGAGCGCCTGGCGCAACGTGCATTCGCCCTGGATCACGTTCACGAAATCGTAAACGACCCGCCGCTCGCACCCCATGATGAGGTCCAGGTTGCGCAGACCGATGTCGAAGTCGATCACGGCGACTCGCTTGCCCCGCCGCGCGAGGCCACAGGCAATGCTGGCGGAGGTGGTCGTCTTGCCGACGCCGCCCTTGCCGGAGGTGACAACGATGATCTCGCTCAATGTTGGATCTCCTTGGGTCAGATCGGCGCGTGGCGTCGCGCCAGGATTACTGGATGGGTCTGGGCACGAGGGGGCGGCCGCATTCAGATCCACGGCCCAGCCTCCGATCGCGCGCGCCCCGTCATCAGGTCTGGGCAGCGCCGGCGCCGATACGCGCCACGTGCAGCTCCTCGCCGGCGAGCCAGGCCTGCACCGGGGCGCCGGCGAGCTCGGGCGGGATCGTCTCGAAGACACGAAAGATGCCGGCGATCGAGACGAGCTCCGCGTGGAACTCCTGACAGAACATGCGCGCGCTCGTCTCGCCGTGAACTCCCGCCATGACGCGGCCGCGTAGGGGGCCATAGATGTGGACGCAGCCGTCCGCCATCACCTCGGCTCCGGCTGCCACTGTGGTCGTGACGATCAGGTCTCGATTGCGGGCGTAAATGCGCTGTCCGGAGCGCACGGGTTGGTGCTGCATCTGCGCAGGTTGCAGCGCCACCTCGGGTGCGGCCTGGACCACCGGTACCGGGCGATTTGGAATGCGGATATGAGTGAGCACCGGGACATCGAGCTCACGCGCGAGCGCTTCAGCAGAAGCCGGTCCTTGCGCGAGTCCGACCGAAAGCAGCCCGGCGCGACGGATGACGTCCACGACCGCCCGCACCTGGTGAGCCTCCGGTGCAGGGCCTAGCGCCGAAAGATCCAGACACACCGCGGTGCGTTCGAAGAAGTGTGGCGCGGTGGCAGTGCGGCCGGTGAGCTCATCGAGAATGGCGCCCGGATCCACTGTGTGCAATCGCAGCTGCACGAGCCCGACCTGGCCGAAACGGATCTCAATGGCTTGCGGGCGCGCGGCGTCGGCTGGTGTATTCATCGAGGGCATACAGTCTATGTTGCCTTCGAGAATGGGTCCATCACGAAATGGCCCGCAGCGCCTGAGCGAGCTTGCGCGCCCATCGCTCCTGTGATGCAGCGTCGCCGACGAGATCCGCGCGCAACTCCAGCAGCACGGAACGCAAACCGCGCACCGAGCAATGTCTTCCAAGCGTGTGATAAACCCCATCGGTGGGCGCGTACGGCTCATTGTCGCCGACGTTCATGTCCGGGTCCGCTTGCAGCAGGCGCAGCAGCGGCTCCGCCATCCTGCGATCGCGATCGGAGAGCACGCCGACGTGCCACGGCCGATGATGCCCGCGGTAGATGGGCGTGAAGCTGTGGATCGACACCACTTGCAGATCGGCATGCCGCGCAACCTGCGTATCGACCGTCCGCTCGAGACAGTGATGATAGGGTTCGTAGATGTCGCGTATGCGCCGCATACGATCCTCTGCAGTGATCGCGACATTGCCAGGGATGCGGGTATCCTCGCTGAGGGACACTATGGAGCCTGCGTGGTCGGGATCGCGATTCACATCGAGCACCAGCCGGGAGATCCCGGCATGAACCAGCGGCGCATCCAGCAAGCGCGACAGGCTCTGCGCCACCGGCAGCGCACCCGGATCCCAGGCGATGTGCCGGTCGAGCTCCTGCGGCGCGAGGCCGAGGCGCGCCAGGGCGGGCGGCACCCAGTTGGATGCGTGATCGCAGACGAGGACCAGCGGGCCGCGGCCCTGTGCGTTCTCGACCGCAACCGGTACGCGCCCGAGCCAGGAAGCTTGATTCGGCACGGCGCGAATCTTAGACCATGAACCTTTCGCCCGGCTCGTGAATTGATCCTCGCAAGACACTGCGCCGCTCTCCGGAGCTCACGATGATTCGTGCCCACGCTCTCTACACTCTCCTCGCCGCAGCGGTGCTGCTGCCGGGTTGCCACGGAGGCGATCAAGGCAACGCTCCAGGTACCTCGGGTCCACCGCCGCGGGGAACGCTGCTCATCCGGCCCCCGCCGATGCTCGCCTCCTATTCCACGGCGGACCTGCTCAAGAGCCTGGGCGGCAACGATCTGGGCAAGGAGCTGCTGACCCTCGCATACAGCCCGATCTGCACGGTCAACGTCTACCAGCTGGAGTTCGAGACCGTGGGCGGGCAGGGCGAGGCGACGAAATCCTCGGGGGCGCTGATGATCCCGGTCGGTCTGAATTCAGCGTGCAATGGACCGAAGCCCATCGTGCTGTATGCCCATGGAACCACGGCGGACAAGACCTTCAACATCGCCGCGCTGAACCAGTCGAATGACGCCGAGGGATTGTTGCTCGCAGCCGTGTTCGCAGCCCAGGGATACATCGTGGTGGCGCCCAACTATGCAGGCTACGACACCTCGGACCTGCCCTATCACCCCTTCCTCGACGCCGATCAACAGTCGAAGGAGATGATCGATGTGCTGAGCGCTGCACGCGATGCGCTTCCGATCGCTTCCGCTCCCGGCGTGAGCGACAACCACAAATTGCTGCTGACCGGGTACTCCCAGGGCGGCTTCGTCGCCATGGCCGCCCAGAAGGCAATGGAGGCTGCCGGAGTCACCGTGACGGCCGCTGCGCCGATGTCGGGACCATACGCGCCCGCTGCTTTCGCCGACGCTGTCTTCATGGGCCAGGTCAACCTGAGTGCGACACTCAATGTGACCCTGCTCGTGTCCAGCTATCAACACGTCTACGGCAACATCTATCAGCAGCCGACTGACCTGTTCTCGGCCGCCTACGCCGGGGACATCGAGTCCCTGCTGCCGAGCACGACTCCGATCAGCGAGTTGTATTCCGAAAGGAAACTGCCTGAAAGCGAGCTGTTCAGCAACGTGCCGCCGGCGCCGGAGTTCGCCTCACTGACGCCGGCGACGACGCCGGCCGCACTGGCTCCGGCATTCGCGCTGGGTTTCGGCCCCGATGCGCTCATCACCAACGACTATCGCCTGGCGTATCTGCGGGACGAGCAGGCCAACCCGGATGGCGGCTTCCCGACCGTCAGCACGGGGGTACCGGCAGAAACCCCGGCCAACACTTTCCGACAGGACCTGAAGTTGAACGATCTGCGCAGCTGGACGCCCGGCGCACCCGTGCTGCTGTGCGCCGGGGATCAGGATCCTACCGTGTTTTACCTGAATACCAGTTTGATGCAGAGATACTGGATGATGAACGCTCCGGGAGCAGTCGTGACCGTCCTGGATGTTGACGGTCCGGTAACGAGCGGGGATCCTTACGCGACGCTGAAGAAAGCGTTCGGCGCGGCCAAAGCGCTGACCGCAGCCGACGCGGTACTCGGAGGCGCAAAAGACGGCGGCGCGATGGCGGTTCTGCAGGCGTATCATGCCGGCCTCGTGCCGCCGTTCTGCCTGAGTGCGGTAAAATCGTTCTTCGATGGATTCTGAACAGAGGGTGACATGGCAACCAAGCTTGACAAACAACTGAAGCGCGAGATTGACATCGATGGCAAGCCATACATGGTTACTCTTTCGCCCGAGGGAGTGAAGTTGACGGAGAAAGGCAAACGCAAAGGTCAGGAGCTCTCCTGGAAGGGACTCGTGAATGGTCAGGCTGCCACTGCAGTCTCCCTCGCCGGCTCGGGACCCGAGGCCGGCCAATCGGGAAGCGAAATGGGCTGAAACCCGCCCAGCTTCCTTCAGGCGCCTGCCGTCGCCGGCAGGCAACCCGTCACCGGTGCGCGCTGCTTGATCGTCTTCATGCAGACGGTTGTCTCGATCCGCTGCACGCCCGGCATGCGCGAGATCTCACGCCGTAACAGCGCATCCAGCTCGGATATCCCCGCTACGAGGACGTGCATCAGGTAGTCCGCCTGGCCAGCCGTCGTGAAGCATTGCAGGATGGCCGGATGTCTCTGAACCGCGCTTTCGAAGTCATCATGGCGTGCCGAGCTGATCGTGACGTGGACGAAAGCGTGCACATGCAGCCCGAGTTGCGCGGCGTCGATCTCGGCTCGGTATCCCTTGATGACCCCTGCCCGCTCGAGATCCCGCACGCGTTGCCAGCAGGGTGTCTTCGACAGGCCGATCTGCTGGCCCAGGTCGGCGAAGGACTGCCGTGCTTCCGCCTCGAGCAGCGTAATGATCCGATGGTCGATCTTGTCCAAGCTCGTCCTTCCAGATCGCTACTGTGGAGATCAATGTTCTACCGCGACGCGCGCTTTCAGTCCAGCCGGCTGAGCGCTCTGGCCACCGGCGGAGCGGTCGGGACAGGGACTCCGGCTCAGAGGCTTGCCGGGAGCACGGCCCAAGGCTGACAGGCACGCGGAAACCTGCTTTAGTGAGTACGGAGGCAACAAAATCCATAGCGAGCGCCTCCGGGGAGAGCCCATGGCCACACCTGCCCAGTACGCTCAGAACCAACAGGCATCCGGCATCGATCGCGCGCATCGCAGCGTGATCTTTGCCTCTTCGCTCGGAACGGTTTTCGAGTGGTACGACTTCTATCTGTACGGATCGCTGTCGGCAGTGATCTCCAAGCAATTCTTCTCCGGAGTCAATGAGACGAGCGGCTTCATCTTTGCGTTGCTCGCCTTCGCCGCCGGATTCTTCGTGCGACCCTTCGGCGCTCTCGTGTTTGGCCGGGTCGGCGATCTCGTTGGCCGCAAATACACATTTCTGATCACCATCGTGATCATGGGTACATCGACCGCTCTGGTTGGAGTGCTGCCCAGCTACGCTTCGATCGGCGTCGCCGCGCCGGCGATCCTGATCTCGCTGCGGCTGCTACAGGGCCTGGCACTCGGTGGCGAGTACGGCGGTGCGGCCACCTATGTGGCAGAGCACGCACCTGCCGGCCGCCGGGGACTGTACACGAGCTGGATTCAGACCACGGCAACACTGGGACTGTTTCTGTCGTTGCTCGTGATTCTCGTGTGCCGGGTCTCCCTGGGTGCGCAGTTCGAGAGCTGGGGCTGGCGCATCCCGTTCCTCGCCTCCATCGTGCTGCTGGCCATTTCGGTCTACATCCGCCTGCAGTTGCGTGAATCGCCGGCTTTCCTCGAGATCAAGAGCCAGGGCAAGCTCTCCAAAGCGCCGCTCACCGAGGCGTTCGGCCAGTGGAGCAATCTGAAGATCGTGCTGCTGGCGCTGTTCGGCGCGACCGCGGGCCAGGCCGTCGTCTGGTATGGCGGCCAGTTCTATGCGCTGTTCTTCCTGGAAAAGATCCTCCAGGTCGACTCCAAGGCTGCCAACCTGATCATCGCCGCCGCGTTGCTCATCGGTACGCCGTTCTTCGTCGTGTTCGGCTCCCTGTCGGATCGCATGGGTCGCAAAACGATCGTCATGGCCGGCTGTGTGCTGGCGGTCTTCACGTATTTCCCCGTGTTCAAGGGGCTGACGCACTATGCCAATCCGGCGCTGGAGGCTGCCGTGGCCACGAGTCCGGTCACCGTGATCGCCGATCCGGGCGACTGCTCGTTCCAGTTCGATCCGGTGGGAAAGAAGACCTTCACCCGCTCCTGCGATGTCGCGAAGGCGGCGCTCGCCAAAGCCGGCGTCCCGTACGCGAATGAGGCGGCGCCGGCCAGCTCGGTCGCGCGTCTGCGCATCGGCACCGGCGCCCAGGCAGTGTTTGTCGATTCCTTTGCCGGTAACACCCTAGCGAAGCCCGACTTCAAGACTGCGAACGAGGCCTTCTCCAAGCAACTGAAGGGTGCGCTCGCGCAGGCGGGGTATCCGCCGAAAGCCGACATGTCGCGCCTCGACTATCCGATGGTCATCCTGCTGTGCGCCTACCTGGTCGTACTGGTTACGATGGTGTACGGACCGATCGCCGCGTGGCTGGTGGAGCTGTTCCCGACGCGGATCCGCTACTCGTCGATGTCATTGCCGTACCACATCGGCAACGGCTGGTTCGGCGGGTTCCTGCCCGTGACCTCGTTCGCGATCGTTGCGGCCACCGGTGGGATCTACAACGGTCTGTGGTACCCGGTCATCGTGGCGGCAGCGACTGCCATCATCGGTACTCTGTTCCTGCGTGAGACACGCGGGACGAGCCTTGCAACCTGATCAGATGAGGTACTGCGGTGAGTGAAGAGGGAATGCGCGAGCTGCTCGTGAAAGTTCACGAGCGGTTACGCACGTCCGGCTCTCTCGATGCCGATGCGCGCGAACTCCTGTTGACCGTGATGCGGGACATCGAGGCGGCGCTCGGTGCTGCCGACGCCGGCGCCTCGCGCACCCGAGTCTCTCACGTACCTCGGCTCGAGGCGTTGGCGGTTCGCTTTGAGGCAGGACATCCCGGGCTGGCGCAGGTGTTGCGGCAGCTCGCAACCGTGCTGGGCCAGGCCGGGCTTTAGCGTCAGTCGTCCATCAGGAAGCTGCGCAGCTGCTCGCTGCGGCTCGGATGCCGCAGCTTGCGCAGTGCCTTCGCCTCGATCTGGCGGATGCGCTCGCGTGTGACGTCGAACTGCTTGCCGACTTCCTCGAGCGTGTGGTCGGTGTTCATGTCGATGCCGAATCGCATGCGCAGCACTTTCGCTTCACGCGGCGTCAGTTGCGCCAGAACCGAGTGCGTAGTTTCGCGGAGCGACTCCATCGTCGCCTGATCGATCGGCGAGGCCACGGAGGTGTCCTCGATGAAGTCGCCCAGATGCGAGTCCTCGTCATCGCCGATGGGAGTCTCCATCGAGATCGGCTCCTTGGCGATCTTCAGCACCTTGCGCACCTTGTCCTCGGGCATCTCCATGCGCACGGCCAGCTCCTCGGGAGTGGGTTCGCGGCCCATCTCCTGCAGCATCTGCCGCGAGATGCGGTTGAGCTTGTTGATCGTCTCGATCATGTGCACGGGGATACGGATCGTGCGTGCCTGATCGGCGATCGAGCGGGTGATCGCCTGCCGAATCCACCAGGTGGCGTAGGTGCTGAATTTGTAGCCGCGCCGGTACTCGAACTTGTCCACCGCCTTCATCAGGCCGATGTTGCCTTCCTGGATGAGATCGAGGAACTGGAGGCCGCGGTTGGTGTACTTCTTGGCGATCGAGATCACCAGGCGCAGGTTGGCCTCGACCATTTCCTTCTTGGCGCGCCGCGCCTTCGCCTCGCCGATCGAGACGTCGCGGTTGACTTCCTTGATGTCGTTGATGGTCAGGTGGTACTGCGTCTCGAGCTGCTCGAGCTTCTTCTGCCG
>Ga0070741_10009215_pt1 | contig 19312 bp, 15 predicted proteins | sample Coa_R1_4_FD_66440 | JGI IMG/M metagenome (GOLD analysis project Ga0070741, IMG submission 66440) | Surface soil microbial communities from Centralia Pennsylvania, which are recovering from an underground coalmine fire - Coalmine... | ecosystem: Environmental > Terrestrial > Soil > Unclassified ...
CCTTGCCCACTTCGAGCGGGAGAGACGGGGAGGGCTGACTCGTTTTGACTGGCGAATTGCTGAGGGAAGTCGTGCGGGAGCATGCGGCACTCCTTAATAAGGACCAAGAGGGACCATATCTTAATACGTCTGTTAGGGTAATGTGATAATACAGTAACGGAATCTTACCAAACGAGTCGGCAATTACAAAATGACACACTGTGCAGTTGGAAGGTGCAACAGGGGAAGGCACTCCAATGTTCACTCATGGTGTTACTCTTCTATGAGCTGCCACAACACAGCTATCATCAACCAGGCTTAGGGGGCTCACTGAAGGGCATTGTCCGCGCGAACCCGCTGCTATTGCCCCCTGCCGCGCTTGATATGATACAGTGACTGAACTGGGGAAAAACGACCTTGCTCCTCATTAGTGTAGTGGCTCATGAACGATCAGAAGAAGACGGAGAATATGCCTGTGGAGAAAGTATTGCCTATCCCTATCGAAACCTCAGCTCCTGCCTCACCCGATTCGAAATGGCGGCAGATGGCCATCCTCGGCTTAGTGTTGTTCCTTTTGCTTTGCGGTATCTATGCCCCGGTCGTACCCGGACTCTTGTTTGATTGGATGAACGATCCCAATTACTCCCACGGATTCTTAGTTCCCCTCTTTAGCGGGTTCCTGGTGTGGCAAAACCGCGAGCAGCTGCGAAAACTGCCGGTGCAAGGAAATTGGTTCGGATTTGTTCTTCTCTGTGCGGGAATCGGCGCGCTCATACTCGGAGATCTTGGTGCAGAGGAGTTCCTTACTCGCTCGTCGCTGATTGGCATCCTTGCCGGACTTATTTTGTTTCACCTCGGAGTGCCTCTGCTGCGCGCGTTGTTATTTCCGCTCGGATACCTTCTTTTCATGGTGCCTTTGCCAGCCATTATTTTTAACGCGGTGGCATTTCCCCTGCAAGGGTTAGCTGCGAGAAACGCGACGTTTGTCCTAGATGTGTTGGGAGTCCCGGTACTCCGTGACGGGAATGTGATTCATCTGAGCGAAATCTCATTAGGAGTAACGGAAGCCTGCAGCGGCATTCGTTCGTTGGTGTCGCTGGTGGCCTTGGCGGTAGCGTGGGCCTATTTGACATTACCCGCACAGTGGCCTCGTGTCTTACTCGTTGTGTCAGCGATCCCGATCACCATTGTGGCAAACGCTGGGCGCGTCGTTGTAACGGGCTTGATCGGCCAGTGGTTTGGCGTCAAATACGCGCAGGGGGTTTTTCATTCCTTTTCCGGGTGGGTCATCTTTATTGTCGCTTTTGCCGGTCTCTTAGGCGTTCATACGTTGCTCCAGAGAGTGGTGGCATCAAAAGAGGTAACGAATGGTGAATAGTTGGCTACGTGCAAGCATATCATGCGGTGTATTGTTGGCGACTCTTCTGTTCCTGCAATTGCGGTCGTATGGTGAGGCAGTGCCGATACACAAACCGTTAGCGCAGTTTCCACAAACTGTTGGTGTATGGCAAAGACAAGCTGATGCGACGCTTGAACCAGATGTTCTGAGCATCTTGAAATTAGATGACTACGTAATGCGTCACTACCGTGATACCGCCGGACACGATATATGGCTCTATGTGGGCTTTTGGGATACGCAGCGCAAAGGAGCTCAGATTCATTCTCCGAAGCATTGCTTGCCCGGAGGAGGATGGGAGCCATTGGAAGCATCTCTCGTACCAATTGCAATAGACGGTGAACCTGACGGGGTGGTAGTCAACCGCTATGTACTACAGAAAGATCAGTATCGACAAGTCGTGACCTACTGGTATCAATCACGAGGCCAAGTCGTCGCCAGAGAGATTGAGGCCAAAATTCAATTGATCAAGAATGCGATCATGTACAACCGTACCGATGGGGCACTGGTCCGCCTGACCAGCCCGGTGACAACCACCGTAGAAGAGGCTTCGGCACGTCAAGTAGAGTATCTGCGCGCCCTGTGGCCGTCGCTGAAAGAATTCTTACCGCAATAACAATCAGAACAAGGACAAGAACGAAATGAGGTTAGATATGAAGATCGGGGTCCCGAGCTGGATGGCCGTCGGGGTGTTGCTTGTTGCTATAATGGTCGCGGGATGCAATCGCTCGCCAGCGGAAAGGGAAGCTCGTCACATTCAACGTGGGGACCAATATTACAGCCAGCAGCGTTACCGGGAAGCCATCCTCGAATACCGGAATGCCTTACGCATCGATAACGCGAATGCTCATGCCATTCAACGATTGGGACTGGCTTATTACCAACTCGGGGAGCTGGCCCCGTCATTCCCTTTTCTTCTCAAAACGAAGGAGTTAGTGCCCGACGACATGGAAACCCGGATGAAGTTAGGCACCATGTACCTTGCCGGCCGTAAAAATGCCGAAGCGCGCGCAGAAGCCTCTTTTATCCTTGAACGGGATCCCAAAAACCTCGATGCTCTTTTACTCTGGGCCGGCACGGCAGAGACGCCAGAGGAAGTGGCCGCCGCTATCGACCGCTTGGAAGGGATGCAGGAGAATTTCGGCGAAAAAGCCAAACCGCACCTCGCGCTGGGGGCGCTGTATTTGCGCAAGCAAGACGTCGCCAAAGCCGAGCAAGCCTTCAAGCGTGCGATAAGTGTAGAGCCCAAGTCGATCGAAGCGCATACCCTTTTGGGAAACTTTTACTTGGCCAAACAGGAGTCGGAGAATGCGGAACAAGAGTTCAAAGCTGCTGCTGCTATTGCCCCTGCAGGTTCTCCGGCGCGAGTAGCGTTGGCCGATTTTTACTTATTACTCAACCGCCCTGAGGAAGCGAAGCAAGTCCTTGCTGACATTAATAAACAAGCGCCAGGGTTTCTCCCTGCGTGGCGTCGAACTGCCCAAATTGCCTTGGCAGAGAAAAAGTATGACGAAAGTAATGCCGCTATTGACGTGATCATGAAAAAGAATCCTGAGGACGTTGATGGGCATTTGTTGCGCGGTCAAATCTACCTTGCCCAGCGGAATACGCAGGCAGCGGTCGGCGAATTTCAAGGCGTACTCCGGCAGGAACCAAAATCTGCGCTTGCGCGGTATCAACTCGCCTTAGCCTGGTTGCAGTCCGGAGATATCTCCCAGGCAAAACAAGAACTGCAAGAGGCGAAAACTAACGCCCCCGGTTTTGTCGATGCGCAGTTATTGCTGTCGGAACTCAACATTCGTACTGGAAATGTTGACCCAGCGATTGAAGAATTAGAGCAGGTTATCGAGAAACAGCCGAAGGTCGGTCGAGCCTACGTTCTGCTCGGGGGGGCATATTTAGCGAAGAAAGAAACAGCGAAAGCTATAGAAACCTATCGTCAATTCTCGCGGATAGAACCCAAGAATGCGCAAGGTCCGTACTTAATCGGATTAGGGTTACACGCGCAGGGGAAAAATCGTGAAGCGCGGGAAGCCTTTACCAATGCGGTGGCGATGCAGCCGGGATTCGTTGAACCCTTGGCACAACTCGTCGCACTTGATCTCAACGAAAAACGTTCGGAGGATGCCCTGGCCCGTGTAAAGAAGCAGCTCGAGCTGCACCCGCAATCGGTAGGTCTCCATCTGTTATTGGGGAGGGTATACCTGGCCCGTGGCGAGGGGACCCAAGCTGAGGAAACGTTCCTGAAGGCAATAGCAATTAATCCGCAATTGTTCGAGCCGTATGTGGCTTTGGGTGGATTCTATGCACAAACAAAACGGTATGACGAAGCATTGCAGAAGTTAGAACAAGCGAAAGCCGTCAACGAGAAGAATCTTGGCGTACATATGCTGATTGGGATGATCCATGAGATGCGCAACGATATTCCTCAGGCACAGGCTGCGTACGAGAAAGTGCTCGATTTGAATCCGCGTTTCGGCCCGGCGGCCAACAACCTGGCATATCTCTATTCAGAGCATGGCGGGGACAAAGAGAAGGCCTTACAACTCGCCCAGGTTGCCAAGGAAGTTCTTCCGGAAGACCCTCGCATTTCCGATACCTTGGGGTGGATCCTCTATAAGCGGGGAATTTACGAGCGTGCGGTGTCTCTGCTCCGGGAGAGCGCGGAGAAACTGGGCGACAACGCGGAAGTGCAGTACCACCTGGGGATGGCGTATCTGAAGACAGGCAAGTCGCCGCAAGCGAAGGAAGCGTTGACGAAGGCGTTGAAACTAAATGCGTCCTTTGCCGGCGCCGAAGAAGCGAAAAATACACTCGCAGCGCTGCCATAACTCAGAATAATGTCGTATAGATATTTGCCCTAATGGGGGCGTCACGTGAAAGAACTGGGGGAGGCTCTCCCTCCGCGTACGCCTCTACGTAACGATTCATGACCGTTGCAGTTGTCTTGCTATATGCTGGTGCGGTGCTGTGTATCGGCCTAGCTGCGGTCACATTGCTGCGTGATGCGCAATCATTTGCCTCACGGACTTTCGCTGTCGGTGTGAGCATTCTGGCCATCGAGGCCGTATTCAACGGGGCCAGCATTCAAGCGGAAACCTACAGTGAGGTCGTGTATCGGCAACACCTGCGGTTTTTTACTGCCTCCTTTCTTCCTGGCGTGTGGCTGGTTTTTAGCCTCAGCTTTGCGCGCGGCAATTACCGCGAGTTTCTCGTGGCTTGGCGCTGGGGCATTAGTGCGGCATTCCTGGCGCCTCCGTGCGTGGTGCTTATTGATTTCTCGAAATTTTTTGTCGACATCCTCTTTTTTGATGAGACGACCCGCTGGAGCCTCGGTCTTGGCTGGGGTGGCCAGGCCTTTTTCCTGCTGTTCGTGCTCGGCGCGGCCTGTATCCTCATGAATTTGGAACGGACCCTGCGAGCGTCTACCGGCACCTTACGGTGGCAGATTAAATTTGTGATCCTGGGCGTAGGGAGCCTGTTTGCCGCGCGCGTCTACACGGGCAGTCAGGCGCTCCTCTTTTCGCGCTTGACAACGACACTCGAGACCATTAACGCCGGGGCGTTGGTGATTGCCGCGTTGCTTGTGTTGCGGTCGTTCGCGCGGCTACGCATGTTCACCACGAATTTTTATTTGTCCCAAACGGCGCTGTACCACTCCCTGACCGTCTTAGCCATGGGCGGGTACCTTCTCTTGGTCGGACTTCTAGCACAGGTTGTGACGTATGTGGGGGGGGAAGAAGTACTGCCCTTTGAGGCACTCTTCGTTTTTCTCGCCTTTCTCTTTCTGGTGCTCTTTTTGATTTCTGATGAGTGGCGGCAGCGGAGTCGTCTGTTCGTCAGCCGGCATTTTCAACGCCCACGGTACGATTACCGCAAAGCGTGGATGGGATTCACCCAGCGCACAACCTTACTTTTAGATACACACGAGCTGTGCGATGCCGTGGTCAAAATGGTATCTGAAACCTTCGGGGTTTCGTGTGTCACGGTTTGGTTGATAGAAGATAGCCGCGAACAATTCGTCTTTGGTGGGTCCACTGTCTTCCCGGAACTGCAGACGCATGAGCTACGGATCACCACTGCGAGCGAAGGCAAAGCCCTGATCCAAGTGATGAGAGAAAAACAGTTTCCGGTCGATTTTGATGGGGCGAGGGATGATTGGGCGGGTGAATTCTATCGGCTCCATATCGAAATGTTACGCGAGGCACGTATCCGCTATTGTGTCCCTCTCAATGCCGGCCGTGAACTCTTGGGAGTAATGACACTGAATGAGCGCGTGACCCAAGAACCCGTATCGGTGGAGGACGCCGACCTCCTCAAGACGGTCGCCGATCAAGCGGCCTCCAGCCTATCGAGTCTCAAGCTGTCTCGGCAACTGCTGAAGGCAAAGGAAATGGAGGCGTTTCAGACGTTGTCGACATTTTTTGTTCACGATCTGAAAAATTTGGCCTCGACGCTCTCACTCACGATGCAGAACCTTCCCATCTATTTTGATGACGCGGAGTTTCGCGCCGATGCCTTGCGTGTCATTGGCAACAGCGTACAAAAGATTGACTCAATGTGTAGCCGCTTGTCACTCTTGACGAAGGGGCTTGAGTTACAGAAGGAATCGGTTGACCTCAACGGGTTAGTGTCGGCGACACTTGCCGACCTCGACGGTGCGGTACGTGCAACGTTGACCCCGGACCTCCATACGGTTCCTTCCTTGATCCTGGATCGTGAACAAATACAAAAAGTCCTCGTGAATCTCATACTGAACGCGAATGATGCAACTGGAACCGACGGGGTCATTGCGGTCTCGACCGCGCACCAGAACGAGTGGGCGGTTCTTGCGGTGCGCGATAATGGCGCCGGTATGTCTAAAGACTTTCTTGAGCATTCGCTCTTTCAGCCGTTTCAGACCACGAAAAGCAAGGGGTTAGGCATCGGACTCTTTCACAGCAAAAAAATCATTGAGGCGCACTGCGGCCGGATTGAAGTTGAAAGTGAGCCGGGAAAAGGGAGCACCTTCCGCGTGCTGCTCCCGGTTATCCAGTGAATCCTGCCGTGGATATTGCTATACTCATCCTGGTCTGTACTTCTCCCTAAGGAGAGATGGTTTGTATGCCACAAGCTACACTGTTGGACCCCCAGTCTCTTACGGCGAAGCCGAAGCTCCTCATCGTGGATGATGATGAAAACATCCGGACGCAGATGAAGTGGGCGCTCGCGCGAGAGTATACGGTCGTATTGGCAGAAGACCGGCAGAGTGCTCTCGATGCGGTTCGGAAAGAACATCCGGCCGTTGTGACGCTTGACCTGGGGCTGCCTCCTTCTCCGGGCAGTATTGAAGAAGGAATGCACGCGCTTGCGGTGATGCTCGCGCAAGATCCGTTGATAAAGGTCATTGTCATTACTGGACAAACGGAGCGGCATAATGCCCTGCAAGCGATTGGCCAAGGTGCCTATGACTTTCTGTGCAAACCCGTGGCGGTTGAAGACCTCCAAGGCATTCTCCGGCGGGCGTTCTATGTCGCCCAACTTGAGCGTGAAAATCGCGCACTCCAGCAGACGACGACTGAGCTGTTTCAAGGAATGATGGGCAGCAGCTCGCAAATGCAGGAGGTGTTTGCCGCCATTCGCCGTGTAGCGACGACGGAGGTTCCGGTACTTATCATCGGCGAGAGCGGGACTGGGAAGGAGTTGGCGGCACGAGCGATTCATCGTTTGAGCGACCGTAAGGACGGTCCCTTTGTTGCGATTAACTGTGGGGCCATTCCTGAGACCCTCTTAGAAAGTGAACTCTTTGGCCATGAAAAAGGCGCCTTTACCAACGCCCATATGCAGCGCAAAGGGAGAATCGAGGGAGCGCAGGGGGGGACGCTCTTTCTCGACGAAATTGGCGAGATGCCGTTGACTTTGCAGATCAAGCTCCTGCGTTTTCTTCAGGAGCGTGTGATCGAACGCGTTGGCGGACGGGAAGAGATCCCTATCGATACACGAGTCCTTGCGGCGACCAATATCGACCTCAAAAAAGCAATGAGCGAAGGCCGGTTTCGCGAAGACCTCTACTACCGCTTGGGAGTGGTCGTGTTGACTATTCCCCCGTTACGGGATCGCGGAGGCGATATTACGCTACTAGCGAATCTGTTCTTGCAACGGTACGCGGCCGAGAACAAGAAAAAAGCTGTGAAACTGAGTCAAGCAGCGCTCCACGCGCTGGAAAGCCATAGCTGGCCGGGGAACATTCGTGAGCTGGAAAACCGTATCAAACGGGCAGTGATTATGACGGACGGAAATCAAATTGCCCCCGTGCATCTCGAACTTACCGAGCCCGCTGACCCGTATGTAGGGAAGCGGTTAAAAGAGGCCCGTGAGGTGTTGGAGCGTGACCTTGTCCAACGGGCGCTCGCCAGGACCAAGGGGAACCTCACCCAGGCTGCGGCGGAGCTTGGGGTGAGTCGCCCAACGTTGTATGAACTGATGGAGAAGCTCGGCATCGCGAAAGGGTAGGTTTCTGCCGTGTGTGTTCCCGTAGAGCGGAAGAAGATCAACTAAACGTGAGGTAACCTCTTCTTTCCAGATTCGTCCCGCAGCGATGAGATTCTCGCTCGCCTTTTTCCTTTGTGCTGTCAGGTTAGCTTCCCTCTCGTTTTTTCCGCTACAGTAAAAAGAAACCCAGAAAGAGACTCGCACGTTTACACCTTATGAGTGAACGAACATTCCAACGGTGTGTGTTGTTTGGGGGCACAGGGTTTATTGGGACCCATTTGGCCGCCTATCTTTTGGCCAGTGGCCGTGTTGAACAGGTTTGGCTTGCCGATTTTCGCCAGACACCGTCGGCGGCGTGGCCGAAAGAGCTGCAATTACAACAGCAGAAAGGAAAGGTGCGGTGCCTTGAGCTTGATGTCCGGCAACCAATCGTCCACCCGGCCCTGCCGCACGAGGCCGACTTGGTAGTGAACCTGGCGGCAGTCCACCGTGAGCCCGGGCACGAACCGCACGAGTACTTCGCTACGAACCTGCCTGGCGCAGACCATATCTGCGCGTGGGCCGAAAAAGCGCAGTGTCCGCGGCTCATTTTCACCAGCAGCATTGCCCCGTATGGGCCGACGGAAGAGCGCAAAGACGAGTCCTCACTTCCTGTTCCTATCTCTCCGTATGGGGCCTCGAAACTGGCGGCGGAAAAGATTCACCTCGGCTGGCAGCGGGCGGAGAAGGGCCGCAAGTTAGTGATCGTGCGTCCAGGAGTTGTGTTCGGGCCGGGAGAAGGCGGAAATGTGACGCGCATGGTGCGGGCGGTTTTGAAGCGCTACTTCTTTTACATGGGGAATCACCTGACGCGCAAAGCCGGGGGGTACGTCAAGGAGTTATGTCACGCTCTGTGTTGGGTGATGGACTGGCAAGACCGTACAGGGGCGGATGTGACACTCTTTAATTTCTCGATGGACCCTGCTCCGACGGTGGAAGAATACGTCAACACTATCCTGCGCGTAGCGCAAGTCCAACACTTTATCCCCAGTGTCCCGTATAGTCTGCTACTTGCGGCCTCCTATCCGATTGAAGCGGTCAGCCGCCCCTTAGGGCTCCGCCAGCCGATCAGCCCGGTGCGCATCCGCAAACTTGTGCGCTCCAATAATATCGTTCCCGGATTTTTACGCGCGCAGGGGTACCCGTATCAGTACACTCTGGAGCGTGCCTTAGCCGACTGGTTGCACGATCGACCCGAGGAATGGCGTTAGTCAGGTCGATACACTCCGAATCGCGGTCTTCGCTTTATCGGGCTTTTGGGAGGCCGAGCACACGCTCGGCAATGATGTTGCGCTGAATTTCGGAGGTGCCACCTTCGATCGAATTGGCACGGGCGCGGAGAAACCCATACTGCCAGTAGGCGTCATCGGCGGCGATTTTTTCTCCTTGATAGAGTTGGCCGTGGGTCCCTTGGATATCGACGGCAAGCTGTTGCAGAGTCTGATTCGATTCCGCCCATTGTAGCTTCGGCAGCGACCCCTCTGGTCCGGGAGGGTTCCCGCGTAGCAGGCGTGTGAGGGCCCGATAGTTGTTGAGCTTTAACAGCTCGGTTTCAATGTACGCTTGCGCGAGCTTTTGGCGGACGAGTGGGTCGGCAACAACTGGCGCGCCGTAGCGTGCGGTTTTCTGTGCCGCGGTGAGCAGATCTTCATAATGGCGCTTCTGGGCGAAGGTGAAGAAAAATCCCAGCCCTTGGCGCTCGAACATCAACGAAGTGATGATCACACGCCAGCCGTGGTCTTGTTCGCCCAGGAGGTTGTGTTTCGGTACTTTTACCTCTTCAAAGAACACCTCATTAAACTCGCTATCGCCGGTCAAAGTCCGTAGCGGTTTGACGGTGATGCCTGGACTTTTCATATCCACAAGCAAGCAGGAAAGCCCCAGGTGTTTCGGGGCGTCCGGATTGGTCCGCACCAGCAGCAAACACCAATCGGCATAGAACGCTAAACTTGTCCACACTTTTTGGCCAGTGACCACGAAATAGTCGCCGTGCTCGATGGCGCGGGTGCGGAGCGAGGCGAGGTCTGACCCCGAGTTCGGCTCAGAGTATCCCTGGCTCCAGATTTCTTCGCCGCTCAGGATTTTTGCGGCGTGGGCACGCTTTTGTTCTTCGGTCCCGTGAACCAGGAGAGTCGGGCCGACGATTTCCAGGCCGAGGACATTCAACAGGTGTGGGGCCTTATGGGCGGCCATTTCTTCGTCGAAGATCATACGCTCAATGAGTGACGCGCCTCGTCCGCCATACTCCTTGGGCCACGAGATACCAGTCCAGCCACCCTCGAAACACCGACGCTGCCACCGTTTGAGAAAGGCTAAATCCTCAGCCGTGGCTTGTGGTTGAAGGTGGCGCAGGTGCCGGGCTTCCGGCGGCACCTGCGCTGAGAGCCAGGTGCGGAGTTCCTGGCGGAACGCTTCCTGTTCTGTCGTGAACGCGAAATCCATAGGTCGCCTCCGTAAACACGCTCGGTGTTATTGCGTGTCAGTTAAGCGTTGCTTGAGGAGCGTATTAAGACGCTGCGGGTTCGCTTTGCCCTGACTCGCTTTCATGATCTGACCGACGAAAAACCCCATCAGCTTATCACGTCCTGTTCGGTACTCGGCGACTTTGTCGGGATGGGATGCGAGCACGTGGTCGATCAAACTTCTCAGGGCGCCCTCATCGCTCACTTGTGACAAGCCTTGTTCGGCAATGATCGCCTCCGGCGTTTTTCCGCTCGCGCACATTGCGTCAAAGACAGTCTTTGCGATCTTGCCGCTAATGGTTCCTTCCTGGATGAGTCGCACAAGTGCGCCGAGATGCTCGGGCGGACACGGCCACGAGGTGATGGTAAGCGCGTCATCGAGTTTCTGATCTTTGATGGTCCGTAATACACTCTCCATCACCCAATTACTGACGGCTTTGGGCGCGGCCGGGTAGGCGCGCACCGCGGCTTCATAATACTCGGCGACGTCCCTGCGCGCAGTAAGCACCTCGGCGTCATAGGCCGGCAGCCCGTAGTCGCGTATGAGGCGATCACGCCGTGCGGCTGGCAGCTCCGGCAACGTGGTCGCAACTTGCGTAATCCACTCGTTCCTGATCACTAACGGGAGTAGGTCCGGGTCAGGGAAATAGCGGTAGTCATGGGCGTGCTCTTTACTGCGCATCGAGCGTGTGACTTCTCGGTCGGCATCCCACAGGCGAGTTTCCTGCGCGATGTGGCCGCCGGACTCCAGGGTCTCTTGCTGGCGTCGCACCTCGTAACGGAGTGCCTTTTCTACGGCCCGGAACGAGTTCATATTCTTGATCTCAACTTTCGTCCCGAGGGCCGCGCCGCCGCGCGGGCGGATCGAGACGTTGGCGTCGCAGCGCAGGCTGCCTTCTTCCATATTACCGTCGCAGATCTCCACGTACTGGAGAATGGCGCGTAGGCGACGCAAATAGGCGCCGGCTTCTTCGGGCGAGCGCATGTCCGGTTCACTGACGATCTCTAACAAGGGGACGCCGGTACGATTCAGGTCGACGAGGCTGGCGTCACTCTGGGCATCATGAATGCTCTTCCCCGCATCTTCTTCCATATGAATACGGGTCAGGCCGACGCGCTTGGAACATTCACTAACTGTGATATCAACGTGCCCGTGCCGGGCGATGGGCAGCTCATACATGCTGATTTGATACCCTTTGGGCAGATCCGGGTAGAAATAATTCTTGCGCGCCCAGCGGCTGTGTGGCGCGATCTGGCAATGAGTTGCCAGCGCCGCGCGGAGCGCGTATTCCACCACACGCTGGTTGAGGACGGGGAGGACGCCGGGCATGCCGAGGCAGACCGGGCAGGTATGATAGTTTGGTGGCGCGCCGAACTTCGTGGAGCAGCCGCAGAAAATCTTCGACTCGGTGAGCAGCTGGGCGTGGACTTCAAGGCCGATGACTGTTTCGTATTCCATAGCACCTCAGTAATACCATCGTCGCGACATGTTAGGTTCTCGCCCTGGGTAACCAAGTGTCACAAAGGCGGAGTGCGGGTGTGCCAGGGCGTTGCCTGCTCATAGCTGTAGGCCGCGCGTAAGAGCGTAACCTCATCGAACGGGCGCCCGATGAGTTGCAGGCCGATGGGGAGCCCTTGGTTATCAAAGCCGCAGGGAACGGAGATCGCGGGCAAGCCCGCGAGGTTAACGGCAATGGTGAAAATATCGGTCAGGTACATAGTCAGAGGGTCAGTAATCTTCTCGCCGGCGGCAAACGCCGTGGTGGGGGCAACGGGCGTGGCGATCACATCGCACTCCTGCGCCGCCCGGAGAAAATCTTGCCGGATGAGAGTTCTCACTTTCTGCGCTTTGAGGTAATAGGCGTCGTAGTATCCGGCAGAGAGCACATAGGTGCCGAGCAGAATCCGTCGTTTGACTTCCGCGCCGAACCCTTCGGCGCGCGTCCGCTCATACATCGTGGTCAATCCGTCGCTCTGAGGCGTTCGGTACCCATAACGTACGCCATCGTAACGGGCGAGGTTTGAGCTCGCTTCTGCAGTGGCAATAATGTAGTAGGCTGCGACCGCATATTCAGTGTGTGGCAAAGAAATCGGCACCGGCGTCGCGCCCAAGGCTTGAAGTTCGGCGATGCTGGTGCGCACGGCCGCTTCGACCTCTGGTTGCATGCCCTCGACAAAATACTCTTTCGGGATGCCGACGCGGAGTCCCTGGATTCCCTGGGGTAACATCGCTTGATAATCCGGGACAGGGTAGTTAACTGACGTCGAGTCCTGAGGATCATGTCCGGCAATGGCTTGGAGGAGCAGCGCGCAGTCCTGCACGTCTTTAGTGACTGGCCCCACTTGGTCGAGGGAGGATGCATACGCCACCACGCCGTAGCGGCTGACACGACCGTAGGTGGGTTTGAGGCCAGTCACGCCGCAAAAGGCGGCTGGCAGGCGGATCGAGCCTCCGGTGTCAGTGCCCAGTGAGGCAAGGGCTTGATGGGCAGCGACGGCGGTGGCTGAGCCGCCCGACGATCCTCCCGGGACGCGGGTCAAGTCCCAAGGATTACGGCTCGGGAAAAAGGCGGAATTTTCGGTCGACGATCCCATCGCAAACTCATCGCAATTGACTTTACCGATGACGATGGCGCCGGCCGCCTTGAGGCGTTGCACAACAGTAGCCTCGTACGGGGGCACGAAGTCCGCGAGGATCTTTGAGCCGGCGGTTGAACGGACGCCCTTGGTGAGAATCACGTCTTTGACGGCAATCGGGAGCCCGCAAAGGGGAGGAGCGGTGTCCGGGTTTTGGAGTTGCCGGTCTGCCACGGCGGCTTGGGACAACGCTTCGTCTTCGCACACAGTGAGATAGGTGTGAAGTGTGAGGTCGGTGGCCCGGATGCGCGTGCAGACTGCGCGCGTAAGGTCGAGCGCACGAATCTGATGTTGCCGCAGTAGCCGGGACGCCTCATGCATCGTTAAGCGAAAGAGGTCCATAACTCGTTCAATGGCCCGGAGGGTGGGGAGAGAAGCTCTTCACCCGAGGACTTTCGGGACCTTGAAAAACGTCGCGTCCCGGGCCGGCGCTGTCTGTACGAGTGCGGGGTTTGGGGGGTTGGTGACGCGGTCTGGTCGCAATGGTGCGTCGACCGTGACCGCATGGGTTGCCGGTTCGACATCGTCCGTTTGCAAGGCATTGAGCTTCTCAATATAGGTCAACACTCTCGTAAAGTGCTCGGTCATGGCGTCTGCCTCTTGCTCAGTCAAGGTGAGGCGAGCGAGGTGAGCGACGCGCCGCACGTCTGCCTTAGTGACTTGAACCATATGAACGAGAACTCCAAAGATTATGAATGTGGTACTGGCTGCACCATAGAGGAGGTTGCCGGACAACGAAAGTAGGGCAGGGGAACCTTGATTCCGCAGGGGACGCTCGGCTACCTTGTCGTCATGGCCGAATCGCGACACCGCCAGGTACTCGGACGACGTGGAGAAGAGGAGGCCTCGGCGTTTCTCTGTAGTCATAACTATGTGGTCGTTGCGAAGAATTACCGCTCTCCGTACGGAGAGATTGATTTGATCGTACGAGATCAAAACAGTCGGGGTATGCTGGTGTTCGTTGAAGTACGCACGCACGCGGACCCACGGTTTGGTGATCCGCTGGAATCGGTGAACGTACGGAAGCAGCGACAGGTGGCAAAAACGGCATCGTACTATATTGACACGAAACGGTCTCGAGAACAGTGAAGCACGGTTTGATGTGATTGGTATTCGCTGGGAAGATGGGCGGGCACACATCAGCCACGTGAAAGGCGCGTTTGAACTCTCAGGCTCACGGTAGAAAGGAAACGCAAGAACGTGCAAAAGAAATGGCGACAGATCATCGGTATCTGGCTTGTCAGTTTACTCGTAAAACCTGCGGTGGTGAGTGGCTACGAAATCATCTCGGTTACCGACGGCGGGAGTATTACCGGAACGGTAAAATATCAAGGACCGAGTCCGACGCCCGAGGTGCTGAGTATTTCTAAAGACCAAGAAGTGTGTGGAAAAACGGAAAAAGTCAGTGAGTCACTCATTGTCGGCGCGAATCAAGGGGTGCAAAATGCCGTCGTTTCCTTGGTAAACATACAAAAAGGCAAACGGCCGGTACTCAAGAGTGTGACACTTGACCAGAAAGATTGCCGCTATAATCCGCACGTACTTCTTGTTCCTACTGGGGTTGAGCTGGCGATTTTGAACAATGATGGAATTCTCCACAATCTCCGCACTCATAGTCAGAAAAACCCGCCGATTAACCAAGCTCAGCCAAAGTTCAAGAAAGTAATAAAGGAAAAATTTGCTGCCCCCGAATTGATCAAGATCACGTGTGATGCTCATACCTGGATGTCGGGCTGGCTCGTTATTAGTGAACACCCTTATTACACAGTAACCGACGCAAACGGCAAATTCCAATTATCTGACATTCCGCCGGGTGAATACGAACTGCAAGTTTGGCATGAGACCCTCAAGGGGACCTCGCAACATGTGCGGTTTTTGCCTCACGCAACGCAAACGACCGAAATTGAGTTGAAGACCCCATAGTTTTTAGAGAAGAGAGGGTTATTTAAAATTACCTCATATTTTGACTATAGTCAAAATATGAGGTTCCAAACCCTTAAATCACTTTAGCACCCATTTTTCCATAGAACTAGAAAGCAAGTGGGATGGGAAGGGCTTGTTGTGAAAATCAAATTTTGACTATAGTCTACATAGGTAAAAATATGACTCTCTACTGTTTCTCCATCAAAATTAGGGTTAACCCTCACACTCAAAAGGGGATAGAGGAAAGATTCTTTAACTCGCTCTGCTTCGTTCAGAATGACATACTCATAGCGTTGGTGATCAATCGCACCACTAGAGCTCTGTTCTTTTCTCTTTCAGTTTTTTGCCACCCCATCGGCAAGGCGCGTAAAGCCTATGGGTAGAGCATTTGTCCTCTTAGCACGGTTTCCGTAAAAAGAAGAAATTTCGAGTTTTATATATTTACATAATATTCATTATCAGAAATAATAATCCGAAAACCCTTCTCTTCTTTCGCTTCTACTTCCTACTTCCCTACTTTTCCTTGAAACACTTCCGCAAGAGGATGTGCGGCACTCACAGAGGATAGCTTTTCGTAGAGCGTCTTGGCAGTCACGCTATCATTGAGTTTTTCCGCAAGGCGAGCCGCCGCCGCCAGCGCCTCGGTCTGGAAAGGGCCGTCCAACGCCGCCGCCTGCTCGTACTTTTTTTGCGCTTGTGCAGCCGAGCCTTCCGTGCCTGAACCCTCTATCGCCTGGGCCGTCTTGAGGGTCACTAGTTGCTCGAAATAAGACTCTGCCGCGCCCCTTTTCATCACAGCCCGTGCACGCTCATAGCTCTTTATTGCGTCATCTCTCTTTCCTAACGTCGTATAGGCTTCACCAAGATAAAAGAGACCCAGCGCCCTTTCCGTATTCCCTACCGACGCGCTCTGCGCTTTCTGTAACTCATCCACGGCCTTCTGTGCGTCCCCACTTTGGAGGGTCGCAATGCCTTGCCGCAAACTCTCGAGCGCAACGGCTTTCTGGTAGCGCCAATAAAAGCCCCCTCCCACAAGCAGCGAGAAAAGAGCAAGGACGCTACCGATTGCGAGTTGGTGCGTTCGGAGCCAAGGCGTGATCGCCTCCCATATGCCCCCCGCTTCCATCGCCAATAAGCGACCCTGGACCGATGCTGCTTTAGCCACGATTTTTCATCCCTCACTTAATGTTTCACAGTGTCTCACTAGGTTACATTTTATACTTAAAGTCATCGGGCGACATCTTCTCCAAAATCTCCGCCCACTTATCTCGCGACACATTCGATAAATTCTGCTCTTGTGGATCTTCCATTTTTTGCTGAAGCGTACTTGACGCTTCGAGGACTTTCTTTGCTACAAAAATCGGGCTCCGCGTCCGCAAGGCGAGAGAGATCGCGTCGCTCGGGCGCGCGTCGATGGCGACCTTCCGCCCACTCACTTCTAAGCAAATGCTGGCGTAATATGTGCTGTCACGGAGGTCGGTCACCTCCACCGCCTCCACAACACCGCCGACCGTATCAACTACGCTTCGTAGCAAGTCGTGTGTCATCGGCCGGGCCATCTTAATCCCCTCCAACTCGGTCGCCATCGCCGTGGCTTCCATAAGCCCAATCCAGATGGGCAGGTTGAGCTTATTGTCGGGGTCTTTCAAAATCACGATCGGCGTCTTTGTCACCGGGTCAAGCGTCAGGCCGCCGACCCGCATTTCAATAAATTCTTCTCGCGCCATATCACCCTCTTACGTTGGTGGAACACGGAATTCTAGCACCCGCCGAAGACGCGTCAACGCAAACCCTCCCGCTACGCGGCGATGAGTTTATCGATCACTCGATAGAGCTGATTCAGGTTGCGGCACTCTTCCACAAGATCGCAGTACGGGGCATAGCGATCCATCTCACTATCTCCGAACCCCCAGGTTAAACGGCTCTCCGGATTCAACCAAAACACTTGCTTCGCCCGCAGCTTGAGATCCCGGATGACCCATTCATGCGGCAGGTTATAATTATTACGCGCATCGCCCAAGATGATCACCGTCGTGCGCTTATTGATGCTCGACAAAAAATCCCGATGAAATACCTTAAACGCGCGGCCGAAATCGGAATGCGCATACAGGTTGATCATATTCCCGCGCAGGGCCAGGTCAATCGCCGATTGGATTTCGTTCTCTTCAAATAATTTCGTGACCTCACCAAGGTCCGCCACAAAGATAAAACTCCGCACTTTCGAGTACAGGTCCTGCACGGAATACACGAATTGCAACATAAAGCGCGACACATTCCGCACCGAATCAGATACGTCACAGAGGATCACAACCTGTGGCTTTTCCTTTTTCCGTCGATCCACAATGATTCTGAACGGAACACCCCCATACTGCAGGTTCTTCCGGAGCGTCTGCTGCAGATCAAAATGGCCGCGCTTCGCCCGCTTCCTCCGGATCGCAATCACATGCTTGAGTCGCTGCGCCAGCTTCGCCACCGCCTCTTTCATCTTGCGGATCTCGTCTTCGGTCAGGTAATAAAAACTCTTGTCTGCCAGTGTGCGCATCTTTTGCTGTTCCCGCACTTGCGGGTTCTGCTTTTCCAGCTCGGCCCGCACGAAACTGCGCACCATATGGGCCAGGTCTTGCATTCGTCGGTCGATATACGCCAAGGCTTGCTCGATCTGTTGCGGGTTGAGACCCGCTTTTTGTAAGGCTTCTTTGAGCGCGGCCATTTCCTGCATCAACTGTCCAAAGCCCAGCATCTGCGCCACGGCGTTGGCAAATTGCCCTTCTTGGAACGACCGTTGGATATCCTGCAAATTCGCCTGCTGTGCCGCTTCACGCAGCATCCGCTCGAGTTGGCCGGCGTTGTTTGACAGCAGCGCCTTCGCCAACTCTGACAGATCCGTGCCCATGTTCTTGAGCGCTTCTTCGAGTTGCTCCAGGAACTTCTGGAATTCCTCTTCTGTCATCTCCATCGCCGCCATCGTTTCCGCGCCCGCCTGCTTAATGATCTCCCCGAGTCCAGTAAAGTAGAGATCAAACAGTTCGTCGTAGACCGGAATATCGACAACGCGCTTGACCAGTGTCGCGCGGAGCGCATCCTTAAGCAGTTCTCGCTCCCGGATGCCAACTAGCCCCAGCGCGGAGAAGGTGTCCATGTTCTCTGCCACAGACACCTTCAGTCCGTTTTCTCGCAGTAAATGAGTGAACTCGATGATCTTGTCGTCCATTGGCGGCACTCGCTCTCTGTTCGTGTCTGTGTGACAGCTTAGTGAAGAAGATCTTTATCGCTCTGTACCCCGCTCGGCTTCGCCTTGGTCTTCTGTTTCTGCAAGTATTCCTTTAACTCTGCCTCGGCCTTGCGGACATCACCTTCGTATTTCAGAATCGTGTTGAGCGTTTCGTTCACCATGCCCTCTTCCAGTTTCCCGACATTCAACAAAGTCAACGCCTTCGCCCAATCAAGTGTCTCGCTAATGCTCGGCACTTTTTTCAAGTCTAGCTTCCGAATTCCTTGCACAACCTCAACGACTTCTTCGGCTAATTTCTCGGCGATCCCCGGGACCTTCATTTTCACGATCGCAAGTTCCTGCTGGCGGTCGGGAAAATCAATGTACAAATGCAAACACCGTCGCTTTAAGGCGTCTGACATCTCGCGCGCGTTATTACTCGTCAACACCACCAGGGGAATCTGTTTTGCTTTAATCGTCCCCAGCTCCGGAACGCTCACTTGGAAGTCGCTCAGCACTTCCAACAAAAACGCTTCAAACTCACTGTCAGATTTATCGATTTCATCAATCAACAGCACAAGTTGCTTTTCCGCGGAGATCGCCTGCAACAACGGCCGTGGCAAAATAAACCGTTCCGAAAAGAATACGCTATCTTGGCTCCCGATCCGCTCGACCGCGTCTTTCAGACTCCGCGTTCCTTCAAGGACTTCACCAATCTTATCTTTCAGGATTTGCGTATACAGCAACTGCTTGGCATATTCCCATTCGTACAACGCTTTGGCTTCGTCGAGCCCTTCGTAACATTGCAAGCGTACCAAATCACAGTGTAGTGCACTACTCACCACTTTCGCCAACTCAGTCTTCCCTACCCCAGCCGGTCCTTCGACCAGGATTGGTTTTCGCAGATGGTTCGCCAGATACACAATCGTGGCAATACGTTGATTGCAGATATATTTTTGCTCTGCGAATTTGCTGATGACATCCTCGATCGAAGTGAACATTCTCCCTCCCAGGCGGAAATTTGTCACACCCTAGCACATGCAAAAAGCGTATGACAAGGCGCGTTGAGATTGCCCTTGCGTGCATCATGGGTCTTTCCTTATAATCCGCGCTCGCTATGTGTACACTCGCCTTCTACTTCCAGGCGTTTTCCCCCTACCCGATCGTCGCCGCCGCCAATCGCGATGAGTGTTT
>Ga0070741_10009216_pt1 | contig 19308 bp, 21 predicted proteins | sample Coa_R1_4_FD_66440 | JGI IMG/M metagenome (GOLD analysis project Ga0070741, IMG submission 66440) | Surface soil microbial communities from Centralia Pennsylvania, which are recovering from an underground coalmine fire - Coalmine... | ecosystem: Environmental > Terrestrial > Soil > Unclassified ...
GCGGTTCAGCTCCAGCTCCCGACGCAACATCCGCTCGCGTGCCTCGCGCGTCGAGAAGTCGAGGAAGCCCAGGTCGACCGGCTTCTTGAGCTTGTACGCACGGTCACCGAGCAGCACCACGACCGCCGAGTGCGTCTCGGCGAGCCGCGCCCCGGCGGCCGCCGCCGCGCCCGGCAAGGGCCCGTCGCCGGGGGTCGCGGTCAGGATCGCCGCGCCCGGTGCGCGAAGTGCTCGACCACCGCGTCCGACCCCGGGAAGAAGAGACCCTCGTGACCGTCCTCCGACCAGCGGACGAGGTACGGCGGGGAACCGTCCTGCCCGTGCACCTCGAGGATCTCCGCGTCACGGTCGGGTTCGCCGACGTGGTGCCCTTTGATGATCAACCGGTCTCCCACTGATGCGCGCATGGCTCCTCCTCGTTCCCCATCACGTCCCGGCCGCCACGAAATGACGGCCGAACCAGTCGCCCGCGAGATCGGCGACGATCTCGAGCGCGCCCGGTTCCTCGAAGAGATGCGTCGCGCCGGGGACGACGTCGACGCGGTTCTCGCAGCGCAGGTCGCGCGCCGCGGCGCGGTTCAGCTCGAGCACGACGTCGTCCCGGCCTCCGACGATGAGCAGGGTGGGCGCCCGCACCGATCCGAGGCGCGGCGCCGCGAGGTCCGGCCGGCCGCCGCGCGAGACGACGGCGGCGATCTCGGTGCCCGGTTCGGCGGCAGCCCAGAGGGCGGCGGCCGCGCCGGTGCTCGCGCCGAAGAGGCCGACCGGCAGTGCCGTGAGCGCCGCTTGGCCGCGTGCCCACTCGACCGCCCCGAGCAGGCGCGCCGCCAACAGCTCCACGTCGAAGACGTTGGCCCGGTCCTCGCTCTCGGCCGGCATCAGCAGGTCGAGCAGGAGCGTGGCGAGCCCTTCCTCGTTCAGCGCGTGCGCGACCCATCGGTTGCGCGGGCTGTGCCGGCTGCTCCCGCTGCCGTGCGCGAAGACGACGACGCCGAGGGCGTCCGCGGGGACGACGAGATCGCCGGCCAGGCTGACACCGTCGACGACGATCTCCGGGCCGGAGCTCGCCGCCGCCGGGGCGGTGCCGTCGCCCGACACCGACGCGAGGAGCCGGTTCACCTCCTCGTCCGACACCTGCGTGAAGTTGTCGTACCACTGACCGACCGCGAAGAACGAGTGGGGCGCGGCGAGGCAGACGACCTCGTCGGCGAACGCGGCGAGCTGCTCGAGCGACTCGGGCGGCGCCACCGGCACCGCGAGGACCACGCGGGCCGCGCCGTGCGCCCGCGCGACCTCGAGCGCGGCGCGGGCGGTGCTCCCGGTCGCGATCCCGTCGTCGACGACGATCACGGTCCGTCCGTGGAGCTGCAGCGGCGGGCGGGCGCCCCGGAACCGCCGGCCCCGCCGCTCGACCTCCTCGCGCTCGCGCGCCTCGACCGTGCGGAGCTGCTCGGGAGTCACGCCTGCGAGACGGACGACGCGGTCGTTGACGACGACCGCCCCCTCCTCCCCGACGGCCCCCATGGCCAGCTCGGGCTGCGACGGGACACCGAGCTTGCGCACCACGATGACGTCGAGCGGCGCGGCGAGCGCCCGCGCGATCTCGTACCCGACCGGAACGCCTCCGCGCGGCAGCGCGAGCACGATCGGCCGGTCGCGCCGGAACCGCTCCAGCGCGACGGCGAGCTGCCGACCGGCGTCGCCACGGTCGCGGAACCCGGGCATCAGCCGGGGCGCGGGCGGGAGACGAGTCGCTTCGTCGGTTCCATTGTCCGCTCTCCTCGCCCGGCGCCTGCGCGTCCGTCCCGATTGTCCCGGCCGGTTCCGACCGTCACCAGTGCCGGAGGTCCCGACCGGGCCGCGGCACCGCCGGGACGTTCGGCTCTTCAAGCGCCGCGCCGCCCGGTCGATACTCCGCGGGTGGGCCCGACGCCGAGCGACGAGCACTCCGATCGCCGGTCGATCCCGCTGCCCGACGGCCGGACGATGGTCGTGCGCCCGGTCGCACCTCCCGATGTACCCGGTCTCGAGGCGCTCTACGCGCAGTTGTCGCCCGACGACCTGCGCCGTCGCTTCTTCTCCGTCTACCGCCCGACCACGGAGTTCCTCGGGCGGATCGCGTCCGGCGACGGCGGGCGGATCGGGCTCGTGGCCGAGATCGACGACGTGGTGGTCGCCGAGGCGCACTACGCGCCGCTGCCCGACGGCGACGCCGAGTTCGCGATCACCGTGGCACCGCAGTGGCGGGGCTGGCTCGGGCCCTACCTCCTGGACGCGCTCGCGACGACCGCGGCCGCGCGGGGGGTGCCGAACCTGCAGGCCGAGATCCTGCTCGAGAACGCACCGATGCTCGCGATCGTCCGGGCGCGCGGGTACGCGACGCTCGACCACGAGGACTTCTCGGTGGTCCGGGTCACGATCGGGACCGGGTCACGCACGCCGTCGTGGCCCGCTCCGCACGACCGGCCGCGGATCCTCGCCGAGGTGCCCGGGGGCCGGTGGCGCAACGAGACGCTGGCCCGCGAGCGCGGCTTCGACGTGATCGTCTGCCCGGGTCCGGGCCGGGGGCGGTCCGCACACTGCCCGCTCCTCGCCGGCGAGCGCTGCCCGCTCGCGGACGGGGCCGACGCCGTCGTGTTCTCCCTCCGGGGCGACGACCCCCGCTCCGCCGCGATCCGGGCAGGCCTGCACCGGTTGCACCCGGACGTTCCCGTGTGTGTCCAGCAGCGGGACGGCGTGCCCGGCGAAGGCGAGGCCGGCCTCGCACCCGACGCACCCGACGACGAGGTGCTCGCGGTGCTCCACCAGCTGACCGGCGCCCGCTGACCGGCGCGGCCGCGGGTCAGCGGGCGGCGCGCCAGTCCAGGTAGCCGGCCATGGCGTCGTCGACGGTCGCCCAGGCGCCGGCGAACGCCGCCGGGCCGGCGGCGCCGGCCGCGAGCTCGGCCCGCACCTCGGCATGGATCCGGACCACGTCGAAGCCGCACCGCTCGGTCAGCGCGATCCAGCGGTCGAAGAACTGGTCGTGGTGACGTTCGGGGAGGCACTCGAGGGCCCGACGGACCCCGAAGATGTCGTCCGGGTCGTAGCCCGCGGCGACCCAGCGGGTCCCCGCCTCGGCGGTTCCGGTCGCCCCGTTCGTCGCTGCGGTCGGCATCTGCGCCCCCTCGCGTCGGCCCCGGCGTCGCCGGACTCCCGTCGGTCGTGCCGCGCCCGGTCCCCGGTTTCGGCGAGGTCAGCATCGGGGACGCGGGCCCGCCCGACCAGGGTCCAACGTCCCGAGTGCCGTCCGTGGAATCCCGCCGATCGGGCCGGTCGCCCCCGCGGGAACGCCCGGTGATCCGGGCCCCGGCCGCCGGACGAATGGTGACGACTCGTACCGCCTGGGGGGTCCCGGATGCGTCGTCTCGCCGCTCTTCTCGCCGTCGCCGTCGGGCTCACGCTGATCGGCTTCGTGGTCGTCGAGCACCTGTTCAGCCGTTCGGCCGACGCCCAGACGATCGCCGACCGCTACCGCCCGCTGCTGTCGAGCCCGGGGCTGGCCGGGCTCCGGGCCGGGTTCGACGAGCTCCGGAAGGCCGGCGCCGAGCTGCACGACGAGGCGCTGCCCCGCCTGCAGGCGTCGCTGGGCCTCGACGACGCCACGTTCGCGACCTACCTCGGCGGACACCTGCCGGGGATCCGTGCGTTCGAGCGCCAGGCGCCGGGGATCGTGGCGCTCGTCGACCCCGTCATCGGGAAGATGGAGGCGATCCGCGCCGACTACCGCCGGGCCGACGCCATCCCGGTCGACTTCCTCGACCTCGAGAGCGCGCCCTGGCTGTTCCTCGGGATCGGTGCGCTGCTCGTCGCCGTCGGCGTGTACGCACTGGTGCGGCCCGGCCTGGCAGCCGGCATCGCCGTCACCGTCGTCGGGCTCGGCGTCGCGCTCGCGCCCGTGGTGCTCGGGATCCCGGGGAAGGTGGACGCCGCCGTCCGGGTGACCGCCGTGGGCCGGATCGGCCTCGCCCCCGCGACCGGCGCCCGGGCCGTCGCCGCGACCAGGCTGTTCGACGCGATGGTCCACGACGTGCGGACCGGGCTGGAGCCGGCGCTCACCGACCAGCTCGCCGAGGGCGACGCCGCCGGCCGCCGCGTGTTCGAGTCGAGCTTCCCGGCGCTCACCCGCTTCACGAGGGACTGGGACCGCAGCCTGTCGGTGCAGTCGCACGCCCTGAGCGACAGCCAGGTCGCGCTGGCGGCCACGTTCGCCAACGCGGACCGGATCCCCCTCGAACCGATCCCCTGGATGTTCATCGGGTCGGGCGCGGTCCTGGCGGCCGTCGGCGCCGCCGCGCTCGTGCCCGGGGTGCGGCGCCGGCCCGCCGGGGTCGCGGTCTCGCCACTACCTGCCGGGTAATGGCGGTCCGGCGCGAGCACCCGTAGCGTCTCGCGCGTGGCATCCGCACCGGCGACCGTCGGCCCGCGCCCCGGGGTCGGGCCACTGCTGCGCGACTGGCGCGTCCGGCGCCGCCGAAGCCAGCTCGACCTCGCGCTCGGCGTCGGCGTGTCGGCCCGCCACCTGAGCTTCGTGGAGACCGGCCGTTCCCGCCCGAGCCCCGAGCTCGTCCTCGCCGTCGCCGACGAGCTCGACGTGCCCCTCCGCGAGCGCAACACCCTGCTCCTCGCGGCCGGCTACGCGCCCCGCTACGGGGAGACGCCGCTCGACGCGGCAGGGATGGCACGCGTCCGCACGTCGCTCCAACGCATGCTCGACTCCCACGACCCGTATCCCGGCGTCGTGATCGACCGGCTGTGGAACGTCGTGCTCGCCAACCGCGCAGCCGGCCTGCTCACCGCCGGGCTTCCCGACGCATTGCTCGGGCCGCCGCCGAACGTCTTCCGCGTGTGCCTCCACCCCGACGGGCTCGCGTCGCGGACGCGCAACTTCGCGGAGTGGTCGAGCTACCTCCTCGGCCAGTTGCACCGGTTGACGGTGCTCACCGGCGACGCGGAGCTGCGTTCGCTCGCGGACGAGGTCGCTGCGTACCCGAACGTCGGGCCCGTTCGCGACTGGCGGCACGCGGCCCGCGACGAGCCGCAACTCCTCGTACCGGTGCGGGTCGTGGCGGGCGACGACGAGCTGTCGATGTTCACGACGCTCACGACGTTCGGCACACCGCAGGACATCACCCTCGCGGAGCTCTCGGTCGAGCTCTTCTATCCCGCCGACGACGCGAGCGACGCGCTGCTGCGAGCCGCGGCCGAAGCCCTACCCGACGGGTAATCGCAGTCGCGATCCTCGTCGTCCAGAGTGACGCGAGTCGGAGACACCCGGCGTACGCGCCACTGAACGAGGAGGAGACGATGTCCGACCTCACCACCACCATCGACACGTACCTCGCGGCCTGGACGGAGCCCGACGCGCACCGTCGCCTGGCGATGGTCGAGCAGGTGTGGACCCCCGACGGTCGCCTGATCGACCCGCCGCTCGCCGCCGAGGGCCACACCGGGATCAGCGACCTGTTCGCCGCGTTGCAGGGTCAGTTCCCCGGTCACACCTTCCGCCGGGCGAGCGGGGTCGACGCGCACCACGACCAGTTCCGGTTCGCGTGGCAGCTCGTCGGTCCCGACGGCACGGTCGCGCTCACCGGCCTCGACGTCGGCGAGACGGCCGACGACGGCCGCCTCCGGCGGATCACCGGCTTCTTCGGCGACGTTCCCGAAGGCACCTGAGGCGACCGGCCGCGCCGCGGGCGCGGAGGGCGTGGATGACAGAAGACAGGTGGCAGACTCCGCGCCATGGAGCGCGCGGCCGACGGGAACGGAGAGAGTTGGGGCGGGGTGATCGGTGACACGTGGCGTGAGTCCACGCCGTGGTGGCCACCGGAACCGACGCCGCCGGACGGCGCGCCGAACGTCGTGCTGATCGTGCTCGACGACGTCGGGTACGCCCAGCTCGGGTGCTACGGCTCCGACATCGCGACACCCGAGATCGACCGGCTCGCCGCCGGCGGCGTCCGCCTCGCCAACTTCCACACGACCGCGCTGTGCTCGCCGACGCGCGCGTGTCTCATGACCGGCCGGAACCACCACTCCGTCGGCATGGGCCGGGTGTCGGACCTCGCGATGGGCTTCCCGGGCTACACCGGTCGCATCGGGCGCGAGCACGGCTTCACGCCGGAGATCCTCGGCGCCGCGGGGTACGCGACCTACGCCGTCGGGAAATGGCACCTCACGCCCGAGGACGAGACGAACATGGCGGCGCCGCGCCGGAGCTGGCCGGTCGGGCGCGGCTTCCAACGCTGGTACGGGTTCCACGGAGGCGAGACCCACCAGTTCGTGCCGACGCTCTACCAGGACAACCAGTGGGTCGAGGCACCCGCGGCGGACGGCTACCACCTGACGGTCGACCTCGTCGACCACGCGGTGCGGTACCTGGCGGACCTGCGCGCGGTCGACGCCGCCCAGCCGTTCTTCCTCTACTTCGCCACGGGCGCGTGTCACTCGCCGCACCACGCGCCGCCCGAGTGGATCGAGCGCTACGCCGGGCACTTCGACGCGGGGTGGGACGACTGGCGGGAGCGGACCTTCGCCCGCCAGTGCGAGATCGGGCTGCTCCCCCCGGGAACCGAGCTGTCGCCGCGGCCGCCGTGGGTCCCGGCGTGGGAGGAGCTGCCTCCCGAGGAGCAGCGGGTCGCGGCGCGCTTCATGGAGTGCTTCGCCGGCTACCTGTCGCACACCGACGACCAGATCGGCCGGCTGCTGCGCTTCGTCGAGGACGAGCTCGACGAGGGCGACGACACGCTCGTCGTGCTCCTGTCGGACAACGGGGCCAGCGCGGAGGGTGGCGTGCTCGGTTCCATCAACGACGTCCGCCTCTGGAACGCGATGCCCGCGGGCCGCCACGAGCTGCAGGCCCGCATCGGCGAGCTGGGCGGTCCGACCGCTCACAACAACTACCCGTGGGGCTGGACGATGGCCGGCAACACGCCGTTCAAGCGTTGGAAGCGCGAGGTCCACGAGGGCGGCGTCGCCGATCCCTGCGTGGTGCGCTGGCCCCGTCGTCTCACGACGCGCGGGGAGATCCGGCACCAGTTCGCCCACGCGGTCGACGTGCTGCCGACGGTGCTCGAGCTCACCGGCGTGGAGGCTTCCGCGGTCCTCGACGGCGTCGCGCAGACGCCGCTGGAGGGAACGAGCTTCGCGGCGTGGCTCGACGACGCGACCGCCCCCGCGGCGCACGTCACGCAGTACTTCGAGATGCTCGGCAGCCGGGCCGTCTACCACGACGGCTGGAAGGCGGTGACGTTCAAGCCGCTGGGGCGGATGTACTCCGACGACGACGACCCCGAGGTCCCGTTCGACCAGGACCGCTGGGAGCTGTACCACGTCGCCACCGACTTCTCGGAGTGCCACGACCTCGCGGAGCAGGAGCCCGAACGGCTCGACGACCTCGTGCGCCGATGGTGGGAGGAGGCGCGCCGCCACCGCGTGCTGCCGCTCGACAACCGGCCGCTCGCGGCCCTGATGCACCCGCGCCCGTCGCCGGCGCGTGAGCGCACGACGTACGTGCTGCGCCCGATGGGCGCGCCCGTGCCCGAGACGGTCGCGCCGAAGCTCCACAACCGTTCACACGTCGTGCACGCCGAGATCGAGGTGCCCGTGGGCGTCGTCCCGAACGGCGTGCTCGCCGCGCAGGGCTCCGTGCTCGGCGGCTGGACGCTCTACCTGCTCGACGGCCGTCCCCACTACGTGCACAACCTGGCGGGCAAGGAACGGCACCGCGTGCCGTCCGACGTCGCCGTCTCCGACGGCGCGCACCACGTGGGCCTCGAGTTCGTGAGCAACGGCGACTTCACCGGCACCGGCCGGCTGTACCTCGACGGCGACCTCGTGGGCGAGGCGCCGATCCCGCGCTTCACCCTGGCCCGCTTCTCGATCACCGGCGCCGGTCTCACGTGCGGCTACGAGGGCGGCCCGGCGGTCTCCGACGACTACGAGGCGCCGTTCCGGGCGAACGTCACGATCCGCCGCGTCACGATCGACGTCAGTGGCACGCCCTACCTGGACGTCGAGGCCGAGTTCGCCGCGATCATGGCCGAGCAGTAGCGCGGTCAGTCGAAGCGGACGGGGAGGCGGTTGGGGCCGCGGAGCAGCTGCACGAACGAGCTCGTGATGTGCACACCGTCGGTCTCGGCGAGGCGGAGCTTCGGCAGTCGTTCGAGCAGCACCTGCAGCGAGACCTCGAGCTCTGCGCGCGCGAGGTGGGCACCGAGGCAGAAGTGGGTGCCGAAGCCGAAGGTCAGCACTCCGCCGGGCCGGCGCGTGACGTCGAAGCGCTCCGGGTCGGGGAAGACGGCGGGATCCCGGTTCGCGGCCGCGATGGCGAAGATCAACGGCGTGTCGCCGGGGATCTCGACGTCGTGCCACACGACGTCACGCGGGTTGTGTCGCGGCAACAGCGCGACCGGGGCGTTCCACCGCAGCCCCTCCTCGGCGGCCCACCGCGACTCCGCCTTCGGGTCGGCGAGCACGATCTCGAGCTGGTCGGGATTCGTGAGCAGCGCGTAGAGCGTGTTGCCGAGCCCGAGATAGGTCGTGTCCGCGCCGGCAGGGAAGAGCAGCTTGAGGAAGTTCATGATCTCGTCGTCGGTGAGCCGGTCGCCGTCGACCTCGGTCGTGGCCAGCGTCGAGATCAGGTCGTCGGCCGGCTCGGTGCGCCGGTGCTCCATGATCGGCTGCACGAACGCCGTGAACTCCTCCGAGCACTTCAGGGCGAAGTCGTGGTTCTGCTGGATGTCGAGCATGCCGAGCGCCCACGTCGACACCTGCTCCTCCGACGTCTGCGGCAGCCCGAGGAGCCGGAGGATGATCTTGAACGGGTACCGCCGCGTGAAGTCGGCGACGAGGTCGGCCTCACCCCTCCCCTCGAAGCGGTCGATGAGCTCGTGCGCGACCGGCTCGAGCAGCGGGCGCACCAACCCGGGCATGAGCCGCTGGCGGAATGCCGGCGACGCGAGCGCGCGGTTGCGCCGGTGCTCGTCGCCGTACATGCACTGCAGGTTGCGGCCCAGGACGTCGGTGACGGTGCGCCCGTAGAACGCGGCCGACGGGAACGTCTCCTCGTCACGGAACGCGGCGTTGACGAGCTCGTAGCTCGTGAACATCACGGTCGGCTGGCCGAACGAGCGGACCCACGCCGCCGGCTTCCGCTCGCGCAGCGCCGCCAGCCGGTCGAGCAGGTCGGGCATCTCCTCGACGGCGTAGTCGGCGTCGTCGTCGAGTGCGGCCGGGTACGTCAGCGTCGCCATGTGCACCCCCCGTTCCACGCCCCGTTCTAGCCCACCAGGAGGCGGGCCGACGCGGCCAGGCCGAGGAGGACGACGGCGGTGCGGAACACCGGCACCGGGAGGCGCTGGGCCAGCCGAGCCCCGGCATACCCGCCCACCAGGCTCGTGACCGCGAGGACGCCCGCGGCCGACCACGCAACGTTCGCGGCGACCGCGAACACCACGACCCCGACCGAGTTCACGAGCAGGGCCAGCACGCCGCGCAGGCCGTTGGCCAACTGCAGGTCGTCTTCGAGGAGCAGCGCCAGCACCGCGAGCAGGATGACCCCGAGCCCGGCGCCGAAGTAGCTGCCGTAGACGGACGCCAGGAACACGCAGACGTGGAGCGCGGGCCCGGAACGGGCGGGCCGCCCCGGCGGCCCGCCGTCGGCGCCGGCCGGTTCGAGCGCGACCGCGGCGGCGCGGCGAGCCAGCACGCGTGCAAGGCGCGGCTGCGCCGTGAACAGGAGGCAGGCGCCGAGGATGAGGTACGGGGCCATCGTCGCGAAGAACCGGCTCGGGGTGAGCAGCAGGAGCGCGGCGCCGGCCAAGCCGCCGGCAATGCACGTCGGCGCGAGCCGCCGGACGCGGTCCCGCTGTACGCCGAGCACGTGCCGGTAGCCGGCAACCCCGCCGGCGTAGCCCAGCCAGATGCCGACAGTGGAGGTCACGTTCGCCACGAGCGCGCCGTGCCCCGCCGCGAGCAGCGCCGGGAACGAGATCAGCGAGCCGCCGCCGGCGACGCCGTTGACGAGGCCGGCGGCGAACCCGGCTGCCACGAGCAGCGCGACGACGTCCCAGCTCATCGGGCGCGCGCGCTCGTGCGACGTTCCCCTGGGTGCATGGGACATGCTCGCACACCGATGCCTGAACGTCGGCGTCCTGCGCGCTCGCCGACACGGCGCGCGCCGCGGCGCAGCCGGTCAGCGACCGGTGCGGGACTGCGCCGCGGCGGGCGCGCCGACCGATGCCCGCGGGAGCCACACCGTGAACACGCTCCCAAGACCCGGCGTGCTCTCGACGTCGACGCCGCCGCCGTGGCGGTGCGCAACGGTCGACACGGTCGCGAGCCCGAGTCCCGTCCCGCGTCCGAGAGGCTTCGTCGTGAAGAACGGCTCGAAGCAGCGCTGGCGCGTCGTGTCGTCCATCCCGCAACCGGTGTCCGCGACCCGCAACCCGACGTAGCCGCCGCCCGGCAACCACGCGCCGTCCGCGCACGTGTGCGGCCCGAGCTCGGCCGCGGCCGTCTCGAGCGTGATCGTCGCGCCCGGAGCCGTCGCGTCACGCGCGTTCAGCACCAGGTTGAGCACGACCTGTTCGAGCTGGCTCTCGTCGGCCCTGACGATCGCGCCGGCGAGCCGGCTCCTGACCTCGAGACCGACGCCTGGACCCACGAGGCTCCGGACCGCCGGTTCGATCGAACGGATCGTGTCGTCGAGGTCGACGAGCGCCGGTTCGAGGACCTGCCGGCGACTGAACGCGAGGAGCTGGCGCGTCAGCGCGGCGATCGCGTCGGCGGCCTTGTTGATCTGCGCCAGCTCCTCGGTCCGCTCCTCCTCGGGTTGCTCCTCGCTCGCCGCGAGGTGCGCGTACCCCATGATCACCGTGGAGAGGTTGTTGACGTCGTGTGCGATCGTGCTCGCGAACTCCCCCACGACCTCCATGCGGTGCGAGTGCCGGAGCTGCTCGACCGCTCGGCGCTGGTCCGTGACGTCGCGGAGCACCCCGGTGAGCTCGGCCGGATCGTCGGGCCCACCCGAGCCCGCCCGCACGGCCTCGATCGCCTCCTGCAGCCACGCCTCGGCGCCGTCGGGACGGACGATGCGGTACTCGACCGTGCGGGACACGCCGTCGGCGCGGACCCGCACGTGGGTGTCGGTGACGAGCGCGAGATCGTCCGGATGGACCAGCGCGAGAAAGTCGGCCAACCGCAACTCGGGGCGCGCGTCGCCGAAGCCGACGATGCGATACGTCTCGTCCGACCAGTGCAGGCGCGGGTTCTCGCCCGCGTCGGCGCGCCAGATGCCGATGCGGCTCAGCGCCTGGGCCCGGTCGAGGAAGCGGTGGCACTCCTCGAGCGCCGCTTCGTAGCGCCGCCGGGCCTCCTCGACGCGGCGCCGCCCGCCCCTCAACGGTCGGCCCCCACGACGAGCCCCGGCCCCGCCGTCGGGCGCGCTACGGGCCCGAGGGAGCGGCCTCCGCCGGACCGGGGGGAAGCGGTGCGGCGGAGGCGCGCAGCGCGTCCGCGTCGAAGCGCGGATCCTCTCCGGTCGCGCGGTCGACGAACCCGTAGCCACCGAGGTAGTAGCCGACGAGGTTCCCGCTGTCGTCCACCACGGGGACCAGCTTGTCGTACCAGGCCTTCTCGGCCGCCGGGTCGAACGGGCTGGTGAGCTCGGGCGGCTCGAGCGCGTCCTTGTCGGCCCAGCCGACCGGCTTGCCGTCGCGGCCGACGATGCCGATGCGCTGCGGGAGCTTGGCGTAGAAGTCGCGCATCCCGGAGAGCCCGTCGTCCGCCGGCGCCGCCGTCGCGGTCTTCGAGTCGGTGGGCGCGGTCGCGGCGCCCGCACCGGTGATCGCGTAGCCGATCGCGAACACGCCGACCGGGATCGCGACCGCCCCGAGCACGACGAGCACGCGCCGGACTCGCGGAGGGATGCGCGTCATCGTTGGTCTCCTCAATGGCTGAGATTGATCGTGCCCTGCGGGTACCAGCTCCCCGACCAGTAGATGGCGTGCGTCGAAGCCGCGGACACAGCGGTCGCGTTGCCGAAGTTGCACGGGGCGATCGCCACCCCGGCCTCCGACGAGCCGGCGGCGTTGTACGCGGACGAGCTGCCGCAGAGGTAGACGTTTCCCTGGTACGTCTGGTACACGCTCTGCGACACGTAGATCTGGCCCGCCGGCGGCCCGTAGCCCGTCGCGCAGAACAGACCCGTCCGGTCGTAGGTCTTCGCCCAGGTCGAGTACACGAGACCGTAGATGCCCGGGTGCAGGATCCACGCCTCCTGCTCGGCACAGAACGTGCCGAACTGCGTGTTGATCGAGCGGAAGACCGTCGGGCCGGAGTTGACGTTGTGCGCGGCCGCGGTGCCGGCGAACCACGCCGGCACCGCAAGCACCGCCACCACGACGAGTACCGCATACCGCCGCCACCACTTGCCGCGCATGCCCAGTGCCCCCACCGAACCCCCATCCGACCCCGACACCTCGCGAGATGCGACGGCATCGCATCGGCAGGGTGTGGGTCGATTGTCCGGTTGCGTCGCGCGCGCGACAAGTCCCCCGAATCGCTACCCCCATTCCGGACCACCTCAGAACGGATACCCGTGTGGGTCCGCGTTCCGCGCGCCGAGGCGTGCGATCACGCGCGCACGCGTCGCGCCCGTGCCCACGACACGAGGTCGGCCTGCGACGCGCAGTCGGCCTTGCCGTACAGGCTGCGCAGATGCTTGCGCACGGTGTGGGTGCTGATCCCGAGGAAGAGCGCGATCTGGTGGGTGCGGTAACCCTGCAGCAACGCGTCGAGGACGGCTTGCTCGCGCGGCGTGATCTCGACGGTGTCGACCGCGCCTGCGACGCGCGACCGGAGCGCGACGACGCGTTCGACGAGCGAGTCGAGGTCGAGGGGCGTGCGGCAGGACGGACAGATCACGACGGGCGTCATCGACGGGTCCGCTCCCGTCGCGGGACCGACGTGGGCGAGGAGACGGGCTTCGAAGCCGAGCTGCCGGTGGTCGTCGCGGATGGGTTCGGCCGTCATCTCGCCTCCAATCGCGTGAGCGTCGAAGCGCCCGTATCGAGCACCCAGAGTCCGTTCCGGCTGACCGCCAACGCGTCGGCCGGGATCCGGCGGACACGTTCGGCCGGCGCGAGCACCGACCGGCCCGGCTGCAGCAGGCCGACGGATACCGAGCCGCCGCGATGCGCGAGCCAGACCGCGCCGGCCGATCCGGCCGCCGCGCCGGTGACCGGTCCCTGGAGCCGGACCGGCGGACCGACGGCGGCGCCCGAACGGTCGAGCTGCACGACCGACCCGGCCCCATCCGAGATCGCCCACACCCGCGACCCGGACACCACGAACGATTCCGGCGCGGGATCGATCCCGCTGCTGCGGAACAGCACCTGCAGACTCGGCGCGTCGACCGTCACGACGAGGTCGTCGGCGGTGTCGACGACCAGGACGCTGCGGCCCGCGACGGCGACGGCGGTCGCGCCGGGGACGGCGAGCGTGCCGTCGACCCGGTCGGAGCGCGGATCGATCCGGTCGAGCACGCCTCGATCCGGGTCGGTGACCCAGACCGCGCCCGCACCGGTCGCGACGCGCGCCGGAGTCGCCAGCTCGACCTCCGCCTGCACCGCGCCGGTCCGCGCGTCGAGCCGTACGAGCCGGCCGGGCTGTCCGGCGCCCCTGTCCGCGGCGACGACCCACACCGACCCGAACCCCGCCGCCAGGTCGACGACCCGGCCGTGCAACTCGACCGTTGCCAGACGCCGGCCGGTGCGCCCGTCGAGCCGGTACAGCACGGTGCCGCCGTTGCGCGCGCTCGTCGTCCACAACGACCCGCCGGACGGGACCAGCAGACGAGCCGGTCTCCCCCGCCTCGGCAGCGCGGCGCGGTGCGAGACCTCGAGCCGCTCGGGAACCATGGCGAGATTCGACGCGACGCGGCGCGTGCCGCTCCTGGAGCCCGGCGCGACCACGAGCGCGGCCGCAACCAGCGCGACCACGAGAGCGAGCGTCGCCGCGAACAGCGCGCGCCGCCCCCACGGGAAGCGCAGGCGCCACCCGCCGCCGATCGACGCGGTCCGGCCCGGACCCGCTGCGAGGTCGGTCTCGATGCGCTCGAGGAGCGCCTCGACCCCGGCGGGCTCACCGCGTTCGGAGAGTCGCACGAGCGCGTCGCGCAGGTCGTCGGTCACCGCGTCCCGTCCTCGAGCGCGAGGCGCAACACGCGGCGCGCCCGTACGGCGCGTGCCCGCGCGGTCTCCTCGGAGCAGTCGACGATCGCCGCGACCTCGCGGAACGGCAGTCCCTCGACGTCGACGAGCCACAGCACGGCGCGCGCGTCGGGCGACAAGCGGAGGAGGTCGGCGAGATCGGAGGGGTACGTCGGCTCGACCGCGTCGCTGCGGCCACCGAGCCACCGCTCGAGAACACGACGCCCGATCGAGGCGCGCCGGCGCTGGTTGATCGCGAGCGACAGCATCACGCGCCGCAGGTACGCGCCGAGGTTCTCGTACTCGGAGAGCGGCCGGACGCGCATCGCGCGGACGAACGCCTCCTGCACGAGATCGTCGGGCTCCCAGCCGGGGGAACCGACGACCGCGGCGAAGCGCCGGAGGGGCACGTAGAGCTCCGCCAGGCGGTGGCGGAGTTCCGGATCGTGTGCCACGCACGTACCTCTGACGCTCGTCCCACCGTCAGTCTGCTCCTGCCCGTCGAGCGCCGCCTGCCCGGGGCGCTCCGGCCGGTTGTGGCCGTTTGATCAGATAGACAGTCGACGACGCCGGTTCGTGACGGCGCGCGCAAAGAACGGGACGAGCCCGGCCGGGCTCGCGGCGAGGCCGGTTACCCAGTGAAGCTGGGGCTGGCGACGACCGCCGTCGGGGCGGACACGATCTCGCCGCCGACGATGACGGGGATCGTCGTGGTGGTGGTCGTGGTCGTCGTCGAGCTCGGCGGGGCATCGCAGGTGACGGTCTCGGTGACCGTCGGCGACGTGTGCGCCGTCCACGTGGCGAAGGCCTTCACCGTGACCGACTGGCCGGCGAAGCCGCTCGTGAGCGCGGAGATGTCGGCCGTCGCGGTACCGGAGCCGATGAATCCAGGCGGCGTCTCGGTGGTCGGCAGCGTCTGGAACGCGCCGCCGTTCACGCTGACGTGCCACACGATCGGGTGGTCGGCTTTCACGAACTGGACGAAGGACCCCGAGACCTCGGTGCACGTGATGCTCGTGCCCGTCAGGTCGTTCGCCGACGCCGAGCCGATGATCAGGAACGCGGTCGCCAGCGCGACGGCGAGCACGCACGCGAGCGTGAAGATCCTGGACATGCCAGCCTTCCCTCAGGTCACGATGTCATGTCACGAGCCCGCCCCGACCGGCACTCGAGTTCGTGACCGACCGGCTCGGGCCCGCAGCCCTCACTCACACTTCGCCGAGGACGGCCGGCGCGGAGGAGCCCCGTCGGGACCGGTCCGGAGTGCGTTCGTCCGCCTCGAACGCGGAGGGTCTATCACGCGCGACCGATCCGCGTGGTGGATCCGAGCCCGCCGAGCGCCGGCCGTACCCACTCGACCGCGTTCCGCGCGAGCACTCCGGGGCACGGCGAGCCGTAGGCTGCCGCGCGTGAACCTGGCGGAGGGACTGCCGGCGACGCCCGACGAGATCGACGCGGCCTGGCTGACCCGGGCCATGGCGCCCCGCCACCCCGGGATCCGGGTCGCGACGGTCGAGGTCACCGAGGTCCACGAGGTCACGAACACCCACGTGCGGCTGCGCGCCGGCTACGACGAGCCGGCCGGTGCGCCGGAGCGCCTGTTCTGCAAGATGCCCCCGCTCGATCCGGCCCGCCGAGAGCTGATCGGGCGCACCGGCATGGGACCCCGCGAGGCGCGGTTCTACGCCGAGCTCGCGCCGGCGCTCGCGTTCCGCGTGCCGCACGTCTCGGTCGCGCTCCACGACGCGCGCGACAACTCGTTCGTCCTCGTCATGGAGGACCTCGAGGCGAGCGGTTGCACCGTGTCGGACGGCACGGTGGGGGTCGCACCCGACTCGGCCGCCCGCGCCCTCGAGGAGCTCGCCGACCTGCACCGGCGGTTCGAGGACGCGTCGGCGCGTGACGCCGTTCCGTGGATCCCGGCGACGCGTCCCGACAGCAGCTACGGCGCCGCGCTCCTGCAACAGGCGCTCGATCACCACCGCGAGCGCATGAGCGACGACTTCGCGGCGCTGGCCGAGCTCTACGTCACCAGCAGCGACGCGCTGCAGGATCTCTGGCGGCGCGGACCGGTGACGATCGTCCACGGCGATCCTCACATCGGGAACCTCTTCGACGACCACGGCCGCACCGGCTTCCTCGACTGGGGGATCGTCCGCGTCGGAGCCGCGATGCGCGACGTGGGGTACTTCCTCACGATGGCCATGTCGATCGAGGACCGCCGCGCCCACGAGCGCGACCTGCTCCACCACTACCTCGACGTACGGCGGGCGTCAGGCGCGGCGCCGATCGCGTTCGACGACGCGTGGTCGGCGCACCGGTTGCACGCGGCCTACACGGTGCCGGCGTGCTGCCAGATCGTCGTGTTCCCGGAGGGCATCACCGAGCGCCGGCGGATCTTCTCCGAGGCGTTCCTGGCCCGCGCCGAGGCGGCCGTCGCCGACCTCGAGGCGCTCGACGCGGTGCGCGCCGCCGGCATCCCCTGGAGCGCCCGAGCACGGTGAGCCGGCGCCGTTGGGTCTGGCCGCCGGGCCCACCGCACACGGCAAGCGGATGGCTCGCAGGGCAGGGCGCAAGGATCCACTCGCCGGCTCGGGAGACGCGCCGTCGCGGGCGCGTCCGGAGCAAGAGGATGCCATGGGTGCCCGACGGGCCGGAAGGGCAGTTGGCCGCAAGTGTCCGGGAGATTCCTGCGGAGCCTCCACGACACGCTGCGGGTCACCGGCGGCTCGGGCACCTCGACTACCGTCGTGCCGACCGGACGGCCGGCCGACCCGGACGGGGCAGCATGGATCGAGATGTCGAGGGTTCGGGCGCGGAGGTCTTCTCCGTCACGGTCGCCGACGGGTCCCCACCCGTGGTCAAGCTCGTCGGAGAGCTCGATCTGGCCACCGTCCACGTCTTCCGGGGCGCGCTCGACGAGCTCCCCGGTGACGTCGTCCTCGACTGCACGGCGCTCGACTTCGTCGACTCCTCCGGCCTGAGCGCCATCGTCGACGAACACCGCGTGCGGACGGGGTCGGGACATCGCCTCACGCTCCGCGGCCTGTCCGCGACCACCTACCAGACCTTCGAGCTCACGGGGCTGCACCGGGAGCTCGACATCGAGCCGCCCGACCACGGCTGACCTCCCCCGCCCGCGGCACGGGCTCGGGGGCATGGGCGACGGCGCCTGCGGGTAGTGCGTGGGAAACCAGCCGAGCCTGCCGGGGCCTTCCGACCCCGCCTGCCCGGTCCCGGCCGAGCCTCGGAGGTCTCCACGCCCGCCCCCGAACCCCGGTTCCGCGAGACGCTGCCGCCCGTCGCCGCGAGCGTGCCACGGGCCCGTCACCTCGTCTGGCGGTTCGTGTCCGAGTGCCGAACCGGCGTCGACGGCGACGCCGCCGGCCTGGCGACCAGCGAGCTCGTGACCAATGCGATCCGTCACGCGGGCACGGCCATCGACCTGCTCGTCCGGGTCGGCCCGGGCCTGCGCGTCGAGGTGAGCGACGGACGCCCCGACCGGCCGCTCCGGAGGCCCGGCGCCGGCGGACCGGACGTCTCGGGGCGGGGGCTGTACCTCGTCGCCGTGGTGGCCGCCCGTTGGGGCGTGGCCTACGACGCCTCGACCAAGACGGTCTGGTTCGAGCTCGACCGGGCTCCGCCCGGTCCCGACCGGGTTTGGCCGGTTCGGCCGGCCGGGTAGACGCGGGTTGCGACCCCTTCTCTGGGCTCACTCGTGAGCAGACGGACCGTGGACCGTGAACCGACGATCGAGAGCCCTTCCGGCAACCCGAGCGAGTCCGGCCGCGGCGCGCCAACTCGTCCGGGCGGCGATCGCGGACGCGGGGATCGCCGTCGATCCTGACGCGGCAGCGCTGGCCACCTCCGAGATCGTCGCCAACGTCGTCCAGCACGCCCACACCGCCATGCGCCTCGAGGTCGCGGTCGGCGACACGGTCAGGGTCACCGTGACCGACACCCGACCCGACCTGCCGGTCCCGACGAGCCTCGACCCGGACGCGGCACTCGCGACCCGGGGGCGCGGCCTGCAGCTCGTCGACCGGCTCTCGTCGCGGTGGGGGCTGTTCGGCGACCGGGACTCGAAGACGGTCTGGTTCGAGATCGAGCCCGCGGCGGCCGGCCCGCGCGGCGCGCCCGCGCACGCCGGCGGCGACGCGGCGTCGTCAGTCCGCTGACACCGAGGAGCGCGCGTCGGGCGACTGCTCGAACGCGTCCAGACCGGCGAGACCCGCGCCGCACGGATCCTCCAGGACGCGCTGGAAGTGCTTCAGGCCGAACCACGAGACCAGGCCGTCCTCGGTGCGCTCGTCGAAGGTGAACGTCACGGGAAGCACGCGATGCCCGCGGGTGGGGTCGACCCTGGGCGTGCCGAGCACGCACACGACGGTGCAGGTCCCGTGCTCGTGCAGATGGGCGTACCCGTGGGGTAGCCCGGTCCGGGTCAGGTCGGTCAGATACGCGCTCGTGAAGAGCGGGTCGCCGTCGGTATAGGAGCGCGGCAGGAGCCCGAACGCATTCCCGAGCCGCACCGACCCGAACGCGAGCCGGCGGACGACACCGGGCGCTCGCATGACTCGTTCGGCGACGCGCGTGATGCCGGTCGGGCGCGGTTCGGCGCAATGGAGGTCGTCGTGCATGTCCGCGACCATCGCCTCGAACGACTCCCGCGGATCGAAGCACCGTTTGATCGTCGCGGCCGGCGCGCCGCTGACGGGTGCGTGCCGCGACGAGTACGAGAGCAGGATCTCGTTCCGGTCGTAGATCCGCCCGCCGGCGACGAACCGGTTCAGCGACGGGTAGCGGATGTAGACATCGCGTAACGCGAACAACGCGACGTGCAACACGTCGGCGGGTGTCTCGGGATACCGGGCGTTGAACTCTCGGAGGAACGCCTCCGTCTTCGTCAGCCGCACGTCGTAGGAGAAGTAGAACGCCGACTGCGGCCGCGAGCTCATGACGTACGGCATCGCCCGTCGGTTCAGCGGGAGCCCGGTGACGAGCGTCCCGTCGCGGCGGTTCCAGAACAAGCGGCCCGACGCTAGTGGGAGCCGCG
>Ga0070741_10009217_pt1 | contig 19305 bp, 15 predicted proteins | sample Coa_R1_4_FD_66440 | JGI IMG/M metagenome (GOLD analysis project Ga0070741, IMG submission 66440) | Surface soil microbial communities from Centralia Pennsylvania, which are recovering from an underground coalmine fire - Coalmine... | ecosystem: Environmental > Terrestrial > Soil > Unclassified ...
GACTCCGTGCAGGGCGCCGGTGACGACGGTGACGTCGAAGTCTCGTGCGAGCGCTTCGCAGAGCTCGGTGAGCAGCACAGCCGTGGCCTCGATTCCCGGCCAGTAGTACTCGTTGAGGACGAGGAGCCGTGGCCGGCGAGTCATCGCTCGATCACGTGGTTGCCGAGCACGAGCGCGTCCATGCGCGTCTTGCCGAAGCAGGCGAGCGCCTCCTCGGGTGTGCAGACGATGGGCTCGTTCTCGTTGAACGAGGTGTTGAGAACGACGGGGACGCCGGTGCGGCGGCGGAAGGCGTCGATCAGGTCGTAGTAACGCGGGTTGACGTCGCGTTCGACCGTCTGCACGCGCCCCGTGTCGTCGACGTGGTTCACGGCAGGAATCTGCGCTCGCTTGTCGGCGCGCGTCTTGTAGACGAGGATCATGAACGGCGACGGGTAGTCGTCCTCGTACCACTCGCCGACCTCCTCGGCGAGAATCGAGGGAGCGAAGGGACGGAATGCCTCGCGATGCTTGATGCGGGCGTTGAGGACGTCCTTCATGTCGGTCCGTCGCGGGTCGACGACGATCGAGCGGTTGCCGAGCGCACGCGGGCCGAACTCGGCGCGGCCCTGGAACCAGCCGACGACCTTGCCGTCGGCGACGAGGCCTGCGGTGTGCTCGTAGAGCTCCTCGTCTGCGAGTCGCCGAGCGTCGAGCCCCGCGGCCGCGATCGAACCGGCGATCGCCACGTCGTCGTAGGCGGGGCCGGTGAACGCGTGGCGCATGATGAAACCCCGCGGGCCGCCGAGCACCTCGTTCCAGACGTGGTAGGCGGCGCCGATCGCCGTACCGCTGTCACCCGCCGCCGGCTGGATGTAGAGCTCCTCGAACGGCGTCTCGGCGCGGATGCGGCCGTTGGCGACCGCGTTGAGCGCGACGCCGCCGGCGAGTGCCAGGTTGCGCGAGCCCGTGCGGGCGTGGAGCGTCCGGATCACGCCGAGGTAGACCTCCTCGAGCACCGCCTGCAGGGAGGCCGCGACATCCTCGTGCCGCCGCTCGATCGGCTCGCCCCGCGCGCGCGGGGGCCCGAGTAGCTGCTCGAGTCGGGGCGAGTAGAGACGGCCAATCGTCGGGGTCGCCTGATCCCAGGTCATGTCGACCCCCTCCGCATGGTGGACGAAGTAGGCCAGATCGAGCTCGAACAGCCGATCGTTCTGGTGCAGGAGCCGCCGCATCTCGCCGACGTAGGCCGGCTCGCCATACGGCGCCAGCCCCATCACCTTGCCCTCGTCGCCGTAGCTCGGGAACCCGAGCCATTGCGTGACGGCGGTGTAGAAGATGCCGAGCGAGTGCGGGAAGAGCACGCGGTCGAGGACGTCGACCCGACTGCCGCGCCCACGCGCGAGCATCGTCGAGGCGAAGTCGCCGAACCCGTCCACCGACAGCACCGCCGCCTCCTCGAAGGGCGAGACGAGGAAGGCGCTCGCGCAATGCGTCCGGTGGTGCTCGACGTGGTGAACCCGCGCCGTCAGGTCTCGGTCGCGCACACCGAGCGCCGAGGCGAGCTCCTCCTTCACGCTCCCGACGCGAGCGGCGTTCGCGAGCCGGGAGCGGAGGAAGGCAAGCGAGGGCGTGCGCGCGGCGCGCAGGAGCTTCGGCACGAGGTTCGCCTTCGGGTCGCGCGAGACCGCGACGTGGTCGACCTGCTGCGGCTCGAGGCCTGCGTCCTCGAGGCACCACCTGGCGGCGAGGCCGGGAAATCCAGCTGAGTGCTTGACCCGGTTGAGCCGCTCCTCCTCGACCGCGTTGACGAGCTCGCCGTCGACGACGAGCGCGGCGGCAGCGTCGCCGTGGTAGGCATTCAATCCGAGTATGGACGTCACTCAATCCGATCGTAGCCCAGCGATTTTCGACACCCCACCAGGGAGGCGCAGACTCGTTGTCGCGGCACAGGATCCGCGGTACGGCGGCGGTTTTCGCACGTACGCCACAGCGTTCGCTGAAGGGTCGCGACGTCTCGGGTACGAGCCACATCTCGTGTACGCATCGCTCGAGCACGGGTTGTCACTTGGCCGGCGATCACCGTCGCTTCGCTCGCGCCAGGAGCGGCATGGATTGCTCGGCGGTACGGCAGTGCCGGCGGTACTTCCCGAGCTCGATGCGATCAATCAACGTGTCGCTGCTTGGTACACGAGACGCGTTGTCCTTCGAGAATCGGGTGGGCGCCCGGCATGGTGCGTTGCGGCAAGCGCACCCTACGGCTACGGCCTCTTGCGTAGCGGCGCGCGATACGCCTGTTGGATCGCAACCGATCTCGAAGACGACTGGAGAGCGCGCAGCTCGGCGCTCTCACGGTCTCGTCGCTTCACACACGGCCTCAGCGCGCCTGGGTTGCAGCAAATCGAGCGAGACGTCCTCCGCGGCGCAGCAGCGGTCTATGCCATCTCGCCGTACGCCCGTAAGCGACTTGCAGCCGCAGCCGGTGCCGACGAGTCGAGCGTCCGGGTATTGCTGATTCCGGTGGACGTCGATCGACTCGCGCCGGCGCCCGACGCGCTCTGGGAGGCTGGTCTCGCGGCGCCACGGCTTGTCTTCGTCGGGCGAGCAGCCGATCCCCGAAAGAACCTTCCGCTGCTGCTGCGGGCGTTCGAGCGAGTTCGGGCGCAGATTCCGCAGGCGACGCTCGCGGTGGCGGGCGGCATTCCCCAAGGCCGCCTTCCATCCGGCACCGAGACACTGCCATTCGTCCCCGACCTGCCGCAGTTCTTGCGTTCAGGCTCGATCTTCGTCCTGCCATCCCTTCAAGAAGGCTTCGGCATCGTGGTTGCGGAAGCACTCGCGGCGGGACTCCCGGTAGTTGCTACACCGTGTGGCGGACCGGAGGACCTGATCGTTCGGTCCGGCGGCGGCGTCGTCCTCGACGGCTTCGACGCTGACGAGATGGCCGAGGCGATTCTCAGCCTGCTCGAGGCGCCGACTCGCCTGTCGCAGATGCGGGAGGACGGTCGCGAATACGTACGACGTCATCACAGCCCGCGAGCCTTTACGCTCGCCCTTGCAGCGGCGTTCGAAGACTTGGGGCTCCCTGTCAACCTTCGATCATGAAGTGGCCCGGAAAGACACGGGCCTACACGCTGCAGGCTTCGCTCAGAACCCGCGGGCTCAGACTGACGCGCTTTCCCCACGCAGGTGAGATCTCCGCCGGTCGGCGCGTTCGCGCCGGGCGCGGATCAAGCATCGTCGTCGCGGGCAAGCTCGAATTCGGTGACGACCTGTACCTCGAGGATGGTGCGGCGCTCTACGTCGCACCCGGCGCCTCGCTCACGATCGGCCGAAACGTCTACATCGGACGTGCGTCGGTCGTCGCGGCTGTCGTTCGAATCGCGATCGGAAACGACGTGATGATCGGCGAGCATTGCAGCGTCCGAGACAGCGACCACAGGCTCGCGTCGGATGAGCGCGCACGGGAGCGAGCCGGAACGTTGGCCCCTCTGTCGGACCCGGTCGAGCTCGGCGACGATGTTTGGCTCGGCGCAGGTGTCCGCGTTTTGCGGGGAACCGTGCTCGCCAAAGGATGCGTCGCCGCAGCAAACACGGTTGCGCGCGGAGCGTGGCCACCGAACACCTTGTTGGCCGGGATACCCGCCAGGGCGATTCGTCGCATCGGCGGGGCGTGAACGCACCGACAACGACGGTCGCGGTGCCGACGTGGATGCGCGCCGAACTTCTCGATCGCTGCCTGGAGTCGCTGCGAACGGCGGCCGCGGGGGCGAGTGAGATCCTCGTGGTCGGGCGACCCGAGGACGAGGCCGCGAGGAGAGTCACTGAAGCCGCAGCCGATTTTCTTCCGATCTCGTGGTTGACGGTCGACCGACCCGGACACATCGCGCCGATCGAGGTGGCGCTCGAAGCCGCGACGACTGGAGTGTTGGCTGTCATTGACGACGACGCGACGGCGGAGCCAGGCTGGCTCGATGCATTGGTGGCGCCATTTGCCGAGCCGGACGTCGCGTGCGTTGGCGGGCGCGTCCTCAACCCGGGCCTCCCGGGCCGTGCCGATCCGAAGGCGGGAAAGCTCCGTTGGAACGGTGCAATGGTCGGGAATCTCGGCGCCTCAGAGGGAGTGCGGCGCGACGTCGACGTCGTGATGGAGGGGAACTGGGCCTGGCGCGCAGACGTTCTGCGACGTGTCGGCTTCGATCCCCATCTCGATTTCGGGGACGGATCCATGTACGGATATGACCTCTGCCTCGGTGCGCGCGCCGCCGGCTACCGCGTCGTGTACGAGCCGCGAGCGTGCGTGATCCATCGCCAGGGCCCTCGTGACCCTGCGCTGTTGCGGGAGCGGCACTCGGCGCAGGTCTACACCTACAGTCGGAACTACACGTACGCCGCGCTCAAGCGATTGCGCGGCCTCAGGCGTGGCGCGTTCCTCGCGTGGTTCGTCTTCGTCGGGGAACGGGGCTCCTACGGAGTGCTGAAGGCCGCGGCCGACTTGGTGCTTCGGCGACACGGCGTAATCGCGCTTGCTCGGGCGGCTTTCGCAGGAAAGGTCGCGGGAGTGCGTGAGTGGCTATCTGCCTCTAGCTCGCGGCGCGCGCCCTGATCGCACAGCCGACGAGCGAGTAGAAGAGCAGCCCGACGATCGGGAAATCGAGCGTGTAGGCGACGAGAAGCCACACTGGCAGCAGAATCGTGAGCGCCGCCGCCGAGAGCGCGGTGGTCCTCTCCCACGGCTCCTCCGATGCGCGAGCGCCTTGAACTGACCCGACCGCGAGCGCAACGAGGAACCAGAGAAAGAAGGCCAACCCAACCAGACCGAGCTCGTCGGCGACCTTGGAGTACTCACTCTCCCCTGGGAGGATTCGGGCGCCGGGGTCGTACTCTGCTCCGAGCGACTGTGTGCCTGGCCCATGACCGCGGAGGCCTGCTGCGCGAATCCGGCGCAACTCGGGCCGGATCCGCGTTGCAAAGACCCCGGAGCCGGTCTCTGCGCCCACGTTCGCGGTACCGGTCCCGCGCGCCACGAGTCCTCCGACCACCGTGCCGCCCCCGCCTCGGGCCAGTTGCAGCACGAGGATCGGCGCGACGACAGCCGCGGCGGCGATGACGGCGAACGTCGCGATCCGCCTCGGCCGCGCCACCCTGCCGAGGACTCGCACCCTGACCGCCTCCACACGGACCGTCGCAACCGCGACCAGTGTGATGGCGACCGAGACCCATGCAGCAACCGCGGCCGAGGCAGTAAAGGCGAGCAGGAGCACGGCAAGACCGATGGCCGACGCCGCGATCGCCGCGGCGAGCGTCCCGAGACGCCGCTGGACGACGAGCGAGACGACGAAAACGGCTACGGCGGGCACAACGCATCCGAAGAGCCCTCGCGAGCCGGAGAGAACGACGAGGACGACGAGCACCGGGAGAGTGGTGAGTCCAAGAGCAACGAGTTGCGCCCGTCGCGACGCTACGACGGTGGCGAGTCCGAACAGCACCGCGGGAAGCGCGAACGCCGACAGGGTTCCGTTCTGCATGAACGTCCCCGAGGGTCGGAGGTAGGCGTGTCCGCGGATCGTGACGATTCCGTACTGCGCCCCGGAAACAAGCTTGTTGATCCCGCCGGGGCCGGCCGCGATCTGAAACAGCGCGAGAATCGCTTCCCCGAAGGCAAGCCCGAGCACGAGCAGCACGAGCGCACGGCGTCGCTCCGGCGACGAGATGATCGCCGGCGCTACCCACAGGAGCGGCACGTAGATGAAATAGCCACGGAGGCCGATCAGCGCCTGAGTGTGCGTCGCAGAAAGGGGCGCCTCCCCAAGCGCAAGGAGGACAAGGGCCGCCAACGGAATGAGCAGCCAGAGAGGGCGACGGTAATCGGCACGAGAGAGCCTTGGGAGCACGGCCCCATAGACACCGAGCAAGACGAAGTCCTTGAGCATGAACACGGTGATGTCGTTCAGGACCCATTTCCGGAATGCCCCTTCGAGGACCGCGAGTACGACCGTCGCGTAGTACGCCTCGACGGGAAACACGATCCCGATCGCGACTCCGGTCGCGAGCACGACCGCCGCGGCGACGACTCCCCAAAACTGCGTCGGCCCGGGAAGCGTTGTCGAAGACGGCGCAGCCAGCACGCCCGCCAAGACGAGGAGGACGGCGCCCCCGACGAGGGCCCGTCCCACGCTCGAACGCGGAAGGGTCGCAGCCGAGGTCACGAGAACGGCTCGACCACGCGCAGCTTCGCGAGCCCCGGAAACCACTTCGTTTCCAGCGTGCGAACCGTCCCACGGCGCTCGAGATCCATGAGCGCCCGAGCCATGATCGGACGCAGAGAACTCCCGGACGGAAGCATGATCACGTATTCGCCGACGCGGAACGCAAGCGGAATCTCAAGCTTGCCGGGATTGAGCCGGATGAACTCGAGCGCATCGGGCGTTCCTGTCACAACGGCGTCGATCTTCCCGGCGAGCAGGGCGGCGATCGCGTCTCCGGCGACCTTGAAACGCTGCGGGCGTTGCGGCAATCGCAGGGGCGGCGACGCGTAGACGCCGAGCCGGAGGTGACCGAGGTCCGACTTCGTGCGCACGCCCTCTGCCCTCGACCCCCGGCGGACGAGCACGGACTCAGTCGCCTCCATGAACGGCCCAACTGCGTTCGGCGGCTTCCTGCCCGCTCCCACGGTGGCATCCGCGCCGATCAACAGATCGTGCGGCAGCAGGTTGCCAGATTCGTCCGGTCGAACCCACGTAACCGTCCGAACGCCTATCTGCTCCGCCAGCGCGGTCATCAAGTCGACGTCGAACCCTCTGGGCTGGTCAGCCGGAGGGCTCCAGAAGCTCGTCTCGAGACCGCTGATCGCAACCGTCAGCCGCCCCGGGGTGACGAGCGAGCGCGGGCTGCAACTGACGCGGACGAGGCCTCGGAACGAGTTGCCTGTGACCCCGAAATTCCTCGCATCGAGAATCGCGCAACTCGGCTTCGATCCGATCGTTTTGACAAGCCAGAGGTTCGGCGCGATGTTCGTCAAGTCGGAGACGAGACAGCTGCCCGCGGGACACAGTGCGGACCCAACCTCCTCCGCATAGATCTGCGCGAGCGGGACCGCGGACGTTCCGGAGGAATGCTTGCGAACGCCGGCGGCGTAGGCGACGGCGACGACCGCTGCGGCGGCAGCGACGATCGCGACGATTCTCAAGACTGCGTTTGCAACGTCCCCACCGGCCCAACGCGTCACAGGTAGCTGCGAGGGAGTGCCACGCGGCATCAGGCCATTATGGCCGCGGTCCCGGCGAAATCAGCGCGCCAAGCGCCGGAGCGGTGAACCACCGAGACGAGGACTGATCCTGCCCAAGAGCTCGAGGTCGTTTCGGGCGAAGGGTCGCAGAACGAACAGGCCCGCGACCAGCAGCACCACTGCCAAGCAGGCTCCGGCAACCAGCCGCACCACCGCGGCCCCGGGAACGAGCGCCGCCGCTGCGGCCGCAATCGAGGTCGCGATCGCGACTCTGACCGCAAACTCGATCGGCAGCTTGATTCGCGCTATCCGATGCGCGAAGAAGAGCTCGACGATCGCCGTCACCGCCAAGGCTACTCCGGATGCGACCACCGCCCCGAGGGCTGCCAGCCAATAGATCAAGACCACCGCAAGGCCGACGTGAAGAACGGCCGTCCCGGCTCGAACGCGGACGACGACCGCTTGGCGGTCGAGGACCCACAGCGCGACGCCGCCGAGCGTGCCGCCACCGAAAGCGAAAGCGAGGTTCAAGATGGCGAGCCACTGGAGCAAGCCTCCCACCGGCCTGTAGGAGTCACCGAACACGACCTGCACCAACGCCGGCCCCAGAACACAGAGGAATGCGTTCATGGGCACGGCAGCGAGCAGCCAGATCTGGGCGAATAGCCCCCACGCCCGACGGAGGCCTGCCTCTCCTCCTCGGACGAAAGCCTCGCTCAGCGCAGGGATGATGGAAGTGGACCAACCGGCGAGCAGCAAGAGCTGTGCACGACCGACGATCCCGAGCGCACCGGCGAAGAACGCGACCTGGCGCGGCCGCCCTGTCACCCCGGCGACGAGCAGTGCGTCGAGCTGCGTCCCGAGTGCCGCCGACAGGACGACCGCGAGCCAGATCCCGAACGTGGATCGCCATGCTCCTCGCATCAGCTCGGGATCAATCGAGCTCGCGGGCTGCACTGGGCGCAACCGCAGGAGCAGCCCAGCGAAACCGATTGCGTAGCCGCCCGCAACGGTCGCGAGCACCGCCACGACCGAAACGCGTCCGCTCGCAATGAGGGCGATCAGCGTCGCAAGCGCCACCGCGAGTCCTGTCGAGCGCCAGGCGGCGACAGGTCGGGCCTGGAGGTTTGCGAGGAAGAAGCCGGCGAGAGTGTTGAGCACGTCGAATGCGAGCCAGTACGCAGCGCCTACGAGGAACACGTCCCGCGAAACTGCGTCGAGACCGATCAGGCTGCGAACGACGTTCCATCCGGCCAACAGAGAAGCGAGAATCACGAGGAGGGTCGCCGTTCGAATGCCACCGAAGACGAACAGGAGGCGGAGCCGCTCGTCTCGTCGCCGAAACCTCGGCAGGATGGCTCCAAGCGCATCGGACGTCGCGACCGGCACAGCCAGACTGCCGACGAGCGCGAGATTGGTCAGCACCGAATAGGTGCCGAACCGCGTCGGCTGTAGCGCCCGCAGCGCGAGGACACCGAACGCGGTCGTCAGAGCGATCTCAGCCACCTTCGCGAGCTGCCCCCAGAGCAGTGCACTGCCTGCACGGCGCCCTAGGTCTTCGCCGAGAGAGCCTCCTCCCGTGTCGACCGTCGGCGCGAGCTGAGGTGGTTGGTCGCCGCTTGTCACTCGCAGAGAACGCTCGATCGTTTCGAGCGCCGCTATTGTCGCGGATCCCCGTGACCGTCCAGGCTATTGGAAACCGAGCCATCGGATACCTCCTCGCCCGCCTTCCTCCGCAGGTACTGGAGGGTCTCGCCTCCATCCCACTCCTCGGGCGTCTCACCAGACGTCTCAGCCACGCCCTGTCCCCCCCGGGACGACGCGTCTGGGTCAAGGTGACGGCTGGTCCGGTCGCTGGCCTGAAGATGAAGCTCGACACTCGTTATGAGCACGCGTTTTGGCGCGGTACGTACGAGCTCGAGCTGTACGATCGTCTGCAGTCGATTCTCGCGCCTGGAGCGGTGGTCTACGACGTCGGCGCTCACAGCGGCTACTTCACGCTCGCAGCCGCACGACTCGTCGGTCCCGAGGGCCACATCTACGCATTCGAGCCCGACCGCGTCAATGCGCAGCGCCTCGAGGAGCATCTGCAGGTGAACCGAATTGCGAACGTGACGCTGGTTTCGAAGGCCGTTTGGTCTCGGTCCGGCGAGATCGCGTTCGCAGTGGACGAGACGCACTTCGATCGCTCCTATGGCAGGGCAGGAGCCGGCCCGGCCACGGTGGAGGCGATCACCCTCGACGCGTTCTCAGCGGGCGAACGAGCGCCCGCACTGATCAAGATCGACGTGGAAGGAGGCGAGTGTGAAGTCCTTCGCGGGGCCGCAACGTTGCTGGACGCGAGCGCGCCGATGGTCCTCTGTGAGATTCACGCGGAAGGGGACGAGCATACGAAGAGCGGCGACGCTCGCGCTCGGCTACTCGAGCAGGGCTATGTACTCGAGGATCTCGCCCCAGGTCGAGAGCCAGCGCACATCCTCGCCGTACGATTCAGGTAATGAGCTGCCCGCAAAGACGCGGGTACTCGTGGTACTCTCTCATCCAGTCCAGTACTTCACGCCGGTGTTCCGCGAGCTCGCTCGCGCCGGATCGATCGAATTCACCGTCGCCTACTGCTCGATGCATGGCGTCGAGCCGGGAGTCGATCCCGAACTTGGCGTGACAGTGGCATGGGACGTTCCGCTACTCAACGGCTACCGTTGGACGTTCGTCGAAAACCGTTCGCCGAAGCCCGCCATCGACACTTTCTGGGGCGCTGTCAACCCAGGGCTCTGGCGGCTCGTTCGTTCAGGCGATTTCGACGTCGTCGTCTCTTACGGATACCGTGCGATCTCGAACTGGATCGCCGCACTCGCCGCACGGATCGGCAATCGTGCGAAGTTCGTGTGGGTGACAGACGCGATCTACCTGTCATCGCTCGAACGAGCCCGGTGGAAGGAGCCGTTGAAGAAGATGCTCGTCCCGCGGATTTACCGTTTTGCTGACGGCGTCTTCGCCCTCTCGAGCCGGAGCAGCACCTTCATCCACGAACTCGGGGTAGAACGAGATCGGATCTTCCTCGTTCCGTACGTAGTCGATAATGACTTCTTTGCCCGCGGCTGCGCGGCGGCGGATCGCAACGAGACGCGCTCGACACTCGGTGTTCGAGACGACCAGTTGCTCGCTCTCTATGTCGGGAAGCTCGCGCCTTGGAAGCGGCCCGGCGACCTCGTGCGCGCGCTCTCGCACGTACCCAACGCGCACCTAGCACTCGTCGGAGAAGGCGAGGAGAGGCGTCGGCTCGAACAATTGGCGCTTCAGCTCGGCGTTGACGACCGTGTGACGTTCCTCGGGTTCGTGAATCAGCGCGGCTTGTCGGACGTCTACGCCGCCGCCGACGTGGTGTTGCTCGCGTCTGAATACGAGGCCTTCGGGCTCGTCGTCAACGAGGCCTTCGCCTGCGGTGTGCCTGCAGTCGTCTCCGACCGGTGCGGCGCCGCCGGCGATCTCGTCGCGGACGGCGACACGGGCTACGTCGTTCCAACCGGCGATAGCACAGCGTACGCCGATCGCTTGCGCCAGCTTGCGTCGGACGACGAGCTTCGCCGGACGCTCGGCGCGCAGGCCCGGAAACGGATCGGAGAGTGGGGTCCGACTCAGGCCGCGACCGCCTTCGCCAGGGGTTGTCGCAGCCTCACGCTCCGTTAGCTGGTACCGCGACGATGTGGCTCGCAGCGAGTTCCTGCACGAAGTATCCCTCCAGGGCATCGAGCACCTCGCTACGGGCTCGACCGCCGTGTAGTTCGCACACCACGATCGGCCTAGCCTCGGCGAGCACCTGCTGAGCGCCCGCGAGAACCCTTCCCTCGGCACCTTCCGCGTCGATCTTGACGATTTGCGGACTCGGATGCACCGCCGCCCAGGAGTCGATGGTCACGGTGGGCACAGAGGTTCCGGGCACCGCTCGCCATTCCGAATCGGAGTCGCCGGGGACGAGGTCGACAGCTCCCTCCTCGTCCCAGACGGCGACTTCGGCGACTTCAACGAAAAGATCGTTGAGCTCAGCGTGTCGACGGAGACGCCTCGCGTTTTCCGTGGACGGCTCGAACGCGAACACGGCTGCGCCGAGCCGTGCCGCACAAATGCTCAGAAAGCCGATGTGCGCGCCGACGTCATAGAAGACGTGGCCGGGCCGCACGTACTGGCGGAGGAACTCCTGGACCTCGGGTTCGTACGAGCCAAGCCAGAACGCCTTCTCCCGCGAAAGATCGAGCTCGACGCGGGCGCCCCGGTTTGGTCCGAGCAACACCCGAACCACCCGTCTGCGGTGCCCGACCAACCTGTTGAAGGTGCTGCGGACAGGACGCGCGGCCCGGTGCGAGGCGGCTCGGGCCGTCAGAGCTGTCAAGTGCTTCATGGACGTTGACGCGGTTGTCCAAGCGTCGCTACGCCGAGCTCATTCGAGGGGCCGAGCTGTTGCCTGCAAAGTACGATCGACGGTCGATGGCCAGCCACCGCTTGTTGACGCGAGTCTGCGAGGTCATCGGCAAGCCGAGGTTGCTCCGCTGGACGCGGCGCGCTGCCCACCTGTCCCGGGTGATCGCCAACAAGACGCATTTGCTTCTGTTTTACGTGCACTGGGGCGTGCCGCCGGCACCGGAATGGCAGGATCAGTTTACGAGCATGTACATGATGTGGGAGCGCCTGCGGCAGGCCTTCTGGGTCGAGCGCGGCTGCGCCACCCTCCTTGCCTTGGCCGAGAACGACAGAATCTTGGAACTCTGTTGCGGGGACGGGTTCTACACCCGGTACTTCTACAGCGGACGCGGCAGCCGGGTAACGGCAGTCGATTTCAGCTCCGACGCAATCGCGTACGCCCGCGAGTACAACTCCGCGCCGAACATCACGTACGAACTGGGCGACATCCGTGAGGGGTTACCGGAAGGCGAGTTCGATGCGGTGGTATGGAACGGTGCGATCGAGCATTTCACGCCGAAGGAGATCGACGAGATCGTCGCGGCAATCCGAGAAAGGCTACGACCGGGCGGCATCCTGTGCGGATACACGGTCGCCGCAGTCGGCGATGACATTCAACTCGTCCACCACGAGTACGAATTCCGGTCGAAGGAAGACCTCCTGCGATTCTTAACGCCGCGCTTCGCGAACGCAAAGGTGTTCGAAACGGTGTGGCCTGCCGTTCCTCCCTTCCCGGAGGGTGGAAAGCGACACAACCTCTATTTCTTCGCCTCGGACGGCGTCCTGCCATTCGACGATGAATGGTCGGCCGTGGTCAGGTCGACGTTGGATGCAGTTCGTGGCGCCCCGGCGATTGACCTCTAGCCCGTTGCCTTCAGACCATCTCGTGAAAGGGCGATGAGGAAGAATCGACGAGACAGAAGATCATCCGAAACGTTGAGCGGCTCAAACACCCCGGATTCGTTCGGCTCCGAGACGAAGACTGCGTAGCGGCTGCGCGGAAAGAACGCGAGGACGTCCCGCGCGGAGGCAGAGAAACGTTTGAGGACATCCGGCTCGTGAACCTCGACAAAAGCGTCGGGGCTTGATTGCAAGGTTCGAGTTGCGCCTCTGAGAACTTCAACTTCGAAACCTTCGACGTCGATGAAGAGCACGTCGGGAGTTCCGTAGTCGTCAGCAAGGCTGTCGACAGTCCGCGATGCCACCGTCCTCGACCCCCAGCGGGCGTCCCCCACGTCGACGGATCCATCCAGTCCGAAGGCCACGACCCCGCAGTGACTGGCCACCGCGGCGTGAACGAGCGTCACGTTCGTCGCAGCGTTTCGCTCGATGTTCCGGAGCGCCAACGCGGCAGAGTGTGGATCAGCCTCGACGGCGAGTACACGCCCGTCCGGCTCGACAATTCTCGCAAGGATCAACGCGACCACTCCCTGGTGCGCTCCCAAGTCGAAGACGTCGGCTCCCGCGCCAAGCCGCCCCTGCCGGAGCAGCGTAATCTCCGGCAGCTCGAGCCAATCTCGGTCGTACCAGGCTTCTCCAACGGGATCGCCGAGCTCTACCTCGAGCGAGAAACCCGAATACGAGTGGCGCACACGGCGTGACGGGAATCGCGCTAGACGCCGCTCGTGGAGCATCGTGCGCACCCGCCGATGGACCGGTCGCGGGATCGCGCGTCGCGCCAATGAGCTGACGGACTCGAGGAAGGTCAGAGCAGAAGGGTCCAGACGCCGAGACGATAGCCTCATGCCGGGCCAGACTCAGGTGACCGTTCCCCGCGTACCGATTCTGTACCTGCACCATCGACCCGAACTCGGGGGGGCCCCGCGTAGCCTCTCATATCTCCTCGAGAACCTCGATACCGAGCGTTTCGAGCCGCACGTCTACTGCCCTGGCGGCCCCGCAGCGGAGCTGTTTGCGGACTGTGGCGCACAGGTGCACATCGGTCCCACCGCCACCTTCACGCATATCTGGGCTTCGAGTTACCACGGCCGGCGCTGGGCGCTGCTGGGAGTCGAAGCGGCGCGCCTCCATCCGCATCTCGCGGAGCTTCGACGACTCTTGCGGATTTACCGCTTCCCCCTTGTTCATTTGAATGACTCGCCGCTCGTCGCGGCAGCGTGGCACGTGCACCGGTCCAGGATTGCGCTTATCTGGCATCTGCGCGGGCCCCTTGCCGGAGCCGAAAACATCCGCTCTCGCGCCATTCGGATGTGTGTTCGAGCTTGGGCAGACCGGGCGATCGCCATTAACGACGTCGTCGCCGAGAGTTTCGCTGACGTTCCGCAAACGGAGGTCATCTTCAACAGCGCCGACCTCGAGCTCTTCCGACCAGGAGACCCACGCGCCGCCCGTGCTGCTCACGGGCTTGACCCGGAGCGCCCGGCAGTCGGGTTCTTCAGCTACATCTATGAGCTCAAGGGTTATGTCGACTTCATCGAGGCGGCGAGAATCTGCAAGGACCGCGGCCTCGAGGCGCAGTTCCTCATCGTCGGAAGCGGTGTACGTGATCCGATGTACTTCCGTACCGTGCGTGGGCGGACCCTGCGCAGCGCCGGTCTTCTGGTCGACCATGAGCGTCACGCGCGCGAACTCGTGCGCACATACAAACTCGACGAGGTCGTTCGCTTCATTCCATACACGCGGGCGCCGGAAAGCCTCTACGTGGCCTGTGACGTCGTGGCCGCCCCTTCGCGTGGACCGGAGCTCGGCCGAAGCGTGATCGAGGCTGCAGCGAGCGGCAGGCCCAGTGTCGTTACGGCGCCCCATGGGGGAGGAGTCGTCATCCCCGGCGAGACCGGATTGTTGGCGACCGCGGCCTCGCCGAACTCGCTTGCGGATGCGTTGGAGCGGCTGCTCAAGTCTGACGAGCTCCGCAATCGCATGGGAGTCAACGCTCGGCGACACGCAGAGGAGAACTTCGATCCCGCTCGGAACGCGGCGCGGATCATGCGACTCTATAGCGACCTGATCCCAGCTCGTCGTGTGCGACGGGCCGGCGCAGGGAGACGGCAACTTCGCATTCTCTTCGTGACGCCGTACTTTGCACCCGCCTGGGGTTTCGGAGGCCCACCGAGAGTCGCGTGGGATCTGACGCGAGGGTTGGCGCGCCGCGGGCACAAGGTGCGCGTTCTCACCACGGACGCGCTCGACGACGGCCGTCGTGCGAGCGCAGGGTATGAGCTCCTGGACGGCGTCGAAGTGATCCGCTTTCGGAACCTCTCGAACCAGCTTGCATGGCGCGCAAAGAAGTTCGTTCCACCCGGTCTCGTTCACGCCGTTTTTGAAAGCATGAAGGAGTTCGATTTCGTGCACGTGACCGAAACGAGGACAGTGCCGACTGCGGCTGCTTTTCTCGCCTGCAGGCACGCCGGGCGACCACTTGCGATCTCAGCCCACGGCTCTCTTCCCGAATCCACTGGTCTCCGTGGCTTGGCAAAACGCGCATATGACGCGCTGCTCGTGCATCCGATGCTCGATGAGGCGGCACTCCTCTGCGCGCAGACGACGCACGAGGCTTCGCTCTATGCCGAGTTGGGCGGTCGTGCAAGCGCGATCGATTTGCTTCCGTTGCCGATCGACTTCGCAGCTTTTGACCCGCTCCCTGAGCGAGGCGCATTCCGTGAGAGGATTGGGCTGGACAAGCACGACCACGTCGTCCTCTTTCTCGGGCGCCTGCATCACTTGAAGGGCGTGGATGTGCTGATGGATGCGGTCCGGATCGCGCGAGCGGAGGATCGGCAACTCAAGCTCGTCATCGCCGGACGCGACGACGGAGCCTGGAAAGGACTCCTCCGGACGTATCGAGACGAGTTCGAACAGGGAGCGTTCGTCTTCGTTGGTCCCGTTTATGGGCGGGAGCGGATCGAGGCGTACGTGGGTTGCGATGTCTTTTCGATCACGCCGCGGCTGTGGGAGGAAACATCTCTCGCCGCCCTCGAGGCGGCAGCGTCGATGCGGCCGGTCGTCGTCACTCCACAAGCCGAAATCCCAGAACTCGAGACCGCCGGTGCCGGATTGATCCCGAGCCTCGACCCGGCTGCGATCGCCAACGCTCTACTCAAGGCGCTCGACGGGGCGGAGTCAATGGGTCCTGCAGCCCGCGCTCTCGTCGAGAGAAACCATCGGGTCGAGACGGTCGTCGAACGGCTGGAGATGCTCTACACACAGCGAGTTCTAGGTGCGGAGGTCACCGCCGCCGTCGCGTGACTGTCCTACGAACGGCCGCACTTTCCGGCCAACGCGTACGCGAAACGGCCACGGCCGCCAGCGCGATTGCGAGGAGTCCGGCGCAGACGACCGCGAGGTCGCGCCCTCGCTCAGTATGCACGGTCGGCAACGCGGCGAGCCGCACGATCGCGACCGGCACTGAAACGAGGACCCCGAGCAGAGCTGCGCGCGCCGCGGCGCGCACGATGATGAGCCGGCTCACCAAGAGTCGCCGCCGCGCAAGCTCGACGGCAACGAGACCTCCGGCGACCTCAGCAATCGAGAATGCGACTGCAAGTCCCGTCAGGCCGACGAAGTGGCGGAGGAGCGGGGCGGCAATCGCGTAGGCAACGGTGACCACCAGCTGGGACCAGACGGACGCTCGAAAGTAGTCGACCGAATAGAAGACCCGAAACCCGAAGATCAGAAGCATGTTCCCAAGCAGTGCGAGCGCGAAGCCGAGCAGCGCGCTGCCCACGGCGTGAACCGATCGTGGGCTGAAGGCACCATGCTGGAGAAGCGCGCCCACGAGCCACTGACCGAAGAGGATGTAGAAACAGATGACGATCGTCGTCACAAAGGTGGTCAGGCGCAAGCCGCGCACGAATCGCTCGCGAACGGCATCGATCCGTCCCGCTTCGAATGACCTGACCATCCCGGGATAGTGCGCGGCCGCGATTGCCTGGCCGACGACATTCGGCGCGAACGCGATTCCTCGCGCATAGGAAATCGTTGCGGTTGCGCCGACCCCGGCGGACGCGGCGAGGGCACGCTCTGCGAGCACGAATGCCTGCCCGCCGAAGAGTCCGGTCAACAAGGCCGCCGCCGCCGGACGTCGCACTGACAGCATCCGCCGAACGGCGGTCCAGGTGGGAGCAAGCAATTCTCGTCCCCCCACGATCCGCAGCGCCTCGTACGCGAGCGTGCCCAACGATGCGGCGTAGCCCACCGCCACGGCAAGCGCGATCGCGGTGATGGACTGAGTGAACGGAGCCACGAGGAGCAACAACACGAGCCCGAGGAATGAGGCCAGTGCACCCCGAAGCGGCGGCCACGCGTAACGCTCGTATGCCAGCAAGACGCTGCCGAGGTATGCCGACAATCCGAGGGTCACCCCGATCGTTGCGAAGACGAGCCAGGGGAGGGTCGACGAGGAGCCTGCGGGCTTCAATCGATGAACGACGACGGTCGCGACGAGCACATAGACCGCAACCGCAACGCCGAGCGCGAGTACCGAAAGCCAGAGCCCGGCTGCCGCCTCTCGCTCGCTGTGACCGAGGCGTCGGAGAATCGTCGGAAGCGTGCTCGATGCAAGCGCCTCGCCGCCCACGGTGCCGATGGTGAGCGGAACTATCGATGCAAGGAAGAAGAGGTCTGCGCTCGTCGTCGATCCATAGATCGAGGCGATGATGATGACTTGACCGAAGGACGAAAGCCGCTCGATCGTCCGGCCCGCCAGCGCAAAGGATCCGATGTAAGCACCCGATCGAGCCGTCTGCGGCGTTGCAGGTGAATCCGAGGCGCCCGAAGTCAAGTCGCCGACTGGGTCTCGCCCGACGCAGACGACACGCTCACCGGATCCTGAGCATAGAGCAGGTCCACGAGGGACCCTGCCATCGCCGGTTGCTACTCGTAGCCGGCCCGAGCGAGCGCACGGCCGGCCACCCGGAGAAACCGAGTTTCGTCGGCGCTCGAGAAGACGTTCCGCCAGTCGCCAGCCTCGCCCTTGCGCATGAAGAGGATGTCCTGCCGCTGTTGCCGAGCGTGGAAGCGGGATTGAAGCTCTCGCTCGCGCATCTTCTCGAATCGATAGCGATCGACAACCTCGGCGATCGTCGATTCCGGCGCGCACGCGCCGACGAACGAGAGCAGACGGCGAAGCTCACGGGCCGGGTTCTCGAGAGTGTCCTCGTAGCGGACGATGTGGAGCGCGCCCGGCCGTGACCTCGGGCCCTCTAGCCACGATCGAACGTGGTCGTGCCACGGTCCGTAGTGATCCATCGAGCCTGACAAGAAGTGCTCGAGAAAGGTCGAGAACTCGCCGTCGAATCTTGCTTCCCGGAGAGCATGAAAGTAGTACGAGACCGCGACGTCTCGTCCGTCGCGGACGACGTAGATCGCCCGGTGATAGCGCGAGCCATAGGGGCGCCGACACGGCTCGTGACTCTTGACGAGGCGACCTCCGCCTGGAAGGACGCGCGGTGCATCGGTGTGGGAACCGATGTACGGTGCAACCTCCTCGGAGCTGTCGAAGCTGCCCTCGCGTCCGGCGAGGACATCTCCGAGCATGAACTTGATCCAGGTGTTACCCGACTTGGGGTACGACACGATCGCGATATCGGACGGCCCCAGATGCCTGTGTCGAAAGGTGGTCAGCCCCAGCCGAACGAGTGCTCCAACCGTCATCCCCGAAGCAGCAGGTAGCCGTGCATGTCTGCAATCGAAACCGATTCAGCCACGTGGGTGTTGGACCAGAGTTCTCGCAGCGCACTCTCCGTTCGGGACCATCCCGCAGGAGCCGAAGTTCGCCGCTTGACGATCCGCCAGTAGACCTCGCGAGCAATTTCTTTCAAGTCGATCGGTTCCGTCGGGACGAAGAGCAGAGGCTCGTGAAACCGCGCGAGCACGCGAGGCAGCTGATCATCCGAAAAATCTTTGTCGACGCGGTAAAGAAGGTGGAGATCAGCAGAAGGTGGATCGTCAGACAACAGATCGTGCGTCCTGACCGTCGCTTCTGGAAAGACCACCCTCAGTCGCGCCACTGTTGCGGGCGCGAAGTCGGTGCAGCAGAGATCGATGTCTGGGGCGGCTCGGTGGATGTTCAACTCGAGGTATCCCGCCCCGACGCCGTGCGAGGCGAGCTCACGCACGCCGCGGCGTCGAGCGAACTCGGCTATCGCCGTTCCCCGCGCGATGAGGTGTGGCGCAGCGGCAACACGCTCCCAGTCGGCCCGCGTACGAGGTTGGCCAAGTGGCGGCGGAGCAGCAGATCGAATCGCGTCCCATGCGCGCGGGCCGGCCAGGTTGTCTCCTACGAGCGTTCGATGAGGCCCGAAGTCGAAGTGGTGGCGAAGAGTCAATTTCCATGGCAGGCCACTCACGTGCTTGACTGTAGCGTCGCCGCGTAGACACGAATCAGCCCGCGGGCACCGATCCGCGTCGAGAGATCTCTGGTCGCGTGAGTCCAGGCCGCCGCCCCGATGGCGGCACGCCGTGCGGAGTCGTTTAGAAGCGCGGTGATCGCTTGCCGAAGAGCAACAGGGTCATTCGCCGGCACGAGGAGCCCAGTCTCGCCATCAGAGACGGCGTCTACTAACCCGCCCACCCGCGTCGCGACCACCGGCCGCCCGTAGGCCATCGCCTCGCGCGCGACGACGCCGTAGCCTTCCCGGCGCGACGGGACGCACACGACGGCCGCGCGCTCGTAGTACGCGCCG
>Ga0070741_10009218_pt1 | contig 19304 bp, 19 predicted proteins | sample Coa_R1_4_FD_66440 | JGI IMG/M metagenome (GOLD analysis project Ga0070741, IMG submission 66440) | Surface soil microbial communities from Centralia Pennsylvania, which are recovering from an underground coalmine fire - Coalmine... | ecosystem: Environmental > Terrestrial > Soil > Unclassified ...
GTGGTTCCAGGAGGGGATGAAGGTGCCTTCCTCGGTGAAGACGAGTTTGCGGGGAAGGTTGCGGTGGTAGTTCTCGCCGAAGATGCTGCCGATCAGATCGACGTTGCTGGAGGAGACGAAGAAGTTCTGGCGCTCATAGTGGACGTCGGCTTTGAAGTCGAGCTGTTGTTTCGCGGTGTCGATGACGGTATATCCGACGCCGCCGCCGTAGAGCTGCTGGAACTGAAGGCCCTGGGCGAAGTTGTGGTCGAAGGCGAGATTGGCGAGGCCGTAGAGGTGAGGCGTGAAGTACCAGTCATGTTCGCCGTCGGTGTGAAAGATGCTGGTCTTGGTGATGGCCGGCGGAGAGGCGGGCACGGTCTGGGGAATGACGGGCGAGGTGGACTTGCCGTAGGTCTCGGTGAGGTTGAAGGTCATGCGCTGGTGCAAGGGAAGGTACGTGACGGAAGGGACGACGCGGGCGAGCGCAATGCCGGCGGTGAAAACAGTGTTGTCGTCGGTGGAGCGGACGAAGGTGGCGCCGCCGGTGAGGGAGCCGGTCCAGCCCTGGCGGAAGCGGACTTCGTGATGGATCTCGCGATCGTAGGTGGGGGTGTCGACGAGGTAGCCGAGGTCTTTGACAGGTAGCGTGACGGGGGGCTGGGGCGCGGCAGTCACGACGACGTTACCGTCCGCCACGCTGACCTGGCCCTGGGCGACGAGGTTGGATTTGCTGGGCGGACCTTTCTTGAGCATGGAGAAGCTGCCGGCGGAGCGGAGCTCCTTGATCTTGTCGAAGGAGATGGTCAGTTCGCCGGCCATGTCGCTTTTGAAGACGACGGAGCCGCCGGAGGCGCGTTCGAAGTGGCCGGTGAGCTGGTCGCCGTTGGTGAAGATGAGGACGTCGGCCTGCTTGGTCTGGGCGAGCGCGGCGGCGGCGAAGAGGAGAGTGAGAGCGAGGGCGTAGACGGATCGCAGTGAGCGCAAGGTTTGGCCTCCAATGCAGATTGGTTTAGATAGATGCGAGGCCCAGAGGTTAGTTTATCGAGTGTGGGCCGGCTGGGAGAGAAAGCGGCGGGGTCATTCGGTCGCGATACCTACGGTTTTGCGGAGGAGGGTGTCGCCGGCGAGATGCTGAAGGATGAATGCGGCGACGTCCGCGCGGGGGATGCGGCGGACCTGGCAGCGGGATTCAGGCGTGATGATTTGAACGGCGTGGGTGGCGGGGCCGTCGGTGAGGCCGGCGGGACGGACAATGGTCCAGTCGAGATTGCTGGAGCGGAGTTCGGCTTCCATGCCTTCCTTGTCGGGGATGGCACCGCGAAAGAAGAGCGGCATGAGAGCTCGATAGAGCGGCGGCACGTTGACGATGCTGTCGCCGACGCCGAGCGAGGAGACGGCGACGAGACGGCGGACGTTGTGAAGACGCATGGCGGAGATGAGATTACGCGCGACGTTGGTCTCGAGGGTGGTTTTGAGAAATGGTTTGCGGGTGCCGACGGTATCGATGACTGCGTGCTGCGTGGCGACGGCGGAGTCGAGGAATTGTGGATCGCCCGCGTCGCCGTGGAGGATGCGGGCGCAGTGCAGGGGATCTTTCGGCGGGTGATGCACGAGCGCAGTGACGTGGTGGCCCAGTTCGCAGGCCTGGTGCACGAGGGCGCGGCCGGTTTTGCCGTTGGCGCCGACGATGAGGATGTTCAAAAGCGGGCTCCGGGCGAAGGGTCGCCTGAGAGGTTGGACGCGGAGCCCAGTTCAATCCCATCCAGAGAAATGGACGGGAGCGGGTAGTGGGCTAAGGTTCCGAGATGCGAGCTGTGGAATCGAGCTGCGGGATTGTGAAATTCCGTCATGGAGATATCGGTGCATCCTGGGTCAGCGAATTCTGCGTATTGTTCAACAACGAGACCAGGAGGATGGCCAAATGGGCAATGCCGGGCAACGAACGAAATCTCTGCTTTTTGCAGCGGCGTGGATCACTATGCTCGCTCCGGTTGGGTTTGCGCAATTGCCTGCGACGCCAGGCCAGGAAACCAGTGCGCCAGTGTTCGAAGTGGCAACGATCAAACCGAGTAATCCTGAGACGAGAGGATCGGGCTTTTGGATCAACGATGACGGCATTGACTCAACCAACATGCCGCTGACGGTGCTGCTTCAGTTTGCTTACAACCTGAGCACCGGGTCAGTTGACCAGATCATCGGTGGGCCAATGTGGATGGGCTCAGCGAAATTCGATATCAAGACCAAGGAAGACGCGCAACTCGCAAGGAAGATCAGCAAGCTGCCACGCGAGGAGCAGCTTGCGACTGAAAGGCAAATGGTGGAGGCGCTGCTGGCGGACCGTTTTCAGCTGAAGGTACATCATGAGGCCAGAGACCTCCGCGTCGTCGCTCTAACGGTCGCCAAGGGCGGACCCAAGCTGACAGAGACCAAAGCTGATTCCAACAAGGGATCGTGGACGGGGCTGCGTAGCTCCAGAGGAAAGATTGAGGGACGCGGAGCCACGATCAAAATGCTGGTGGGATCGCTAAGTCCAAAGCCAGAGATCGGTGGTCGCCTGGTGGTGGACGATACGGGACTTACCGGCAAGTATGACTTTGAACTGACCTGGTCTCCCGAAGATTTGGCGCACACGGAAAGCGATGCCGGTGGGCCGTCGCTGTTCACCGCGTTACAGGAGCAGCTTGGCCTGAAGGTTGAGACCAAGAAAAGCCCGGTGGATTGCATCATCGTCGACCATGTCGAGATGCCCTCGAAGGATTAGCGTCGGCAACTCTGTCAGGAACGGGAATAAGGTAGCTTTGGATGCGCCGGGGTCCAAACTGGCCTACTGCTGGAAACCAAGTTGCGTGGCGGGGGTGAGGCCGATAGTCTTGAGGGTGTTATGTATGAAGACTTTGTAGCGACGGACCGCTGGACCGAAGAGCCGCAGCACTGCGTGTGGAAGGGTACCGTGGTGGCGATTGCGACTCGGCATGCCGATGCGACGGATATTCGTTTTGCCGTGAACGGGCGGCCGCTGTGGATTGCGATGCCGAATGAGGCTTGGGTGGAGCAGAAGCGGCGGAACGGGAAGGTGATCACGGATTATCTTGCAGCGCAGGCGGCGGGCCGATATTTGAAGCAGATGATTGAGACGGGGTATGACAACGGGCGCGAGTTCTACACGATGAGCGTGGACGAGGTGCTGGAGCACGTGGCGACGGTGGTGAAGGAGATTGGCCGCGTGGAGCGGCTGCCGGCGCTGCCGGTAGTGAACTCGGATGCGCACCCGACGGAGTTGGATTTCAAGCTGCCGGGCGAGCCGGAGACGCTGGCAGGGACGATGGGGCTGGCGGTTGGCGAGAATCTGCCGCCGGGTGAAGCGGGCGAGCGGACGTAGAAGCAAGTAGTTAGTGGTTAGTGATTGCGGGGGCGAGTGCGTGCGATTTAACCGGCGGCAGTTTGTGGGACGTGCGATGGCGCTGCCGCTTGCGCTGCGTGGCATGGCGTGGGGGCAGGCAACGGGGTGGCGGCTTGAGGCGGGCCGCGGGCGCCCGATGTGGATTTTGCTGGGCACCGACAAGGGCAAGGGCATCTATCGGGCGACCTGGGATTTTACGACGGGGACGATGGGGCCGGTGGAGTTGGCGGTGGAGGCGGCCAGGCCGTCGTATCTGGCGCGGCACCCGAAGCTGGCGGAGGTGGTGTATGCGGTGAATGGCGTCGATGGTGAGGGCGCGGCCGTTTCGAGCTTTCAGATTGACACGATGAACGGCGGACTGACGCTGCTGAATAAAGTAGGAGCGCAGGCGGATGAGCCGTGCTATGTGTCGGTGGACGCGACGGGATCGATGGCGTTTGTGGCGGACTATGACGGCGGGGCCTTTGCGGCGTTTCGCGTGACGAATACAGGCGCGCTGGCGCAGGCGATTGGCGTTTTCAAGTACACGCAGGCGACGCATGGGCCGGTGGCGGGGAGGCAGGATGCGGCGCATATCCATTGCGCGACGATTGCACCGGGAAACCGATATGTGCTGGCGTGCGACCTGGGCGATGATGTGATTCTTGTGTTTCCGATTGGGCCGGGTGCGGGCGATTATGTGCGCGTGCCGATTCGGGTGAAGGCGCGGGCGGGGTCAGGGCCGCGGCATGTAGCGTTTCATCCGAATGGGAATTTTGTTTATTGCATTCATGAGCTGGATTGCACGATCGATCTGTACGACTGGCGGGTTGAGAGTGGCCAGCCGGTGATGAAGCTGCGCGAGAACAGTGTGGTGTCGACGCTGGACAAGGGCGTGAGCACGAAGGGCGAGACGGCGTGCGAGGTTGTGATCAGCGATGATGGAAGGTTTTTGTACTCGTGCACGCGGGGCGAGGGGTCGAACACGATCAGGGTTTGGCGGATTGATGAGAGCGGATACCTGACGGAGATGCAGCGGCTGAGCTCGGGTGGGAGCGTGCCGAGGTATATCGCGTTTGATCCGTCGAAGAGGTGGCTGGTGTGCTGCAACCAGGGAGCGCCGGGGAGTGTGACGGTGTTCTCGCATGATGCGGCGACGGGGAGATTGGGTGTGCGGCCGAAGACGTTTGCGGCGCCGACACCGATGTTTGCGTTGTGGGTGTGAGTCTTGAGGGTAGAGATTAGACAGTAGACAGCAGAGAAAAAGCGGAGCCCGGCGGGGCTCCGTTCAGTTTTGATTGACGAGTTTTGGAGTCGCGAATTTAGCTCGGCTTGAGGGATTTGTTGTCGAGGACGAAGCGATATTTGACGTCGTTGCGCAGGACGCGGTCGTAGGCTTCGTTGATGCGGTCGTAGTTGACGAGTTCGATGTCGGCGGCGATGTTGTGGTCGGCGCAGAAGTCGAGCATCTCCTGGGTCTCTTTCATGCCGCCGATGGCGGAGCCGGCGAGCGATCGGCGGTTGGCGACGAGCGAGAACGGCTGTACGGAGATGGGTTTGTCGGGGAGGCCGACGAGACAGAGTGTGGCGTTGAGCTTGAGAAGAGCGAGGTAGGCGTCCATGTCGTGCGGGGCGGAGACGCAGTCGAGGATGAAGTCGAAGCTGCCAGCGTGCTTCTGCATGGCGGCGGGATCTTTGCTGAGGACGACTTCGTCGGCGCCGAGTTTTTTGGCGTCTGCGATTTTGGATTCCGAGGTGGTGAACTGGACGACGTAGGCGCCGAAGGCGTGCGCGAATTTCAGCGCGAGATGGCCTAGGCCGCCGAGGCCGATGACGCCGACTTTTTTGTTGGGGCCGACGCCCCAGTGGCGGAGAGGCGAATAGGTGGTGATGCCGGCGCAGAGCAGTGGGGCGGTGGCTGGCAGGTCGATGCCGGGCTTGAGGGCGTGGACGAAGTGCTCGGGCGTGACGATGGTGTCGGAGTAGCCGCCGTAGGTGCGGGAGCCGTCGCGCAGGGTGGCGTTGTAGGTGTCGCGGGCACCGCCGTCGGAGCAGTAGACTTCGAGGTCGGCGCGACAGTTGGTGCAGTGCGTGCAGCTCTCGACGATGACGCCGACGGCGGCGAGGTCGCCGGGCTTGAAACGAGTGACAGAGGAGCCGACGGCGGTGACGCGGCCGATGATCTCGTGGCCGGGGACCATGGGGAAGAGTTTGTTGCCCCAGTCGCCGCGGACCTGGTGGATGTCGGAGTGGCAGATGCCGCAGTAGTCGATGGAGAGGACGACGTCGTCGGGGTTGGGGTCGCGGCGATCGAAGGACCACGGGGCCAGTGGCGCGGATTGGGAGGCAGCGGCGTAGCCGAAGGATTGCATTGGGGACTCCTGATTTCTCTCTGGCATTGGATGCGCGAGTGGTCGCAGCCTAACGCGCTACTCGTTGTAGTGGAGGAGCGAGAAGACGTCGTAGTTGGGGAAGCGGTTGCGGCCGCGGAGGAAGTCGAGCTCGATGGCGACGCCGAGGGAGGCGACTTCGCCGCCGAGTTTTTCGACGAGTTCGACGGAGGCCTGCATGGTGCCGCCGGTGGCGAGCAGGTCGTCGACGACGATGACGCGCTGGCCGGGACGGATGGCGTCCTTGTGGATCTGGAGGGAGTCGGAGCCGTACTCGAGGTCGTACTTGACGGTTTCGGTGGCGGCGGGGAGTTTGCCGGGCTTGCGGATGGGGACGAAGCCGGCGTTGAGGCGGTAGGCGAGCGCGGGGCCGAAGATGAAGCCGCGGGCTTCGATGCCGAGGACGACATCGATGTCCTTGCCGATGTAGTACTGCGCGAAGGCGTCGATGAGCTGCGCGAAGCCGGTGCGGTCCTTGAGGACGGTGGTGATGTCGTAGAAGAGGATGCCGGGGCGGGGGAAGTCAGGGACGGCGCGGATGAGGGATTTGAGGGGCTCGCAGTTGATTTGTTTTTCGGGCATTTTCTTTCAGGGGGTAGAGGGTAAGGGGTAGAGGGTAGAGGGCAAGCGAAGCGGTTACCAGGCGCCCTGGATTTCGAAGTCTTTGAGGTTGGCGGCTTCGGAGTCGTCGAGCTCGTGTTCGATGACGTGATCGACGCGGCTGCCGCGGGAGCCTTTTTTGAGCTCGGCGCGGAGGTCGGCGAGGTCCTCGGGGTCGCCGGCAGCGACGACTTCGACGGAGCCGTCGTCGGTGTTGCGGACCCAGCCGCGGAGGTTGAGCTCGGCGGCTTCGCGGTGGACGAACCAGCGGAAGCCGACGCCCTGGACGCGGCCACGGATGAGGAAGTGAAGGACCATGAGACAGAGGTCAGTGTCTCGCATGCGTGGGTGCGAGGCAAGGTGATGGGTGAATTGAGGAGCGGCACGTGACCGTCCTGTGCATCTGACCAAGAGGAGCCTAAGCCGGCAACCGGATTTTGGAGGATTTTGATGAACGCACGTTTAACCATGTTCCTCAGGGCAGTTGTGATCGGGTCTTTTGTGGTGGCCTTTACCGCAGTCGCGCAGACTGAGCCGCAGCAGCGGCAGGACGACCACCAGGCCAGCGGACAGCAGCGGCAGGCCGACCAGAATGGCGGCCGGAACGGCCAGCAACAGTACCGGCCGCAGCAGCAAAGCGGACAGCAGAATGGCCAGGGGCAGCAGCAGTACCAGCAGCGGAACGGACAGCAGCCCCAGTACCAGCACCAGCAACCCCAGCAGCAGCAACAGCAGCAACAGTCGCCGCAGCAGTACCAGCAGCGTGGGCAGCAGAGCGGACAACAGTATCAGCAGCGTGGACAGCAGAACGGACAGCAGTACCAGCAGCGCGATCAGCAGAGCGGACAGCAGTATCAGCAGCGTGGCGATCAGCGGAATGGGCAGCAGTATCAGCAACGCGATCAGCAGTACCAGCAGCGCGATCAGCGGAGTGGGCAACAGTATCAGCAGCGCGATCAGCAGTATCAGCAGCGTGGCGATCAGCACTCCGGGCAGCAGTATCAGCAGCGCGATCAGCAGTATCAGCAGCGGGGCGACCAGCGGTACACGCGTGACAACAACCGGGGCGGAGAGCAGTACGGGCGCGGCGAACGTCCGCAGCACTGGGGGCGGCCACCGGAGAACCGGCCAAGGTTTGAGTTCCGGTCGAATGATCGCGACGTTCTGCGGCGTTACTACGGCAGCCGGCTTGGCGCGATCGACCGTGCACACCGTCCGGTGTTCCGGATTGGGGGCTATCTTCCGTTCGAAGACCTCGCCTTCATGTCTCCTGTTCCTCCCGACGCATGGGGAAGTCTGCCGCCGATTCCGTATGGGTACGCCGCGGGATATTGGAACGGATACGTAGTGGTGTATGACCCAGAGACGGGGTACATTCTTTACGTGACGGATCTGCTCTAAAACAGCTTGTAAAAGCAGAAAGCCCCTGCGATTTGCAGGGGCTTTTGTTTTGGCTCGTCCGAGAGTCAGGCGCGGGACATGTAGGCGCCTTCGGCGGTGTCGACGCGGATTTTTTCGCCTTCGTTGATGAAGGGTGGGACCTGGACGACGAGGCCGGTTTCGGTGGTGGCGGGCTTGGTGACGGAGCTGGCGGTGGCGGACTTGATGCCGGGCTCGGTCTCGACGACGGTCATCTCGACGACGGTGGGGAGCTCGATGCCGACGGCTTTGCCATCGTGGAAGGAGACGGAGATGAGCAGGTTGGGCGTGAGGTACTCGACGGCGTCGCCGAGGGTATCGCGCTTGAGGTGGGTCTGCTCGAAGGTCTCCTGGTCCATGAAGTAGTAGTCGTCGCCGTCGTTGTAGAGGTACTCCATTTTGACTTCGTCGACGATGACGCGATCGATGGGGTCGGGGGAGCGGAAGCGCTCGACGTACATGGCGCCGGTGCGGATGTTGCGCAGCTTGGCCTGGATGAAGGCGCGCAGATTGCCCGGGGTGCGGTGCTCGACCGAGAAGACGAGGTGGAGGTCGTCTTTGAACTTGATGATCATGCCGGGGCGCATCTGCGTGGCGGGAATCGCCATAAAAGGAACTCCTGAAGTGTGTGTGGATTAGAGCATTTCTCCTGATACTGCGGCTCTGGACAGATCTGCGAGTGCCGTTTTCGTTGCCGGAAAACGGCGCAAACTGTTCTGGCTCCGAGTTACACCTTCAGGAGAAATGCTCCAGGCGGCGCGAGGAGGCGCGGCCCTGCAGAGTTCATTGTAAATGAGCGAGCCAGCCAGTCAGCGGAATAGCGAGTCAGAGAGTCAGGGCGGCTAGACGGTGAGGGGTTCGGTGGGACTGGGGCGGCGCTCGGGCGAGAGGACGTCTTTGAGGCGGATGAACCAGCGCTCGAAGCTGTACCAGCTGACGGTGGCGATGGCGAAGGTGAAGACAACCGCGAGGCCGGCGCGAGTGAGCATGGGTTGCGCGGGGAAGTGTCGGTAGGTCCAGGCGAAGACGAAGGGGTGGAAGACGTAGAGGCCGTAGCTGATGCGGCCAATGTAGCGGAGCCAGCGCACGCTGAGGAGCCTGGTGGCGCGAGAGGCGGGGCGCGCGAGCAGCCATCCCATCAGGCAGGTGTAGACGGCGGTGATGAGCGTGTACTTGATGGCCTCGAAGGCAGGGTTCTGAGAGTCGCGGAAGAAGTGGCCGAGGATGGCGGCGGCGATTACGGAGAGGGCCGCGATAGCGAGCATGAGACGGGCCCACCGAGTGAGGGGCTCGCGGGCGTTAAGTGTGGCGAGGACGGCGCCGGCGGCGAGGCCGTCGAGCCGGGTGAAGGTGAGGACGAAGACGTTGTGATGGTGGGCGACAAGGACGAAGCGGAGCACCGCGGCGAAGACGATGGTCGCGGTGAGGATGGGCAGCAGGCGCTTGCGGGGCACGAAGAGCACGAGGAAAGGCCAGACGAGGTAGAACTGCTCCTCGACGGCGAGGGACCAGAAGTGCATGGGGCCGGAGGAGAACCTGCCGAAAGAGATCCAGAAGTTCTGCAGGTAGACCCAGAAGAACCAGGAGGGTTTGCCGATGAACATCCAGACCAGGACCAAGGTCAGGTAATAAAGCGGAAAGATGCGAAGGACGCGGCGGGTGTAAAAGGTGCGGACCTCCGACCAGTCGCGCGGAGCGGACTTGAGCAGGATGGAGGTGATGAGGAAGCCGGAGAGAACGAAGAAGAGATCGACGCCGGTTTGACCGACGCCGAGGGAGAAGCGAAGCGGGAGGCCTTCCTGCTGGGCGTGAAAGAGCATCACCAGCAGGGCGGCGATGGCTCGAACGCCGTCAAGCTCGGGGTAGTACCGGTGCTGCCTGCGCATCGGTGTGGCCTGGGACATTGGTCAGACCCAGTATATCGGGGGTGGGCCACGAGGGTTGATCAGGAGTTGTGGGGATGGAAGAGCTTATGGAAGAAGTGGCCGATGGCGTGAGCGAGGTCGTGGACGCCGGGCGGCGTGGGCGGCGGCGTGGATGAGGTTGAGGCGCCGGTGCCGGTGGGCGAGCCGGTGGTCGAGCCGGGGGTGGCGGTTTGGGCTGGGGGCTCGACGGTGCTAGGCGGCACCGCGTGGGGGTGCGCGGCGTCATAGCTGAGGACGGTCGAGACCTGGGTTTGAGCCTCGCCGGCGGGTTCGGGTTCGTGCGACGGGGATGGGGTCGGCGCGAGGCCTTCGCTGGCGGCGGCTGGAAAGGGGTGTTGGGCGGCTGCGGCGGCGGGTGTGGTGGGCTGGCCGGGATTTGCGTTGGGCGTGGAGGCCACTTGCTGGACCGGTGGCGGTGCGGGTGGGCAGCCGCAGGGCGAGCGCTCGTTGTCGACAACCTCGCGGAGGCTGCCGTGCTCGAAGAGGACGTGCTGGCCGGGGATGAGGCGGTAGCTGGCGCCGGAGAATGGGTCGGCGAGGGTGAGGACGGGCGCGGTGGCGCCGGCGTTGTCGACGCAGGTGTCGCCGTTGGGCGTGACGCGGAGACGGAGATCGAAGTGGCCGGGGTGCTCGAGGGTGAAGCGGATGTCAGGAGTGAGGATGACGTCCTGCGGGGAGGAGTCGGTGTGGAGTTCGATGGCGCCGCGGTCGAGGCCGAAGAGGAGAGAGTTTTCAGTGCCGGAGTGGAGGAGGTGGAACTGGCTGGTGGCGCAGACGAGGAGATTCCCGCCACGGGCAAGAGCGACATCGGCGGAGTGGTCGTATGCGGTGATGCTGGCATTGGTGAGCAGGCGCGCGGTATCGCCGTGGACTTCGAGGCCGCCGGTGACGAGAGCGTCGCGGGTGGGGACGCTGCCCATGGAAGCGGGGGCGGGCTGCTGGGCTGCGGCAGTTGCGACTGCGAACATCAGCGCGAAAATGAGACTCCGCTGCATCATCGATAGGCTATCTCACCGCGTCAGCGGAAAAGCTGCTTGTGAAATACCGGCCCTTGCAGCTCCCCTACACGGTAAAGGTGAAGCGGCGGATAGATCCCGAGGAACTTCTCGAAGTATCCGAAAAATTCGTTGTCCTCGATCGAGCCGTAGCGCTTCCCGAACTCTTCAACGAACGTCTTCGCTCCGGGAACTCGCAGAAATTCGATCGAAAAATTGACGCCGGCCTCGCCGCTTCGATGCCAAGTGCCATCAGCAGTCGAAGTTCGACCATCTATTGTGACCTGTTGATGAAAAGTCTGGTCGGACTTGAGAACTAGTTTCGACGTAACGCCATCTCCGCGAAAAGCGTACGTGCCGGCAAGTGCGCTGTAATCGTAGTTCGATGCGACGTACCACCAGCCCCAGAAGGCGAACAGAGCAACGAAGAACGACAACGAGGCTATGCGCGCTTTCCGCTCCACCTGTCGCCGATCGGTTCTCATCGATGGGGATTCTACTGCTTGAGGAAGTTGGCGATGAGGCGCTTGCCTTGGTCGGTGAGGACGGACTCGGGGTGGAACTGGACGCCTTCGATGGGCAGCGTTTTGTGGCGTAGGCCCATGACGGTGCCTGGGTCTGGAGCGCCAGTGCCCGAGGCGACGCGAGCGGAGACTTCGAGCGAGTCGGGGATGGAGTCTTCGCGGACGATGAGCGAGTGGTAGCGCGTGCAGGTCATGGGCTGCGGGAGGTCGCGGAAGACGCTGCGATTATCGTGCTCGATGGCGGAGGTTTTGCCGTGCATGAGCTGCGGGGCGCGGACGACCTCGGCACCGAAGGCTGCGCCGATGGCCTGGTGGCCAAGGCAGACGCCGAGTGTGGGGATTTGTTCGGCGGCGGGGAGTTGTGCCAGGCGCTGGATGAGCGGGATGAGGATGCCGGCTTCGTGTGGCGTGCAGGGGCCGGGCGAGAGCAGGATGCGCGAGGGGCGAAGGGCGATGATGTCGTCGGGCGTGAGCTCGTCGTTGCGTTTTACGATTATCTCCTCTGCTTTTTCACCTTGGCCGCAGGCGCTTAGCTCGCCGATGTACTGGACGAGGTTGTAGGTGAAGGAGTCGTAGTTGTCGAGGACGAAGACCATCGCTGGTTTGATTTTACGCGGCGGTCGCGTATTGCTGTTCAGGTGGTGACTGGGCGATAGCCGCTGTTCCAGCGGGTCTCGGTCTGGCGCAGAGGGACTGCGAGGAGGGCGTAGTAGTCGTCGGTGAGGAGGCCTTCGTAACCTTCGTTGGTGCCGTCCCAGCGTCGCCAGTCGGGGGAGCGGCCTTTGGCGTCTTTGCCTTCGAAGCCGCAGTCGCCGTAGGTCTTGAGCATGGGGAAGAGGATTTTGTCGGCTTCTTCTTTGCGGCCGAGGTCGTAGAGTGCGGCGAGGGTGAAGAACGCGTATGCTCCGGTGGCGCCGGCGTTTTCGTAGTTCTGGAAGCCATCGGAGTTGTCGGGTTTCACGCCGCCGCCGTAGCGGCCGTCCTGCGTGCGGTGCACGTAGTCCTTGAGCGCGACGGTGACGAGGTTGCCGGGCAGGCCCATGCTGAACTTGTCGTAGCCAACCTCTTCCATCTTGGCGAGGAGCTTGTCCATGATGGCGTTGGCCTGTGGCTTTTCGACGAGACCGTAGTGAATGGCGATGCCGTTAACCCAAAGGAAGTAGTAGTCGTGGAGCTCGCCGTCCTGGCTGCGCCAGCCGCCGAGGACGCCAGTGGCGGGATCGAAGAAGGTCTCGTAGAACACGCTGCGCAGCTTTTCGGCGGCCTTGGAATAGCGCGTGGCGTCGGCGGAGTTGCCGGCTTTGTGAGCAAGCATGATCATGTCGTGCAGAGCGCGGTAGGTAAGCGCGTTGGCGTAAGCGTCTTCGTAGCCGAAACCGATGGTGTCCCACCAGTTGGAGGGGCGGAGTTTAGGGAACCCCATCGGGCCCCAGGAGTTCGAGTTTCCGCTGAGGCCGTATTTGATGAGGCCGTTGCCGGTGATGTCGGTGGCGAGAAGAGATTCCATCCAGTCGCGAATGCCGTGGTAGTTGGCGGTGAGCCACGCGTCGTTCTTCCCTGCCCGCACGCAGTTTGCGGCGGCGATGATCATCGCGGGATAAGTATCGGAGCAGACGCTGGGGCGATCAGAAATTGCGGGCATGCCGTAGGCCCAGCCGCCGGCGAGCATACGGTCGAGCGTCTGGCGGACGACGTCGAGCGCGGTCAGGCCTTCGGCGAGTGGCGGCGTGAGTGCCGCGATGTCGGCGAATTCGTAGTAGCAGAAGGCGCAGCTGTCGCTGGCGGTGTTGTTGGAGAGCGCCTGCAACTCGGGGTTGAGCTGAAGGGCGTCGAGCCAGTTGCGACGGAAGGCGTCGAAGCGTTCGTCTTCGATGCCGGGCAGAGCGGGATAGATGGCGGTGACGTCGAGGGTGTAGGCGATGCGCTTGTGCTCGAAGGTGGCGCCGGGCAGCGTGAGGGTTGCGGTCTGCTGCGGGCGGTTGGAGACGTAGGTGAGTGCGAAGTCGGGCGCGGTGGAGGTGACGCGCATGGAACCCTGGCCGGGAAAGTGCATGAGCGCGGGTGTGGCGAGCAGGCCGTCGTGCTGGAAGAGGCCGAGGACGGTGCTGTGCACGGAGTTGAGATTGAAGCGGAAGGTGAAGCGCGTGGGCTGGTACTCCGGCGACCACTGCGAGGTGAGTGTGATGCGATTGGGAGAGAGTTCGATGGTCCAGGCGGGAGTGGCGGTGGGGCCGGCTTGATCGACGCGGTACTCGATGCGACGTGTGCTGCCGGTGGTGGAGACTGACGACTGATAGCCGCCGCCGTTGACTTTCGAGACGATGTTGGCGCCGCGCCTTCCCTTCCCCAGGCCATCGATGTTGAGGCTTACGAACTCGGGTGCGTTTGCCAGGAGCTGCGCATCGAAGCTTTGCGAGGCGAACTGGATCGTGTCTGGTGCGATGGTTTGTGCGATGAGCCGGCGTGTGCTGGCGACGGAGACCGCGAGGGCGCCGGCTGCTTTGAGAAACTCTCTGCGTTGAACCAATCTCACTTCCTTTTTGGGTGTGCTGCGATTCGGTTTTATTCGGTGCGCTTGACGAGGAAGACAGTCTTATCGTCGATGAGGGCTTCGTCGCCGTTCTGGCGGAGAAGGTCGTCCTGCTCGATGGCGTAGTCCATGAGCGCGTTGCAGACGTCGCGCGCGGATTCGTGCTGGTGTTCGCGAAGGATGGATTCGAGCTGCTCACGAGCGTGCTCGTCGCTGCCGTCGTAGAGCCCGTCGGTGTAGAGGACGAGCATGTCGCCGGGGTTTTTCAGTGTGATCTCGGCGACGTCGGAAGAGGTGAACTGGCGCTTGCGGAGAGCGAGTGAGAAGTATTTGCGGCGATCGGGGTGGTCAGCCGGCAGTTGCAGGCCGAGCGCGAGGAACTGCGCCATCTGGTCTTCGTTGAGCCTGAGGAGCGTCGAGGTCTCTGCGGAGAAGACGAGCGGCGGAGGATGGCCGAAGTTGGCGAACCTGAAAGAGCCGTCCGGATGAACCTCGCCGTAGAGGAGTGTCGCGACCTCGCGGGAGTGTTCTTTCTCGCTCATGCCGAGCGCGTTGCGCGCGGAGACGGAGAGTGCGAGGCGGAGGTTGAGTTTTTCGAAGAGCTCCGGGGTGGTTTTGCCGTACTGGTCGAGCTCGTCAAGCAGGAGCGCGTGGAAGGTGTCGTGAACGGTGGAGGCGATTTTGGCGGAGATGATGCCGTGGCCCTGCGCGTCGACGATGAGGATGCCGGCGGTGGAGTAGAGCTCAGGGAGGTCTTGCGCAACGCGCAACTGTTCGGAGCTTTTGGCGAAGCGGTACGCGGCTTCCATGTCCGGCCGGTAGCCGTCGGTGCCCTTCAGCCAATGGATGTGATCGTCGACAGAGTTGCGCGGTGGCACGCCGGAAGGAAGTGGGTCGAGATACTCCTGAGCAAGGCGCTCGGCGTGCTTGATGCGTGCGTCAAGATCGTAACGCTGCTGGAAGTTGATGTACTCGAAGAGGTCGCCGCCGACGGTGCTGGCGGGGATGGAGTTGCCGTACATCTCGATGCCGGGAATCTGCGGGATGGCGCCTTCAACGGGTGTGAGGCGCTGGCGCAGGTACTGGTCGATCGTCGGAGCTGCGGGTCTCTTCGCCATGCGTTTCGCGCGGGTGGATCTAGATTCTGATTAGATTAACTCACGAGTGTACGCTGCGAGGAGGAACATGGTTTCGATTCAGTTGGAGTATCAGGGCGATCTGCACTGCAAGACAGTGCACGGGCCGTCCGGGACAGAGCTGTTTACCGATGCGCCGAAGGACAACCAGGGACGGGGTGAGAGCTTTTCGCCGACGGATTTGTGCGCGACCGCGCTGGGCAGTTGCATGCTGACGACGATGGGCATCGCGGCGCGGACGTTGAATCTGGACATGAAGGGCGCGACGGCGGTGGTTGAGAAAGAGATGACGAGCTCGGGGCCGAGGAAGATTCAGCGGCTGACGGTGAGGATTCGTATGCCGAAGGCGCTCGGCGAAGAAGATCAGTTGAAGCTGGAGCGCGCGGCGCATACGTGTCCGGTGGCGAGGAGTCTGCATCCGGAGGTGGAGCAGGTCGTGGAGTTTGGCTGGCCTGCGTGATCCTCACACTCGACGCCTCAGAACGAGACGTGGGGCACGCCTACTGTGCTTAATTAGGCGCGGCACCCTTTTCAGTTTTTTTTAGGACGATGTTTACGCCATCGCATTTTATGGCTTGAAATAGCGGCTCTTCCTTGCCGCTGTAGTCCAACTCTAGATCGGTGGAGGAAAGCCACTTCATCTGAAGCACTGTTTCTTGCTGCGGAACTCTCGGTACATCTGGCAGCGTTAGGATTCCTACTGGCTTCTGCGATCCTTCGGTCCAGTTCAGGTCAACTGTGGTTTGGCCGCCGTCTGTTCCGGGACCGGTATAAATGTCCGAGCGAGCATAGGCAACATGCTTCCCGTCCGGGGATTTGAGTTCAAGAGACCAGACCTTGCTGTTGTAGTTGCAGGAGGAGATCAGCATCGTTGACAGCAAGAATGTGACCGCATAGCCGCACCCTCTCGCAGCCGTCTCTATCGGATCCTGCATCTTGTGATCACCTTCGGTTCTGCAAACTCGCTGAGAGTCTACTCCTTATCCCCGCCGCTGTTGAGCTTGGGCATGTCGTTGCCCTTGGGCAGCGTGATGAGGCCGCTGTCGGCGTAGGTGAGGAGTTTGGCGCGGGTGTCGGTGATGTCGAGGTTGCGCATGGTGAGCTGGCCGATGCGGTCGCGGGGCGAGAAGGCGGAGTCGGTTTTTTCCATCGAGAGGCGCTCAGGGTGGAAGGTGAGGTTGTCGCTGGTGGTGTTGAGGATGGAGTAGTCGTTGCCGCGGCGGAGTTCGAGGGTGACCTCGCCGGTGATGGGCTTGGCGACCCAGCGTTGCGCGGATTCGCGCAGCATGATGGCCTGCGGGTCGAACCAGCGGCCCTGATAGAGCAGGCGGCCGAGTTTGCGGCCGTTTTCGCGGTACTGCTCGATGGTGTCCTCGTTGTGGATGCCGGTGATGAGGCGCTCGTAGGCGGCGAAGAGTAGAGCGAGGCCGGGCGCTTCGTAGATGCCGCGCGATTTTGCTTCGATGATGCGGTTCTCGATCTGGTCGGACATGCCGAGGCCGTGACGGCCGCCGATGCGATTGGCTTCGAGCATCAACTCGACGGGGTCTGAGAGTTGCTTGCCGTTGAGGGCTACGGGCCAGCCTTCTTCGAAGCGAACGGTGACCTCTTCGGGCTTGATGGCTACGTCGTCGCGCCAGAAGGCGACGCCCATGATGGGCGCGACGATCTTCATGGATGTGGAGAGGTGCTCGAGGTCTTTCGCTTCGTGTGTGGCGCCGAGGATATTGGAGTCGGTGGAGTAGGCCTTCTCGGCGGACATCTTGTAGGCGAAGCCGGCCTTCTGCATGAAGGCAGACATTTCGGCGCGGCCGCCGAGCTCGTCGATGAAGGCGGAGTCGAGCCAGGGCTTGTAGATTTTGAGGCCGGGATTGACGAGCAGGCCGTAGCGGTAGAAGCGCTCGATGTCGTTGCCTTTGAAGGTTGAGCCGTCGCCCCAGATATTGACGTCGTCCTGCTGCATGGCAGTGACGAGCATGGTTCCTGTGACAGCGCGGCCGATAGGTGTGGTGTTGAAGTACGTCACGCCCGCAGTGGAGATGTGGAATGCGCCGGACTGCAGCGCGGCGATGCCTTCTCTGACCAACTGCGCGCGACAGTCGATGAGGCGCGCATTCTCGGCACCGTATTCCAAGGCTTTGCGCGGGATGGCGTCGTAATCCTCTTCGTCGGGCTGGCCGAGGTTCGCTGTATAGGCGTAAGGGTGCGCGCCGTGAGACTTCATCCAATGAAGAGCGGCTGAGGTGTCAAGGCCGCCGGAGAAGGCGATGCCGACCTTCTGGCCGACGGGCAGGTGTTCAAGAATGACAGACATGAATTAAGGAAATCCTCTGGACTCAGCAGATAGCTGAGCGCATTTCTTCATTTTACGTGGTTTGCGCTGAGGTTCTTCGAATCCTGCTCGATTGAAAGGGATTTGCTGATATCACAAAATTTTCTTTTTCTTCTGCTACCACTTTTGGTGCCTTTTCGAGATTGGTACGTCCAACCGAAAGCTTCGCCGCGGCTGCGATCAGCCGGGCGAGGCGGACGATCACGAAGAAACGGGATTCCGGAGGCCGCTGGCCCGTAAATAAAGGAGTGAATTCATGAAGATTCAGCGTGGAATCAGAACTACCGGCTTGGCGATGTCTTTAGCCATGTTCGCGTCGATGGGTGTTGCAGCCAATGCTCAGGACGCGGGAACAGCACCCAGTGTTCCGCAAACTACTGCACAAGGTGCACCGAGCGGACAGCATGCGGTTGTCGAGGGTCTCATCATCGGACGGGACGGCTCCACGATGCTGGTGAGAACGCCGGACAGCCCGCGCGTCACGGTGCTTCTGCAGAACAACACGAAGGCGACCGAGAAGGGCGGTTTCCTGGGATGGAGCCACAAGGACCTGGCGGTTACGCAGCTTGTACCTGGCCTGCAGGTGAAGGTTGACGGAACCTATGATCCGGATCACCAGTTGGTTGCGAACAAGGTTGAGTTCTCGCGCGGCTCCTACAACACGGCGAGGCAGATTGATGCCGGCCTGAATCCCACCAACGAGAAGGTTGCGGCGCAGCAGGACCAACTCCGCAGCGATCGCCGGGACATCGAGCAGGGTCAGGCTGAGCTCGCGTCAGCGCGGACTGACATCGACGCGACCAAGCAGGGACTCGCAGCGAACGTGCAGGCCACGACGCAGAACACTAGCGCGATTGGACAGACGAACACCCGCATCGGAACGCTGGATCAGTATGCGACGAAGGGAACGTACACGGTTCAGTTTGCGAATGGACGGGCTGCGGTCAAGCCGAAGTACAAGGAAGAGCTGACGGACTTCGTGAAGCAGGCTGCGAATACTCCGGGCGCGATGATCGAGGTGCAGGGCTACGCGTCGAAGGTTGGCAACCCGGCTTTGAACCAGCGGCTGAGCAGCGAGCGTGCTGACAATGTGCTCACCATCATCCAGCAGGCGGGCGTTCCTCTGACGCGGATCCTGGCGCCTGCGGCGATGGGAACCACGGAGCAGGTTGCGAGCAACCACACGCGCAGTGGACAGGCGCAGAACCGCCGCGTGGTCGTGACGATCGTCGTGAACCAGGGTATCAGCGGCGGCGACCAGAGTGGCTCGACCGCAGCGCCCAGCAACCCGACGGGGAGCATGTAACCGATAGCAGTACCCTGTTTTGGCAAAAACATGCCGGCCTCTTCGGAGGCCGGCATTGTCTTTGTACGTGGCTCACTGCTTGTCATAAACGGCGGTGTCCCTTTCGTTCGGTTTGGCCGGATCCCAACTCACTTCCGTGTAGGACTTCCCACCGGGGTTCATCGTGTCCTCGGAATGCCCGACATGCTTGCCGCCGGCGGACACTTCACTGACCAGCTTGTCAGGCCCTTCCAGTTTTTCGCTGATCATCAGGCCGCTGGGAATGTCGGGACCGTGCACGGCCGCCGGAGTTCCATCGAGCTTGCCGTCCCAAGTCGCATGCTCTTCGGGCACTTCGACGTGCATGGAGTTTCCGTTCACCGCTATCACAAACGTCTCAGTACGATTGCTGGAGGTCGAGGTTGACTTCCAAGTGCCCGCGAATCCAGTCCCCGGGCCCACGCGAGTGTAGGTGGTCTTGCTGATGATCGTACCGCCGGCAGCGAGCGTGGAGGTGCTGGTGCTGGTGTACGTTTTGCCGCTGGCATCCAACTGGCGCTTGGTGGTCTGGACGGTCTTGCCGTTCTGCTTGTAAACAGAGTCGAGGGTGGTCGGAGTCTCTTTGCAGCTCACAGTCTCGCCACCGAAGATGGGGTAGTCTTTCCCATCACAGGCATAGTCAAACTGAAAGCTGCCTTCGTTCATGTGATATTTATTCCCGGATTTTGTGAGGGTGTAGGTGTCACCGGTCATGTGGCTCTTGGCCTGGTTGAGCTTCCATGTGCCGTTCCATGGGCTTTGGGCGAG
>Ga0070741_10009219_pt1 | contig 19300 bp, 16 predicted proteins | sample Coa_R1_4_FD_66440 | JGI IMG/M metagenome (GOLD analysis project Ga0070741, IMG submission 66440) | Surface soil microbial communities from Centralia Pennsylvania, which are recovering from an underground coalmine fire - Coalmine... | ecosystem: Environmental > Terrestrial > Soil > Unclassified ...
GAGCACCGAAAACCCGAAATCGGGGCTTCCGGCACTCGATTTCCACCATCTTCAACCACAAAACTGCGCGTGATCGCCATCTGCTCGATTGTTTGGGTCACTTGCGCAGAGCTTCCCTAGAGGGCAAACCGCTTCACGTTTCAAAGCTCGCTCCACGCCTTCTCCAGCCGCTTGAAGGAAATCGGATAAGGCGTCCTGAGCTGCTGCGCCCAGAGCGACACGCGCAACTCTTCCAGCATCCAGCGGAACTCCTCCAGCTTCGCGTCGCGCACGCCGCGCAGCCGATCCTGCTCGAGCCGGGCGGCATACATCTGCCACAGCCGCGCGAGCTGGCTCTGCCAGCCCGTGTCGCGCTCCGGATTGGAGGCGATCTTGTCGAGCCGCACGCCGATCGCACGCAGGTATCGCGGATAGTGCTTCAGCCGCTCGAACGGCACGGTCGCAATGAAGCTCTGCGGCAGCAGCGCCCTGAGCTGCGCCCGGACGTCGACCAGGACCTTCGGGTACGCCCCGAAGCGCGGCTCGATCAACCGCGCGCTCAGGGTCCGGTACTCGGTGAGGATCTCGTTCACCAGCCGGCACAGCTCGTTCGCCACGTCCACGAGCCTCGTCTTCGCCTTCGCGGTGCGCGCCTCGAATTCCTTGCGCGTGCGCACCGGGCTCTCATCGACAAAGAACGCGCGGTCGCAGGCCGCGCTCACGATCTCTTCGCGCAGCCGGTCCGCCACCGCGCCCTTGTTCCCGCGTGCGCCCTGTTCCTCGAGCAGCAGCGCATAGCGCAGCGACAGCTCCGTGAAACCGGGCAGGCTGCGGGCCAGAAACTTCACCTGCTCCGGCACCGCGAGCCGGAACAGTCGCCTCAGACCTTTGCGCATCGCGCTTTCGGCCTCGAGCTCGGTATCGAGGAGCTTGAGCGCCACCGAGTCACCCTCGTCCACGAGCGACGGGAAGCCGACGATCTTGCGCCCGCCACGTTCCACTTCCACGATCTCCGGCAGCTCGTCGAAGTCCCAGCCCGTAAGACCCCTGCGTTCGAACTGCGAACCCGCGGACTCGGTGAAACTGCGTCTTGCCTTTACCCCGAGCTGGGCGCGCAGCGCGATCAGATCGCGCCCCATTGCGAGCTCCACGTTCCGCTCGTCGACCACCTGGAAGTTCATCTGCAGGTGGGGCGGGATTTCCACCGCCTCAAGGGCCTCCACCGGCACTTCCATGCCGGTCTTCTTGTGCAGCGCGGCGGCAAGCACCTGGGTGAGCGGCTTTGGCTCGGGCTTCATTGCCTCCAGCGCCGCGGTCACCACTTGTGATACCGGCACGAAGTGCTTACGCAATCCCTTGGGCAGGCCGCGGATCAGCTCTGTCACCTTGTCGCGCAGCAGCCCCGGCACCAGCCACTCGCAGTGGCGCTCATCGATCTGGTTCAGCGCCGCGAGCGGAACGACCATGGTCACCCCGTCCATTGGATGTCCCGGCTCGAATCGATACTTCAGCTTCAGCCGGTAGCCGGCGATCTCCATCTCGTCCGGGTAGAGGTCCACCGTCACCCGCTCCGCGGCGTGGCGCATCAGGGCGGCGCGGTCAAGAAAGAGCAGGCTCGGTTCCCTTCGCTCTGCCTCGCGCCGCCACTTATCGAAGTCCACCCAGCTCCAGATGCCCTCCGGCACGCGCTCGTCGAAGAAGTCGAAGATCGCGGAGTCATCCACCAGCACGTCGTGCCGGCGCGACTTGTGCTCGAGCTCCTGCACCTCCTGGATGAGCCGCCGATTGTGTTCCAGAAACGGCGCGCGCGCGTTGATCTCGCCCGCGACCAGCGCGCCGCGGATAAACAGCTCGCGCGACACGGCCGGGTCCACTGGCCCAAAGAGCACCTGCCGCCGAGGCACCACGATCAGGCCGTAGACGCTCACCTGCTCCGATGCAACCACGTTGCCCGCGTCCCTAGCCCAGCGCGCGTCGCCGTAGCTGCGCTTGGCGAGATGCGCGCCCAGCTTCTCGATCCATTCCGGCTCGACCTGCGCCACACAGCGTGCATAGAGACGCGTCGTCTCGGTCAATTCCGCCGCGACGATCCACTTCGGCTGCCGCTTCTTCAGGCCCGACCCGGGGTTCAACCAGAATTTGATGCCGCGGGCGCCGAGGTAGGCGCCCGCCTCGTCCGCCTTGAAACCGATGTTGCCGAGCAGCCCGGTCAGCAGCGCGCGATGAATCTCTTCATAGCGCGCCTCGTGCTCATTCGGGCGCCAGCCCATCTCGGAGACCATTGCGGCAAGTTGGCCGTGCAGCTCGCGCCATTCGCGCAGCCGCAGGTAGGAAAGGAACCGCTCGTGGCAGGCCTGAACCAGCTTGCGGTTCGATTCCCTGTGCCTGACCGCTTCCTCGAACCATTTCCACATCTTCAGGTACGACAGGAAGTCGGAGCGCTCGTCGGCAAACTCCTCGTGCGCCTTCGAGGCCGCTTCCTGCCTGTCCAGGGGACGCTCACGCGGGTCTTGCAGCGACAGCCCCGCGGCGACAATCAGAATTTCCTTCAGACACCCGAACTCCCTGGCGGCGACGATCATGCGCGCAATGCGTGGATCGATCGGCAGCCTCGCGAGCTGCTCGCCGGTCGGCGTGAGGCGGCGCGCCTCGTCCACCGCCCCCAACTCGGAAAGCAGCTGGTAGCCGTCGGCGATCGCCTTGGGAGACGGCGACTCGACAAAGGGGAATTCCTCGACCTCGCCCAGCTTCAGCGACTGCATGCGCAGGATCACCGAGGCAAGCGAGGAGCGCAGGATCTCCGGGTCGGTGAATCCGGTGCGGGCGTTGAAATCCTCTTCACTGTACAGCCGCACGCATACACCGTTCATCACCCGCCCGCAGCGGCCGGCACGCTGGTTTGCTGAAGCCTGCGAAATCTTCTCGACCTGGAGCAGCTCGACCTTGTTGCGGTAGCTGTAGCGGTTCATCCGAGCGAGCCCCGAGTCGATCACGTAACGGATGCCGGGCACGGTGAGCGAGGTCTCGGCGACATTGGTCGCAAGAACGATGCGGCGCTGCGTCCCGGGGGAGAACACCCGCTCCTGTTCCTGCGCCGAGAGCCGCGCGTACAGCGGCAGGATCTCCGCGCCTCTGGGGTGATGCTTACGCAACGCCTCCGCGGTTTCGCGGATCTCCCGCTCGCCGGGAAGGAAGACCAGCACGTCCCCGGATGCGGACTGCGAGATCAGCTCCTCGGTTGCGTTGACCACCGCCTGAGGCAAGTCGATGTCGTGCTGGTCCTCGTCGTCCTCGTCGAAGGGCCGGTACGCGATCTCCACGGGATAAAGCCGACCCGACACCTCGACCACCGGCGCGTTGCCGAAGTGCTTCGAAAACCGTTCCGCATCGATGGTGGCGGAGGTAATGATGACCTTGAGGTCCTGCCGCCTCGGCAGGAGCTGCTTCACGTAGCCGAGCAGGAAATCGATGTTCAGGCTGCGCTCGTGCGCCTCATCGACGATCAGCGTGTCGTAGGCATCGAGGAATCTGTCCAACTGGGTCTCGGCAAGCAGGATGCCGTCGGTCATCACCTTGATCAGGTTGTCCGGGCTGGACTTGTCCGTAAAGCGAACCTGGAAACCGACCAAGTCGCCGAGCGGGGAGGAAAGCTCATGCGCAATGCGGTTCGCCACCGCGCGCGCCGCGATGCGCCGCGGCTGGGTATGGCCGACCATGCCGAAGACGCCACGGCCGATGTCGAGACAGATCTTCGGCAGCTGTGTGGTCTTGCCCGAGCCTGTCTCACCGCAGACGATGACAACCTGGCTGGCCTCGATCGCGCGCGCGATTTCGTTGCGCTTGCCGCTGACCGGCAACTGCTCGGGATAGGCGATCCTAGGAATGCGCGACCGGCGCCGCGCGACCGCGGCGCGGGACGCCTCGATCTCGGCGGCGAGCGCCTCCAGGGCCTGCGGCTCGCGCGCCTCCCTCAGCCTGCGCTGCAGACGGAAACGGTCGCGGAGCAGGCATTCCTGGAGGTGTTGCGAGAGCACCTTGGTCCCGGACACGGCGGCTGCGCGTGCCGGTTGGGATGGATGCATCGGCTGGTTGGAAGACAGTTGCGGCGCGAGCAAGCCCGCGCTGAGCGCGAATTCTAAACCAGCGTGCGACAGGCGGGACGGACAATTGCCCCGTCCGCTCTCCAGCCGGAATCCTCGCCGGAGAGCAGTTCCCTTAGCCATGCTTGCGCCGCGAGTAGGCTTGCTTCGCCCGCCCATTGACGAGGACCCGTCTTGACCCTGAGCGACCCGGCCCAACCCTGCAGCTTCGTGATCTTCGGCGCGACCGGGCATCTCGCCACAACCAAGCTGCTTCCCGCGCTCTATCATCTCGAGGCGGCCGGCCACATTCCGGAAGTCACCACCTTCATCGCCTTCGCGGCGCGAATGGAATGACGCGGACTGGAACGGCCACATCAGGACGACCTCACAGGCGCGCCTCGGCGCCGGATTCCGCTTTGGCCGCGAAGCTCGCCGCCCGGTTCGGCTACGTGCACAGCGACCTCCGCGACGACGACGGCTATCGGCGCCTGGTCGACGAACTGGGCAGGCCCAAGACCGGATACTGCTCGAACCTCGTCTTCTATCTCGCGATCAAGCGGGCCGAGTAAAGAAACCGTACAGAACCTGCTCGTCTTCCGGCTCGCGAACACGCTCATTGAGCCGCTGTGGAATCGCCACTGCGTCGACCACGTGCAGATCACCGCCGCCGAGCAGGCCGGCATCGAGAACCGCGCCGATTACTACGACAGGACCGGCGCGCTGCGCGACATGCTGCAGAACCACCTGACGCAGCTTTTCACGCTGATCGCGATCCGGCTGCGGCATCCCCCGCAGCAGCTGTTCCGAGAGACGCCGCTGGAGAACATGGCATCGAACTGGATCCTGCTCTCGCTGCAACCGAGCGAGGGCATGCATATGGAGATCCACGCCAAACAGCCTGGCCTGGGCATGTCCACGCGCCTGATCCGGACGGACGCCGGCTACCGAAGCTCGGACGAGGTTGCTTCCGATGCCTACCAGGCACTGCTGCTCGACGTGTTCCGTGGCGATGCGACCCTGTTCATCCGCTTCGACGAAGTCGAGTGGGCATGGCGCATTGTCGACCCGGTGCTCAAGTTCTGGGCGCAGGAGCGGGAGTTCATTCACAGCTATCCGGTGGGGAGCCGAGCGCCGGACGAATCCAGTCGATTGTTTGACGCCGAGGATCAGGTCTGGCGAAACGCCGTAGACGGCTCAGCCTTCAACGCAACCGAGGAGACGGCGCGCACGATTCGCGGCACCGGATTGCATCGGATGATGCCCTGATCCAGGTTTCGGAAGAGAACGAGCGCATTGTGGGCGTGTAGCGGGAACGCGGCGTGAAATCCAGACCGCATCCACCGGAACCTGTGACGGAATCGACGTCTTGCTCGACGACGTTGCCTCTCGCCGGGCCAAAAAAAGGCCGCTTCGAAAAGCGGCCTTCGAGCGTCTTGGAGAAGAACAGCTCGTGGGGGTGTTGCAATCTAATCAATAGAGCGCGACCGGATTTCCGGGAGAACCGGTGGCGCCGATGATCCGCAGCGGTGCCCAGACAAAAGCAAACTCGTGCACCCCGGCGTCGACCAGAGACTTGGTATCGATATTCTCGATGTTCCAGATCCCGCGCCGGGTCTGCATCTCGGTGTGGCAGGGCACGGCGTATCCATCCTCGTCGCCACTAGGCTGAGCATCATTCGCGGAGGTGTCTCCGCCAGTCATTGCGATGTCCTTGGACGCCATATACTCGCAAGCGCCAACGCCGAATCCGGGTTCTCCCTGGCTCCAGATGGCGCGGGCCGCGGCGCGTTGCTCGGAGGTCATCGACTTGTATTTGTCGTTGCTCCAGGTGTTGCCCTGACCGGTATGAAGGAATACACAGTCTCCCGCTTGGATGTCGCCCAGACCTTCGGCTTTGAGCATGCCTTTGACGTCGTCGGCCGTAACAACGCCGATATCACCCGGCTTTTTCGGGATCGGCAGCATCTCCGCGGAGGCGGACAGCTTGCCCTGGGATTTGCGGTATGCGACCGCGTCCAGCAGGACGCTGCGGCAGACAAAACCAAGTTCGCCCACATGCTCTACGCCCAACGGACCCATGCCCAGCACGCGCCCGCCGGCACCACGCTCGTACGAGTCCCAGGTGATGCGGCCGTTGTACATGAACGGGCCCTTTGAGGTGTTCACGCCGATGTGGCCGGGACCGTCGAACTGGGTGCCGATCTGGCCGATTTCGGTGGTTACCAGTTCATCGTGATAGATCAGCGCGTTCTTGCCGAACGGGCCGCCTGTGGGTGTCCCGGGGATGCTCAACTGCCAGCTCCGGGCTCCGAACGCCGGAATTTCGCGGTGGTAGTACTTGCCGATCGTCATCGCCTTGAACTGCTTGACTACCGACAAGGCGCGTTTGATATTGGCCGAATTCTTGGTGTGATTCGCGCTACCGGCCTTGTCGTCGGCGCCCCACTTGGTGGGGGCCCATTTCTCCTGCAGGGGCTTATCATTGACCGGCCCCTTGAGCGTCTGCGCCGTCGCGGGCGCCGCAACGAGGCACACAGCCCAGAATGTGCTGAACAAAGCAATACACGCGGAATTCCTCATGAATCTCCCCCTATGAATTGTCTGCTTATTTGATCGATTGACGCCTGCGACGAACTTTATGCCAGAGACATCACAGGCAGACGCACAGTCTCACAGGGAAGCGAATCTCGCAATAGTCATAAAATTGAAATGTTTTTGTCATATTTGATATACATAGAAAATTCCTTTGGCGAGACAGGCGCCTAACGAACGCCTGTTTTGCGGATCGCCACGTTCGCAGGATTCATGTCCCCGGCATTTTCAGCATCGCCGCCGAATCCCGGCGCGTGCCCCCCGCGGCCCATCGACACACTGAAGGCCTGCGCAGCGAACGCCGTGCCGGCATCCGTGCCCGACACCGGTGCGTCGACCATATCGACCATATCGACGCCGGTTCTTCTCCACCCTCCGTGCCCACACCCGCATCGCATGGCCAGCTTTCGTCACCTTCAAAGGCATCGGCCGGCTCATGATTCCCGGTCGACGAATCCGACTTTCACGAATTGCTCCTAAGGAAACTGGATCCGCCCACTGAGACACGGAGGGGAAATAGCAACCTGGATTGGTCCAAAAGGATGCCAACGGGCAGCCACACCGCTGCCTCGGACCCGCCAGACGGTTATTTCGAGCCCCTGATTCTCTCCGTGTCTCTGGAATAAGGCAGCGCTTCAAACGAGCCCAAGGAAGGGCGAGTACTTTTCGCACCAAGCCGCGGTGGCGAGCAAGTAGTTCTCCTCCTCGGTCGCGCCGACGAGTTGCAGGCCGAGCGGCAAACCGTTCGGTCCCTTGCCGGTCGGGATCGTGATCGCAGGCGCGCCTGTCAGGGTCCAGATGCTGCAGAATCGCGGATCGCCGGTGTTTTCCAGCGTCGCCGGCGCCTCGCCTGGCGCCGGCGGCGTGACGATTGCGGAATAGCCACGATCGAAGAAGTGCGCAAGGCTATGCTGCAGTTGCGTGCGCAGCTTCATTGCGTCGCGGTATTCCGCGTCCGCGATCCTTTCGCCTTCGTCGAGCGCGTCGTTCAGGTAGTCGGAAAAATAGCCACGGTACTGGGCACGCACCTTGCGCGCCGCGCGGGCAGCCTCAAAAAGCATGATGATGCGGTGAATCCTGTGCGCTTGATCGAATTCAATTGCGATCTCGAGCAGGTCGACCGACGCGCCCGCCTCGCGCAGGCGCGCGATGTCGGCCTCAAATTGGGCGCGTTGCTCGGGCTGCGCCAGATACCACACCGGAGAACGCACCGCCGCGAGCTTTGGCCCGCTTCTAAACAGGGTTACCTCCGGCGCGATCGCGGCGCGATGCACGGTCAGACAGGACGCCATGAATGCCGCGTCGCCGACATTGCGGGCAAACACGCCGGGCTGGTCCAGAGAATGCGAGAACGGCATCGCACCCCGCGCCGAGAGCATGCCTTGGCTCGGCTTGTAGCCGACCACGCCGCAGAACGCAGCCGGACGGATCACCGATCCATTGGTCTGCGTGCCGAGCGCCGCTGGCACGAATCCCGCCGCCACCGCTGCGGCGGAGCCGCTCGAGGAGCCGCCTGGCGTGTGCTTGGCGTCCCAGGGATTGTGCGTCTTCGCCGGCACCATGAATGCGGCCTCGGTGGTCACGGTTTTTCCCATCAGGATCGCACCCGCACTGTCGAGACGCTTCACCAGATCGGCGGACTCGGAGGGCGTGTAGCCCGCATAAAGCCTGCAGCCCATCTCGGTGGGAATGCCGGCGGTATAGAAGTTGTCCTTCACGCCGACCGGCACGCCGTGCAGCGGATGGGCCGCACGCCAGTGCGAGTCCGCACCGTCAGCGCGGCTCGCAAGCTCCCGCGCCCGCCCGCCGTCGAGCCACTGCCAGGCCTGCACCACTTTTTCGAGCCGCTCGATACGCGCCAGCAGGCTGTTCATGTAATCGCTGGGCCTGAGCAGTCCCGAACGAATGCGTTGTACAACTTCGCGCAGACTCAGTTTGTAGAGTTCCGTCATACGATCTCCCCAGCCGCCGAAAACGCCTTCCGCACGAAAAGCAGGAAGCAGACACGAAGTAAACGGCGGACGCAATGCCTCCTGCGCTCTGGTCCGTGTCCGCTGTGGCGTTCTACTTTTTCAAGTAATTCCTGTAATCCGGATTGAGCAGGTTTGGCGGCACCTGTCCGCTCAGCGCCGCGACGAGATTCTTTGCCGCGGTCATCGCCATCGCGCGACGGGTCGCTTCCGTTGCGCTCGCGATGTGCGGCGAGAGCACCACGTTTTTCAGCCGCAGAAATCCGGGATGGAGCTTCGGTTCGTTCTCGTAGACGTCTAGACCCGCCGCCCAGATCGTCTCGTTTCCGAGCGCCTCAATCAGCGCCGCATCGTCCACGATGCCGCCGCGCGCCATGTTTACCAGCACCGCGCTGGGCTTCATGCTCGCCAGTTCCTTCGCGCCGATAAAGTGATGCGTCTCCGGGGTGTACGGCAGGATCAGCAGCACGATGTCGGCGCGCCTGAGCAGTTCGTCCTTGGACACGTAGATCACGCCCAGCGATCTCTCCACCTCGGGTGCGGCGCGGCTGCGGTTGTGATACAGGATCTGCATGTCGAACCCCCGCGCACGCCTGGCGATCGCCTGGCCGATACGGCCGAGGCCGAAGATGCCCAGGGTGGCGTGGTGCACATCGTGGCCGAGCATGTGCTTCAGATAGGTGCCCTTCCACTCGCCGGCGCGCAGCTGCTGCTCTCCCTCCGTCATCCGGCGGCAGGTCGCGAGGATCATCGCCATCGAATAATCCGCCACGCTCTCGGTGAGCACGCCGGGTGTGTTGGTCACCATTACGCCGCGCCTGGTGCAGGCCTCAACGTCGATATTGTTGAAGCCCACGGCGGTGTTGCATACGGCGCGAACCGTCGGGCAGCGGTCGAGCAGCTCGCCGTCGATGCGTTCGCTGGAGGCGGTCTGCACACCGTCCTTGCATTGCAGGCGTGCGATCAGCTCGTCGCGGCTGAAGAGCCTGTCGGATTGATTGGACTCGACCTCGAAATGCCGTTTCAGCTCCTCGATGGTTTCGTCAAACACTTCGCGCGTCACCAGCACCTTCTTGTCCATTCTCCTTCCTTTGCCGAGCGTGTCACGCTGCCGCCGCGCGCCGGATCAGCCGGGACAGGATCGGCGGCGTGATCAACGTGGACAGAATCACCATGATCACGATGACCGAAAACTCCTCGTCGGTCACCACTCCGAGGCCGCGGCCCACTGCCGCGAAGATCAGTCCCACTTCGCCGCGCGGCACCATGCCCCAGCCCACCAGCCAGCCGTTTCCGCGCCCTCCGGCCAGCCCGGCGACGAGCTTCCCGGCGACCGCGGCCGCAGTCAGCGCTGCGGCAACCGCCAGCGCATGCAGGTTGCCAAGCAGTCCTAGTTTGACCTGCATGCCGGTCACGACGAAGAAAAACGGCACCAGGAAATGCCCGAGCGGCTCGACGAGATGCTCGATGTGCTTTCCGCCATGGCGGGCGAGCACCGCGTCCATCCGCGCGCGTACCTGCGTTTCGGCGCCGTCGAGCGCAGAACGCATTTCACGCTCGAATTCCGGTCGCTCGAATTCACGGAACTGCACCTCGTCCAGTACGAGGCCTGCCGCGAATGCGCCCACGATCGGTGCCAAATCCATGCGCTGGGCGAGGAAAGCAAACATCAGGCAGGTGCAAACCACGACCGTGAATTTCATGCCCACGCCGGTGTAGATGCGCGCAAAGATCGTCGAGATCCTCGGTGCAAGCGCGCGGCCGATCAGCAGCGCGCCGACCAGGAAAGCAACCGCCTTCGCCAGAATCCCAAGCACACCCACCGCATCCAGCGAGCCGGTGGTCACGATCGCCGATACTACCGCGAGGATGACCAGGCCCAGCACGTCGTCGATCACCGCGGCGCCGAGCACGATTTGCGCGGCCGGCATCTGGATGCGGCCGAGGTCGCGGAACACACGGCCGGTGATCCCGACCGAGGTGGCGGTCAGCGTTGCGCCCAGGAAAAGGTAGGCACCGAAGGACATGCCGGGCAGCAGCCATGGTCCGATCAGCCAAGTTCCGAGGACGAACGGGCAGACCACGCCGATCACTGCAACCGTAAATGCGCGCAACCCGACCTTCAACATCGCGTCCACGCTAGATTCCAGCCCGATCTGGAACAGCAGGATCACCACGCCCAGCTCGGCGAGAAAGCCGATGGTCTGGTCGGAGGCGATCGGCTCGAGCCAATCGACGCCCACAAGCGCGAGATTGCCGAGAACGATGCCCATCACCAGTTCGCCGAGCACCATCGGCTGGCGAAAGCGGTCCACCAGGCAGCCGATCTTCGCCGCGAGCAGGATGATTGCGATCCAGAGGAACAGGGTAGCGGCGTGCCCCGTGTCCGCGCCGCCTGCTGCGCGAGCGACTTCCGGGAAGGGCAGCGCGCCGACGAATGCGGCCGCAGGCGCGGCCCACGCTATTCTTGTCGCTGTTGCGGATTTCATCGATTCCCCAGACTCAAGGGCGCAGCGCCAGTGCGATCGCGCCGAGGCATGCGACTGCCCGGAGCAGGCCTTCGGGCCGCGTCCCGCGCATGCTGTGAGCCATGACGGGGCGAGCAGCCCCGTCGATCACCCGCAACGCCGCGGACTCCCCTAGCCCCGCGTCGGGCACGTCGAGCGGTCGTGACGCGGAAGCCGACCCGAGGATGCGGCCGAGGTTGAAGTTGTTCCCGCCGATCGCGTTGCCGACCGACACGCCGGGCATCGCGGCGTCGAACGCTCGCGACAGTGAACTCCAAGACAGACGCGCGGATGCCCGGCCGCAACGCCAGCCCCGCGCCAGCCGATGCGGGTCCGTCACGCCAGGGAAGGGCCCGAGCAGCCCGGCCGATACCATCAGCACGAGCGCGGTCACGGCATCCTCCCCGGAATAGTTTCGGATGATAACGGCGCGTCGCCCTGCGCGGCAACGTCGGAATCGAATTTCCTGCCGGAGCCGCGCCGGTTGCGCATCTTTCGCGGTCGCATGATCGGGACCGCGGCGTAGCCGCTCGGCGTCGGAATGCCGGCGCGCCGCGTAACGCTACGCGCTTGCACGAATGCCCATCGCCGGCGATTTCATTTGCGCTGCAGGGCGCCGGTTCCCGCCCACAGGTCGGCCGCGTGCCGCACGGTATTCATGAGCGAGCCGGTCGCCTTGAACATATCGCGCAGCCACGTCGCATCGTTCGCGTCGCTGTCGAGCACTGCCTGAATCTGATTCAGCGCCCGCACCGTGCCGAGCTCCTCGGCCCGGGGCGAGATCTCGACGAGGGTGGCGGCGATATCCTGCTTGAGGCTGCAGCGGCCGCGCGCGTAGGCATCGATCAGCCCGCCTTCGAGCCCGAAGCGGCAGGCCGAGAAGCGGTTGAAGCTGTAGACGCGGTAGATGTCCTGCGATGGCAGCTGCGGCCGAACCGTCATGAGGTGGGCCGCGAGCGTCTGCGCGTAGGCGGCGAGCGCGGCGGCCCGCTCCACCGTGAGAGGCGTGTCGCAAACACGGATTTCTATCGTGCCGTACTCGGGCTTCGGGCGGATGTCCCAGTAGAAGTCCTTCATGCTCTCCACCACGCCGAGATCGTGCATCTCGTCGAAGTACGCGTTGAACTCGTCCCAGGTGCGCACGAAGGGCATGGTTCCGGAGAGAGGAAAGGCACTGATACTGTTCAGCCGCGATGAATCGAAAGAGGTGTCCACGCCCTGGAAAAACGGCGAGGACGCCGACAGCGCGATGAAATGGGGGATATAGCGCGCCATGAGATGGGTCAACAGTACCGCCTCGTCGCCTCCGTCCACGCCGATGTGAATGTGCTGTCCGAAAACGGTGAACTGCTTGGCGAGATAGCCGTAGAGTTCGTGCAGCTGGAAGAAGCGCTCGCGTGGGAAAATGCGCTGTTCGCTCCAGCGCTGGAAGGGATGCGCCCCGCCGCCTGCGAGCGCCAGATTGAGCCGTCTTGCCTGTCGCACCACCGCGTCGCGGATCGCGGCAAGCTCCGCCGCGAGCGTCCCGTACCGCCGATGAACGGAGGTCGAAATCTCGATCATGCTCTCGGTGATCTCCGGTTTCACGTCTCCGGGATGACCGGCCTTGTCCAGCAGCGCAAGCAGCTCGCGCGAACCGCGCATCAGGTTGTAATCGTGCGTGGACAGAATCTGGAGTTCCAGCTCGACGCCGAGGGTGAACTGCTCCGATCTGGAAAACGCGAGCGACATGCGTTTTACCCCGGCAGGGAGAGCGTCTCACCCGCGCGCTTGAGCGCGAATTGCGTCGCCAGAGGCCCGACGATCTCGAGCGTGATCACCATTGCGGCGACGATCGATCGTAGCGCCGCCCCGAACTCCGGATAGAAATCCGCGGCACCATGCATCATGACCAGCGCCACCGCGGAGATCGGGCTCATCGCGAGCGCGAGCAGTGCTGAATTGCGCCATCCCACGCCGGACAGCGGTCCGAACGCTGCGATTCCGACGAGCTTGCCTGCGAAGCGGGCGGCAAGGACGGCCAGCCCGAGCAGACCGCCCGCCGCCAGCTCCTTGACTTCGATGCCTGCTCCGGAGAGCACGAACAGCACGATAAAGAAAATCTGCGCCCCGGGCCCGAACTCGACGGCGAGAATGTCGCGCTCCCGGTCCAGATTGCGCACGAAGACCCCCAATGCAAGAAGCGCGATCAGTACCGACAGCTTCAGGCCGTTGGCGGCGCCCACGGTGACTACCGCAAGTCCCACGACGAGAGCGAACTGCACCGATTCCTGGCGCGGCAGCCAGCGCGCGAGCATGTGCAGCGCGCGGAATGCCGCGTATCCCAGGGCAAGAGAGCCGAACAGCAGATACGGCGGGTGCGCAACCGCGTTCACCCAGCCTCGAGCCTGTTCGGCGTGGATGAAACCGATCAGCACCGTGACGAACAGGAAGGCGAACACGTTGTTGGCGGCAGTGAGCGTCAGCAACCGCTCGGTGAACGGACCCTGCGCCCGCTCGTCGGATACGACCATCATGATCACCGCGGGGGATGTCACCATTGCGATCGCGGCAGCGGTTGCGGCGTACACCGCTGGGATGCCCAGAGAGCGCAGCACCGCCAGGACAAGCAGGAAGGCGAGCAGGCTTTCCGCGACGCTGCTGGCGGCGAGCCAGCGATCGCGCTTGAACCAGGCGATGTCCAGCCTCCGCCCCAACTCGAACAGAATCAGCCCCAACGAAACATCGACGAAGATCCGCAGGTTCTCGAGGAGCCCGGCATCGAGGACATTCAGCGCGCTCGGCCCCAACAGCAGGCCGGCAAGCACGAAACCGGTAATTCTGGGCAGGCGCACGTAGCGCACCACGGCATGACCGACGGCGAGCGCGCACAGCACCGCGAAGCCGAACAATACGAGCGGCGCGCCAGCAAGCGGAAAACTCGGCAGGAAGCTGCCTTCTTGCATGGGATCGACTCTAGTAGAGGAACACCCCGAGCGCGCGCCGGTGGAAGTTCGCTGGCCGCAGGACTTCTTCTTGCATACGGGATTTGTTGTTGCATTCTTGCAGCGGCGACGGTCCTAGTCTAATCGCCGGACTCGAACGCGGTCAAAAGATTTGCCGCCGCTTGCAAGGTCCGGTAGGCGAAACCGCGTCACCCTGCCCTGCGTTGCGCGCCGAGATAGGCATCGAGAGTGATGCGCCAGCGCCACACTCCATTACGCCGGTCGTTGTTGCGCGCCACCTTCCCGAAACCGGCTTTCTCCAGAACGCGTGCCTGCGCGTTGCGCCCGGCCAGAGAGTGTGCCTCCACCGCCATTACGCAAGGTCGGGTAAATGCATAGCGCACGAGCGCGAGCACCGCTTCGGTTGCAAGTCCCCGCCCGCGGTACGCCGGGGCAATCTCGCATCCCACTTCGACCACGCCTTCTGTCGTCGGACCGCCCTTGAAGCCGCCGCAGCCGACGAGCGCCCTGCGTTCCGGATCGAGGAACAGGTACAGCCACCAGCCCGAGTAAGCGAGCAACGGATTGGCCTTCAGCATGGCCATGGCGGACGCGTACGCTTCCGGGTGCATGGGCCATCCGTCCGGAATGCAAACGCCGAGCAGAGGACCGAGAGTTTTCGGTTCTCGCACGATCGCCTCGAGATGCGGGAGTTGGCAGGTCAGCAGGCGCAGACGCGGAGTATGGATCAGCATACGGTTCGCATGCCTATTGGAGTTTGTTCCTTGCTGGGGGAGGGTTTGCCGGTCGCGATGCCGGATTCTATTGGCTAATCGCTCAGCCGTTGAGCAGGATGACGTGGACTCGAAAAGGCCCATGCGCTCCCATGACCAGGGTCATCTCGATATCCGCGGTGCGCGAGGGGCCGGAGACGAAATTGACCTGTCGTGGCAGCGTGCCGCGCTCTCTTCGCAGCAAGTCCCAGCCGTCCTCCATCGCGCGCACGATGCGCGCAACCGGCACTACCGCGATATGTGTTTCGGGCAGCAGGCTGGTCGTGGCGTGCGAGTCCTCTCCCGACAGCAGCATCAGCGTGCCGGTCTCCGCGAGCGCGCAGTAGGCGCCGGTAACGCCCACTTTGTCCTCGCCGTTCGCGGGCCGCGCCTCCATCCGCAGCCCCGCCCCGGTCCAGTCCAACGTTCCGAACTCGGGCCAGCACGCGCCCTGCAGCGGCAGATTGCGCTCCCTCAGATAGCGTGCCGCAGCGCGCGGAATATCGCCGACACTGCCGATCTCGTCCACCGTCGAGGTCATGGCGACGCAGCGCTCCCTGAATCGCGCCAGCAACTCGCCTGGAATTGCCGGCAGCGGACCGCGCGCATGCAGGCGCAACCGCGCACGCACTGCTTCGCGTTCCTCGGGCGCAGGCTCCTCCGCGCGCCGATTCGCCGCACGAATGCGCTGCAGGATGTTTTCTCTCGCTTCCATTCCGACTCCGCTCGATTCCGCTCAGGTCACCAGGTTGCGCGGCCGTTGCGCCACCCACGCCTCGATGTTTCCAATCAACTGCTCCGAGAATTCCTCGAGCGCCTTGTCCCCGGCCCATGCCACGTGCGGTGTGACGATCAGATTGGGCAGCCGCAGTTCGAGCAACGGATTGCCGTGGCGCGGCGGCTCCTGCGTGAGCACGTCCACGCCCGCCCCGGCGATCCATCCGTCGGTAAGCGCTTGCGCGAGCGCGGCTTCGTCGACCAGGCCGCCCCGGGCGGCGTTGATCAGCAACGCACTCTTCTTCATCGAGCGCAGCTCGCGACGGCCGATGAGATTGCGGGTGCGCTCGTTCAGCGGGCAATGCAATGCCACCACGTCCGACCGCTCGAGCAGCCCGGACAACGGCGCGAACGGCCCTTCGCCGGTCTTTGGGCCGTCGTGGTCGGCGAAGACCACGCGCATGCCAAAGCCGCGCGCGATCCGGGCAGTGCCCTGCCCGATCGCGCCTTCACCCACGATTCCGATCGTCGAGCCATGCAAGTCCGCAATGGAGCGGGTCAGCAGGCAGAACGGCTCCGCCTGCTGCCAAAGCCCCGCCTCCACGTCGTACCGGTACGCAATCAGGTTCCTGCGCAACGCGAGGATCAAGGCGAACGTATGCTCGGGGACGGTATGGGCCGCGTAGCCCCGAACGTTGGATACCGCAATCCCGTTGGCGCGGCAGTAGTCGATGTCGAAAACGTCGACGCCAGTTCCCGCTACTGCGATGAAACGGATTGCGGGATACTTGGCGAGCATGGCTGCGCGCAGCGGGATCTTGCTCGAGATCACGATGGTCGCGCCGGCAAGCCGTGGCTCGAGATCCTCTTCGCGCGTGGATCGATACTCGATCCATTCGTGCGGGAACGCCGGCCGCCGCAGCGGCGTCGGCAGGATGGCGCGATCGAGGAATACGATTTTATGCATCGGACACGACACCCCGGGCACGAGGCGCGAGACAAGACCCTTTTTCAGTGTGACGAACCACGAGAAAAAGGATCCGCTCCGGTCTCACGCTGCTCGGTTGCACTGTTGCGTCGCTCAAGCTCGGCGCTTTCGTGCCGCGTAAATTTCGCGAAAAGTCCTTCCCCTCGGCGCGGGAAAATCGCGCCCTCTGGTCCATTCCGCGCCACTGGCCGGCAAGCGGTGCAACAGCCGGTCCCGGCCGCCGAGCAACCTGCCCGCCCGCGCGCCGACCCTGGTCAGCAGCGAGTAGACCGCCGGCCGGGTGGCTGCCCAAGCCCACAGCCGCAGCCCCCAGCGCTCTGCGACGGGCCGAAGCCTGCGTTTCGCTTGCTCCTCGCGCAGTTTGCGCATCAGGTCCGGCAAAGGAATCTTGACCGGGCAGGCGACGCCGCACTGGTTGCACAACGTCGAGGCATTCGGCAGATCGAGCGCGTTCTCCAGCCCAACGTAGGCGGGCGTCAGCACCGAGCCGATGGGTCCCGGATATACCCAGCCATAGGCGTGACCGCCGACGTTCTGATAGACCGGGCAGTGATTCATGCACGCGCCGCAGCGGATGCAGCGCAGCGCTTCGCGCAGCTCCGAGCCCAGCACCCGCGAGCGCCCGATGTCGACGACGATGACATGAAACTCCCCGGGGCCGTCCTTGTCCCCCGACCGCTTCGGTCCGGTCGTGAAAGACAGGTAGTTGCTGATCGACTGTCCGGTCGCGGAACGGGTGAGCAGCCGCAGCACCAGTGCCACGTCCTCCAGCGTCGGGATGATCTTCTCGATGCCGGCGATCGCCACGTGCACGCGCGGCAGCGTGGTCGTCATGCGCCCGTTGCCCTCGTTGGTGACGATCATGGTCGAACCGGTCTCGGCGACCAGAAAGTTGGCGCCGGTGACGCCCATGTCCGCGCTCAGGAAATGCGCGCGGAGCATGTCGCGCGCCTCATGGGTGAGCGCGGGTATGTCGTGCAGGCGCGGCCGTCCGTGCTTCTCCGCGAACAGGTCGGCGATCTCGTCCTTGGACTTGTGCACCGCCGGCGCGATGATGTGGGACGGATAGTCTCCCGCCTGCTGAATGATGTATTCGCCGAGGTCGGTTTCCACGACCCGTACGCCGCCGCGCTCGAGGTATTCATTGAGGCCGGTCTCCTCGCCGAGCATGGATTTTGATTTGATGATTTTCTTCACGGTATGTCGGCGCGCAATGTCGAGCACGAGCCGGTTTACTTCTTCGGCAGACTCCGCCCAGTGCACGATGGTACCGGCGGCCTCGGCGTTCTTCTCCCATTTTTCCAGGTATAGATCCAGATATTCGAGCCCGTGATCGCGGATGCGCGCCGCGGCATCGCGGATCTCCTCGAAGTTGTCCAGCTCGAGAACGGAGCCGGCGCGGGCCGTCACCAGCCGCCCTCTGGCGCTGGCGAGCGCCTTTTGCAGCTTGGCGTCGGCAAGCTTGCGCGAGGCGGCTTCCTTGAAATGTTGGGACGTAATCTGCATAGGCATACGCAGCAGGCGCGAAGTACGAGACACCGTAGACAAGAAGCGCGCCTTGCGCGCACCACGATCCGGCGCCCCGACGCGTGCGTCTAGCGGGTCATTCGATCTCTTCCTCGGTCATTCCGGCCAGCACCTCGGCTACGTGCAATACCCTGGTCCGCAAGTTGCCACGCCGGCGCAACCGCCCCTCGATGTTCAGCATGCAGCCGAGATCCCCCAGCACCAGCGCGTCGGCGCCGGTCCGGTCGACGTCCGCGCATTTGAGGTCGGCGATACGCGCGGAAATGTCGCCGAACTTGACCGAGAAGGTGCCACCGAAGCCGCAGCACTGCTCCGGCTCCTCCATCTCCTTGATCTTCAGCCCGGCGACCTTTTCGAGCAGTGTGCGCGGCTGGACCTTCACGCCCATCTCACGCAGTCCCGAGCAGGAATCGTGATAGGTGATCGTGCCCTCGAAACGGCCCGGCACGTTTTCGAGCCCGACCACGTTGACAAGGAAGTCCGTGAGCTCGCGGGTCTTCTGCGCCAGGCGTTCGACGCGGCCTCTCAGCTCGGAGAATTCGGACAGCAGCTCCGGATAGTGGACGCGAATCATGCCGCCGCAGGAGCCGGAAGGAACGACAACGTAGTCGCAGTCTTCGAACTCGGACAGCAGTTTCCTGGCGAGCGCCTGCGCCGATGCACGGTCGCCGGAGTTGTATCCGGGTTGACCGCAACAGGTTTGGAGGGCCGGCACGATGACCTCGCAGCCTGCCTGGTCCAGAAGCTTCAGCGCCGCAAGCCCTATGCTCGGTCGCATCAGGTCGGCAAGACAGGTGACGAAAAGCCCCACTCGCATTGTTCTACTCGGCCCATTGGTAAGGGGGTCAACGGTTGCCGCGCGGGTACGGCGTTACGGGGGCGGACCGTGCGGCAGTTGTCCCGAGGCGATCGTGGCCATGCGGCGCAACAAGGCGCGCATGTTAGCACATGGGCTTTTCGCCCCGCAGCACGCCTTCCTGCTGCCATTTCCGGAAGCCCGAAAGGTTGTTTCGGTGCGGTGCCTCGGCTACTATTTCTGCATTGCACAATGGGGTTTCAAGATAGGTACGTCCATGGCGGAGAGCAACGGCAAGACTTCAATCCAGGTCATTGAGCGAATGATGGATCTGCTCGACGCGCTGGCGCACTCGGCGGAGCCGGTGAATCTGAAGCGGCTGGCGGGCACCACCGGGCTACATCCCTCCACCGCGCACCGTATTCTCAACGTGCTGGTCGAATAT
>Ga0070741_10009220_pt1 | contig 19299 bp, 14 predicted proteins | sample Coa_R1_4_FD_66440 | JGI IMG/M metagenome (GOLD analysis project Ga0070741, IMG submission 66440) | Surface soil microbial communities from Centralia Pennsylvania, which are recovering from an underground coalmine fire - Coalmine... | ecosystem: Environmental > Terrestrial > Soil > Unclassified ...
AGGGCCAGAACGGTCACGCCGAGCGGGGAGGCGCGATGCGGAGTGCTCATGCGTCCATGCTACTCCCAACGAGACTAGTTGACGTGTGACTAGTTTCAATGCAACTATCGAGTCATCCCGCTCCGGCGGGGCCGAGAACAGCCTCAAGAGACGGAGAACCGCGGTGAACACCGTGACCATGAAGAGCAAGACCGTGCCGACCGACACGACCACCGACACCCCCGCCACTGAAAGCCCCGTCACCGGCGCCCCTGTCGTTGACACCGCCGCTGTCGTCGCCGCGCCGGCTGCCACCGCCGCCGTCGAGCGCGTCCACGCCGATCACGCTGTGGCCAAGCGCCTCGGCAACTGGACCCGCGCCGGCCGCTTCGAGGTGCGTGCCCGCAGCGGCCTGGTCGTCCTCGACCTGCGCTCGCCCGACCTGCCCGACGCGGTCGAACTGCACGTCGAACTCCAGCGCGCCACGGTCAAACTGCTCGTCCCCGACGACGCGCAGGTCGAGCACTGGGACCTGCACTGGACCGCGCGTGGCCGGGTCAAGGACGCGGCAGCCGCCGCGGCACCAGCCCCATCGGCGCACCCGGCCGGCACCCGGCGCATTCGCCTGACCGGCGTTTCCACGGACAGCGAGGTACGGGTGCAGCGCGGCGGCGTCGCGATCCTCACCGCGATGTGCTCGCGCGAATACCTCCAGGACCTGCGGCGCGCACACCAGACCGGAAGCCACCCGTCCATCGACGACCCGGCCCGCGCCGCTCGCTGACCACCAGACGCCCAATTCACAACGGGGAGAGAGGCACAAGCATGAACGCGATTAAGACAGCCGCCGTCATCGGGGGCGGAATCGCCGGGCCGGTGGCGGCACTGGCGTTGCGCAAGGCCGGCATCGACGCGACGGTGTACGAGGCCTACCAGGACACCGCGGACGGCATCGGCGGAACGCTGATGGTCGCGCCGAACGGGCTCGCCGCGCTCAAGATCGTCGGCATCGACCTGGACCCGGTCGGCCAGCCGATCCAGGGCATGGTAATGACCGACTGGCGCGGCAAGCGGCTCGGCGAGTTCGGCGGCGTCTCCGGACTGCCGCCGAGCCGGGTGATGTGGCGTGGCGAGCTCTACCAGGCGGTTCGCGAACAAGTAGCTGAGCTGGGCGTGCCGACCGTGTACGGCAAGCGCCTTGTTGGCGCGGAGGAGACACCGGTCGGCGTTACCGCACGGTTCGCGGACGGGACCGAGGCGAGTGCGGACATACTCATCGGCGCCGACGGCATCCGGTCGGTCGTCAGGCCCTTGATCGATCCGTCAGCGCCCGGACCGCAGTACACCGGGCTCATCGGCTTCGGCGCCTTGTCCAAGGCCGAGGTGCCCGGTGCCCGCTCGGACGCCATGTACTTCGCGTTCGGTAAGCAGGCCTTCCTCGGGTACTGGCCGGTGCCCGACGGCGGTACCGCATGGTTCTGCAACCTGACGCAGGAGAAGTTCGTCACCGCCGCCGAGACTTGGGCGACGCCACGCGCCGAATGGATGCGCATCCTGCGCGAGAAGTTCGCCGACGACGTCCCCGGGCGCGACCTGCTGCTCGGCACCGAGGCCGACGACCTGCTCACCTTCGGCGGAATGGAGATCCTGCCCTCGGTACCGCGCTGGCATCGCGGCCGGATGGTACTGGTCGGCGACTCGGCGCACGCGCCCTCCTCAAGCTCCGGCCAGGGCGCGTCACTGGCGGCCGAGAGCGCGATTCAACTCGCCCGCTGCCTGCGCGACCTGCCGGACGTCGGCTCGGCGTTCACCGCGTTCGAACGGCTGCGACGCGAGCGAGTGGAGAAGGTCGCCGCCCAGGCCGCGAAGACCAACAACCAGAAGTCGATGGGTCCGGTCGCGACCACGCTCATGTCGCTGCTGATGCCGCTGGCGAGCCGGACGTTCATGAAGCCGGAAAAGCTCATCGGCTGGACCCATCGGTACCGCATCGACTGGGACGAGCCGGTCACCGTCGGTGGCGGCGACTAACTTAGGGACCAAGCCAAACAGCACCAGAACGGGACGGGGATGCACGAGATGTCACAACACTCGAACGAAGGCCCTCTTCGATCCGCGCAAGCGCAGGCTGCATCCGGTCAGAGCGCGCCAGGCCAGTCCGTGTCAGGTCAGTCCGCGCCGCTACGCATCTTCCTGGCCGGCGCGTCCGGCGTGATCGGCATCAGGCTGCTGCCGCTCCTCCTCGCAGCCGGGCACACGGTGGCCGCCATGACCAGGTCGGAGGGGAAGCGGGAACTGCTGGCGTCGATGGGTGCGCAGCCGGTCGTGTGCGACGTCTTCGATGCGGGCGCACTACGCGACGCGGTGGTCGACTTCCGCCCCGACGCGGTGCTCCACCAGCTCACCGACCTGCCCGACACCGCGGACCGCATCCCGGAGTTCGCCGCCCGAAACGCGCGCATCCGCACCGAAGGCACCCGCAACCTGGTGGCCGCCGCGGTCGCCGCCGGCACGCGCCACTTCCTCGCGCAAAGCATCGCCTGGGTTTCCTCCGGCGGCGCGGCGGTCCTCGAGGAGCACGAGGACCAGGTGCTCAAGATCGGCGGAGTCGTCGTCCGCTACGGCCAGCTGTACGGACCAGACACCTTCTACGAGGAGTCGATCCCCGCGCACCCGCGCATTCACGTCGACGCCGCGGCACGCGAGACCGTCCCGCTGATCACGGCCGCATCAGGGGTCGTCGTGCTGGCCGAGGGCGACGAAGCCTAGCTCGTCTGTTCGATCCACAGTGTGGATATCGCCTGTGGATAACTCTCTTACCGGCACCTACACACTACCAGCCTGTGCAAAACCATCGAACAAGCGCGCGGCGGCGGCATCGTCGCCGCGCGCGGTGTTTCGGGAGAATCGTCCCACGGGTTCGCAAACAGCAGGATAAGGATGAAGAAACCCTGAAGTACGTTCCCGTGGGGCCATTGCCACCGGCGCGATCTTGTCGCACCGTGTCCGAGGCGGCGGCACCCGTCCACAAGATGAGTGGCCTGACTCGCTGCGAGGAGGCCGCGCCGCCGCGGACACCGGAAACCGACGCGTACCCACCGCCCCGGAGGAGATCCCGTGCCCCTGCCCACCACACCGACCCGGCTCAGGACCGCGCTCGCGGCCCTCGCCCCGATCGCCGCGCTGCTCGCCCCGCTGACCGCGAGCGCCCCCGCGCACGCCGCCGCCGGACTGCCGAAGCCGGACCACCTCGTCGTCGTGATCGAGGAGAACCACTCCTACTCCGACGTCATCGGCAGCTCGTCAGCCCCCTACATCAACGCACTCGCGGCGCAGGGCGCCAACTTCACCCAGTCCTTCGCGATCACCCACCCGAGCGAGCCGAACTACCTGGCGCTGTTCGCCGGCAGCACCGAGGGCCTCTCCTCGGACAGCTGCCCGCACACCTACTCCACGGCGAACCTCGGCAGCGAGCTGATCGCCGCCGGGCTCACCTTCACCGGCTACTCCGAGTCGATGCCGTCCGACGGCTACACCGGCTGCACGTCCGGCGAGTACGCGCGCAAGCACAACCCGTGGTCCAACTTCACCAACGTGCCGAGCGCGGACAACCGCACCTTCGCGGCCTTCCCGACCGACTACAGCACGCTGCCCGCGGTCTCCATCGTCGTGCCAAACCTGCTCGACGACATGCACGACGGCACGGTCGCGCAGGGCGACACCTGGCTGCAGAACAACATCGACGGCTACGCGCAATGGGCCAAGACCCACAACAGCGACCTGATCGTCACCTGGGACGAGGACGACAACAGCAGCAACAACCAGATCCCGACGATCGCGGTCGGCGCGCACGTGAAGCCCGGCACGTACGGCGAGACGATCAACCACTACAACGTGCTGCGCACCATCGAGGACTTCTACAACCTCGGCTACGCCGGCTCCAGCTCCTCCGCGACACCCATCACTGACGCGTTCACCGCCGGTTCGACGCAGAACACGGTGACCGTGACCAACCCCGGCAGCCAGTCGGGGACCGTGGGTACCGCACTCAGCCTTCAGGTTCAGGCCGCAGACTCCGCCTCCGGCCAAACGCTGACCTACAGCGCCTCAGGCCTACCAGCCGGCCTGTCGATCAACTCCGCCACCGGCCTGATCTCCGGCACCCCCGCCGCGGCGGGCAGCTCCTCGGTGACCGTCTCGGCGAAGGACGGCACGGGCGCCACCGGCTCGGCGTCGTTCACGTGGACGATCAGCACCTCATCCGGCGGTGGCGGCTGTACAGCGGCGCAGCTGCTGGGCAACCCCGGATTCGAGACCGGATCGGCATCCCCGTGGTCCGCGTCCTCCGGCGTCGTGAGCAACAGCTCCTCCGAGCCCCCGCACAGCGGCACCTATGACGCGTGGATGGACGGATACGGCAGCACCCACACCGACACCCTCTCGCAGGCCGTCACCGTGCCCAACGGCTGCTCGACCTACAACTTCGCCTTCTACCTGCACATCGACACGGCTGAGACCAGCACGACCACCGCTTACGACAAGCTGAGCGTGCAGGTGCTCTCCTCCTCCGGCAGCGTGTTGGCGACCCTGGCCACCTACTCCAACCTCGACCACAACACCGGCTACACCCAGCACAGCTTCAACCTGTCCGCCTACGCCGGACAGAGCATCACCCTCAAATTCACCGGCACCGAGGACAGCTCCCAGCAGACCTCTTTCGTGGCCGACGACACGTCCCTCAACGTCAGCTGACCCCTGACGCCGAGCGCGGCCCGGTCTGCCAGGCTTAGGCCGTGACTGCGCTCGTCTTCGCCGGTGTGGCCCTGTTGTCCCTGGCCATCTGGCTCTATCTGCTGCTCGCGCACGGCAGGTACTGGCTCGCCGACCAGTACCTGCCCGCGCGAGCGAACGCACTCGGCGCGCAGGACCGTGCCTGGCCGGATGTCGTGGCGATCGTGCCGGCCCGCGACGAAGCCGACATGCTGCCGCTGACCCTGCCCACGCTGCTCGGGCAGGACTATCCGGGCAAGCTCACGGTCGTACTCGTCGACGACGCGAGCAGCGACGGAACCTCCGAAGTGGCCGAGAAGCTCTCCGCCGCGCACCCCGGCCGCGCACTGCACATCGTGCACAGCGGCGGTCCTCCGCCCGGCTGGGCAGGCAAGGTGGCGGCGATGAGACGCGGCTTCGAGGCCTCAGAAGCGTCCGCGCCGAGCGCACCGCAATACGTGCTGTTCACAGATGCCGATATTGCGCACCCGGCCGACGGCGTCTGGCGTTTGGTGGCTTTCGGCGAAGCACGCGAACTCGACCTGGTGTCGCTGATGGCCCGCCTGCGTACCGAGACCGCGGCTGAGCGCGCCATCGTGCCCGCGTTCGTCTACAGCTTCGCGCAGCTTTACCCATTCGCCCGCGTGAACCGCCCGAATAGCCGCACGGCGGCGGCCGCCGGCGGATGCATGCTCGTGCGCCGCAATGCACTGATCCAGGCGGGAGGGCTCGAGCAGATCGCAGGCGCCCGGATCGACGACGTCGCCTTGGGAACGCTGCTGAAGCGGCGCGGCGGGCGCGGCCGCACCTGGCTCGGGCTGACCGCCGACGTCCACAGCGTCAGGCCATATCCCCGGTTCTCAGACCTTTGGGACATGATCGCCCGCAGCGCATACACGCAACTGCGTTACTCGCCATACCTGCTCGCCGGTACGTTGCTCGGCCTTCTGATCATGTACGCCGTTCCGCCTGTCGTCGGCCTCGCCTTCCTGGGGATCGCACTGGCCGGTGGGGGCACGCCAGCAGCCGTCACCGCCGGCGCTGCCCTCGCGGCGTGGGCGCTGCTCTCGCTGAGTTACCTGCCAACGCTGCGCCTTTACCGACTACGCGGCTGGCGCGCGCCCTTGCTGCCTGCGGTCATGATGCTCTATGGCGCGATGACCTTCGACTCGGCGCGGCGCTATCACCGCGGCAGCGGCGGAAGGTGGAAAGGCAGAGTGGAGGAGAGCTAAGGGCGTCAAGGGCTGCGAAGGTCGGCTGCGGTTAGCCGGCGCCGATGCCCTGCGGCAGGTTGAAGACGTGTCCGGGGTCGTACTTCTCCCTGACCTGAACCAGCCTCGCGTAGTTCGCGCCGTAGTACGCCTGCTGCCAGTTGGCCAGCTCCGGATCGAGATAGTTCTGGTACGCCTGGCCGCTCGCGTAAGGCGTCATCGTCTGGTGAAAACCGCGCAGCCAGTTCTGCTGCGTGCCGGTCTGCGCGGTTGTCGCGCCGTCGCTCCACGTCGTAGTGAACTGGCCGACGAACAATCCGTCACGATGCACGAACGCGGTGGCGTCCGGCGCGACCCGGTTCACCGCTCCGCCGAGTGCGTCGAACGCCACGCCGCCCTGGCCGCCGCCGCCGAACTGTTGCCGCTGCTCGACCGCCGCGATGATCGCCGAGATCGCGGACGGCGAAAGCGCGCGGGTGAAGATGTGCGACTTGGCGAACTCCGACTCCCGCTGCAGGGTGCCGGCCGGGTTCTGCCACGGCAGATGGCACTGGGCCGTGCTCAGCTGCGAGCAGCCGGCCTCGATCATCATGGCGTGCGCGTGGGAGCTCACGAACGGCGAGCCGTGCGGGGTCGAGCCCACCTGGTCGACCAGTCGGCTGATCTGCTCCTGCGCGCCGCTGAGCGAACCCAGGTAGGTTCCCCCGACCTGGATCGTCGGCGTATCGCCGGCGCCATCGGGACTGCTGAGCGCGTGCAGGTTCGACCACAGCTCGTCCGGGGCGTTCGGGGCCCACGACTGCCAGGCGGCGATGACCTTCGATGCCTGAGACCAGGGCCAGTTCAGGAAGAACAGCACCATCTGCTGCGTCGGATGCGTCGCGAACGTGAACGCGGTCGCCACCCCGAAATTGCCGCCACCGCCGCCTCGGCAGGCCCAGAACAGGTCAGCGTTCTGGTCGGCGTCGCACTCCCGGACCGTCCCGTCCGGCGTCACCATCTGCACCGACCGCAGGTTGTCGCTCAAAGTGCCGTACGCCCGCGTGACCACACCGATGCCGCCGCCGAGCGTGAGACCCGCGACGCCGACCGTCGGGCACGAGCCGCCGGGAACGGTGACGCCGTGTGCGTCGAGGCCTGCGTAAAGATCGACCAGACGCGTTCCGGCGCCGATGCGTGCGGTACCAGAGCCGACCTGCGTGACCGTGTTCATGCGCGTCACGTCGATGACCAGCCCCTGACCGCTTGAATAGCCCGCATAGCTGTGGCCACCGGAACGCGGCGTTACCGCCACGGCGAAGCGGCGAACGAAGGCAAGGCATTCGGCCACGTCGGCGGGGTTCTCGCAGAACGCGATCCCGGCCGGCCGCAGCCCGTCGAAGCGCGGATCGAACAGTAGCCGCGCGGTGCCGTAGTCAGAATCACCCGGTCGGACCAGTTGGCCGGCCAACCCCCGGCCGAGCGCGGACCAGTCGGCGGCCGAGGCGGAGGCGCGCGGCGACGCGGCAGCGCTCGCGCCCGCCGACCCGGACGCGCCGGCGCTGGCCGTGGGCGCGGCGCTCGACTGCGCATGGCCGGTACTCGAACCGCAGGCCGCAACCCCACCGCCGACCACGCCACCGGCCGCCAATCCCGCCGCGGCGCGCACGAATCCACGTCGATCCATCGCAGCAGCATGGCACCTCGCGGCACCTTGGCGGTCATTTCCCGGCGAACGACTCATGCGGCCCTCCTGAGGCGCCAGAGCTCGAAGTCAGTGCTCAGCGCGGGCTCGCCGCGCGGCTGCACTGCCTATAACCGGAGACTCGGCCAGGGGGTAGCAGGTTGTGTCCGCTATTACGCGGGAGCAGGTTCCGTGCCGCGCGAGGCTGCGTAACCACCCGCGGCGCGGCCATATCTCTCGGCCAGGACGCGCAGATGCCGGGCCAGGTCGGGAGCCTCATCGAGATCGAACTCGAAGTCCCGGCCGAGCGCGCCCAGCCACACGGCCAGCATCTCCACGTCGTTGTTGCCCAGCACTACGGCGCAGGTCTCCTCGTCGACCGCTTCTACCGGGCCGAGTGACGGCGGCAGCCGCTCCGCGATGAACTCGGCCGAAGCGTGCACGGTGATCCTCACCCGGAAACGCCACGAGGCGGTCGAGACGCCGCGCGCGACATAGCCGGCCAGATCCTTGTCGGGCAGCTCGCGAGGAGCGAAACGCGGTCCGGTCGGCACCTTCGGCTCGACCCGGTCCACCCGGTACGTGCGCCACGCGCCGCGCTGCACGTCCCAAGCCACCAGGTACCAGCGCCGACCCCAGTTGACCAGGCGGTACGGCTCGACGTCGCGGCGGCTCGCGGTCCCATCGTGCGAGTGGTAGTCGAAACGCAGCCGCTCCCGGTCCCGGCAGGCGGCGGTGATCGCGGTCAGCACCTCGGCGGACACCCGCGAGCCCTTGCGGTCCGGGGGCGGCGGGACCGCGACCGTGTAGCTCTGCAGCGTATTGATACGGCGCCGCAGCCGATCCGGCAGCACCTGCTCCAACTTCGCCAGCGCGCGCAGCGCCGATTCCTCGATTCCGGCCACCGAGCCGACGGTCGCGGTGCGCAGCCCGACCGCGACGGCGACCGCCTCCTCGTCGTCGAGCAGGAGCGGCGGCAGGTTCGCTCCGGCCGCGAGCCGGTACCCCCCGACGGCACCCCGCGTGGCGTGCACCGGATAGCCGAGATCGCGCAGCCTGCCGACGTCGTTGCGCACCGTGCGCGTGGTCACGTTGAGGCGATCGGCCAGCTCAGTGCCGGTCCACTCGCGCGGGGTCTGCAAGAGCGACAGGAGGCGCAGCAGTCGCGCCGAGGTCTCCAACATGCTGCTTATTCTGCCTTCATATTAGGAAGCAAGTGTTCCTGATTGCGCGCCAAGCTGGGGGCATGGAAAACACAGCGAATCCCGATCCGATCAAGAGTGCGTCGAAGAACAGCCCATCCGCCGGACGAGTGACAACGGAGGCCGTGATGACAGCCACTTCCGAGGCGACCGGCGCCACGGCGCCGACCCACCGCTGGCTCGGTTTCTTCGCGGTGCTGACCGCGCTCATCATGAACCTGCTGGACTCCACGATCGTCAACGTCGCGGCGCCCTCGATCCGCCGCGACCTGGGCGCCTCCTACTCGGACATCCAGTGGATCGCCGCCGGGTACACCCTCGCCCTCGCGGTCGGCCTGATGACCGGCGGTCGGCTCGGCGACCTGTTCGGCCGCCGCACGATGCTGATGATCGGCGTCGTGGGCTTCGCGCTCTCCTCGCTGGGCTGCGCCCTCACCCCGGACCCGCAGCTGCTCATCGCGGCGCGCGTCGTGCAGGGCCTGTTCGGCGCGGTGATGATCCCACAGGGTTTCGGACTGATCCGGGACCTGTTCCCGCCGCAGGAGCTCGGCAAGGCGTTCGGCGCGCTCGGCCCGGTGATCGGCCTGTCCACCATCCTGGGCCCGGTCGTGGCCGGCACGCTGATCGACGCGAACCTGTTCGGCACCGGCTGGCGGATGGTCTTCGGCATCAACCTTCCGCTGGCGCTCTTCGCCCTGCTGGCCGGCCTGAAGGCGCTGCCGCGCGGCGCGCGTTCCGGCCGGACCGTCCGGCTCGACGGGACCGGCGCGCTGCTCGCCGGGGTCGCGATGTTCCTGCTGGTCTACCCGCTGGTGCAGGGGCGTGAGCTCGGCTGGCCGTCCTGGCTGGCCGGGGTCGGCGCGGGCGCGATCGCGGTCTTCGCCCTCTTCGCCGCGCACCAGCGCCGGCGTACCCGCCGCGGCGCGAACACGCTGGTCGAGTTCAGCGTCCTGACCAAGCGCTCCTACGCCGGCGGCACGATGTTCGTCCTCTTCTTCTTCGGCGCGATCGTCGGCTTCTCCCTGGTGACCGGACTGCTGCTGCAGCTCGGCCTCGGCTACAGCCCGGTGCGCGCGGCGCTGGCCATGGTCTGGTGGGCAGTGGGCGCGTTCTTCGGCTCCGGCTTCGGCGCCACGATGATGTACAAGCTCGGACGCCGCATCATCCACCTGGGCCTGGCCATCATGGCGGTCAGCCTGATCGGGCTGTACCTGGTGTACGCGCACTCACACACCGGTCTGAGCGGCTGGAGCCTGGCCCCGGTGCTGGGCGGCTACGGCTTCGGCATGGGCATGATCTTCGTCCCGCTCTTCGACATCATCATGGGCGAGGTCAGCGACCGCGAGGTCGGCTCGGCCTCGGCGATCCTGGAGTCGCTGCAGCAGCTCGGCGCCTCGGTGGGCGTCGCGGGCCTCGGCACGGTGTTCTTCGGGATGATCGGCGCGCACGCCGGGTCGGCGACCTACTTCGCCGCCGCCGAGCGGGTCACCCTGATCACGCTCGCGCTGGTCGCCGCCGCCTTCGGGCTCGGCTTCCTGCTGCCGCGCCATGCTCGGCGCACCGGTCATGCTCCGGCCGAGTCCGCGGCCGAGGCAGAGATCGCGGCCGAGGGCGCCTCGGTTCGGAGCATTGAGCCGGCCGAGCTGGACGAGCTCATCGAACAGGAATCTGTGACCGTCTAAGCGGATCGGGCGCGCGCCTGCGCTTCCTCGGCCGCCGTAGCCAGTGCAGAATCAATGCACTGGCTACGGCGGCCAACGCGCACCAGGTGGACACGAACTCGGCCTGCCACAGGGCATAGCAAGCCAGCGCGCCCACCGCGACGACAAGGCCGAGCAGCCGTATCTCCGGTTGGTCGCTGACGAGCAGCGAACCGATGGTCGCGACGAGATACCCGGCGACGACCAATACGCCTAAGGGGATCGGCTGGATGCCGTACCGCATCGTGTGGCCGACAGGTCTGGCGGTTACCGCTCCAGCCGCAATCACGTGTCCGAGCACGGCTGACGTCGCCAGGCCGACGAGCACGAACGGTGCGATGCGAAACCGACTCCAGTGCGAGGCCGCGCTCAGTACCGCGAGCGGCACGAACGCAGGCAGCAGAGGAAAGGCGATCACCGCCCAAAGCAACGCCGCCGTACCGCCGATCGTCGCAACGTTCGACGCGGCCGCGTGTGACGCGTTATCCGCATTGCGCCAGACCACAGACTCGATCAGCTGATGCACGCCGAGCAGTACCGGCAGTGCGGCCAGTGGCAGATCGCGGGCGCGGCGCGTGCTTGCGACGCACAGCGCGCCGACCGCGGTAATCGCGCACCCTGCGACAAGGTCCGCGGTCGGGCTCCAACACATGACGCTGGCTTTCCGTTCGTCGCTGTCGACCTGGCGGGTGGTCAGCCCCGGAACGTCTCCAGGAGCCGCAGCCAGACCTCGCTGATCGTCGGGTACGAAGGCACGGCGTGCCAAAGCCGGTCGATCGGCACCTCGCCCGCCACCGCGACCGTCGCGGAATGCACCAGCTCGGCGACTCCGGGGCCGATGAAGGTCACGCCGAGCAGCACGTTCCGATCCAGGTCGACGACCATGCGCGCCCGGCCCCGATACCCGTCCGCGAAGAGCGACGCACCGGCGACCTGGCCGAGGTCATAGTCGACGACGCGCACGTTAAGTCCGGCGCGGCGAGCCTCATCCGCGGTCTTGCCTACCGAACCTACCTCCGGCTCCGTGAAGACGACCTGCGGTACTGCATCGATGTCGGCGGTAGCGACGTGCGGGCTCCACCGCTGCATGTCGAGCGATTCGTTGCGTGCCAGCGCTCCGATCACCGCGCCCGCGATGCGCGCCTGGTACTTGCCCTGATGCGTTAGCAGCGCGCGGTGATTGACGTCGCCGACCGCGAACAGCCAATCGCCGTCCACGCCCTGCACGCGACACGAATCGTCGACCTTCAGCCAGGAACCGGGCTCCAGGCCGACGGTCTCCAAGCCGAGATAATTGGTGCGGGGCGCGCGACCGACGGCCAGCAGCACCTCATCGCCCTCGATCTTCTGACCGTCCTGCAGCAAGACGCTGACCGGACCGCCCGGCGTCGGCCGGTCGAGCCCGGTGACGGTGACGCCGGTGCGCACCTTGACGCCGGCTTCGCTCAGGCTGCTCGCGATCATCTCGCCGACGAACGGCTCCATTCGCGGCAACGGCGCCGCCTCGCGGATCAGCAGCGTCACCTCCGAGCCGAGCGCGCGCCAGGCCGTCGCCATCTCCACGCCGACCACGCCGCCGCCGACGATCACCAGCCGCTCGACGTCGCGGCCGCTGGTCGCCTGCCTGCTGGTCCACGGCTTGGCCTGCGCGACGCCCGGCAGATCGGGGATGAGCGCGTCGCTGCCCGTGCACACCGCCACCGCGTGCCGCGCGGCCAGCCGCCGAACGCCACCGTCTGGTGTGTCGACCTCGACCCGCCGCGGCCCGGCGAGCCGGCCGTGTCCGCGCACCAGCACGGCGCCGATCGAGTCGACCCAGCCGACCTGCCCGTCGTCCTTCCAGTGCGAGGTGAACTCGTCGCGCCGGGCGAACACGGCGGCCGCGTCGAGCTTCCCGGTCACCGCCTCGCGGGAACCGGCCACCGCACGCGCTTCGGCCAGCGCGGCGACCGGCCGCAGCAGCGCCTTGCTCGGCATACAGGCCCAGTACGAGCACTCGCCGCCGACCAGCTCACTCTCGATCAAGGCCACGGTCAGCCCGGCGGCGCGGGCCCGATCGGCGACGTTCTCCCCGACCGGGCCGGCGCCGATCACGATGACGTCGAACACGTCCTCGGACGCTGTGGTTGAGGACGCAGTGGTTGATTCGGACGCAGTGGTTGATTCGGACGCTGCGGTTGATTCGGACGCTGCGGTTGATCCAGAAGCCGTGGTTGATTCGGACACTGTCGACTCAGGTGCGGTGTTGGATTCAGGCACAGGCCAATCCTCCGCCCGGCGTACCGCGCGGTCCACTCAGCCGACACCGCGGGGGCGCGCGGCATGGCGCCTGCGCCGGTGGGGAAAGGCAGCGGCGTGGTGAAGAGCCCGAAAGCGCGGCGCGCGGCGGTCGCGTTCCTCCTGCTCGGCGCGCTGGCCGGCTGTGGAACCCGGCTGCCGGCGAGCGCGTTCAGCCAACCCGCGGCCTCGCCGGGGAACGTGTTCGTCGACGGCGTGTCCGCGACGCAGATCAAGGTCGGCATGATCGACTCGATCACCAGCGCACTGGGCGTCGACGCCTTCTCGGGCCCAGGCTACGGAGCGCGCGCGTTCTTCGACGCGCTGAATGCCTCCGGCGGCATTAACGGCCGCAAGATCGTCGCGGATCAGTGCGACGACAGCGGCAGCGGGCTCGGTAACGAGCAGTGCGTGCACAAGCTGATCGACACGGACCGCGTCTTCGCCTTCGCGGGTAACTCGATCCTCGAATACGCAGGCGCGGCGTACGTGAGCTCGCACGATGTGCCTGATATCGGCGGGCAGCCGATCGGGCAGGCGTACGACCAGTACCCGCACCTGTACTCCATCTATGGCTCGGACGAACCGCGTCAGGGCTCGGTCGGTTGGAACGGCCGGCTGTACGGGGGCACCGAGGTCTACGAGTACTTCAAGCAGCGGCTCGGCGCGCATGTGGCGGCAGTCGTCGCATACAACCAGCCCGACTCGGTCCGCTTCGCGCAGTACACCGCCGCCGGGCTGCGCGCCGCCGGATATTCCGTGGTCAACGAGCAGGTGGATTTCGCGCTGCCGAACTTCGCCGCCACCGCCTCCGATCTGAAGGCCCGCGGTGTGCAGGTCGTGTTCGACGCCATCGACACCAGCGGCAACGGCCGCCTGTGCGCGGCGATCGATCAGGTCGGCCTCGGCCTCATCGCCAAGGTCACCACCGTGCAGAGCTGGGATCAGACCGTCGCCGGTACCTATTCCGGCGCGCCGCGCTGTCGCAACGTGCTGTATGCGACAGCGTCCGACCGCAGCTACGCGGACACGAAGTATCCCGAGGTGGCGGCCTTCCGGGCGGCAATGCAGAAGTACTTTCCGGATCGGCAGGACAAGCTGTCGATGTGGGAGCTGGAAGGCTGGGCGTCAGCGCAGTGGCTCACCGACGCGATCACGTCCTGCGGCGCGTCCGTCTCTCGTGCCTGCATCGAGCAATTCATGAATCGACCGCAGAAGTACGACGCGCACGGACTGATCATCCCGACCGACTTCGTGGTAACGCAGCCGACGGCGACGCAGGTCGGCTGCCTTAACGTGGCGCGCTGGCAGGATTCTGCGGAGAACGGAACGGGCGGCTGGGTAACGCAGGTGCCGGACATGAACACGAACTGCTTCACCGGTCCGGTGATCTCTTACGCACCGTAGTTGCTCCCTAAGCGTTCGGACCGCGCGTTAACTCCGCAACTCCGCAGCCTCTCCCGCAAAGACGACGCGTCCGCGTTCCAGCCGCCAAACGAAGTCGGCGGCTTCTGCAGCGCGATGCGTTACCGGGTCAGCGATGAGAACCGCGCGATCCCGAGCCGCAGCCGCGGCCAGTGCCGCGTACACGCGGTCGGCCAACGCTGGCGCAAGGCCCTGAACCGGCTCATCGACGAGCAGTACACGCCATCGGCTACCGAGAGCGCATCCGATCGCGAGCAGCTGCCGCTGGCCGCCGGAGAGCGTCGCGGCCCGCTGCGAAAGCAGCGGTTCAAGCTCAGGGAAGAGCTCGAGCGCGCCGCGTTCGAACACACTTCGTCCCGAAGCGCGTTCCGAAGCCCCGGGTCCGAGCTCACTGTGTCTGGAATCGCTAGCACCGATGACCGCGCCCGGATCGCCAGCCGCCAGCAGGTTCTCCTTGACCGTCAGGCTCTGGAACACGTTGACGCCCGAGCGCACCAGGCGCAGACCCAATGCCGCGCGACGGCTCGCGGACCATGACGTGGCGTCAGCTAGCCGTTCGCGTCCCGCATCACGAGCCAGCTCCAGCCTCCCGCCAGCGCCTGTCGCGGTGCTCGGAGCTCCCGCGCACCAGCTCAGCAGCGTGGACTTCCCGGCACCGTTCGGACCGACGAGCGCGGTAACTGCCCCGAACGGAACCGCTAGACCGACACCGTGCAGCACCTCGATGCCGCCGTACCGCACGAACACGTCAGAGCAACGAAGTGCCACAGTCATCGCGCGGCCCTCGGTAGTACCGGCTCGCCGCGCAGCCATGGAACCGTCAACGCCGCGATTCCTACGATGATCGCGGAAGCCCCGGGAATCGCAGCATCCGCAGCTACCATCCCCGCGGCCGCCAGGATCAGCGACGGCGCGCTGGAGATGCCGACGGCCGTCGCCGCCGCCAACCAGATCAGGCCGCGCAGCGGGTCGAACGCGCTCGCGTCGAACGCCCCGGTCGCGTACACCCACCACGCCCCGCCGAACGCCGCCACCGCCGCGCCACCCGCGAAGACCAGGACCCGAACGCGCTCCACGTCGCCACCGAGCATGCGAGCCGCCGGTTCACTGTCCCGGATCGCCGCCAGCCGCCGACCAACCCAGCCCCGATCCAGCGGCAGCAGCGCGAGCACCACCACACCCAAGCCGACCGCCTCTGCCAGCAGGAACCCACGATCGCCCGCCAGGAACCCGGGCCGGCGCGCGAGCGGCAGGGTGAACAGCGGCTGCTCGAACATGAACCGGCTCGCCGCGGTGGCCAGCGCGAGCGTGGTGAGCGCAAGGTGCAGCGGCCGCTTCCGGGCCACCGGCAACGCGAAGAGCAGGCCGAGCACCGCGCCCGCGGCCGGCGCCGCGATCAGGCCGAAGCGCGGCGTCCAAGCGGCCACGAGCGCGCCCGCCCCGACGAAAGCGGTCTGACCGAGCGAGATCAAGCCGACCGCACTGAGCGCTCGGAACGAAAGCAGCACCACCGCGAGCGGCGGGATGAGCTGAGCGGTACCGATGTCCTGCGGTCGCAACCACGCCGCAGCGACGCCCAACGCAACGACTTGCCACCAGCCGCCGATGTGTTCAGCCAGCGTGCCTTTACGCGGCAGGATCGAGACGCGTTCGCGCGCCTCCTGGAACGCCGGAGCCACCCACACCGCCACCAGCAGCACCGCCACGAACAGATTCGAGCGCACCGCAGCGAGCACCTCGCCCGGCCGGCCGCCAAGCTGCACGCCGATCAGCTCCGCCTGCCCGATACCGGTGGCCAGCGCCACGCCGATGGCGACCGCCGGATTGACCAGCCGCGCGGCCACCACCACACCCAGCGTCTCGAACAGCACCAAGGTGAACGTCACCGGATCGAGCCGCAGCTGCGGCGCGAGCAGCATCCCAGCCGCCGCCGCCAATGCGCAGCCCACCGCCCAACCCAGCCGCCCGAGCCGCCGCGCCGGCAGGCCGCTCAGCTCCGCCAGTCCGCGATCGTCCACTACCGCCCGAATCGCTACGCCGAACGTGCGACCGCGCGCGAGGAGAACCAAGGCAGCGGCGACCGCCGTCAGCAGCCCGAGCTCGACCAGGACCCCGAGCGGCACGGTGAGGCCGCCGAGCTGAACGGAACCGGCGGGCAGCAGCGAAGGCGCATCCGTCCGCGCGCCGGAACCCCACACCGCCGTCGCGATGCCGACCAGAAGGACCGTGATGCCGAAGCCCGCAGTGAGCTCGGCCGCGACCCCGGCGGCGCGCTGCTGGAGCGGGCGGAAAACCGCCGCGTCGATGAGCAGCCCGAACAGCGGAGCGCAAACCAGCAGGATCAGCGCGACTGCTAAGGCTGTCGGCATGCCCCACTCCCGCACGGCCGCGCGCAGCAGGAAGGCGCCCGTCATCCCGATCGCACCGAAGGCGACGTTAAGCACGCCGGTCACGCGGTACGTCGCGATGACTCCCAGCCCGGACAGACCGGCCACCGCGCCGATCCCGAGCCCCGCGATCCCGAGCTGTCCTGCCCCGGCGCTCACGGCGTTCGCCCGTGGGACTGCTGCCTTGCCGGTCGGCTCTTTAGCCCTGCGATCGCGAGCTGTCCCGCCCCGGCGCTCACGGTGCTCGCCGTTTCGGGCCACCGTGCCGCCGCCGCGCTGATCCCGAGCTCACCCGATGGCGGCACTTTCACGGCTTCCACGATCCCCACCTCGGCCGGCCCCGCCCCGCTAAGCGGCGGTGACCAGGTCCGGCTCGCAGATGGGGCAGGCACGGCTCGGCGCCGAACCGTCCGACGCGCCGTCCGCATCCCGCGACACCTCGAAGGCCTCCGGCTTCCCGTCGAGCAGAGGACAGTCCCCGCGATGCAGGTAGCTGCCGTCCGGCAAGGCCCAAAGCCCATCACGCCGGCCTGACCGCGCCTGAGCACTCCCAGCCCCGGCCCCGCTCCTGGCCGCACCCCCGATCCCGCCCCGGCTGCTGCCTTGCTCCGCACGATGGCGCGCCCCAATCAGCACCGCACCTGCGACGATCAGCGCCGCTCCAGGGATCGTGGCCGAGGCCAGGTACGGCAGTTGCTGCGCCTCGGTGGGCTGCCCGGAGATCTGGTACCAGCCGACCACGTCCATCCCGATGCCCACGGCGGCAACCACCCAGCCGACATCCACACCGGGACCAAAGCGGACAACCACCGGCACCCCTCAACAAAGTCGCCCAACCGCGCGATGATGGTATGGCAGAACCGTGTCGTGCGGGAGAGGCGGTAATCGTGAGGCTCCTCATCCGTATCCTCATCCCTTTGACGGGAGTGGCGCTGATAGCCGGGTGTAGCAGCTCCGGCAACAACTCGTCGGCTTCGTCGTCGACCTCCGCGGGCGCCTCCGCCTCGGCCACCGGCGGGCAGAGCGCCGACTCCGCCGCGGTGACCCAGGTCTGGCAGTCCTTCTTCTCCAAGGACACCCCGATCAGCCAGAAGGAAACCCTGCTGCAGAACGGCACGACCACCATGAAACCGGCGCTGCAGGCCTTTGCCGCCGATCCGCGGGTCGGGCAGGCCAGCGCGACCGTTCAGAAGGTCACCTTCCCCGACGCGAACGACGCGGACGTGACCTATCAGATCGCGCTCAACGGCACGGTGATGATGGGCGGCATGGCCGGAAAGGCCATCAAGCAGAACGGCCACTGGCTCGTCTCCGACAGCACCCTGTGCGGCCTGCTCCAGCTGGCCGCGGCTCAGGGAGGAGGCAGCTCCGGAGCGATTCCGGGCTGTTCATAGCACCGAATCGCGCAGCTGCGCTGATCCTCGTCTCGTGACGGCTTCCGCGTCCTCCGTTCGGGGTCATCCGTTCGGGTGAGCAGGCGGGAACCGTCGCCAGCCTGGCCGAACGCGGCCGGAGCAGGTCCCGGTTGTCCCTCGATCGAATGGTTGATCGTGGCAGTCCCCCTCCCCGCGCTGCGCAGTCCGGCAGACTGGCCTCACCTGCTGTTCCGGGTGGGGCGAGTGGTCCGGCTCCGAATGCGCGGCTCCGTCCGCGCCGCCGACCGGACGCTGACGAGACGTGCGTACGGTCGGGAGCCGAGCGGCGGGCACTTGGAGAGGACGCCACTACCCGTGTCATGGAAGCCCGACGCGCCGTCTGCGGCGTTGTCCGACCGCGCCGTCCCGCGCCAATCGACCCCGAAGGAATTCGCCGCCTCCAGGGACACCGCCGCCCGTGATGACACCGCCTTAGACGAGACTGCCGCGAGTAACCCCATGCTGAAGAACACCGCACTGCGCGAGCCCGGCTTCGACGAGTTCGGGGACGACCTCACCGAGGCGCTGCTGGAACCCGGCGACGGCGGCTACCCGGCAGGCGACCGGGTCGGCACGCTGCTGGCCGCGGCGTTCGGTACCGCGCCCGGCGCGGTCGCGCTGGTGCGTGACCACGATCACCGGGTCGATTTCCTCAACCGCGCCTTCCGGGACGCCTTCGGCCTCTCGGACGGGGCGTGCGGGCCGCTGGCCGGCTTGGTCCCGCAGTTCGAGCAGCTCGGCCTGCTGGACGCGCTCGACCACGTCTACGCGACCGGTACCGTTTATGTCGCGCCGGAGGTGCGCGTTAACGGGTATGGCGCCGCCAGACGTCCCGCAGTGCTGCGCGTCACCTGCTCGCCGGTGCACCAGCCCGAGGGCGGACCCGTTACCGGCGCGCTCGTCAACATCATCGACTGCACCGACCAGGCCGCTGCGGTAGATCGGCTTCGTGCAGGGGAGCGGCGGCATCGGTACGCAGCCGTAGCGTTGCAGCGCTCGCTGTTACCGCAGCGTCTGTCTCAACCCGACGACCTGCGCATTGCCGGCGTGTACCTGCCGGGCGCCGCGGACCACCAGCTCGAGCACCTCCCGGACGTCTGGCGGCGCGATAACGAGCCCGGTGAGTACCAGGTCGGCGGCGACTGGTACGACGTGATTCCGCTCGGGGCGGGACGTACCGCGTTCGTCATGGGCGACGTGATGGGACGCGGGGTGCACGCGGCCGCGGTCATGGGTCAGTTGCGTGCCGCCGTGCGCGCGTATGCGGCGG
>Ga0070741_10009221_pt1 | contig 19297 bp, 20 predicted proteins | sample Coa_R1_4_FD_66440 | JGI IMG/M metagenome (GOLD analysis project Ga0070741, IMG submission 66440) | Surface soil microbial communities from Centralia Pennsylvania, which are recovering from an underground coalmine fire - Coalmine... | ecosystem: Environmental > Terrestrial > Soil > Unclassified ...
ATGATCGTGCTCGCCGCGTGCGCAGCGGCCCTCGGCGCAGCCTGCGGCGGCGGATCGCGCGCGACGCCCCCGCCCTCCGCGCGCACGGCGACCGCCGCACCGGCGCGCGCCGCGAGCGCGACACCCATCGGCGCCGGGACGGCGCAGGCGGCGGCCACGCCTTCGGACCCCGGGGATGCGGCCGAGGTGACGGGCATCGTCGGCGTGGTGAGCGCCGAGACGCAGACCATCCAGATCACGCGCCTCTCCGGCATCGACGTGCGCGGGGTGAAGGTGGGGCCGGGGACGGTGATCCGGGTGGCCGGGGGCGGGCGGGCGACGCTCGCGCAGGTCCGGACGTCCGACCGCATCGTGGCGAGCGGGCGCCTGGACGACCGGCGTGAGTTGCTGCTGGCGGACGAGATCACCGTCCAGGCAGTAGTGCCGGGGGCGGCGCCGGGCGGCTAGGCGAAGGCGCGCGCCGGGATGCGCGGCGGGCGGGGGACGCGTCCCCTGCTAGGATGATCGCAGGTCCATACATCCCCGATGGCTTCCGGGACGTAGGGCAAGTGAGGCTGGATGCTTCGCTCGCCGGGCGGAGGCGGCGCGTTGGATTACGCAACGCTCCAGGACGACGAGCTGATGACCCGCGTGTGCGCGGGCGAGATGACCGCGTTCGAGACGCTGTACGACCGGTACGGGGACCTGGTGTATTCGGTGGTGCTGCGGGTGGTGAGCGACGGACACATCGCAGAAGACATAACGCAGGACGTGTTCCTGCGCCTGTGGAGGAAGCCTGAGCAATTCGATGCCGCGCGGGGGAAGTTCGTGACGTGGCTGTTGAGCATCGCGCGGAACCGGTCGATCGACGAGCGGCGGAGCCATGGGCGGCGGCTCCGGCACGAGGCGTTGCCGCCGGCGACGGAGGAGGAGGACATCCTGCCCGGGACGAGCGACGCCGACGACCCGGCGACGGCGGCGGTGCTGTCCGACGAGCGGGCGGCGGTGCGGCAGGCGCTGTCCACGCTGCCGCCGGAGCAACGGCTGGCGGTGCAGCTCGCGTACTTCGGCGGGCTGACGCAGCAGGAGATCGCGAACCAGCTCGGGCAGCCGCTCGGAACGGTAAAGACGCGCATCCGCTTGGCGATGCAGAAGATGCGCGTGGCGCTGCAGGACCGCCGCGTGCATGACGGAGCGGTCTGAGACGATGCCCATCGACTGCGCGCAGGCCCGGGAGGACATCGACGCACACGCGATCGGCGCGCTGGACGCCGACGAGGCGCGCAACCTCGATGCGCACGTCGCGGGGTGCGGCGAGTGCGCGGGACTGCTCGAGGAAGCGCGCGATTCGGGCGCGATGCTGGGTCTCGCGGCGCCGATGGTGAGCGCCAGCCCGCTGCTCAAGGCGCGCATCATGGCCTCGGCGCGGGTGCTGGACGAGAAGCCGCGGCGGGCGCCGATGCGCTGGTGGCCGGCGGCAGCCGCGGCGCTCCTGGTGGCGACGCTGGGGCTGGCGGGCTGGTCGAGCTACCTGCAGGTGCAGGTCCGCGACCTGCGCGGCGACAACCGCGCGGCGTCCACGGCCATGGCGCAAACCTCTGAACAACTGGCGTCGGTTCGCGCGCAGCTCGCGGCGGCGACGGAGGCGCAGTCGATGCAGGACGCGCTGATCGGCATCATCGCCGAGCCGGACATGCAGTGGAGCGAGCTTTCGGGCACGCGCAACGCCCCGACGGCGACGGCGCGCTACTGGTGGTCGGCGCGCGAGGCGATGGGCGCGCTGATCGCCACGGACATGCCGCCGCTGCCGGCGGACCAGGCGTACCAGCTCTGGTTCGTGTACGACACGAAGTGGGAGTCGGCCGGGACGTTCCAGGTGGACTCGTCGGGGCAGGGCCGGCTCGTCGTGAAGCGCGACGAGAACGGCGAAGAGGACGGCGCGAAGCTCGAGGGCTTCGCCGTGACCGTCGAGCCGGCGTCCGGGACGGAGACGCGCACCGGCGCGATGGTGCTCGCCAGCAGCCTGAACTAGCCCTGAATGGCGCCGCGAAGCCCGCTTGCCGGGCCGTCGCGCGCCGCCTACGATTGAGACCAAGTATCAGTCTGGGAGGGCTGATGTCCGAAGCGGACCTCATCGCCGAGCGGCTGGCGCTGCGCGGGCACCGGGTGACCGCGAGCCGGCGCCGGGTGCTCGCCGCCGTCCTGCGCGAGCCGGGGCACTTCACGAGCGACGACATCGTGCGGGCGGCGCCACGCGTCGGGCGGGCGACGGTGTTCCGGACGATGCGCATCCTGCTGGAGGCCGGCGTGCTCTGCCGGGTGCCCTTCGACGACGGGAGCGTGCGGTACCGCGTGAGCGCGCGCGGCCACCATCACCACCTGGTGTGCGTGGCGTGCGGGCGCGTCGATGACTTCACGGCGTGCGACGTGGCGCCGCTGGTGGCGCGGATCGCGCGCACGACGGAGTACGAGATCGCGGGACACCGGCTGGAACTGTACGGGCGCTGCCAGCAGTGCCGCGCGGGCGCGCGGCAGGAGGCGGTGGTTGGCTAGCCGCATCGAGGAGCGGCGCGCGAGGCAGGCGGCCGGGCATCCGGCGTGCCTGGTGCTCGACCACGTGACGATCGCGTACGGCCCGCGCGTCGTGCTGCGCGACGTCGACGCGGATATCCCGCGGGGCGAGCTCGTGAGCATCATCGGGCCGAACGGGTCGGGGAAGAGCACGCTGCTGAAGGCGATCGCCGGGCTGATCCCGCTGGCCGGCGGCGAGATCCGCGTGTTCGGCGAGCCGGTGCGCCGCATGCGGGGCCGCGTGGCGTACGTGCCGCAGCGGGAGGCGGTGGACTGGAGCTTCCCGGTCTCGGTGCACGAAGTGGTCGCGATGGGGCGCTACCCGGAGCGAGGGTGGTTCCGGCGCGCCGGCCGAGACGACAGCGCGATCGTGCGGGAGGCGCTGAGGCAGCTCGGGATCGACGACCTGGCCGAACGGCAGATCGGCGAGCTTTCGGGCGGGCAGCAACGGCGGGCGTTCATCGCGCGGGCGATGGCGCAGCGGCCGGACGTGATCCTGCTCGACGAGCCGATGACCGGCATCGACGAGCAGACGCACGACCGCATCCTGCAGCTCTTCGACGAGTGGCGGGCGGCGGGCAAGGTGGTGCTGCAGGCGACGCACGCGCACGAGCACGGCGGCTCAATGATCGTGCTGCGGCGCCGCGGCGAAGGGGCGTCGGCGCAGCACCCGGCGCACCTGGGGGCGGAAGGCGGCGAGCACCATGTCCGCGCTCGTTGACCCGCTGCGCGACGCCGCGTTCGTGCGCGCGCTGATCGACGTATCGGCGGTCGCGGTCATCGCGGGGATCGTCGGGACGTTCATCGTGCTGCGCGGGACGGGGTTCCTGGGCGACGCGCTGGCGCACGCGATTTTTCCCGGGGTTGTGATCGCGTTCATCGCCGGGGCGTCGCTGCTGCTGGGAGCGCTGGTCGCGGGCATCGCGATGGCGGCGGCGATGGGGCTGCTGACGGCGAACCAGCGGGTGCGGGACAACACCGCGATCGGCGTCATCTTCACGGCGGCGTTCGCCCTCGGCGTGGTGATCCTGACGCACCGCTCCATCGACGCCGAGGCGCTCGAAGGCATCCTGTTCGGCGACCCGCTCGAAGCGAGCGCGGCCGACGTCGCGCTGACGGTCGCGGCGAGCGCCGGGGTGCTCGCGGCGACGCTGCTGTTCTGGCGGCTGTTCGTGATGGCGTCGTTCGACCCGACGGGGGCGCGGGCGATGGGCCTGCCGGTGCTCGGCATCGACCTGCTGATGCTGCTCCTGACCGCGCTGACGGTCGTCGTCGCGTTCAAGGCCGTGGGGAACATCCTGGTCATCGCGCTGCTGATCACGCCGGCGGCGACGGCGCGATTGTTCACGGACCGGCTGGTCGCGACGGCGGTGCTCGCGGCGGCGATCGGGCTGGCGGCATCGGTCGCGGGGATCTACGTGGGCTACCATACCGGCGTGTCGGCCGGGGGGCCGACGGTGCTGATCGCGACGGCGACGTTCTTCGCGGCGTGGCTGCTGGCGCCTCGGGGCGGCGTGCTCACGGGAGAGGTCCAGCAACGGCGCGCGCTCGTCTCCGGCGAGGCGGAGGCGGAGGCCGAGGTGATCCTCGCGTCGCCGGAGATCCGGACGCCGCACGGCGCATGATCCGCGCACCGATAGTCGTCGCGCTGCTGTGCGCGCTGGCCGCCGGGCTGGCCGCGTGCGGCGGCCGCGGGCGAGTGCCCCAGGTAACCATCGAGCCGCTCACGCCGACGCCGGGCGCGTCCGCCGCGGGCGCGCAGACCGGCGGCAAACCCGCGGCGCCGCCGGCCACGGCGACCGCCGCGCCGGCGCCCGGCGAGCCGGCGCCGCTCGCCACCGTCGACTCCGCGCCCGAGCCGCCGACGGCGACGTCGACCGCGGGGCCGCCTGACAGCGGCCGCTGGATCGACGTCGACGTGACGGACTTCCGCGTGCGGCTGATGGACGGCGCGACCGTGCTGCGCGCGATCGCGCCCGTCGCGGTCGGCGCGCAGGTCGACACCGGCGCGTACGAGTCGACGCAGACGGGACTGTTCCACGTCTACAACAAGACGGCGGACCTGCAGTACGACGCGCCGTACCGGACGTACATCCGGGACTGGGTGGGATTCGACATCGATCGTGCGAACGGGTTCCACTCGTTCCTGCTCGACAAGGATGGGCAGGTGGTGGACGCATCGACCGGGCGCGTGTCGAACGGATGCATCCGCACCGGCGACCCGGACGCGATCTACGCGTTCGCGGAGATCGGGATGCCGGTGTACGTGCATCGCTAGTCGCAGGTCGCAGGTGGTAGTGCGCAGGAGGCCGGTGGTCCGCGGAGGCGCGCCGGGCTCGAGGCCGCTAGAGGACGGACTCCGATGCCTCGAACGGGGGGAACGGGGGGAAGAGGGACTCGAGCTCGCGGCGGATCGGGTCGTCGGGCGGCAGGTAGCGGCTGAAATCGCCGTCGGGCTCGGGGCGCTCGCGCTGGCCGGTGACCCTGGCGTCCATGATCTTGTTCTGGAGCATGATCAGGCCGGTGAGGAGCGACTCCGGCCGCGGCGGGCAGCCCGGCACGTAGACATCGACCGGGATGATCAGATTGATGCCGGGGAGGACGCTGTAGCCGAAGGCGAAGGGGCCGCCCATGATCGCGCAGCCGCCCATGGAGATCGCCCACTTGGGCTCGGGCATCTGCAGCCAGATGCGGCGGACGGCGGGGGCCATCTTCCAGGTGCAGGTGCCGGAGACGATCATCAGGTCGGCCTGGCGCGGCGACGCGCGGAAGATCTCGGCGCCGAAGCGGGCGATGTCGTAGCGCGGGGTCGCCGTCGCGATCATCTCCATCGCGCAGCACGCCAGGCCGAACATCGTCGGCCAGAGCGACGAGCTGCGCGCCCAGTTCATGATCGTGTCGACGCCGGTGAGCAGGATGTTCTGCTCGACATCTTCGTCGACCGCGGTCCCGACGGCGGGCTGGCCGACGAGTGGGATCGTCTCCTGCACCATTGCGATCATTGTCGCGGGCCGGCGAGGGCTGCGCAAGAATTCACAATCCCGAAGGGACGGCCTTAGCGCGCGGGGCCTGTGCGGGCCCCGAGCACATCCGAGCGCGCCGGGGCGGTGACGGCGGCCGGCTGGGGGAAGAAGGCGACGCCTCGGAGGGCGCGCACGGCCGCGGCATCGCGCGCGCGGTCGAAGATGACGGCCTCGGCGAGCGCCGCGGGCGACGGCGCGGAGGAGCCGGCGATCCACTCCTGCGTGAAGTCGACCGCCGTCGCGGCGCCGGCGACGCGCACCTGGTCGCGGTCGCGCGCGTCGACGATGGCGACGGCGCCCGCGGGCAAGTCGTAGCCCTTGCGCATATCCTCGAATTTCAGGTCGCGGCGGTCGCGCAGGTACCAGAGCCACGAGCGGGCGAAGCGATCCGAGGCGTCGAGCACGACCGGCGTCTCCGCGCCCGAAGCCGCATCGGCCTGCCGCAGGGCGGCGAGCACGTCGCGGACGTCGCGCGACGGCACGGCGGGCTCGAGCAACTCGACGCGCGCATCGGCCGGCGAGCCGCCGGGCGTGCCGGAGCTGACATCGACGCCGACGCGCGCAGCGAGCACGACGGCGGCCGCGGCGGTCGCCAGCGCGGCGGCGGCGCCGAGCTTCAGGCGCACGCGCGGCGCGCGGGGCACGTCGAGCGCCGGCACGCGCACGCGTGCGACTGCTTCGGCGACGACGCAGGCGGCGGACATCGTGAGCGGCAACGCGACCTGCACGGCGAGCCACGGCTCCTTGAGGTCGAGTCGCGTGCAGGCGAAGAACGCCGCGACCGCCCAGAAGGCGAAGAACTTCGGCAGGTCGGGGATGCGCAGGGCCAGGACGGCCAGCGGAGCGACGAGCAGCGCGATATCGGCGCGGTGCGCGCCGGCGACGGGCGCGGAAGGCGGCGCGACGGCGAGCAACGCCACGGACGCGCCCGCCGCGAGCACGATGACTCGTTCGCGCGCGGCGCCGCGGATGACCAACGCGAGCGCGCCGGCGGCGGCGATCGCCAGCGGCAGGAACTCGTACAGCGGCAGCAGGGTCGCGTAGTAGGAGTCGGCGCGCATGGTGTTCTGCGCCTCGGGCCGCCACCAGTAATCGAGTGTGCCCCAGAGACCGGTCCAGACGCCGCCGCCGTCGGTGAAGAAGCCGCTGAAGAGCGTGAAGGCGATGCCGTAGAACGTCGCCCAGCAGATGATCCAGATGTGCCAGCGCCAGGCGATGCCGGCGAGCATCGCGGCGGCGAAGAGCACGGCGAGCGTGCCGAACATCACCGGCAGCTCGCCGCCGGGCTGGCGCGCGAAACCCTGTCCGAGGTAGTAGACCGGCTGCTGGCCGGGGAAGCCGCGGTCGCCGACGAACGGCAGCCACTCGACGAGCGGCCCGTAGAAGGGCAGCGCGAGGAGCGCCATCACGAGCAGCGGGCCTGCGGCTTCGGGGAGGCGGCGCAGTCCAGCGCGCTCGCGGAGCCCGCGCAGGAACGGCCAGGCGGCCGCGATCAGGCCGGCGGATGCGAACAGCACCGCGCGGGCGAGCAGGCCCGGCTCGGGCGCGTCCACCGGCGCGCGCGTGGCGCGCACCGCCCGCGCGGCGAGCCGCCGATCATAGGCGTCGCGGCGGCGCGGGTCGGCGAGGGCGCGGTAGGCGGCGGCGAGCGCCTCGGCGGCGCGCCGGTCGTCGGTCTCTGCGATCAGGCCGCGGTACGCCAGGCGCACGTCCTTCGCGCTGGCGCCGGGCTCGAGGCCGAGGCGCTCGTAGTGCGTCGGCTCCTTCGCCGCGGCGCCGCGGTCGCGGTACTGCGCGAACAGGTCCCGGGCGACGACGTAGTGGAGCCATGCGACGAAGATCGCGGTACTCAGGAGCGCCATCTCGCTGGTAACGACGGCGAGCGCGAGCAGCGCCGACAGGAGGTAGAGCAGCGCGCGATGCGGGGCCTGCAGGTAGCGCCAGAGCGTCAGCGCGATGGCGAGCGTGAAGAATGCGAGCTCGACGTCTGCGCTCGCGTAGCGGCTGTAGTAGAGGAGCACGGGCGACACGGCGAGCAGCAGCGCGGCGACGACGGCGACCGGCCGGCCGATGGGACGTTGGAACGCGAACGGCACCGCGACGAGCGCGACGCCGAAGAGGGCGGGCAGCAGGCGCGCGGCGCCGTCCGACTCGCCGAACGCGCGGAAGATCGCCGCGGTCGCCACGTAGTGCAGCGGTCCGTGCATCGGCGGCACCTGCTCGTAGCCGCCGCCGTGCGCGAGCTGGCGCGCGATGAGCGAGAAGACCGCCTCGTCGCCGCCGAGCGGCCGCGCGCCGAGGCCGGGCAGCCGCAGGAGCGCGGCGAGGGCGATGCACGCGGCGAGCGGCAGCCACCAGCGCAGGCGCGCGGTGACCGTCGCGTCGCTGGCGTCGCTGCCCCGGGGCTGCCGGTCTTCGCCCATCATCCTGGCCGGAGTATGGGCGGGCGCGTCCGCTCCGGGGCTCAGGGGAATCCCGCGGCTGCCCGGGACGATCCCGGGATTCGCGCTAGGCGGCGGGGGAAGGGATGCCGGCGGGCTCCGGCGGCACCGGCAGGTCGATGTGCGGGCCGTGGTGGACCTCGCCCGCGCGCGCAACGGCGAGCGCGATGCCGGGAAGCTGGAGCTCGCTGCTGTAGATGAGGTACCGGGGCTCCCAGCGCGGGAAGAACTTCTCCTTGAACTCGCGCAGCCCGGTGTAGCGGAACAGGAACGTGCCGCGGCGGTAGAGGAGCTGCATCGCGCGGGCGGCGGGCGAACGGCTGCCGTCCGGCTCGATGCCGCTGAATGGCGCCAGGCCGAGCGTCATCGCGGTGCAGCCGGCGTCGCGGAAGTGGGCGATCAGCGAGAGCACGAGGAAGTCGCCGATCGCCTTCGGCTCGTCGTCGTAGCGGAGGAGATCGTAGTTGCCGACCTGCGAGCGGTAGGAGGGCACGATGTTCGCGAACCCCCGCACCTCGCCGTCGGGAGCTCGCGCGACGACCAGGTCGCACGCCTGCAGGGCCGCCTCATCGAACTGGCCGAGGGTGAACGTGCGCTCGCGGCGCCCGCCGCGGGCGAGCCAGGCATCGGAGATCTCGCGCAGGCGGCGGAGAAGCGCGGCATCGTGGGGCGGGCGCAGGACCTCGGCCCGGTAGCCCATGCGCGCGAAGCGGTTCATCGTCGCGCGGAGATGCTTGGCGGCGGTGCCGGAGAGCGAGAACGCCTGCACGTCGACGAGCGCCTCCTCGCCGATCTTCAGCGACTTCATGCCATGGCGCGCGTAGAGCGGGAGGAACGCCGGCGTCGCCTGGTGGAAGGCGTACGCCCAGCCGTCGAGCGCGCAGTGCTCCTGGAAGGCGTAGAGGAGGGCATCGAACTCGCCGGGGTCGCCGAGCGGGTCGCCCATCACGACGGCGGTGCTGCCCACGACCTTGTAGGCGAGGACGGCGTCGCCGCTCTCGGAGAAAAAGTACGCCTTGTCGGGGAGCAGGGCGAAATGCGCGAGGGAGGTCGTCGCGTACCGCTCGAGCAGGGCGCGGACGCGCTCGCGCTCGACGTGGGCGACGCGCGCACGGTGGATCACCGGCCGCAGCAACTGGGTGACGCCGAGCACCATCACGAAGAGGAACGCCACGCGCACGGAGTCGACGAACCAGGTGCCGTGGCCGGTGCGCGGCTCGACCTGCGACGCCGGCACGATGAAGAGCAGGCGCAGCGTGTCCTCGACCGCTTCGGCGAAGGTCACGGGGTGACGGAACTCGCGGTCGAGGAAATACAGCCCCATGACGCTGTAGGCGAAGACGGCGGCGAGGCCGAACGCCAGCAGCGCGAATCCGCGGAGGGCGGTCGGCGGGTCGCTGCGGGCGGGGAAGAGCGGCCGCCCGCCGATCAGCGCGCCGGCGAGCGCGATGCTGCCGGCGGTGCCCCAGAGGTCGACGTTCTTCGCCGGGTGCAGGAACGCCGAGGCGACGGCGCACGCCAGGGCGATCGCCCAGGCGAACCGCTTGCCGTGCCAGAGCCCCGGCACGGCCGCGAGCAGCAGGATGCCGATGATGACGAGCGCGAAGCGGCTGCCGTTCAGGAGGGCCTCCGGCACGACGTCCTCGATCTGGCCAAAGCCCGACAGGGGCGCGCGGAAGGCGGTGAAGAACGTATCGAACAGGCCGAGCGCGGCGGCGGCGACCGCGATCAGGTGGCGCTCGGCCGAACCCGACGCGCGACGCCTCATCGCGGCGCCTCCCCGCGCTCGCGGAGCAGGTGCAGGCTGACGGCGCCGAGCAGCAGCGGGATCCAGAACTCGAACAGGCGGTAACCGAGGGCCGTCGCGATGGCGGCATGGCGGTCAACGCCGAACGAAACGAGCAGCACGCTGAGCGACGCCTCGACGAAGCCGATGCCGGCGGGCGTGATGGCGATCATCGAAAACAGCAGCGAGATAGCGTAGCCGGCGACGGCGACCTCGAACCCGGCGTCGCCCCGCACGGCCAATGCGACGGTCCAGAGCATGCCGATGCTGAGCGCCTCGACGGCGAGCGCGTGCGCGAAGGGCTGCGCGTAGTGCAGCGGTTTGCGCTTCACCTGGGAGACCGCGTCGTAGATGTCGCGCACGCTTTCCGGCGCGGTCGCCACGTCGATGACCGGCGGGCGGCGCAGGAGGCGCGCGGCGGCGTTCAGGGGCCGCGCGGCGGCGCGATAGAGCCGCAGCAGCGCGGCCTCGCTGCGCAGGCCCGCGACCATCAGGCCGCCGACGGCGAGGATGATCGCGAGCATGATGCCGGCGGCGACGATCTCGACGATCGTCAACGACCCGCTCAGGTACAGCAGGAGCAGGGCGAGGAGCAGCACGACGACGAACGACGCCCAGCTCATCACGTAGGTGGTGACGTAGCCGGCGGTGACGCGCGCGGTGGAGTCGCCGCGACGCTGCCCCTCACGCACGAAGAGGGCGATGCCGGCGAGGCCGCCGGTCTTCGAGACGATGTTCACGAAGTGCGAGGCCGAGGTGAGCAGCACGAACCGCGGGAGGTCGGCGTGCGCGCGGTTGGCGCGAAACGACGACCAGTAGAAGAGCGCCAGGTTGAGGACGAACAGCGCTTCGAGCGCCGTCGACACGGCGATCCAGCCCCAGGCGGCGTGGCGGACGACGTGCCCGATCTGACGCAGCTCGCCGAGGTTCGTCGCCACGGCGGCGAGCGCGACGAGGAGCAGCGCGCCCCAGAGGAGCGTCGAAACCGTGACGTGGCGGCGGGCCGCGGCCGTGTGCATGGTGGTCAACGTCCTCCGGTCGCAGCGTACCGCGATGGCCGCGGCGGGCAGGAGGGCCGGATGGCCGTGAGTCTCAGCCTGACCGGCCGTCCCCGACGCGCGCCTCGATGCGCGCGACGGCCGCCGCGATGTCATTCACGTGCTCGGCGATGGGCCGCACGTGCTGGACGTCGATGCGGTTCAGCAGCTCCCGGATCATGTTCTCGTTCGTGAGGTCGAGCTTCTCGTCGCTGATCACGTCGCGCAGCATCTGCTGCAGGCGGTCCTGTACCTGCTCGTTGCGCGCGTCCGCGAGCGCCTGCTGGCGGTTCTGCGAGATGAGGATGAAGGTCGAGAGGAAGATCGCCTCGAGGCTGACGGCCATGGTGAGGAAGTTGAAGGGGAATGCGTCGTGGCCGAAGCCGCGCGTCGCGATCCAGGCGGCGAAGAGCGCCGCGTGCACGTAGACGAAGAGCATCTTGCCGCAGAAGGCGGTGATCGCGTCCGAGATGCGCTGCTCGAGGCCCTCGTGGCGCGCCGCCGCGCCCGCCGCCGGCCGCGCGCTCAACGTGTCCTGCACGCTGCCTCCTCTCCGGCGCAACTGTAGGTCAAGGCGGGCCGGCGCGGCCCGCGGATTGGCCGGATGTTGGAAAAGATTCAGCGCGCGCGAGGGCGCGAGCGGGAGACCGCGCGAGGCCGATTGTGAATTGACTTACAAGAGGGCCGTTGTTACGATCCCGCTAGATTCAGACCGGGCGTCTCCGGGTGAGAATCCGGCAATCGCACGGCGCTGCGGGCGGGAGGGGATCGCTTGCCGTTCTCGGCTCTGCTCGACAACTATCTCGCCGTCTTCGTGGCGGTAATTGTCGGGTTCATCCTCGTCGGGACGGCGCTGATCGCAGCCCGCATCTTCGCCCCGTATTCGAAGGAGCCCGGGAAGGGCATCTCGTACGAGTGCGGCATGCTGCCCATCGGGCGGGCGCGGGCGCAGATCCACATCCGGTACTACCTGTTCGCCATCCTGTTCCTGATCTTCGACGTCGAGGCCGTCTTCTTGTTCCCGTGGGCGGCGACCTTCGCGCTGGCGGGGAAGGCGGCGTTCTGGGAGATGGTGCTGTTCATCGGCATCCTGGCGGCGGGACTCGGCTACGCCTGGAAGAAGGGGGTCCTGCAATGGACCAAGCAGTGAGGGACGACGTCCGGGTGCGCGAGGTGTCGACGGCGACGCCGGAGGCCGCACCGAAGACGGTGGAAGGGGCGCCCGTCGTTGCGCCGGAGCGCGTGGAGACGGGCGTGGAGCGGGAGCGGCAGCGGCTGACGCCGGTGCCGTACGACCCGGGGAACGCGCTGTACCGCCAGATCCTGCCGGGGATCCTGCAGGTGCCGGCGGACCTGGTGCTGGCGGCGTCGCGGAAGTCCTCGCTCTGGCCGATGACGTTCGGGCTCGCCTGCTGCGCCATCGAGATGATCGCGACGTTCATGCCGCGCCACGACCTCGACCGCTTCGGCATCGTGCCCTGGCCTTCGCCGCGGCAGTCGGACGTGATGATCGTGTCGGGCACGGTGACCAAGAAGATGGCGCCGGCGGTGAAGCTGCTCTACGAGCAGATGCCGAACCCGAAATGGGTGATCTCGATGGGCGCGTGCGCGACGAACGGCGGCCCGTATACGCGGTACGACCGCGTGCTGCAGGGCGTGGACAAGATCATCCCGGTGGACGTGTACGTGCCCGGCTGCCCGCCGCGGCCGGAGGCGCTGATGGACGGCTTCCTGGCGCTCCAGCACAAGATCATGGAAGAGCGCGACAAGTAGATGGCGGACGCCGAGCAGCAGCAGGGCGACCCGGGGCACGGGCCGAGCGCGGAAGGCGCCTCGGAGCCGCCGCCCACCCCGGAGGAGGCGCCCGCCGAGGGCAAGTCGACCTCCGAGGGGACGCCTTCGCCGCCGGTAGACACGGCGGCCGGCGGCCCGGGCAAGGTGAGCGACGTGCAGACGCCGCCGGCGGCCGCGGAGGCGCCGAAGCCCGCGCCCAGGCCCGCCGCAGAGCGCCCGGCGCGCCCCGCGCGCGAAGCCGAGGCGAAGGAGGCGCCGCGCGTCGAGCCGCCGCCCGGGAGCCTGAACGAGGTCATCGCGGCCGCGCTGCCGGACGTGCAGTTGAAGGCCTACATGGTGCCGGCGCTCACCGGCGAGTCGGTCGCGATCGAGGTGCCGCGCGATGACGTGCCCGCGGTGCTGACGCTGGCGCGCGACGACCCGCGCCTGGGGCTGCGCTACCTGCGCTGCCTGTCCGGGGTGGACTGGCAGGAGGAAGGGCTCGAGGTCGTGTACCACCTCGCGTCGCTGGAGCCGGTGCGCGAGCTGACGGTGAAGACGCGCGTGAGCTACGAGGACGCCGTCGTGCCGAGCGTCGCGGCGATCTACCCGGCCGCCGATTGGCACGAGCGCGAGGCGCGGGACATGTTCGGGATCGTCTTCGAGGGGCACCCGGGGCTCGTGCCGCTGTTGCTCCCGGAGGACATGACCGACCACTTCCCGCTGCGCAAGGACAATCCGCTGCAGGAGATCGAGGAGTGGCAGGGCGAGAACCTGCGCGAGGGCGCCGGCGAAGGGGACGAAGAGTAGATGGTCCTGGAGCAGGACACGGAGATCGTCGACATCCCCATCAACATGGGGCCGCAGCACCCCAGCACGCACGGCGTGTTCCGCATGGTGCTGGTGGTGTCGGGCGAGAAGGTGGTCGACGTCACCCCGCACATCGGCTACATGCACCGCGGCGGCGAGAAGCTGATGGAGGCGATGGACTTCCGCCAGGGCATCGGCTACGCCGACCGTACGGAGTACCTGGCGCAGTTCAGCGCCGAGCTGTGCTACTGCATGGCGGTCGAGCGCCTGATGGGCATCGAGGTGCCGGAGCGGGCGCAGTACATCCGCGTGATCCTGACCGAGCTGAACCGCCTGAGCAGCCACTTCATGTTCATGGGCGCGTTCGGGATCGACGCCGGGCTGTTCGGCACGTCGTTCACCTATGCCTTCCGCGAGCGCGAGTACCTGCAGGATCTCTTCGAGGAGGTCTCGGGCGACCGGCTGATGTACGCGTACTTCCGCGTCGGCGGGCTCGCGTGGGAGGTCACGGACAACTTCGTCCAGCGCGTGCACGAGGTGCTGAAGACGTCACAGCAGGGGATCAAGGACATCGACGACCTGCTGACGACGAACGAGATCTTCATGGCGCGCTGCCAGAACATCGGCAATTTCACGGCGGACCAGGCGATCGCGTACGGGCTGAGCGGGCCGATGCTGCGGGCGTCCGGCGTGCCGTGGGACCTGCGCAAGGACCAGCCGTACGCGGTGTACGACCGCTTCAACTTCCAGGTTCCGGTGGGGCAGTACGGCGACGTGTACGACCGCTTCCTCGTGCGGCTGGAGGAGATGCGCCAGTCGGTGAGCATCGTCGAGCAGGCGCTGGAGCAGCTGCCGCCGGAAGGCCCGATCATCCCGGAGAAGATGCCGCGCCGGCTGCGCACGCCGCCGGGGGAGGTGTACGCGAAGGTCGAGTCGCCGCGGGGCGAGTGGGGCGCGTACCTGGTCTCGAAGGGCGGCGACAAGCCGTACCGGCTGAAGATGCGCTCGCCATCGTTCTGCAATCTCTCGGCGCTGCGCGAGATGACGGTCGGGCAGTTCCTGGCGGACGCCGTGGTGATCCTGGGGTCGCTGGACATCGTCCTCTGCGACGTGGACCGGTAGGAGGACCATGCTGCTCAGCGCGCTGATGGTGGACATGCCCCGCTGGCTCGCGGTGATCCTGGCGCTGATCGCGATCACGCTGGTGATGACCTTCGCGGTGATGTTCGCGACGTACTACGAGCGGAAGGCCGTCGCGCGCATCCAGCAGCGCATGGGGCCGATGCGCACGGGCCCGTACGGGATCCTGCAGGCGTTCGCGGACACGGTGAAGCTGCTCGCGAAGGAGGACCTGCGGCCCGCGAGCGCGGACCCGATCACGTTCGAGCTGGCGGTGTTCGGCATCTTCGTGCCGGCGTTCCTGGCGCTGGTCGCGGTGCCGTTCACGCAGGACTGGATCGTCGGGGCGCTGCCGCTCAGCCTGATCTACCTGCTCGCCGTCTCCGGACTGTCGTTCATCGGCTTCCTGATGGCGGGCTGGGGCTCGGACAGCAAGTACGCGCTGCTGGGCGGCATGCGCGCCGCTGCGCAGCTCATCTCGTACGAGATCCCGCTGATCCTCGCGATGGTCGGCGTCGTGATGGTGACGGCGTCGGCGAATGTCTCGGACATCATCATCTTCCAGGACAAGGTGCCGCTGATCGTCTGGCAGCCGCTCGGGTTCCTGATCTTCCTGACGGCTTCGATCGCGGAGCTGGAGCGCCAGCCGTTCGACATCCCGACGGGCGAGTCGGAGGTCGCCGGCGGCGTGTTCATCGAGTACAGCGGGATCCGCTGGTCGATGTTCCAGCTGACGTCGTACGTGAACATGTACGTGTTCAGCCTGCTCGGGGCGTTCGTGTTCCTGGGCGGGTGGGAGTGGCCGTTCGGGCGCGACGTCGGCTGGGGATACCAGCTACTGCTGACGCTCGCGAAGATGAGCCTGTTCATCGTGTTCTACCTGTGGGCGCGTGCGACGTTTCCGCGGCTGCGCGTCGACCAGCTGATGGGCTACGCGTGGAAGGTGCTGATCCCGTTCGCGCTCGTGCAGATCTTCCTCAACGGGTTGGTGCTGGTCTATGATTTGCCGGACGTGGCGCTCCTCGTCACCTCGGGGCTCGGCGCGGCGGCGCTGGTGACGGTCGTGTACCAGTCGGTGCGCGTCCAACCGCGAAGGCCGCTCGAGATGGTCAGCGTCCGGGCGAGGAGTGTGGCCTGATGCTGGGCATCCTGCGAAGCCTGGGGATGACGGCGCGCGCGGCGCTGCGCAAGCCCGTCACCATCGAATACCCCACGACGCACCGCGAGATCCCGAACCGCGACCGCGCGTTCCCGATCCTGATCTGGGACGAGGAGCACGACGAGCCGTACTGCACCGGTTGCCACGCGTGCGAGCGGGCGTGCCCCGTCGAGTGCATGACCGTGGTCATGAAGGACAACCCGAAGCATGCGACCGGCGAGAGCAAGCGCCGGAAGATCATCGACGAGTTCTGGATCGACTACGGGCGCTGCATGCGGTGCAACATCTGCGTCGAAGTGTGCAACTTCGAGGCGATCGGGATGAACAACACGTGGGCCGGCCACGAGCTGTCCCGCTACGACCGCTCGGACCTGGTGATGGACCTCGACATGCTGCTGGCGCAGTCGCGGGAGAAGAAAGTGGAGCCCGGTCTGAGGGCATGACGCAAATCTTCTTCGACATCATGGCCGCGACCGCGATCGTCGGCGGGCTCGGGGTTGTGCTCGTGCGCAACACGGTGTACGCGGCGCTGTTCCTGATCCTGTCGCTGATGGGCGTGGCGGGGTTCTACGTGCTGCTCTCGGTCGAGTTCCTGGCGCTCGTGCAGGTGCTGATCTACGGCGGCGCCGTGACGGTGCTGCTGCTCTTCGCGCTGATGCTGACGCGCACGCGCGACATGTTCGAGGGGGCGACGGACGGCCCGCAGAAGCCGATCGCCGCGGTGGTCGGGCTAGCGCTCCTCGCGGCGTTCATCACGATGATCTACAAGACGCAGTGGCCGCGCGACGTGAACGAGCTGACGACGGTGCCGTTCAACGACATCGGCACGGCGCTGTTCAACCGCTGGGCGGTGCCGTTCGAGATCGCGTCCGGCGTGCTGCTGGTCGCGCTCGTCGGGGCGGTGGTGATCGCGATGCAGGAAGAGGGGGAGCCGTAGGTGCAGGGCATCGCGCAGGACATCCCGCTCGAGCACTTCGTCGTCGTCAGCAGCATCCTCTTTTCGATCGGCGTCTACGGCGTGCTCGCGCGCCGGAACGCGGTGCTGATCCTGATGTCGATGGAGCTGATGCTCAACGCCGTGAGCATCAACATGGTGGCGTTCGCGGTGTACACGGCGCCGTCGCTCTTCGTGGGGATCATCTTCGCGATCTTCGTGATCACGATCGCCGCGGCGGAGGTGGGGCTGGCGCTGGCGATCGTGCTGCGCGTCTTCCGGAACCGCGGGACGGCGAACGTCGACGAAGTGGACACGCTGCGCTGGTAGCGCACGGCGGGTAGCAGGGGAGCGGGACGATCAGCGGATTCGGCATGGCGGACGCGTGGGTACTGCCGGCGCTGCCGGTGGCGGGCTTCGTGCTCCTCCTTCTCTTCAGCCCCTGGCTGCCCCGGAAGGGCGATTGGCTCGCGATCCTGCTCATGGGCACGTCGTTCGGGCTCGTGTTCCCGATCGCGAACGACGTGGCGGACTCCATCGGCCGCGGCGGGTTCCACGGCGTCGAGGTGAGCCGCGAGTGGTTCAACGTGCAGGGCTACATCGAGATCCGGATGGGCACGTTCGTGGACCAGATCACGCTCGTGATGCTGTTCGTCGTGACGTTCGTGGCGCTGCTCGTGATGATCTACTCGACGGGCTACATGCACGGCGAACGGCGCTACGGATGGTTCTACGCGATCGTCTCGCTGTTCGTCGCGTCGATGCTGACGCTGGTGCTCGCGGACAACCTGCTGCTCCTCTACTTCTCGTGGGAGCTGGTAGGCCTCTGCTCGATGCTGCTCATCGGCTACTACAACGACAAGCAGTCGGCGGCGGAGGCGGCGAAGAAGGCGTTCGTGACGACGCGCGTGGGCGACGTCGGGCTGCTGATCGGGATCATCATCCTGTTCACCCAGACGCACACGTTCAACATCCAGGAGATCCTGCGGACGGCGGAGGAGGGCGGCATCCGGCGCGAGTGGCTGACGGCCGCCGCGGTGTGCATGCTCTCGGGCGCCGTCGGCAAGTCGGCGCAGTTCCCGCTGCACGTCTGGCTGCCGGACGCGATGGAGGGCCCGACGCCGGTCTCGGCGCTGATCCACGCGGCGACGATGGTCGTCGCGGGCGTCTATCTCGTCGCGCGCATGCTGCCGCTGTTCGAGGTCGTGCGCGGGATGCCGGAGCTGATCACGGCGCTCGGGCTGACGACGACGATGCTCGCGGCGTTCATCGGCCTGGCGCAGCGCGATATCAAGCGCGTCGTCGCGTACTCGACGCTCAACAGCCTGGGGCTGATGTTCGTGGCGCTCGGGTCCGGCGCGGTCGGCGCGGCGATGCTGTACCTGTTCACGCACGCGTTCTTCAAGGCCCTGCTCTTCCTCGCCTGCGGGTCGGTGATCCACGCGACGGAGGAGCAGGAGGTCGACAAGCTGGGCGGACTCTGGAGCAAGATGCCGATCACCGCGCCGATGTTCATCATCGGCGCGCTCGCGATGGCCGGCCTCATCCCGCTGTCGGGCTACTGGGCGAAGGACGAGATCCTCGTCGGCGTGCGGCACGGCGGGCTGAGCGACGTGGTGATCATCACGGTGCTGATCTCGCTGCCGATCACGGCGCTGTACATGATCCGCGTCGTGCTGCTGACCTTCTTCGGCCCGGCGAAGGACGCGCACGTGCACGAGCACGCACACGAATCGGAGCCGCCGATGAGCTGGCCGCTGGTGCTGCTCGGCGCGCTGGCGGTGGTGAGCGGATTCGTCGTGTTCGAGGGCGTGGGGAAGGCGCTCGGGTTCCACAGCGGCTGGCTGGGCTTCATTTACAACCCGGCGGAAGGCCCGGAGACGTACCGCGTCAACTGGGGGCTCGCGGTGAGCTCGGTCGCGCTGGTGGTGGCGGGGCTCGTCGCGGGGTTGTGGGTCTGGGGCGGCGAGGCGGAGCCATCGAAGCGGGCGGGGGCATTCTCGCCGCTCGTGTACCGGCTGTTCCTCAACCGCTTCTACGTCGATGAGGCGTACCAGCTCGCCATCGACTACGTCGTGCTCGCCGCCGGGCGGGTGATCGCGGTGTTCGACCGCGCGATCGTGAACGACACGGGCGTGAACGGCACCGGCGAGACGACGTGGTTCCTCGGGTGGATCGGCAAGTACCAGCAGACCGGGCGGATCCCGAACTACGCGCTGGCGATCGTCGTCGGAGTCGTCGTGATCGCGGCGGTCGCGTTCGGCTACCGGGCATAGGAGGCAGATGCACTCGGGGTACTGGCTGATCGCGACCATCGGCCTGCCGCTGATCGCCGGCGGCGTCATGGTGCTGATCCCGGACGAGCGGCGCGACATCGTCCGGTGGCTCAGCGCGCTCGTCGGCGCGGCGCTGTTCGCGCTCTCGATGTACGTCTTCTTCGCGTACGAGACGGACCGCGGCGGCGGCTACCAGTTCTTCATCCGCTGGGACTGGCTGGAGAACGTCGGGTTCCTGCGGGAGCACGGCATCTCGCTCGCTTTCGGCGTCGATGGCATCGCCGCGCCGATGGTGCTGCTGACCGGCGTGGTGGCGTTCGGGGGCGCGCTCGTCTCGTGGAAGATCGAGCACCACAACAAGGACTTCTTCACGCTGTTCTGGGTGCTCG
>Ga0070741_10009222_pt1 | contig 19297 bp, 18 predicted proteins | sample Coa_R1_4_FD_66440 | JGI IMG/M metagenome (GOLD analysis project Ga0070741, IMG submission 66440) | Surface soil microbial communities from Centralia Pennsylvania, which are recovering from an underground coalmine fire - Coalmine... | ecosystem: Environmental > Terrestrial > Soil > Unclassified ...
GGTAACATGGACCACCTTCCGCAAGTTGCCGCAGACGTTTGACCAGGAAAGCTGCCTGCTGGCGGATGACATTGCGATTGTGGATGAAGAGTTCACCGGGCTGGCGCAATCAGAAGACCGCGTGCGCCCATTTGCCCAGGCGTTGGGCAAGAAACCCGTGGTGCTGCTGCCGAACCATGGCGCCATCACTACTGGTCCCAACATTCAGTCTGCGCTTTTCCGCATGATGCTGTTGGAAGGAGTGTGCCAGCGCAACATCTCGGTTGCTTCTGCGGCGCAGGTCACCGGCTTTACGCCGCATGCCATCGCTCAAGAGCACGCGGTGACTACCAAGCAAGAGCTGGCAAAGATTCCAATTCTGGATGCGCTGTGGGAAGACCTGCTCAAGCGTCTTCACCAGACGGATGCCGATTTGTTCCGCGACCATCAGAAGCAGGACCGCAAACTCGCTTAGAACAGCGATTCTGGCGATATAAAACCTGCGCGCTTGCAGCGTGCTTTGCGAAACTCTATTCCTTGGTGACGTTAATGTAATAGAGATCGGTGGCGACATCGACCTCATCTTTGCTTAGCGAAGTCGGCATGGTCTGCCAGTCGGTAGTTGGCTTGATGATCTGCCAATTGTCTTTCTTGCCCACACGGACCGGCATCTGGAAACCCTGCTCATCCACCTTCCATCGATAGGCCACCGTTTTCTTGTCGCTATCGAACTTCAACTCCAGCGTTGGAATCGCCGTGTGCCGCAGATACTGATTGAAGACCGGGGTTAGGTCCATCCCGGTCTGCTGGTTGAAGTACTGGACGACATCTTCGGTCATAATGTTCTGATATTTGAAGTGGTGGTAAAAATCATGGAGCAGCTTCCACCAGCGGCGATCGTCATTGACGATGCTGCGCAGCGTATTGATGAAGAGCGCGCCCTTGAAATACATATCCTGCGGAGGCTCGCCGTTGACGCCGCGCGCAGTAATGATTGGCGCGTCATCTTTGACCTTGGATTTATATCCGTTCACATATTTCAGGCCAGCGTCGTGGCCATACATATATTCCACGTAAAGGCATTCAAGATAAGTGGCCCAGGCTTCATGGATCCACATGTCTGAGCTGTCTGCGGCGGTAATGCTGTTGCCAAACCATTCATGCGCGCTCTCATGAATGATGATGAAATCAAACTTGGGGCTAATGCCGACGCCGGTCCAGTCGCGCTCAAGATAGCCGTTGGCGAAATGGTTCCCGTAGGTGACGGCGCTCTGGTGCTCCATGCCGGAATAGGGTACTTCGATCAGCTTGTATCCATCTTTCTTGAATGGATACTCGCCAAAATAGTGCTGATACGCCTCAAGCATTCCCTTAGCCTGCGCGAATTGCTTTTTGGCTTTCTCCAGGTCTTCCGGCAGGGCGTAAAAATCCAGATTCAGGTCGCCCAGCTTGTCTGAGAAGTGCTGGTAGTTGCCGATATTCACTGACACGTCATAATTGTTGATGGGGTAATGCACCATCCAGTCCCAGCGCGTGTAGCCATCGCCCAGATCGGTTTTGCCCATGAACTTTCCGTTGGAGACATCGACCAGATTGTTCGGGATGGCTACGCTGATCTCCATGCTCTCCACTTCATCGCGCCACTGGTCTTTGTTGGGCCACCAGATGCTGGCGCCAATGCCTTCGCACGCGGTGTAAATCCACGGATGGCCGGATTGATCAGTTCCAAAAGTAAAGCCGCCGAACCGACCCTGATGTACCGGAGTGCCGGAGTAGTAGAAATCGATGGAGTAGACACGGCCGGCATGAAGCATCTCCGGAAAATCCACAAAGACCGCGCCAGTGTCGCGCTCATACTTGAGCGGCGTTGTGCCCAGGAGAATCTTATCGATCTTCAGCGCGTCAGCCAGATCAAGCTGAATTCGCATATCGTCTTTGAGCATCTTGAAGCGGATGGCGTTCTTACCGCTGACGAATTTCTTTTCCGGGTCAATGCGGATATCAAGATGGTAGAAAAGCAGGTCATTGTTGGCGCGATACGGCCCGTAAGCGCCGCGCAGAATGTCAAACCGCGTCGGCTCGCCATGTCCGCGCGACGATCGCGCCGGAGTGGGCGATGGCGTAGGAGTCGGACTGGCAGTCTGGGCAGCGCCAGCGAGAACGGTCCCCACAATAAGGATCAATATGAACGAGCTTTTCGTGAACAGCGTGTGAGCGTGACTTCCCAAATGTGCATTCATGTTTTCTCTACAATAGCAGTCTGGTTGGAATCAGTGTAGGTCATTTGCGGAAGAGACAGACAGGCGCGTGATTTGGGGAGCATGGCGGCGGTACATGCACGCTTGATTTTTTACTTTCAATCTTGCCGGGCGCAAGATACCTTGCAAGTATCCAGGCACAGGCGGATGGCAACCTCTACTGACAATACGATCACGAAAGCTCCAGCAGTGCTCACCCGCGACGTTTCTCCGGTCAACAAGACGAAGCGGCTTGAGTCGCTGGATGTCTTCCGCGGGTTGACCATCGCAGGCATGATCCTGGTGAACGATCCTGGCTCAGACGCTTTTTACTGGCCTTTTGGGCACGCCGACGAACTGGCGAACGCACATCCTGCGGGCTGGTACGCAGGCAAGGCGTGGGTGGAGGCAAATGGCTGGACGCCCACAGACCTGATCTTTCCGTTCTTCCTGTTTATCGTCGGGGTGTCAATGGTGATGTCGTTCGCGGCGCGGCGCGCGCGTGGCGACTCCCGTGGAACGCTCATGAAGCATGTAGTGCGGCGGAGCGCGCTCATTCTTCTAATCGGCTACGCCATCCGCATCCAGCCGTTTTTTAACTTTTCTCTCATGCGCTATCCGGGCGTATTGCAGCGCATCGCTCTGGTCTATCTGTGCGCGTCAGTAATTACGCTGTGGACTCGAACGCGCGTCCGGATCATCTGGATTGCCGGACTGCTCGCGGGGTACTACGCGGTGATGCGGCTGGTTCCAGTGCCAGGATGCGATCATGCCGCATGGATGACGCAGCATTGCAGCCTGGCCGGATGGCTTGACCGCAAGCTGATGCTCGGCCATCTCTATCGCCGCGATTTTGATCCCGAGGGGCTGCTTAGCACGTTTCCAGCGATTGCAACCACGCTGCTGGGAACGCTATGCGGAGAATTTCTACGTAGCGCTGCAAACTTGTCACGCAAACTGCGCGGCTTTGCCATTGCCGGAGTGGTGGGCGTGGTTGCCGGTTACGCCTGGCATCCATGGTTTCCCATCTCCAAGCCGCTGTGGACCAGCTCATACGTGCTCTTTACCGCCGGGGCTGCGTGCCTCACGCTGGCGCTTTGCTGGTGGCTGATTGAGATGCGCGGCTGGCACAGGTGGGCCAAGCCATTTCTGTGGCTGGGAGCAAACGCGATCCTCTCTTACGCGCTCTCCACGTTCGTCGCCAAAGAATGGACCATCATCAAGGTGCATGACGGAGCGCGGGCTATCGATTTGCAGACCTGGATATTCAATCACTGGTTCGCGCCGCTGGCGCAACCCATGAACGCGTCACTGCTGTTCGCGCTTTGCTATGTGGCGTTGTGGACGCTGGTAGCGTGGGCGTTGTACCGGAAGAAGATTTTTGTGAAAGTGTAGTGGTTTAACGCGGCAGCACTGGGCCCGATGTTGCTGCTGCCTGCTGTTTCACCACCGTCTCGCCCGGTTTCGCTCCAACCAGCTTCATATACTCAGTCAGGGTCACGAATCTATAGCCTCGCGCTTTCAGTTCAGTGATGAGTTGCGGCATAATGGCGGCGGTGGTAGAAAGCTCATGGAAGGCGAGAATGTGCGTGAAAGTCCCTTTCTTTTCTCGCTGCTCCACCTGCTTCAACACCGCATCAGCCAGAGATGGCTTGGGACACCCGACTGCTTTGCCGGCGCAGAGATAGTCGAGCGAGTTCACATCGCGCAGCGCCACCGGATTTTCCGGTGAAATAGTCAGCACACGATAGCCCTGGTGTTCCAAGTCGTGCCGCGCTTCGCTGGTAATAATCCAATCCGGAGGGCGCACATACCGGGGTTGCGCTCCGGTGACCGCCTTGATTGCCTCAGCTCCACGGTCTACGTCGCGGCGGACCCACGGCTCGCCGTTTTTCCTCTCCTGGCTGCGCAGTTCCAGATGGCTGTAGGTGTGGTCTTCCAATTCATGGCCGCGTCGGATCAACTGCTGCGCCGCGTCAAGACAGGTAACGCCGATATTTTCCTCATGCCGTGGCTCGCCCCAGGTCTTGGGAGTAAGCCGCCAGCCGACGACGAAGAACGTCGCCTTGATTCCATTCTTATCGAGGACGTCAGCCAGACCCGGAGCGGGGTGAGCCGCTTCTTTGCTGCCAAACAAAACATAGGGACGCGGGCCGTCGTCAAATGTTAAAGCGATCAACTTGTTGGCTGGAAGAGCCGCGATCGTATGAGTCTCTGTGTTGGCTGCCGCCGGCTCAGTATTCTTCGATACCAGAGTGATACCGGCGTTTTGGCTGCCAGCGGCAGAATTGTTGGAATCGATGCCGGCACTGAAATGGCTGGAGCCGCTACAAGCAGTCATCACGCAAAGAACAGCAGTTGAAAGCAATAGCCTGAATTGGCCCATCACACTCCCACCCGAATCACCGGTTGCTTCCGGAAAATTGGCCAGTGCCGCAGTTCCACAGGTTGTTCGGGAGACAGATCAGTAAAGTTGTAGCGGTGAAGCGCTAGACAATCTTTACCATGTGGCGAGCTTGAGCCGGTAGAGTCTGAAGGTCAGTAACGAAGGTAATATTGCCGTGGGATTGCGTAGCGCTGGAGACGGCCAGCGCTGAGTTGACTGTTTTTGGAAAGGCAGCAGATGCAGAAAAACGCGGGAGCGCCCCTTCAGACTCCCGCGCCCAATGGCGGCTCCTTACCTGGCGCTTCCGCAGCGGGTAGGGAAGCGCCGCCTTGAGCTTTATGGCGCCAACTCCAGGGCATAGCAGGAAGTGATTCCAGGAAATCAATCAGCTCCCCGTTATCGAGCGATCGGAAGACCCCGGCGTCAAATGCGCGTATAAAGCTCCCGCCAGTAGGGATCAGACAGTACATTGCGCTCTGGACACTCGCATGTTCATGCCCGCAGATATGCACGCCGTCATCCCAGGTACAACACGCAACGTAATGAATTTTTGCTATAGTCACTGGCAACAAGTTGGAAGCAAATTATACACCCTGCAGGGTGCAACCTTGTACGGGGTAGATTTTAACGAAGTGCCGAAAGACCCTATACGGCGTGCCCAGCGCATTGGTTTTGTTCGGCAAGAGGGTAAAATTATTACGGATTGAACGGCGGCTCTCGCAAGAGAAGCTTGCGGCGATGTGTGCCGTTCACAGGAATTACATTGGACGAGTGGAGCGCGGAAAAACCAACATCAAATTTGATCGCCTAATGAAGCTTGCCGGAGGGCTCAGAGTAAAGCCCGCAGAGCTTTTCAAGCTTATTCCCAAGCCCGCTCCTCCAGAACCTCACGATACAAAATAGCTCTCTTGCATTTGTAACTTGTGCATGAGCAGCCCAGCCGGTTTAATCTCATGTTAAGGGCTGACTTTTCCACGAACGGGAACGATGAATGGCAGGCGGCGACGCTCAGGAGCAACCACGATCCGATCGGACGAGCGGCAGAAGTCAATGCCAACAATCGCGACCCGGGCCCATGGATCAAACACTATGCCCTTATCCAGAATCCGGTCAAAGAAATCTCGAATGCTACGATCTTCCGGATTAATGCGCAAAGATCGATACACGACCCGTTTTCTCCGTTTTGAAGACTGCAGACGCAATCATTAACAGGATCTCCCTGTCTGGCGCTGTGCGTGAAAGAAAGGAAGCATGCGATCAGCGAAATTCCAGCCATCTCTTGATCGGTCTCAACGCGAACAGTCTTCCCTCTACTTTTGATTCCTTGAGTGGGTCGATGAATATTTTTACCAACATGAACAGATTTACAAGCGCTTGGATTTTGGTAATTAGATCGGTACACAATCCAGCTACCATGGTTCCAACATCAAGATACTCCTCTCCCTTGAAAGTCAGATTGCTTTATTAAAAGAATGGTTGGCATCAACGGTGACAAAATCGAGAGTGTCTCCTGCTCCTCTCGAGAATTGCGCATCTATTTAAATTTTAAAGATAAATAAGGAGCACGGTGAGCCAAAACTCTGGAACAAAAATCCGGAAAATCAATAGCTTGATTGAAGCATTGTGTGGAATGTATTCAAGAGTTGCCCGCCGTTTAGGGGTGCATCGCACTTACGTGAGCAGGGTGGCGCGCGGGGAAAGGCGCTCAGAAGAGATTGAGAACGCACTTATCGCAGAATATGACAGGGTGCAAGAAGGTAAGCAGTTGCCCGGATGAATTCAAGGGTGCGATGCGAATTCTGCTCCCTTCGGTAGACATGTTGGTCCTATAACGGTTTAGCAACCGCCTCGACGCCCGCTTTCTCCTTAAATGTCCCTGGCACTTCATCGGATCGTGTCGCCGCGCTAGCAGCAGCGAGAATCGCCCCAGCAAAAAAAAGCGTATCGGCAAAGTAGTTGATCCCCTCAATTTTGCCTCCGATATTTGGATTGACCAGCGCCCCGATCATGACAGGGACATAGATGACGAGGATGGTCAGCAAAATCCAACCGCCGACAGAGGCTGCCACGGTCCGCGCTTTGTGGTTCAGCAAAATGCTCATGCCGGCAAGCAGAAGAGCTGCGCCGGTTACATAGTCAATGAGCACGCGCGCTGGGACCCACGCCGGCATTTCTTTTTGCAGCGGAACTCCGGGAAGTCCAAGCGGGTGCAGAAAGTGCTGAATGCCAAAGAACAGGGCAGCCAGAGCGATGAGGATGCGCCCCACTGTGACCAACGTGCTCCGGGCCGGCCCACGCCATCCATTTTTTGCCATTCCCGCAAGAACCAAGCCTGCGCCGCCGAACGAACTCTCACGGAAGACGATGGTCCAGGTAAATCGAGCCGGTCCGTTGCTGTCCTGAGGGTACAGAGTGTTTGCCGTCAGGATGCTGGCGAGGGTGTGCAGGTGACGGAGCCCTGAAGGTAGATAGAGCATTCCAACAAACAGCAACATCATGATTCCGACCAACAGCCCGGACCACGGCACGGCAATTTTGGTGGCGATACTCAAGGCCGCAGCGATGAGTGCGCAGCCCACGAAATAGACCCAGAACATGCGCCCTGGCATGTAAGGCGGCACCAAGTCTTTGACGAAGTCCGGGCCGAAGAGATGCAATGTGCCGAACACCGCGAGCGGAACTGCGTAACACAAATTGGCCAGGGCCACAATCTTGTCCAGGCCACGAGCCGCGGCAATATCGCTTTTCGCGGCCCATCCGCCGATCAAGAAGAGCGCGATGCCGGCAACGCACATGGCTGTTGAAGTGCTGAGGAATGCTAGAAAAAAGGCGAGAATGTTTGAGTGCATAGATTATCCGCGCAGATACAGGGCTTCAGATTCTAATACGAAACGGCGCGTGCGAAAGCGCAGGATGGACTGCGGGATTTCTGTGATTAGCGCTGTGACCAGAGACATCAAAAGTGGGGTAAGAAGTACTTGAGAGCGTTTTCGTCGAATCAGAGAGCGTCGTGTCGATAGGGACCTCTCACCTGCTTTACGGATTCGAATGAGAGAAACGCGGGATTTTTCACTTTAACTTCCTTCATCTCGACCCGTATGGAGGCAAGTTCCGTGGCAATCGCCTCATTGGGCGTACGCGGTCAGGCCAGAAGCCGGACCGCGCGTTGCCGTTCATTGACGGAAGTATCGATTGAGCTTACAAATTGCAGCCTTCATGGTCATTGTCGCCGTTGGGGTACCTCGGTGAAGGGGCGCTGCAGAAGGCGGTCAACGTGTTAATTGCGCCGGAGATTTGTTGTACCTCGTCCCACGTCAATTCGCGGGCGCCGGTGCGCTGCAGGACTCGATTATCTGGATTCATAGCTGGTATTCCTTTCTATTCTGATCTGGCGTCCCCAGATACGAGGCTGAGCTTACCATAATTAATTAAATTGATTGGCCGCACAACTTCGAAACGCCAGGAAAAAGGGCTTCTACTCACGTAATGCAAAGAACAGGATCTCGGAAATTTTTTAGGGATTGATTGAACAGAGAGCGCGATTGAACTAAGCTTCCGCAGCCACCCCTGGCTGGGCTGCAGGGATGGACCGCGTTTGCTTTGCGTTCAGTATCTCGCGCATGACGTTCATCAAGGCTTCAACTACTTACCTCGCCTGCGTCAGCCCCGCAACAACTGCAGCAAGCTTATCGAGTATCTCCTTCCAGCCCTCCAGTTGGCCGCTTTCGGTTGCGTCCTGCATGGTCTCATTTCCAATGAAGGTGAGTTTCGTCTGGCCGTTTCCAAGATCCTCAAACAGAATCACGTCGTGCGCACCTTCTATAGCCTCATGTTCTATTCCTAATTGCGCAGGCTCAATCTTGTTTCCCTCCGAGTCCGCAAAGTACATGGAGGAAACGATCTTCTCGTGAAGAACAATCTCATGGTATTCACCAGCATTCCAGAACTCTTGCCCATCGGGCGTTCTCATGCAGCAGTGAAATTTGCCTCCTACGCGAAAATCCATCTTACAAAAGGGCGAAGTAAATCCCTTCGGCCCCCACCACTGCATCACATACTTCGGGTCCGTCCACGCCTTCCAGACCAATTCGCGTGGAGCATCGAAAACTCTGGTCACAACCATGCGCTCTGTCTCATTTATCGTGTTTTTTGCCATCTCTGACCTCCGCTTTTTTCATTTGATTCACAACCACTTCCAGCTTGTCGAAACTCTCTTCCCAGAATTGGCGATAGCTAACCGCCCAGTCGCTGACTGTCTTTATAGCCTCTGGCCTAAGCGTGCAAATACTCTCTCGTCCACGCTTCGTCTTGATCACAATCCGCGCCCGCACCAGGTAGGCAATATGTTTTGAAATCATCTGCTGCGAGAGTGCAAACGGTTTCGTCAATCCATGCACAGAGGCAGGCCCACGGGAGAGCCGTTCGACCATCGCCCGACGGGTTGGATCAGATAAAGCCGCGAATGTTGTATTCAATCTATCCACAACCATATGGTAGTGGATTTTTCGCCGATGTCAAATGTGAATTTCCGCGATTCCTGAACCCTCACCCGATTAGGTACCAACAAACGCTCTTGTGGCGAGCAATCATTTCGATGGTCTGCGACCACGGAAATTACGAAATCCAACCGGCTTTCGAACTGGATCTAACCGTCAGAAAATTAAAGGCTTATTGCTCGACAGTTGTGAAAACAACAGGAATGGTCTAGCCGCAACTCACAGAATGCAAACGAGAAAGATACTGGCGGAGAGGGGGGGATTCGAACCCCCGATAGAGGTGTTAGCCCCTATAACGGTTTAGCAAACCGCCGCCTTCAGCCACTCGGCCACCTCTCCGCGAGGGGTGCGCTGAATATTAGCGCAAGATCGGACGGCTCTGTTGATTATAGCGTAAGCAGCAGAGCCTATGCGGTGGAATCGCACGAAAACAACGGTTGAAAGCTGAAAAGACTTCTCTAGCGCGTACGGCGCAGAGATCGGCATCGGCGCGCAGAATCCGGCCTGTGCGCAGAGAAGGCTGGCCTATATCGCACAGAGATTGCCGCGCGGTGCGGAGATCAGCCGCGGTGTGTGGAAGAGAAGATCCGGACTTCCTGATTATTTCTGGTAGATAACCTTGCCGGCCCGCACGGTGTACTTTACCTTGGCCAGATTTCTTACGTCCTGCGCAGGATCGGCATCGAGTACGACAAAGTCTGCGTCCATGCCTTTTTCTATCCGGCCTTTGGTGGACGCTTTGAAGTATGCGCTGGGATTGGTAGTCAGTGATGCCAGAACGTCTTTCCAGTCCATGGCGCGTCCCATGAACTCGTATTCCTGTGTGGTGTCATACTTTGAGATGAAGCCCACGTCAGTGCCAAACAGGATCGTGCCGCCCTGGGAAAAATACGATTTCAATTCGTTCACGCCCACCTGAACCAATTGAGAAGCGGTAGCAGGGTCATCCACAACCGTTGTCCACAGGGTAAGAGTGGGAATGAGCGCGGTGTGCTGCTGCTTCATTTGCGCCAGTTCGTCCGGAGTAAAACTTTTCTCCGTGGGAATGGTGTGCGCCAAAATATTCACGCCGCCGGCTAAAGCATTGTCCACGCCAGTCCGGTTTTGCGGATGAGCAAAAACCGGCTTGCCTTGCGCGTGCGCCACATCTGCGGCCGCCTTTACGATTGCAGTATCCATGTTGATCACTGGCTTTGAACCCATGAAGGCGCCGGTGAAGATCTTGATGCCGTCCAGCCCCATCTGCAAATATCCCCGCGCCATCTGATTGGCTTCCTGTGGCGTTGCAGCCTCAGGCAGTTGCAATTCCGGGGGAAGATACACAGGGTGGCCGTTTTTAGGAAAGATGTCTCCCGCCATTAAAATCTTCGGTCCAGGGACATCGCCGGCATCCACACGCTTGCGCAGTGCGATGGTATTGCGGGGATCGGAACCAAGGTCCCACACAGTGGTGAAGCCCCAGCGCGTGAGCATCTGCTGCATGTGCGCTTGAATCGCAGCAGCGGGAGCAGTATCAGCATTATCCCAACCGTTTTCAAAGTGCACGTGGCTGTTCCAGAAGCCGGCGACAACAACCTTTCCAGCGCAATCGAGTTTGATTGCTGATTGGAGCAGCGCTTGCTTCATGTGGTCTTTCGCTGCAACTTCCACAATCTTGCCGTCATTGACGATCAATACGCCATTGTTAATAGGCGGAGCGGTGGGCGAAGGATAGATTTTTGCTCCGATGCAAGCCAGAACGCTGTGATCGGCAGCGAAGACGATATGGCCGAAGACAATCAGGACGAAGAGTAGAAGAGAGAATTTATAGAGCAATTTCATGGCAGGTTTTCGGTAATGCATCCACAAATCTCGGTCGATTCCATCATTGTGTATCAGTTGCGCAGACCTAACCGTAAAATCGTAACACTAGGATGATACGGGTGCTGCGGCTAGCACGTCTGCATACCAGAAGCCGTCACGCTCCACTTTTTCACCAGCGACGATGGGCAGCGTTCGGCTGAACATTGGGCCGCCGTAAACAAAAGAATGGAACTCGCCGTTCTCGCCACAGGGATCGGCTCCGGGAGGAAGGTCGCGGAGAAGCTGCTGATTGAAGTCGCGACCCACGAAGCTGGAATCGAGTTGTTTGGGATCGACGCAGACGAGACGAGCGCGCAGTCCTGATTCGATCAGCTGTCGCGCTAGCTGATCGGTAGGAATCTGCCAGATTGGAAACAACGGATCCAGCCCAGTGCCCTGAAGCTGGCGCTCGCGATAGGCGCGCACGTCAGTAAGAAAAAGATCCCCAAAGGCGATAGCGCTCACGCCTTGAGCCAGAGCCTGATCGCAGACCTGCTTCATCGCTCGTTCATAGTCGACATTTGAGCATGGCCAGGGCAGCGGTGCTGCAATCAGCGGAAGCCCGGCGGCCTCGGCCTGCATTTCCACCAGCACTCGCCGCGTGCCGTGCATGGCGACGCGATCAAAAGCTGAGTTGATGGTGGTGATGAGACCGGCAATTTCGTATTCGCGCTGCTGGCGCAGAATGTGCAGCGCCCAGGCGCTGTCTTTGCCGCTGCTCCAGGAGAGGAGAATCTTTTTCATCGGCATGAAACTAACCTACCACGGAGACGCTGAGGCACGGAAAAAGACCTGTAATTGTGAGCGGCGATGCAACCACAGGATGCTGATGCATTTTCACATGGCAAAACTACCAGATGTGGCATTGATCTAAGGTTCAGAACCGAAGGAATGATGGAAATCGTTGTCCGTGAGGTCACTATCGGTAAGCAGAAAAATCATTGACTTTGTTGATGGAAGATGCTATATTAACTCATTTATTTGCAATAGTTTAACTCAGTCTTTAGATTCTGAAAATGAGGCTGGGTTCAGGGCAACCACGGGGCAGTTCGATGTCGATTTGACCGAGGTTGGGGGTTATCCCGGGGATGAATCCGATAAGTCATTTATTTTCCTAGTTGACCCCCGTAGGGGGTGGGGTGCATACGGTGATCGAGATACCCATGGCAGACGGGAAGCGTAATGTCTGCGCCTAATTCAAGATTTGTTCGCGCGTGCCGCTGTGAGCCGGTGGATGTGACGCCGATCTGGCTGATGCGCCAGGCGGGCCGGTACATGGCTGAGTATCGCGCGGTGCGCAAGAAGCATTCGATCCTGGAGATCTGCAAGACGCCGGAGATTGCGGCTGAGGTGACGATCACCGCCGCTGAGAAACTCGACGTGGATGCGGCCATTGTTTTTGCCGACCTGCTGTTGCCGCTGGAAGTGATGGGAATGCCTTTCCGCTTTGAAGCCGGCGAAGGCCCTGTGATCGAACGGCCGTTGCGCGCGAAGAAAGATATTGATGCGCTGGTTACAAATCGCAGCTCAGAACTTGGTTACGTTGCTGAGTCTGTACATCGAGTAGCAAAGCATTTTGGCGAGAAATTGCCGGTGATCGGCTTTTGCGGAGCGCCTTTTACGCTGGCCAGCTACATGATTGAAGGTGGCGGATCGCGCAATTACATCCACACAAAGAGAATGATGTACACCGAAACCGCGGCGTGGCAGATGCTGATGCGCAAGCTGGTGGATGTGTTGGCCGCATATGCTGCGGAGCAGGTCACTGCGGGCGCTGATGCGCTGCAGATTTTCGATAGCTGGGTGGGCTGCCTGAGCGTGGAAGATTATCGCCAGTACGTTTTGCCGTTTGCCACCGATCTGGTCCAGCGACTGAAAAAGACCGGCGTTCCTGTCATTTATTTTGGCACTGATACAGCCACGTTGCTTCCTGCCATGAAAGAAACCGGAGCTGATGTGATTGGAGTGGATTGGCGATTCCCGCTGGACCATGCTTGGCAGAGCCTGAATTTTGCTGGCGCGGTGCAGGGCAATCTTGATCCCGTGCTGCTCTTTGCCGATCAGAAGGAATTGCGTAACCGTGCCGACGCGATTCTGCGGCAGGCTGCGGGCAGGCCGGGACATATCTTTAATTTAGGTCACGGAATCCTGCCGGAGACGCCGGTGGAAAATGTTCGTGCGCTGGTAAACTTCGTAAGAGAGCTGAGCCCGAAGTATGCTTCGGCTGGAGCCGTACGATGAGCGGTCAAAAATCAGCCATTCTGTTGCTGGCCCACGGCAGCCCTGACTCACCTGCCGACGTCCCGGAATTCATGCGCTACATTACGGGCGGGCGTCCGGTGCCGGATTCGGTGATTCAGGAAGTTGCACACAGGTATTTGCTGATCGGCAAGTCTCCGCTGACGGCGATCACGTTGGACCAGGCTGAGGGCTTGAAAAAGAAGCTCGGTCTTCCTGTTTATGTTGGCATGCGCAACTGGAAGCCATTTATCGCTGACACGGTGAAGCAGATGATGGCGGACGGCGTTGACCAGATTGTGGCTATCTGCCTGGCGCCACAAAATTCTTCTACTAGTGTTGGGCTGTATCGCAAGGCTCTGATGGAGGAGTTGAAGCCGGGTATTGGGTTGCAATTTGTGGAAGCATGGCACGATCATCCGCTGCTGGTGCAGGCCTTTGCGGAAAAGCTGGAACCTCTGTGGCGGAAAGCGAGCGATGAAGTTGGAGCGCCGGTGCCCGTCATCTTTACCGCGCACAGTGTTCCTATGCGAACCATTCAAGCCGGCGATCCTTACGAAAAGCAAACCAAAGAAACCGCGCGCTTGGTTGGCGCCAAGGTTGCCGGGCTTGGGCTGGAGCTGCAGTACTTTGCCTTCCAGAGCCAGGGAATGTCCGGCGGGCCGTGGTTGGGGCCGACAGTGGAGAGCGCAATGCTCGAACTCAAGCGCCAAGGCCACCCGGGTGTGGTGATCGCGCCGATTGGATTTGTTTGCGACCATGTTGAAGTGCTCTATGACGTGGACATCAGCTTCCGCCAGTTTGCCAATGAACACGGGCTAAAATTATGGCGACCTGAATCGCTGAATGCTTCGCCGACGTTCATCGCCGCGCTGGCCAAGCTAGCTGCGACTGAGATGGCGCGGGCCGCCGGCATTGTTTCTCTCACATGAAGCGCGTTGCGATTATCGGCGGCGGCATTGCCGGACTCAGCGCGGCTTATTACCTGGAAAAAGCAAAGCAGAATGGCGCGCGCCTGGATTGGGTACTGTTTGAAAAATCTGATCGCCTGGGCGGTGTGATTGAAACGGAGCAGCGCGACGGATTTGTGCTTGAGGCTGGCCCCGATTCCTTTCTGACAGCCAAACCTGATGCTGCACGGCTATGTACTGAACTGGGCTTGGCAGATCAACTCATCAGCTCGAATGACAAAAATCGCAAGACTTACATTTTGGTGAAGGGCGAGCTTGTTCCGATTCCGCAAGGGCTTGAGTTCATGGTGCCGACACGCGTCTGGCCCATGGTGACAACACCGCTGTTTTCTTTTGGCACGAAGTTGCGCATGATGCGGGAACTGTTTTCTGCCCGCAGGAATGAAACTGACGATGATTCAGTGGGTGAGTTTGTGCGCCGCCACTTTGGTCAGGAGATGGTGGACCGTGTGGCCGAGCCGCTGCTTGCGGGCGTTTATGGCGGAGACTCAGAGCGGCTGAGCGTGCGCGCCGTGCTGCCGCGTTTTGCTGAAATGGAGCGCGAGAGTGGCAGCCTGGTTCGCGCTACATTGAAGGCCAAAGCGAAAAGGCCAGGTGGAAAACCGCAGCCGCTATTTACTTCTCTGAAGAATGGCATGCAGCAGATGGTGGATGCTTTGGTGAGCGCGCTGCCGAAATCGTCGCTGCGGTTAGGACAAAGAAATTTGCTGCTGCGGCCTGCGAACGAAGATTGGCAGGTGGAGAACGACGGGATCCAGGAGAAATTTCAGGCGGTGCTGGTGGCTGTTCCTGCGCTTGCCGCGGCGGAGATGCTGCGCCAGTTCCATCCGGGCTTGATTGAAGGGCTGCGGAAAATCGAATACACATCTTCTGTAGCTATTGCGCTGGCTTACGAAAACATCAAGCTGCCTGCGGGCCATGGATTTCTGGTGCCGCGATCAGAAGGACGCAAGATTATGGCTTGCACGTTTGTTCACAAAAAATTTCCTTATCGCGTGCCGGATGGGAAACAACTACTGCGCTGCTTTTTTTCCAGTTCGCGACTACCTGATCTTTTGAGCTACAGCGATGATGATTTTTCAGCGATGGCTCGGCAGGAACTGAAAGATATTCTGGGTATCACCTCACAACCAATTTTCATCCGTACCTTCCGCTGGGACCGCGCCATGGCGCAGTATGAAACCGGCCATCTGGAGCGCGTAGTAGAGATGGAGAAGATTTTGGGCGAAATGCGGGGGTTTTACATCATCGGCAATTCGTTCCATGGCATCGGCGTACCGGATTGCATTAAGTCAGCGCGGCTGGCAGTTGAGCAGATTACTTCTTACGCTTCGCAGCCGGCGATTGTTTAGCTTTTGTGCACTTTGTGGCTGGTTTTTCCGCTAGCGAGGCTTGCGTCTTCTTCGGCAATTTCTGCAATACCAGCTGATAGGAAGCCTTAATCAGCTCCTTTAATTCTGCCTGGCGAAGAGCGCCGTGTTCCTGCACTGCGACCCATTTGTTGTGGGCCATATATGGGGCAGGAATAATGCCTTCGATCTCCACGAGTTCGGCAAAGCGTTCGGGCGTGCACTTAAACACGATGCGGGTTGGGCTGATCGCAGGCTCCAGGTTCGCGACACAGAACATCTTGCCGCCAACGCGAAAGAGCAGATTGTGCTCCCACTTCACATCTTCTGTGGCGTGCGGCAGCGCAAGGCAGACTTCACGGGCCCAATCAATGTAAGTGGGCATGTGAGAAAGGATACATCCTGCGGGGCAGATCAGGCTGCAGTTTCAATCAGTGCGCGGGCGATCTCCGCGTCTTCGGCGGCGGATAGAACAGTCCTCAGATCGAGCAGCACGCGGCCTTCTTCCACGCGGGCAACTATGGGCGGAGTGTGGCGGCGCAAGCGAGTAGCTAACTCGTCGGCACTGAGCGTCCCAGCAGTTACCGCTAAAATAAAGGTGGGCAGAGTGGAAGTAGGAGCGGCCCCGCCGCCGACCAGCGATTCGCCGGAAACAATTTCTGTCTTAAGATGCGCTGTGGATGAGAGCTGTTTCTGCAAGGCTTCTGCGTGGGTGCGTACTTCTTCTGCTGACATGCGCAACATACGAAGAAAGGGAATAGCATCATGGCTCTGGCGTATGTATTCCATGAGCGTGGCTTCCAGCGCGGCGTAGGTGAGCTTGTCGACGCGCAGGGCACGAAAGAGAGGATTGGAGCGAACGCGGCTGATCAGCGCTTCTCGTCCGCTAAGCAGGCCAGCTTGTGGGCCGCCCAGCATTTTGTCGCCACTGTAGGTTACCAGAGCAACGCCGGCGCGCAAGCTGTCCATGACGCCGCTCTCGTTGACGCCGAGGCCACGTAGTGGAACCATAGCGCCGCCGCCGAGATCTTCCATGACAGGGATGTTATGTTTGCGGCCGAGTGCCGCCAGTTCTTCAAGCGAGGGCTGCTCCGTAAATCCGATAATGGCGAAGTTGGAGCGATGAACGCGCAACAGTAATCGTGTCTTCTCGTTAATGGCGCGTTCATAGTCGGCGAGGCGGGTGCGATTGGTGGTGCCAATCTCGCGCAGCACGGCTCCGGATTTGGCCATTACATCAGGCACGCGGAACGAGCCGCCGATCTCTACCAGTTCACCGCGAGAAACAATTACTTCACCGCCTTCAGCCAGCGTATTCAGCGCCAGCATCACTGCTGCGGCACAGTTATTGACAACAACAGTGCGAATGCCGCTCACGCTTTCTTGATTGAGCAGCCGCGAGAATAAACGCTCAACATGGACATCCCGCTTGCCGCGCTCGCCTGCAGCGATGTCAAACTCAAGATTGGAGTAACGACCCACGATCTCAGCAATGTGCTTGATCGCAGATTCAGCCAGCGGCGCGCGTCCAAGATTGGTATGCAGGATCACGCCGGTAGCGTTGATGACCGGCTTGAGTGAAAACTCTAACGCGCGATGCAGATGGCGTGCGATGGCCTGCGGCAGATTGGCAATGGCAAGCTGTATCGCTTCCTGCGAAACCAGCGTTCCCGAATTGATCTGGTCACGGAGACCGGCTACAACCGCACGAATGGATTCTGTAACTGCAGGCTGGCCTTCCTGAGCAAGTAATGAAGATAGATCAGCACTTTTCAGCAGCTCGTCCACAGAGGGGAGCAGGCGGAAGAGATCGGATTTGGAGGCGGTGGACATTTTTTCTGAATCCCGACGCCGGAGGCGGAGGGAGCCCTGTTGCCGAGAGGATTCGTCGGCATATTGTCATACGAATGCCCTAAGCTTCGGGAATCTCGCCTGCGAGTCTACTCAACTTTACTACAGGTCGATTCCTTGTTTGGTACTCCCTTTGTAGAGTGTTAGCTATAGGGTTCCCTCGCTGCGCTCGGGATTACACAAAAAGCTACCCCACTTCCACCAACCCATATCTTCTCTGCCAGTGCTGGCGCAGGTGCTGCATTACGCGCTGGCGATCTTCTGGTGCGATTTCAGGATCGCTTTCCTGAACCAGCCGCGCCGCTTCCGTCTTGGCCAATTCGAGCAGCCTGCGGTCGCGCAGAATGTTGGCTACGCGTAGGCCGGGCATACCCGCTTGCCTGGTGCCAAAGAATTCGCCGGGGCCGCGTAGTTCGAGGTCAAGCTCAGCGATAGCGAATCCGTCCTGCGTGCGTACCATTTCATTAAGGCGGCGCTCGGCTTCATCAGAAACTTTGCCGCCGGTCATCAGAACGCAATAGGACTTGGCGGCGCCACGGCCAATGCGTCCGCGAAGCTGGTGAAGCTGCGAGAGACCGAAGCGCTCAGCATGTTCCACCACCATTACCGTAGCGTTGGGTACGTCTACACCGACTTCAATGACTGTAGTTGAAACAAGAACGTCAATCTCGCCGGCCTTGAAGCGGCGCATGGTCTCTTCTTTTTCGTCGGAATCAAGGCGGCCATGGAGCAGTCCGACGCGCAGATCGGGAAAGATTTTTTTGCGCAGCTCGTCATACATATGCAGAGCGGCTTTAAGTCCAGTTTTGGAACGGGCCCCGGCGGGTTCGGCGCTGAACTCCATTTCTTGTTGTTCGGCTGGAGCGCCCTCAATCACCGGATAAACCACATAAGCCTGGCGACCTGCCTTTACCTGCTTGCGCACAAAATCCCAAACCTCACTGGCGCGCTGGTCAGAAATTTTGCGTGTAGTGATAGGTGTGCGGCCGGGCGGGAGCTCGTCGAGCACGCTAGTATCAAGATCGCCGTAAAGGGTGAGCGCGAGCGTGCGCGGAATGGGCGTAGCAGTCATTACCAGCGTGTCAGGCTCGGCTTCGCCTTTTTTCATGAGCTTGAAGCGCTGCATCACGCCAAAGCGGTGCTGCTCATCGACGATTACCAGGCCAAGATTGTGGAACTCAACTTTTTCCTGAATCAGCGCATGCGTGCCGATCACCAGATGAAGGTTGCCCTGGGCGGTATGGCGACGCACGCTGCGTTTGAGCGCGTCATCCATGGAGCCGGTGAGCAGAATGACACGGTAGCCGGCGTCTTCCATGACGCGCCGCGCAGAGAGATAATGCTGCGTGGCCAGGATTTCAGTGGGTGCCATGAAGGCCACCTGATAACCGTTTTCAATGGCGATGACCGCCGCCTGCAGGGCAACAATGGTCTTGCCTGAACCTACGTCTCCCTGGAGCAGGCGGCGCATGGGCGTGGGTTGCTGCATGTCTTCTGCGATTTCTTTCAGAACACGCTTCTGCGCTGCGGTGGGATGGAAGGGCAGAATTTTTTTGACGGCGTCCCGGACTTTATCGGTCAGGGCAAAAGAAATTCCGGGACGCGCACGCATTCTGCGGCGCTTCAATTCCAGGCCGACTTCGAGAAAAAACAATTCTTCAAAGATGAGCCGCCGGTGCGCCGGAGTAGAGAAGCTTTGTAACGCAGCAAAAGCCTCGCCTTCGGGCGGGAAGTGTGCCTGCTGGAAGGCCATACGGCGATCGATTAACCCGAGACGGCGGCAGAGCGCAGGCGGAACACCGTCCGGAATTTCCGCGGCAAGATTCTCCAGCGCGCCATGAACAATGCGCCGAAACCAGCGCGAGTTGAGCCGGGTGTTGGCGGCAGATTCGTAGATGGGCACAATGCGGCCGACCTCGAGCGATCCCGCATCTTTTACGTTTTCCAG
>Ga0070741_10009223_pt1 | contig 19296 bp, 17 predicted proteins | sample Coa_R1_4_FD_66440 | JGI IMG/M metagenome (GOLD analysis project Ga0070741, IMG submission 66440) | Surface soil microbial communities from Centralia Pennsylvania, which are recovering from an underground coalmine fire - Coalmine... | ecosystem: Environmental > Terrestrial > Soil > Unclassified ...
GCCCGAACTCGCCTCGTAGCTACGCGACCGGCGCCCCCGCGGTCTCCGCGTCGACCGCCTGCAACTCCTCGCGCCTGAGCCACGTCAACCCGGCCGCCACCGAGACGAGCGCGAAGCCCACGCCGACCCAGAACGCGAGGCTGAATCCGCGTGTCAACGCGTCGAGCCGCGGAACCCCCTGGTCGAGCAAATGGTCCGTGCGCGTCGTCGAGACGGTCGTCAGGATCGCGAGGCCGAGCGCGCCGCCGATCTGCTGCGACGTGTTGATCAACCCGGACGCGAGCCCGGCCTCGTGCCCGCTCACGCCGGCGAGTGCGGCGATCGAGACCGGCACGAACGAGAAGCCGAGCCCGACGCCGATCAGGAGGAACCCGGGCAGGAGGTCGCTCACGTACGAGCCGTTGACCGAGACCTGCGTGAAGTACGCGAGCCCGCCCGCGAGCAGCAGCAGCCCGACCGTGAGGATCGGCTTCACCCCGGCGCGCGTGACGAGGGCCTGCGACACGCCCGAGGCGACGACCGCCGTCAGCGCGACCGCCAGGTAGCCGACGCCGGTCTTCAGCGCGGAGAACCCGAGCACCTGCTGCATGTAGAGCGAGAGCAGGAAGAACATCCCGAACACCGTCGTGCCGAGCCCGAAGCCGACCACGTTCGCGCCGGCGAGCGTCCGCCGCTTGAAGATCCCGAGCGGAACGAGCGGCGACTGCGAACGGAGCTCGATCGCGATGAAGGCCGCCATCAGGACGGCCGAGGCGACGAGCACGCCGATCGTCTGCCCAGAGCCCCAGCCCTTCGAGGTCGACTGCGTCAGCCCGTAGACGAACAACATCAGGCTGGCCGTGACCGTGACCGCGCCGGCCGAGTCGAAGTGGCGGGCGAGGCCCTCCGCATGGCTCTCGCGGACGAAGCGCGGCACGAGCAGGAGCGCGCCGAACCCGATCGGGACGTTGACGAAGAAGATCCACTCCCAGCCCGCGTACTCGGTCAGGACACCGCCGAGGAGGACGCCGATCGCGGCGCCCGAGCCCGCGATCGCGCCGAGGATGCCGAGCGCCTTGTTCCGCTCCGATCCCTCGGCGAAGGTCACGGAGGTGATCGAGAAGACCGACGGCGACAGAACGGCACCGGCTGCCCCCTGGAGCGCACGCGCCGCGATCAGCATCCCGGACGAGACCGAGAGGCCGCAGAGCAGCGAGAAGGCGGCGAACAGCCCCAGCCCGACCATGAAGAGCCGCCGCCGACCGAGGAGGTCGCCCGTCCGCCCTCCCAGGAGGAGGAAGCCCCCGAAGGTGAGCGCGTACCCGCTGACGACCCACTGCAGGTTCTCGGTCGAGAAATGCAGGTCCTTCTGGATCGACGGCAGCGCGACGTTCACGATCGACACGTCGAGCACGACCATCAGGTAGGCGACGCCGAGCACGGCGAGCGCCTTCCATCTCCTCGGGTCGGGCCGGTGCTCCTCCGTCATCGTCGTCGCGAACCTAGCAACGCCGGTGCGCCGAGCGGCTTCCCAACTGTTGCGCGACGCGAATGTCTGACATATAAGACACGGCGTTACGGCCGCCGCACTCACGCACGCCCGCTCCCTCCTCTTCGCACCGGCCGACGACGCTCGCAAGCTCGAGAAGGCGCTGGGAGGCGACGCGGACGCAGCGGTGGCCGATCTCGAGGATGCGGTCGCGCCGGCGCAGAAGGAGCAGGCGCGCGAGGTCCTGCAGGCCGCCTTCACGGCAAGAGACCCCGCCGCGGCGCTCCGCGTCGTCCGCGTGAACGGCGCCGACAGCCGCTGGTTCGCCGGCGACGTCGCGCTGGTGGGCTCGCTCGCGCCCGACGCGATCGTCCTGCCGAAGGCGACGCCGGCGGCGGTCGCGCAGCTCCCGCTCGACGTCCCTCCGGTGATCGCGATCGTCGAGACCGCGCAGGGCCTCCGGTCGGCGTACGAGACGGCGGAGGACCCTCGCGTCGTCGCGCTCGCCCTCGGTGCCGTCGACCTCGGAGCCGAGCTCGGCCTCGAGCCGAGGCAGGACGCGCTCGAGATCCTCTACGCGCGCTCGAAGGTCGTGACCGACTCCGCGGCCGCGGGGATCCGCGCGCCGTTCGACGTCGTCCGGCTCGACTACTCCGACAGCGCCGCGCTCGAGGCCGAGTGCCGTCTCGCCCGCTCGCTCGGCTTCCGCGGCAAGCTCTGCATCCATCCCGCCCAGATCCCGGTCGTGAACCGGGTCTTCGCTCCCACCGACGAGGAGGTCGCCTGGGCGCGGCGGGTCGTCGAGGCGTTCGAGCGGGCCGAGAGCGAGGGCACCGGCGTGTTCGGCCTCGACGGCACGATGATCGACCTGCCGGTGGTCGCACGCGCCCGGCGCGTGCTTCAGGAAGCGAAAGGAGCGTCTGGATGAGCATCGACACGGAGGCGGCGCCGAAGTCCTGGCGCGGCCGCTTCTTCGAGGACTTCGCCGTCGGCGACGTCTTCCGCAGCCGCCTCGGGCGGACGATCACGGAGGCCGACAACTTCTGGTTCACGTGCCTGACGCTGAACACGAACCAGATCCACTTCAACGTGCCCTACGCGGAGCGCACGCAGTTCGGCAAGCCGCTCGTGAACTCGACCTTCACGCTCGCGCTCGTCACGGGCATGACCGTTCCGGACACGAGCGAGAACGCCGCGGCGAACCTCGAGTGGACCGACATCAGGCTGCCGAAGCCCGTCTTCGCGGGCGACACGCTCTGGGCGGAGAGCGAGATCCTCGAGCTCCGTGAATCGCGCTCGAACCCGCGCGTCGGGATCGTCACGATGCGCTGCCGCGGGATCAACCAGCGGCGCGAGGTCGTGATCGAGTTCAGGAGGACGTTCATGGTCTACAAGCGGGAGGCGCCGGAGGCGGCGCCCGCGTTCCCCGGAACCGACACGGACTGGAGCGTCTGATGGCGACGGCTGCCGAGCGGTTCGCCGAGTGGGCGACGGGGCTCGAGCTGGGGGACGTCCCGGGCGACGTGGTCGAGGCGGCCAAGCTACACCTGCTCGACACGCTCGGCTGCGGGCTCGCCGCGCACGCGCTGGGCGTCGCGACGGAGGGGCGGACGGCGATGGCGGAGGCAGGCGGCGAGGCGCAGGCAGCGGTGATCGGGCTCGACCCGGCACTTCCCGCGGCGGGCGCCGCGTTCGCGAACGCCATGCTCTGCCACGGGCTCGACTTCGACGACACGCACTCGGACTCGGTCTCGCACGTGAGCGTCGTCGTCTGCCCGGCCGCGCTCGCAGTCGCAGAGGCGCGGGAAGCCACCGGCGCGGAAACGCTCACGGCGATCGTGGCGGGGAACGAGATCACGACGCGGATCGGGATGGCGGCTCCGAGCGCCTTCCACGCGCGCGGCTTCCACCCGACCGCCGTCTGCGGCGTCTTCGGCGGAACGGCGGCGGTCTGCCGCCTGACCGCCGCCGATGTCGCGACGACCGCGAGCGCGCTCGGCATTGCAGGATCGTTCGCCGGCGGCCTCTTCGCCTACCTCGCCGACGGCACCGCGACGAAGCCGATGCACCCCGCCTGGGCGGCGCACGGTGCCGTGATCGCCTCGCGGCTCGCCGCGCTCGGCGCCGAGGGGCCGCCCAGCGTGCTCGAGGGCAAGTTCGGGCTCTACCACGCGTTCGTCGACCGCCGCGTCGATCTCGAGCCTCAGCTCCGCGACCTCGGCGAACGCTGGGAGACGCCGCGGATCGCGTACAAGCCCTACCCCGCCTGCCACTTCATCCACGGCTCGCTCGGCGCCACCGGCAGCCTCTGCGACGGCCTCGACCCGGACGAGATCGAGGACGTCGTCGTGTCGGTGCCCGAGGCCGGGGTCTCGCTCGTGCTCGAGCCGGCGGAGGCGAAGGTTGCGCCACGGAGCGAGTACGAGGCGAAGTTCAGCCTCCAGTACTCGACGGCGGCGATGCTCGTGCACGGCCAGGTCGGCGTCCGCAGCTACATGGACGACGCGATCCGCGATGCGCGCGTCCTCGACCTCGCCCGCAAGGTTCGCTACGAGACGAAGGAGTACGAGACCTATCCGGCAGCCTTCCCGGGCGGCGTGCGGATCCGGCTTCGCGACGGCCGAGTGCTCGAGGCGGAGCTCCCGCACCAGCGCGGCGGGCCGGAGAACCCGATGACGCCGGACGAGGTGCGGGCGAAGTTCCGCGAGAACGCCGGCCCGGGCTACGAGGAGCTCGAGGAGGCGATCCTCCGGCTCGAAGAGCTCGACAGCGTGCGCGGCCTGCTGCGCGAGCCGGCGATCGCTTGAGCGACCGCGACGAGATCGTCGCGACGATCCGCGACTGGGTCGACCGCGAGGTGATCCCGGTCGCATCCGACTACGAGCACGCGGACGAGTTCCCCGAGCCGCTCGTCGAGCAGATGAAGGAGCTTGGCCTCTTCGGCGTCACGATCCCCGAGGACTACGGCGGCCTCGGGCTCGACCTGACGACCTACGCGCTGATCCAGATCGAGCTCTCGCGCGGCTGGATGTCGCTCTCGGGCGTGCTGAACACGCACTTCATCTCGGCCTGGATGATCGGGACGTTCGGCACGGAGGAGCAGCGGCGGCGCTTCCTCCCCCGGATGGCGACGGGCGAGCTGCGTTCGGCGTATTCGATGACCGAGCCGCACGCCGGCTCCGACGTCCAGGCGATCCGGACGGTCGCCGTGCGCGACGGCGACGGCTGGGCGATCACCGGCCAGAAGATGTGGGCGACGAACGGCCTGCGCGCCGGGATGATGACGCTGCTCGTCAAGACCGACCCGTCAGCAGAGCCGCGCCATCGCGGGATCACCGCCTTCGTGTTCGAGAAGGAGCCTGGCCGGGCCGACCTGCCCGGGCTCACGATCGGCCCGCCGCTCCGCAAGCTCGGCTACAAGGGCGTCGAGTCCGTCGAGCTCGCCTTCGACGGCTTCCGCGTCCCCGCCGACTCCGTGCTCGGCGGCGACGACGGGATCGGGCGGGGCTTCAAGTACTTCATGGCGGGCATCGAGCTCGGGCGCGTCAACATCGCGGCGCGCGCCGTCGGGATCGCGCAGCGCGGCCTCGAGGAGTCGCTGCGGTACGCCCAGCAGCGCGAGGCGTTCGGGAAGCCGATCGCGCAGCACCAGGCGGTCCAGCTCAAGCTCGCGCAGATGGCGACGAAGATCGAGGCGGCTCGCCTGCTGACGCTGCAGGCGGCGGAGCGGAAGGATTCGGGCGAGAGAGCCGACCTCGAGGCGGGGATGGCGAAGCTCTTCGCGACCGAGATGGCCGAGGAGGTCGCGCTGGAGGCGATGCGCATCCACGGCGGCTACGGCTACTCCCAGGAGTTCGTGGTCGAGCGGCTGTACCGCGAGGCGCCGCTGCTGATCATCGGCGAGGGCTCGAACGAGATCCAGCAGCTCCTGATCGCGCGGCGCCTGCTCGAGCGAGCCGCACCATGAGGCCCGAGCGGATGACGGCGTTCACGGACGGCGTGATCGCGATCCTCATCACGATCCTGGTTCTGGAGTTGCGTCCCCCGACCGGGCATCACCTCGGGGACATCGTGGACGAGAAGAGCAAGCTGCTCGCCTACCTCCTGAGCTTCGTCTTCGTCGCCATCTACTGGGTGAACCACCATCATCTGATGCAGGTCGTGCATCGGATCGACGGTCGCACGCTCTGGGCCAACATTCATCTGCTCCTCTGGCTGTCTCTCACGCCGGTCACGACCGCCTGGCTCGGCGACGCCGGCGCGGAGTCGGGGCCCGTCGCCGCGTACGCGATCGTGCTCCTCGGTTGCGCCGTCGCGTACACGATCTTGACGCTGGCGCTGCTCGCGCTGCATGAGACCGGCTCGCAGCTCGTGCAGGCGATCGGCAAGGACCGAAAGGGCAAGATCTCGCTCGCGCTCTATCTCGTCGCGCTGGCGTTGTCCTTCGTCGTTCCCTGGGCGTCGGTCGCCCTCTTCGTCACTGTTGCGATCATCTGGTTCGTTCCCGACCGGCGCGTCGAGCGCGTCCTGGCCGATCGATAGAACCCGAGCGGCGAGGAGCCGCCTCGGCATACTGACGCGCTCGTGAGCGTGTTCGGACAGCGCGTCCTCCGGACGGAGGACCCGAGGATGCTGCGCGGCGAGGCGCTGTACGTCGACGACGTCCCGCTGCAGGACGCGCTGCACGCCGTGTTCGTGCGCTCGCCCGTCGCGCACGCGCGGATCGCCGAGATCGACACGGGCGGCGTGCCGGAAGGCGCGGAGGTCTTCACCTCCGCCGAGGTCGACCTGGAGGCCGGCACCGCGCCGTTCGGGCCGGTCCGGAAGGACATGGTGCGCCCGCGGCTTGCGGACGGGACGGTGCGGTTCGTCGGCGACGCCGTCGCGGTCGTCGTCGCCGAGACGCGCGCCGACGCCCTGGACGCGGCCGAGCTCGTCCTCGTCGACTACGACCCGCTGCCGGTCGTCGTCGACGCCGAGGAGGCGCTCCGCGGCGAGGTGCTGCTCTTCCCGGAGCACGGTACGAACGTGTGCGCAGAGTGGCTGGACGACCGCGACGAGTCGTTCTTCGACGGCTGCGAGGTCGTCGTGAGCGGTCGTCTGCGCAGCGCGCGGCTCGCTCCGGCGCCGCTCGAGCCGCGGGCCGTGGCGGCCGCGTGGGACGGCGAGCGTCTGACGGCCTGGCTCTCGACGCAGTGGCCGCACGGCGACAAGGATCGCCTCGCAGAGGCGCTCGGCCTCGAGCCCGAGCAGGTTCGCGTGATCGCGCCGGACGTCGGCGGCGGCTTCGGCGCCAAGGTCTTCGGCGGCGCCGAGTCGATCGTCGTCGCGTGGCTCGCGCGAAGGCTGGAGCGTCCCGTGCGCTGGGTCGAGACGCGCAGCGAGAGCATGCTCGCGCTCGGCCACGGCCGCGGGATGGTGCTCGACTACGAGCTCGGCGGCAGCCGCGACGGGCGCCTTCGGGCGTACCGCCTGCGCACTGTCCAGGATGCAGGCGCCTACCCGGACGTCGGCTCCTTCCTGCCGGCGCTGACCCGCCTGATGGCGACCGGCGTCTACGACATCCCGCGGGTCGAGTACGAAGGCCGCTCCGTCGTGACGAACACCGCGCCGACCGTCGCCTACCGCGGAGCGGGCAGGCCCGAGGCCGCGCAGGCGATCGAGCGCGCCGTCGACCGCTTCGCGGCCGAGATCGGCGTCGATCCGGCAGAGGTGCGGCGCAGGAGCTTCCTGCAGCCGGACGCGTTCCCCCTCGAGACGCCGACCGGCGCCGCCTACGACTCGGGCGAGTACGAGCAGGCGCTCGACCTGCTGCTCGACGCGGCCGGCTACGGCGCACTGCGCGACGAGCAGCGGGACCGGCGCGAGCGGGAAGACTCGCTCCAGCTCGGGATCGGGCTCTCCGTCTACGTCGAGATCACGAACGGCGGCGGCTCGTCCGAGTGGGGCGAGGTCGAGATCACGCGCCAGGGCGGCGCGATCGTGCGCACCGGCCTCTCGCCGCACGGCCAGGGGCACGGCACCGGGCTCGCGATGATCGCCTCGGAACGGCTGGGCATCCCGATCGCGTCGATCGAGGTCGTGCACGGCGACACCGACCTCGTGCCGAGCGGCGGCGGGACGGCCGGGTCGCGCTCGCTCCAGACCGGTGGAGTCGCGGTCGGCGACGCGGCCGCCGAGGTGGTCGAGCTCGGGCGCGCGCGGGCGGCGGAGGAGCTCGAGGCCGCGCTGGCCGACGTCGTCCTCGACACCGGCCGCGGCGTCTTCCACGTGACGGGCAGCCCGGAGCCCGCGGTCGGCTGGGCCGAGCTGGCATCGGCGGACGGGGATGCGCTCCGGGCCGACGTCGAGTTCGATCCGTCGAACGCGACGTACCCGTTCGGCGCGCACCTCGCGCTCGTCGAGGTCGACACGGAGACCGGCTTCGTCGAGCTCCTGCGCCTCGTCGCCGTCGACGACGCGGGGCGGATCCTCAACCCGTTGCTGGCCGAGGGCCAGCGCCACGGCGGCATCGCCCAGGGCGCCGCGCACGCGCTCTACGAGGAGTTCCTCTACGACGAGGACGGCAATCCGACGAACCTGTCGCTCGCCGAGTACCCGTTCCCGTCGCCGGCAGAGCTGCCGTCGTTCGAGCTCGTCACCCTCGAGACGCCGACCCCGATCAACGCGCTCGGCGCGAAGGGCATCGGCGAGTCCGGCACGATCGGCGCGACGCCCGCCGTCCTGAACGCGGTGATCGACGCGCTCGCGCCGTTCGGCGTCCGCGAGCTCCAGCTGCCGACGACGCCCGAACGCGTCTGGCGCGCGATCCACGACAACCGCGTTTAGACCCGCCCGGGGTGGAAAGCGCTCCTCGGACTGTTCTCCGAGGAAAGGTGGCGCCCCGATGATTCTCAGGATCGACCGGCTCGCGATCGAGCTCCCTCCGCCGTCCGACCCCGATCCGGCGGGCGCCGCCGCCGTGCAGGAGCTGCTCGGCGGCCGCTTCGGCGAGATGTCGACCTTCATGAACTACACCTACCAGTCGTTCAACTTCCGCTCGCGCCAGCAGGCCCGCCCGTTCTTCGACCTGGTGTCGAACATCGCGGCCGAGGAGTTCGGCCACGTCGAGCTCGTCGCGGCGACGATCAACACGATGCTCACCGGCGCGACGCCGAGCCGCAACGGGAGGCGGCGCGACGGCAAGGCGCCCGGGACGCCGCTGGCAGGGGTGAAGGGCGTCGGCAACCCCCAGCACTTCATCGCGGGCGGACAGGGCGCGCTGCCCCAGGATTCGAACGGCCGCCCCTGGAACGGCGACTACGTCTTCGCGTCCGGCGACCTCGTCGAGGACCTGACCCACAACTTCTTCCTCGAGACCGGGGCCCGCAACAACAAGCTGAAGGTCTACGAGATGGTCGACCACCCGGCCGCGCGGGCGCTGACCGGGTACCTGCTCGTGCGCGGAGGCGTGCACCAGGTCGCGTACGCCCGCGCGGTCGAGCACCTGACCGGCGCCGACCTGTCGAAGCTGTTCCCGATGCCGCGGATCCCGACGGACAGGATCCCCGAGTGCAAGCCGCACATCGCGCGCGGCGACCACCTGCGGCTCTACCGCTTCTCCCCGAGCGACTACCAGGAGCTCGCGGCCGTCTTCAACGGCCCGCATCCCGAGACCGGCGAGGATCTCGTCGTCTTCGAGGAGCCGCCGGAGGGCGCGGTCGCGAACGACCTCCCGGCCCAGCCGGCGGTCTTCGCACCGGGCTACGCACCCGAGGAGATCGCCGAGATCGCGGCGAGGCTGCGCCAGCAGGCGGGTCTCCCGAAGCAGCCGACCGGCGAGGTCGCGAACGGATCGACGCGGAAGACGGCGGCGAGACGAACGTCGACGAGAAAGCCGGCCGCGAAGTCGAGGGCGCGCGCGAAGACGTAGCCGGTCCTAGGCGGCGCCGCCCAGCCGGTTGAACGCGGCGAGCGAGGCGCGGAGGGGCTGCTCCGCGAGGTTCCGGCCGATGAAGACGATGCGCGAGCGGCGGTCCTCGTCCGGCCACGCCTCGAGGTGTTCCGGCGGGTGGACGACGTGCTGGACGGCGTTCAGGAGCAGCGGCCCCTCTCCGCCGACGTCGAGGAGCCCCTTCACCCGGAGGATCTCGTTCCCGCGCGCCTGGAGGAGCATCGTCAGCCAGATTCCGAAGGCGGTCCAGTCCAGCGGCTCGTCGAAGAGGAGCGAGTGCGCGACGACGCCGTCGTGCGCGTGCCGTACCTCGGGTACCGGCTCACGCAGGTCAGGCGCGTTCCCGCCGAACACGAGCTCCGGATCGACCTCGCCGAACGAGACCTCGAGGATCTCGGCTGCCGGGTTGAGAGCGCGCAGCCGTGCCTCGAGCTCGCCCGCGTCCGCGAGGTCCGTCTTCGTCACGACGAGCCGGTCGGCCGCGGCCGCCTGCTTCACCGACTCGGGCTGCCGCAGCCCGTGCACCGCGTCGACGGTTGCGATCACGCGTTCGGGCTCGTAATGGTGCTTGACGACCGGCTCGGCGAGCAGCGTGTTCACGATCGGCGCCGGGTCGGCGAGGCCCGTCGTCTCGAGGACGACCCGGCGAAACGGGGGGATCTCGCCGCGCGTCCGCCGGCTCAGCAGGTCGCGCAGCTCGTCGGCGAGGTCGCCGCGCAGCGAGCAGCAAAGGCAGCCGCTCGGCAGCAGCACCGTCCGCTCGTCGACGCGGCGCAGCAGGTGGTGGTCGATTCCGACCTCTCCGAGCTCGTTCACGATCACGGCCGTCTCGCCCATCGCCGGGTGCCGCAGGAGCGCGGAGAGCAGCGTCGTCTTCCCGCTTCCGAGGAAGCCGGTGACGATCGAGACGGGGAGCTTGTCAGGCAAGCGCCGCCACGAGCTCCGGGTCGAGCGGGTCGAGCCGCCGGCCGAGGAGCCGCTCGGCCTCGGCCCACACCGCGCCGAGATTGTCGACGACGACGGCTCGCCCGGTGCGGTCGCGGAGCACGTAGACGCGTCCGCTCCAGTCGCCAAGCGAGAGACCGAAGTGGTCGAGCACGCGGTTCAGGAGGGCGACGCGGAAGAGCCGCGCGCGCCTTCCGCCCTCGCCCTCGGCCCAGTGGTCGCTGAGCAGGACGCCGCAGAGCGAACACATTTAGAGTCGCTTTCTACCAGCGATTTCGGGAGGTTCGACGATGGCGAAGGAGATCTTCTGCGCGTACGGCGTCGACGTCGACGCGGTGGCAGGCTGGATCGGCTCGTACGGCGGAGCCGACTCGCCGGACGACATCTCGCGCGGCCTGTTCGCCGGCGAGGTCGCGTCACCGCGCTTGCTGAAGCTCTTCGACAAGTACGAGCTGAAGACGACCTGGTTCATCCCCGGCCACTCGATCGAGACCTTCCCGAAGGAGATGCAGCAGGTCGTCGACGCCGGCCACGAGATCGGCATGCACGGCTACACGCACGAGAACCCGATCGCGATGACGCCGGAGCAGGAGGAGGCGGTCCTCGTCAAGTGCATCGACCTGATCGAGCAGGTCTCGGGGAAGCGCCCCACCGGCTACGTCGCGCCGTGGTGGGAGTTCTCGCGCGTGACGAACGAGCTCCTCCTCGAGCATGGCATCAAGTACGACCACAGCCTGATGCACGACGATCACCACCCGTACTACGTCCGGGTCGGCGACTCGTGGACGAACATCGACTACTCGAAGCCGGCCGAGGAGTGGATGAAGCCGCTCGTCCGCGGCGAGGAGACCGACCTGATCGAGATCCCGGCGAGCTGGTACCTCGACGACCTGCCACCGATGATGTTCATCAAGGCCGCCCCGAACAGCCACGGCTTCGTCAACCCACGCGACATCGAGCAGCTCTGGCTCGACCAGTTCGACTGGGTCTACCGGGAGTACGACTACGCCGTCTTCGCGATGACGATCCACCCGGACGTGTCGGGGCGCCCGCAGACGCTCCTGATGCACGAGCGGATCATCGAGCACATCAACGGCCACGACGGGATCCGGTGGGCCACGTTCGACGAGATCGCCGACGACTTCAAGGCGCGCACCCCTCGGGGCCCAGCCGCAACGGCACGGTAGCGGCCGTTACCAGAACAGGGGTTGGCTAGTCGCCGAGCTGGCCGCGCAGTGCGCCGTTCGGGAACGACGAGTTATGGACGTTGACGTAGTAGTCGGTCGGATGCCGTTTGATGTCCCTCAAGAGCGTCGAGTCGGCGTCCGTGCAGCCCTCCCGCCGCTTGCTCGGCGTCGCGGGCGAGAGAACCACCACGACGGGCACCTCGTCTACAAGGCGCTGGGCAAGTCCTGGACGAACGCGGACACCGGCAACACCGGGGACATCTGCACCTCGGGAACCTGCTAACGAGCCGGCAGTGGGAGCCGCCGCGGCGCCGCGGCGGCTCCCGGCCGCCTTACCGGAAGTCGGATTCGACGAGCCGCGTCGTGTAGATCTCTTCCCCCAGCGTGGCGAGGTCGCGCGAGTCGGTCCAGATCGGATGGGCGACGCCCTTCGCGACCGCCAGCCCTTCGTAGTCGCCGTACTGCCGCGCATCCGCACCCTGCTGCGTCTCGTCGGAGGCGACCGACGCGGCGCGCACGGGCTTCGCCCACGTCTTCCCGCCGTCCCGCGAGATCGTGCACACGTAGTGCACGCGCCTCTGCTCCGGGTCGCCGGTCGTGTCGTAGAAGCAGACCCAGAGCGCGCCGTCCGAGCTGTCGACGGCCGACGCCGGCCAGAACCGCTCGGGACGGGTCCGCTCCGGCCCCGGGACGGGGGCAACCGGGACGGGCGCGGGCGAGGTCGCCGAGCCGCCGATCACCTTCAGCCTGCTGTCGAGGACCGTGACGAAGATGCCCTGGACGCCGGTGACGGCGGTTCTGGCATACGAGACGTAGACACGTCCGGCGCCTGGCCCGCCCGACCGGTCGACCGACACGATCGGGTTCGCCTTCACGCACGAAAGGAGCTGCGCGGCGATCACCGTGCCGGAGCCGCAGTGGGGAATCGGCACGATCGAGAACGACGCCGCCTTGTGCTCCGGCCCGAAGTGCGCGCCGCCGTCCGTCGACGCCGCGATCTTCAGCGAGTACGTCGAGGCGTCGTCCCAGGCGACGTAGACGGTGCCGCGACGCGAGATGCCGATGCTGGCGTACGACTCCTCGTCGCCCGTCCGGCTGACGGGCACCGGCGGCGCCCACCTCTTGCCGCCGTCGTCGCTCCAGCTGAGCCTGATCGCGAACGTCGTGCGGCGCGAGAGCCGTGACCACGCCACGTAGACGCGGTTGCGGCGAGGGCTGATCGGAGAGGCGTCGACGGCGATCGCCGGCTTGTCGTCGAGGATCGCGGTCTTCGGGATCGGCGCGACGAGCATCGGTGCTCCCCACGGCGCCGTCGGTCCCGCGCGCGACGCGACGTACAGACGCGGCCGTCCGGTCCGGCACGGCGTCGTGCGGACGAACGAGTAGTACTGGCGCCCGTCGGCGTCGATCGCGACGCCGGGGTCGGATGCGCACGAGGTGACGAAGGTGGCCGGCGCCGGATACAGGAAGCCGCTCGTCCACGTCTCGCCTCCGTCGGTCGAGCCGTAGACGCGCATCGAGCCCTCCTGGAAGCTGTTCGATCCGGCGACGAGGACGTCCGGATTCGACGGATCGATCGCGATCGCAGGCTCGACCTGCGCACTCTCGGCCTGCGAGATGTCGACCTCGGGACCCCCTGCTCCTGCCCCCGCGAGCGCGACGAAGCTGACGCCGAGCGCCGCGAGCAGCCGCACGGGCTACTTCGCTCTTGCCGTCAGCCCGCCGGCACCGGTCAGCCCGGCCGTGTCGCCGAACTCCTCCGCGGCCCGCCGGACCGGCGCGCCCCGGAAGCGCAGGCGGAGCGTCACCGCGACCAGCACCATGAAGATCAGGAAGAGCGAGACCGCCGTCGTCCCGGCCCCCAACGCGTAGAGGTTGGGCAGGATCGGGTGGCTCGACGGCCACGTTCCGATCAGGATCGGCAGCGGCTGCGCCTGGTAGCCGTTCTGGAGCAGGATCGTCCGGTCGAAGTCGTTCCAGGTCAGCGTGAAGCCGAACAGGAAGCTGCCGAAGACCCCGGTCCAGACGAGCGGCAGCGTCACCTCGCGGAACGTCGTCGCCGCGTTCGCGCCGAGGTCGCGCGCCGCCTCCTCGATGTGCCGGTCGTAGCGGTTCCAGACCGCGAGCATCACGAGGAAGGAGAACGGGATGCCCCAGATCACGTTCGCCCCGAGCGCGGTCTTCCAGAGGTCCGGGGTCTGCCCCATGAACTTCCAGAGGAGCTGGTTGCCGAGCCCGACGAGGAAGGCCGGCGTCATCAGCGCCAGCATGATCACGTAGAAGGCGACGACGTCGCTCTTGAACCGCCAGCGGCGCCGGAACGCCATCGACAGGGAGAAGCCGAGCACCGCGACGATTCCGCCCGCGACGAGGCTGAGCCACAGCGACTGCTCGCCCGAGGCCCGCACGTCGTCGGCCACCGTGTTGATCACGTTCGAGTCGAACAGCGTCTTCCACCAGTCGAGCGTGACCGGCCCGCGGAACGGCCAGGTGAGCTGGCCCGTCGGCCCCTGGAAGGAGAGGATCGCCATCAGGATGATCGGGATGTAGAGGAAGAAGAGGAAGATCACGAAGTAGGTCGCGAGGCCCCACTTCGCCCAGTCGCGCCGCTGCTTGACCTTGCGTGTGACGACGGCGTCCTGCGCCCGCTCCATCGTGGGCGCGACCGCCGTCACAGCTCCTCCCTCAGGTTCGAGAAGCGCGTGATCACCCAGACGCCGATCATCAACAGGATCACGAGCAGGATCGCCGAGGCCGCTCCCTGCGGATACTCGATCGCCGTCGTCTTCGAGTAGATGAGCGTGCCGACCGAGGTGATGTTTCCGCCGCCGACGGTGGCGACGGTGCCGTAGTCGCCCATCGTCAGCACGAAGATGAAGATCGAGCCGATCACGATGCCGGGCATCGTCTGCGGCAGGATCACCTCTCTGAACGTCCGCCACCAGTTGCCCCCGAGGTCCCGCGCCGCCTCGAGCGCGGCGCGGTCGACCTGCGACAGCGAGAAGAAGAGCGGCGTGATCATGAACAGGATGTAGAGCTGGACCATCGCCGCGCGGACGGAAAGGAGCGAGTAGCTGAACTCGCTCACGGGCCCCGACGTCACGTGCAGCTGCTGGAGGGACTTGTTCAGCGCGCCCTCGGTCCCCATCAGCGGGAAGGTCCAGGCCAGCGCGCGCGTCAGGAAGCTCGTCCAGAACGGTGCGAGGGCGATGATGAAGAGCGCGACCTGCATCCTCAGGCTCTTCACCTTGAGCGCCAGGAAGTAGGCGACGGGGAACCCGAGGACGAGGCACGCCGCGACCGCGATCAGCGACGTCTCGAACGTCGTCAGCATGTTGTGCCAGTACGTCGAGTCGTGGAAGAGGTCGCCGTAGTTGGCGGTCGTCCAGACCTTCGAGAACCCCGTATCGGTCCTCGTCCAGAAGCTGACGAGGATGATGACGACGAGCGGCGCGATCAGGTAGAAGCCGATCCAGAGGAAGCCCGGGGCGGCGAGGACAGCAGTGACCCAGCCACCGCCGCCGCGCGCCGCGGCCTCTCCGAGCGCCCGCTCCGCCTGCGGCGGCTGCTGCTCGAGGATCGCCTCGGCTTCCTCGACCTCCTGGAGCGCGACGCGCGTGGCGTCACTTGCCGGAGGCTCAGGCGTCGAGGAGCTGGACATCCTCCTCCTTCCAGGCGATCCGGATCGTGTCGCCCTCGCGCCCTCGCAGCAGGGGGTAGTGCTCCGCCGTGACCTTGGCGAGCATCCGCTCGCCCCCCGTCACGAGATGGAGCTTGACGAGGTCGCCGAGGAACTCGACGAAGACGATCTCGCACTCGGCCGAGTTGAGCCCGGCCGGAGCCGAGCCGTCGGTGTCGACCTCGACCGCGGCCGCGCGCACGGCGAGCATCACCGGATCGCCCGGTGCGTGCGCGGACCCGGGCGCGCGAACGCTCGCGCGAACGTGCTGCTCGTCCTCGGCGATCAGGCGGTCGCCGTCGCGCTCGATGACCTTGCCGCGGATGATGTTGTTGTCGCCCATGAACCGCGCGACGAGCTCCGTCGCCGGCTTGGTGGCGATCGTCAGCGGATCGGCGATCTGCTGGATCCGGGCCTCGTTCATGACCACGATCCGATCGGCCATCGAGAGGGCCTCTTCCTGGTTGTGCGTGACGTGGATGAACATCAGGCCCAGCTGGCGCTGCAGGTTGCGCAGCTCGACCCGCATCCGCAGCTGGAGCAGCCGGTCGAGATCGCCGAGAGGCTCGTCGAGGAGCAGCGCCTTCGGCTTCGTCACGAGGACGCGCGCGAGCGCGACCCGCTGCTGCTGCCCGCCGGAGAGGGCGCGCGGCTTCCGCTCCGCGAGGGGCGTCAGGCCGACCATGTCCAGCGCCTCGAACGCCTGCTTGCGCCGCTCCTCCTTCGCGACGCCGTGCATCTTCAGCCCGAACTCGACGTTCGCGAGCACCGACCGGTGCGGGAAGAGCGCGAAGTGCTGGAAGACGGTCGTCGTCGGCCGCTTGTGCGGGGGCAGGCCGACGAGCGAATGCCCGTCGAGCATGATCTCGCCCTCGGTCGGGTACTCGTGGCCGCCGATCATCCGCAGCGTGGTCGTCTTGCCGCAGCCCGACGGGCCGAGCAGGACGACGTACTCGCCGTGGTCGACGTGCAGATTCACGTCGTCGACCGCGACCGTGCCGCCCGGGAAGACCTTCGTCAGACCGACGAGATCGAGACCGGAATCGTTCGACGGCGAGGGGGCGGCGGCTGCCGCCCCCTCGGATTGCGTGACCCCCTCGACCCCCTGAGCGGTCATCCAGCTAGGCCGACAGGAAGTCGTTCACCCTCTTGACGAGGTACACGCTCTCCCGCGGATACGAGTTCCACGAGATGTACTTGCAGATGCGCTGCGGGAACGAACCGCCCTCGCGGCGCTCGCCCTTCTTGATGTCGCCGACCTTGCCCGTGATCCCGGGCAGGTCCCTCGGAGCCGCCTTGCCGCCCCACCAGTAGTCGTACTCGGCGGGCGTGAAGCCGTACTTCTTGCCGGCTGCCGAGTTGATCCACGGGAGCAGCTTCTGGCCGTTCGCGATGTAGTAGCCCTGACGCATGATCACCGCGCCGAGGAAGCCGTTGTAGTTCCAGTTGATGTAGTCGTAGCAGGCCTGGAGCTTCGCAGGGTCCGTCACCTTCGAGGAGATGCCCTCGGCGCTGCACCAGCCGCGGAACCCCTCGGGCGGGGCCGCGTACAGGATGTTGACGCCGGCCGCCTTGACGAGCGCGACGGCCGGAGACCACATCGACTCGATCACGACCTCCTTCGAGACCATGAAGTTGACCGAGTCGGTGAACGCCGACCAGAAGGCGCGGAACTGGCCGTTCTTCTTGTACGTGCCGAGGATCTTGAACAGCTTGTCGATCTCGGACTTCGTCGGGTTGCCGTAGTCCTTGATCTTCAGGATGCCGAGCGCGCCGACGGCGGCCGCCGCGTCCTGGGTCATGATCCCGGGGTCGCGCAGAAGCGACACGCGGCCCTTCCAGGCCTTGTTCAGGAGCTCCGCCCACGACACCTTGTTCGGCGGCTTCTTGATGACGTCGGCGTTGTAGCCCATCGAGTCCGCGTTGAAGTGCGCCGCCGGCCCGACGATCCAGCGCGGTTGCGCCTTCCCGCCGATCGGCTTCCCGTCCTCGCCGATCCAGCGGACGATCTGCTTGTTGCTCGCGGGCCCGTTGCTGTACGCCGGCAGCCCGGTCGAGCCGTCCGGGTCGACGAACGTGGTGCGGAACGGCGCGTTCCCCTGCCCGTACGTGCAGGTCTTCGACGCAGGGTTCAGCTTCCCGTAGCTGAAGAGCTTGTAGAACTGGTTCCAGCTCGGGATCTTGTGCGTGTCGACCGGCTGCAGGCCGTGCGACGGCCAGACGAGGAGCGACTGGTAGTTGTAGCCGCCGAAGACGTCGAAGCTGTCCGGCGACGTGATCGCGATCTGCGGCTGCTTCTCGGACGGCGCGAGGATCGGCTTGACCGTGAAGCCGAGGTCCTTGGACGCCTGCTTCGCGATGTCCGGGATCGGGAACTCGACGCCGAGGGTCAGGACCCGCAACGTGCCCGTGAACTTGCCGCTCGTGGACCTCTCGGCGGCAGCGGGCCCGGCGAGCGCACCGGCGCCGGCGACCGCAGCAGCGCCGACTGCGCCCCGCTTGAGGAGCTCGCGGCGCGTGAGGCCGGACAACTCCTCTGGAACCCCTCCGTGCAGGTCGCTCCGGCCCAGATCCGCACCTTCGGCCAGCGCCTGCGCGTACTCGAAGGGGTCGTACTCGTACGCGTCACTCATACGTGCAGCTCTCCTTTCCCCCCGCCGCCCCACGAGGAAGTTGCCTCGGAGCGCTGAGGCCGCGCTGCAGTGCCCGCCAATGGGCGCCGCTCAGCCGACCGTGGTGTCGCGCCCTCACCGAGGATGGCTCTGTATACAACTGCTCGTTCCCGGAGTCAAATCGGCTTGTCGAGCGGAGGTCCGATCGCGTCCGACGCCGTCCGCGGCCGGGCGAGGCTCGTCAGGACGAGGTAGGCGACGCCGCTCGCGGCGACCCCCCACGCGACCTTCAGCCACGCGTGCGGAAGCGCGTAGTAGACGGCGACGCCTCCGGCGACGGCGGCCACCGCGGCGACGTTGATCCCGTTCAGGTACCGGTAGCGCCCGTCCGGGTCGAAGAGCGCCGCAACGTCGATGCGGCGGCGCTTTCGGAAGACGTAATCGGCGAGGACGACCCCCGCGAGCGGCGCCGCTACGTTGCCGAGGTGGACGATCCAGCGCTGCGCGTGCGTGACGAAGTCCGGAAGGCCCGAGAGGGCGATCGCGGCGGCTGCGACGAGGAGCGTCGCGCGGAAGCGTCCGAGGGCGGGCCACGCGTTCACGAGCGAGAGCCCGGCGGTGTATGCATTCGTGATGTTCGCGGCGATCGTCTGGACGACGATGGCGGCAAGCAGGGCGACGAGCAGCGGCTTGCTCCTCGTCAGATCGGTCACGGCGACGAAGGGATTCGTCTCGCCGGTTGCGGCGGCCGCGTACCCGCCGACGAACGTCGTTACCGTCACGGCCGCGACAGCCGACCCGAACAGGCCGATCCGGACGTCGCGCTGCGTCGGCGTGTACCGGCAGAAGTCTGCGACGTTCGCGACGAAGGTGAAGGAGGCGCCCGCCACGACGGTGACGACGGTGGCAAAGCCCGTCCAGGTGAGGTGCTGGTCCGGCGAGCGGAAGACGCGGCCGACGGCGTAGCGCGGATCGTCGGTCGTCACGTAGAGGGCGATGAGGACGCCGGTGAATGCAAGCGAGAGCGGCAGCACGACGCGCAGCACGTAGCGCATGACGTCGAACCCGAGGACGGCGAGCGCCGCGTGGAACGCCGCGAGCCCGAGCGCGACCGGCACGAGCCGGACGTGGCCGCCTCCCATCGCCTGCACGATCGCCTGGATCCCGAGCGCGCCCGTGAGCGCCTGCGCGGCGAACCAGTACGTCGCGGCGATGACGCGATAGGGCGAGCTCGAAAGGCGCGCGCCCCAGAAGCCGAGCGTCGCGCGCAGCGCGACCTGCCCCGGGAGGCCGTAGCGGACGCCGACCTCGGCGATCGGGACCATGACCGCGTACGCGAGCGCCTGCCCCGCCGCCATCGCGGCCACCGCCCACCAGAGCGGGAGCCCGCTGCCGGCGACCGCGAGCGCCCCGAGCAGGTACATCACCGGGTTCAGGAAGAACGTGAAGTTGATCGCGAAGAGGTCTCGCCA
>Ga0070741_10009224_pt1 | contig 19294 bp, 17 predicted proteins | sample Coa_R1_4_FD_66440 | JGI IMG/M metagenome (GOLD analysis project Ga0070741, IMG submission 66440) | Surface soil microbial communities from Centralia Pennsylvania, which are recovering from an underground coalmine fire - Coalmine... | ecosystem: Environmental > Terrestrial > Soil > Unclassified ...
GACTCTGGAGAAGTGATATCGGTAACAATCGCCCAAAAAAGCGCTACCATTAATGAGCCAAAGCTTTCAACCCACACATACCATACCCATCCGATAATGCGCATAGGGCTTTTGAGCGTATTTGCAAGACCAATTGTAGGGTCTGAAAAACAAAAATACATAATCACCGCAATAACACCATACAATCCTGTTAAAAAATAAAACACTCTATGACGCGGGAACATATCAACCAACTTACTGTACAAAATCACCAGTGGAAACATGATTACCAGAGAAAGGCCTTTCGCATAAGGTTGCCATTCCATACCAATTAGCGCATTAAAAATACTATCTTTCATCGGACGAAGAGCCCAATATATCGCAATAATCCCACAGAAAATCAGTGCTAAAAGACCAAATTTCTTAAGCTCTTCTTTACTTTCGAAATTTCCCCATAACGTTGAAGCAAGACGTTTTAACATCGAGCAATCCTTCCGAATAAAAATAATATTATTACAACACTAATGTACTTACTTAACAGTAATTTACCAAAGGATTAATCATTTGTAAAAATTATGTTATAGATTTTTATTTTGCTGCTCTTTGGCATACGACATTTCTGCCAATATTACCGCAGGAATACCCACCGTAAAAAAAGAAGGCCAAAGAAGTATCTGCGAGCATACACCAAGTCCTTTGCTTTGAATTTTTTCCGCCGCTTTTTTCGTTATCTCCGAAGATACAGCACTCGCATATGAAACAACTCCCACGTAACCCAGTCCTCTGGCGCTTTTAACTCCATATTTGCAAGTTGATTCCAATAAACCTAATAATACTGGAGAACGCCACGCTCTATTCTTGAGTGGTATAGTGAGTTTTGTCGAACTCGCCGCAAAAGATCCCACGGCACATAGTCCCCAACAAGCCCCTATTGGGCCTATAAACATCTCTGCTTTTTCACAAATTTTTTGCTTTTTTATTTCTTTCTCGTGCTCGCTTGCTTTACACGCTAAAAAAAGCATACTGCTCAACACTATGCTTGTTATTATCTTATTGTTCACGGAGTCCCCCTTAATTAAACATGAAAAATTAACATAAGAAATACCCCCTTTTTGCCAAAATACGCTTGAAAAAAGCTTATAAAAAGTATAACGCATAAAAGCCGTCAGATCAAAAGCCTCTACTTCTCTTTTTAAAAATCGTAATTGACAATTAGAAACATCTTTTTAATTGACAAAAAAGGACAATCATTTACTCTAAATAAAGAACCTTTATCAGTAAAACAGGTAAAAAATTAATAGTTTAAATAAATTATTTTATTGCCAAAATGAAACGCACTATGAAAACAAAAAAAAAAGAGCTCAATGAGCAGTCTCATTCGACTGATCAACCAAAAACACATACACTTCCTCTCTTGCCTCTTAAAAATGTTGCCATTTTACCAAAAAGCATTATTCCTATTATCGCTGGCCGCGATATTTCTATAAAAGCGGTAGAACATGCTTTAAAACATGACCGAATGCTTTTTATTACCGCTCAAAAAAATGCCAACACTGAAAATCCCACAAAAAACGATATTTTTATGTATGGTACTCGTTCTGTCATATTGCAAGTCATGCGTATGCCAAATGGGCCCCTGAAAATTTTAGCCGAAGGACTTTGCCGAGCAAAAGCTCTTCATTTTCATGATAGCGATGATGGTTTTATTAATGTTGATTATGAAGACTTACCTACAACCAATGCTACCTATACTATTGAATTAGAAGCAACTTGGCGAGAATTAAGCAATTTATATACAACATACATCCGGCTAAATGAAAAAGCCCCATCTGATCTGATTAATAATGTCAAAACAGCTCAAGATATGGACTACATGACCGATACTATGACAGTGCATATTGATAATCTTGCACTAGAAGATCGCCAAGCAATTCTTGAACTACCAGATCTGAAAAAACGAATGCTTAAACTCTGCTCTTTCTTAAAAAAAGAAATTGACATTCTTCAAACCGAACAACGCATCAGAGGCCAAATTCAAACACAGGTTGATAAAAATCAGCGTGAATATTATTTACATGAACAAATGAAAGCTATTCAACGCGAATTAGGGCGTGAAGATCAAACAGACGAAATTGCAGAACTGCGCAAAAAAATAACAACGCTTGGACTGAGCAGCGAAGCACAACAAAAAGTAGAGACAGAACTAAAACGCCTAGAACAAATGCCTCCTCTTTCATCAGAAGCGGTTGTCAGCAGAAATTACATTGACTGGATTATTTCTCTGCCGTGGGAAAAAACAAGCAAAGACACCATTGATATTCTTGAAGCAGAAAAAATTCTTAATAAAAATCACGCTGGACTAAAAAAAGCAAAAGAACGCATTGTTGAATTTATTGCAGCAAAAAAATTCTCTCCTCAACTCTATCGTTCGCCGGTAATTTGCCTTGTTGGTCCTCCGGGAGTTGGAAAGACATCGCTTGCTCGCTCCATTGCAGAAAGTATGGGGCGCGAATTTATCCGCATTTCTCTTGGTGGCGTACGTGATGAAGCTGAAATCCGTGGTCATCGCAGAACGTATATCGGAGCTTTGCCTGGCAAAATTATCCAAGGCATGAAAAAAGCTAATAAGCTTAATCCCGTCATTTTGTTGGATGAGATAGATAAAATGTCACGTGATCTGCACGGAGACCCTGCTGCTGCATTATTGGAAGTACTCGATCCTGAACAAAATAAAAACTTTGTTGATCATTTTCTTGATGTTGGTTATGACCTATCACAAGTGATGTTCATTGCAACAGCAAATATGATGGAACATATCCCCTATCCGCTATATGACCGTCTTGAAATTATTTCTCTATCGGGATATTCAGACCAGGAAAAACTTGCTATAGCTGATGAATTTCTTATTCCTAAAAACCTTAAAGAATACAATCTCACAAAAAAACAGTTTCAATTAAGTGATGATATGATTTTGCATCTTATTGATGAATACACAAAAGAAGCTGGTGTTCGTCAACTAGAACGTATCATTGCTAAACTCATGAGAAAAACTATTCAACGATTACTTGAACAACCAAAACTTAAACACGTTATCATCACTAAAGAATTAATTCTTGAATGGCTCGGAACCTCAACGCATAAAAAAACAAGTTTAAGTAAAAAAGAAAGACGGATTGGTCTTGCAACAGGCCTTGCTTGGACAGAAATTGGTGGCGATATTTTAGAAATCGAAACTGCTGTTTTGCCCGGAAAAGGCGGACTCACGCTGACTGGTCAACTCGGTGAAGTTATGCAAGAATCAGCGCAAGCTGCAATGAGTTATATCAGATCTCGCGCAAAAGATTTAGGGCTAAAAAATTCATTTTACACGACACATGATATTCATTTGCATATCCCCGAAGGAGCTACACCAAAAGATGGCCCTTCTGCGGGTATTACCATTTGTACCGCTCTTGTTTCAGCTCTCACCGACAATCCAACAAAACCAGATTTAGCGATGACTGGTGAAATCACGCTACAAGGACGCGTACTTTCTATTGGTGGATTAAAAGAAAAATTACTCGCCGCAAAACAACATGGCTGCTCAACAGTAATCGTACCACAGGAAAATTTTGATGATATTCAAGATATCAAAAAAGAAATGTCTTTAGATGATATGAATATCATTTTTGTTAAAAACATGGATGAAGTACTTAAATACGTATTTCAGAAAGATCCTTTTGCAATTCAAAAAAGACCCATGCGCAAAAAAGTAATCAAAAAAAAGGCAAAAACAACATAACCACATTTCACAAAACGGAGTTTTCTCATGAATAAAAATACGCTCTCTCTTATCTGCTTAGCCATCGCTCTGGTAACAATGCCTGCATGCCGTAAAAAAAGCAGAGCAGAAAAAAAGAAGGAAAAAGAAAATATAAGCACTTTGATTGAAACTGATGGTAAAGTCGAAGAAAAAGAAATAGAGAAAAAACAATCTATTTATAAATTTTAAGATTATTTAAAAGCAGTTATTAGAAAGTTCTTATGTGCCCTCTAATAACTGCTTTTGTTTTAGTTTTGCACGGCAACATAGAAATCCCGTATAACCACTACAGCCAACAATCATTCCTCCAACTGGTACACCAAAAAGAGATAATCCTGCGTATAGACTATTAGTAAGCACAAATGATTGGCATCCCGCTACTCCACCTAAAACACCCACACCTGCGCCTATTATTGTCCACATAACGCACGAATAAAGATCACAACCTTGCTGCCATGTTGGTAACCGAAAAAAATCTAATGTTGGCACATAAGAAAGGTAAACACCTGATGCTATATAGTTAAAATTTTCAAGCGCCATAAGCACAGGCAAGCGCATCAATACACGCGCCAATTTTTCACTTTTTTTATTATATTTTTTGTTATATTTTTTACTCGTAAGCATAAAAACATATTTTTGCATTTCTTGTTGTATCTTTTTTTGCGCCATAAACACAAAAATTTTTTGTTGTATTTCTTGCGGTAGCTGCACAACATTCCACACCCAAGACTTATTCATAAAGCTTTTTTGTCGCGTATCAAGTAAAGCATAATCTTGTTTTGTCAGTTTAATCATAGCAGCACTAACACACATTCCATCCTTTTCTTTAGGCATTATCGGATAATGTAATATGTATCTAATATTACTTTTATCAAAATTTTTGAAATGTGTAGCACGCATAAATTCTATGGGCTGAGTTAATGGCATATGCTCATTCATTGCATACATGTTACATGCTAAAAAAAACAAATATAACATGATCTTTGGTTTTTTAATCAATGAGAGAACCATCGTAATTTTCATATTTCACGGATTTTTTTGCACTCATTAAACACAGACAAAGTGATGCTGATAAATAACAACCAACAGAACCAATCAATCCTCCAGACATAAACCACGTAACACATGAGCTACAACCTCCTCCTTGAACTCCACCTGCAACCGCACCAACAAAACTTCCTATACTCATTCCGATCATTGGAAATGCACAAAGATCTTTATCACAAGGTGAAAAAAAAGACGGTTGATATATCGTCTTCTCATTAACATTATAGGGAGATATTTTTAAAAAAAGATCCGACGTTTTGAATTTCAAAAAATTGCTATTTTTTGCTTTTATATCTACTAAAAGACTATGTCTATTCAATACATGCAAAAATGAATTATTCATAAACATATGCGTCGCCCTTACATTATCATCCATCATTTTGCTGATAATATTTTTTTGTATATCCTTGGGTAATCGAATAAAGATCCATATAGTGGAATTATCAATGTGTTCCATTTTCCATCGACATTCTTTTTTTAATGTCTTAAAATCACTAATCGTTAACACTCCCACCGCTTTATCAATACATTTTTCGCTTTCATTTTTGGCAACTATTGGCAAATGTAATATACAACTAAATTTATCAAAAATTTTTGTTTTATTACACTTTAATGAATAAGCTGACTGTTGATCTTGTATACTTGCAATCAAAGCACTACGCTCACTAGCTTGTATGAACAAAAAATTTGAAATCATGCTGCAATAAAAAATCAATTTTACACAAAAAATCTTCATTTCTATCCTCATATTTTTTTCAACCATAACCCCACCAAAATAAAAATTGGTATCAGCAACAAACCATAATAGTAATAATTTATTTCTTTTTTAGGCAAATCAGGTGAATCAATCTGCATCTTCGGTATATTAGCAATTGCAATCGCTTTAATCAAATCAGTACTTGTTAGCAAACTAATGCCAACATACATGTTCTCAATATTATCAATCATAAAATGATTAATATCAGGATTTTGCAACTCAGAAATAGTTGAACAAGCTGCAGCCGCAGGGTCCATCGATGCTGAAAGATCTCCATGCCAATATTCATTGCCGGGACCAGCATTAGCATCCCAAGGATACATGGCTACAAGCAATTTTCCTTCATCTGAGCCGGTTAATTTATCAGCAGGATTACGCTTTGAAAAATGAATTTTAATGCCTTTTACAGAACTTTCATTAACAAAAATGTTATATGTTGGACTCTCGTCGGGAAACCAAGCAAAATCAATATCTGCTATATTTTTAAATTCATTATTTTGTATAAGATCTTTATATACACGTAAAATGCATTTTACTTGGGTTTCCTTGTCGATCTGCCACACTCCAATACCCAAACCAACAACATGACAATAAGCTGATGTATTTTTTTCTTGTGCTCGTTTATTAGCATCTATCAAGAACGGTAAAATAGACATTTCCATACGCTTTTGGTAAACAAACGTATCCAAATATCCTTGTTCTTTCACTACCCAAACGTATCGGCCAGTTGTGTCATCACGCGCTTCTTGATATGTAGGAAATGATAAACCATAAAATTCAGACCAAATACGCAATAAACTATTGCTAGTATTTTTATACCCATACCCATTTTCTACGGTATTCTGCTCTTTTGTTACAAGCATATGTTGCGCTTCCATCAATCTTAGTTTTTCAAAACGTGCACCAACTAAGCCAACAAAAACACCAGACTTTTCATAAGCACCTTCTTTATCTAATGCACCATTATTATACTTTCTGCCATTATTAATAAAAAACGTCGGAACAGAGACTCCGATTAATGCTGATATTGCCATTTCATCATATGAAATATAATCATTTAAAATAAATGGCTTTTTTTCCCGATTTGTCCCAATTAATTCAAAAGGTTGTGGATAGGGCCCTGGTTTAAAGGCCTGTTCAAGATAAAGGGTACCATCTTTTAATAAATGCACATCGAATTCACTCATAAACATTAAAGGCCTTTTGGTCAAAAGACGCTTGATGAATTGAGGAGCAGTATTTATTGTGTCATACACAGCTTTTTCCTTATCAGTACCATACTGCTTTTTATGTTGTAAAAAATTAGTTATTAATCCTGGAACATCACCATGCATAATGGGATGCACATTTTTCGCTTGTTTAACAATCAATTCTTTCTTTATTTCATCATCACCAGCTATTACGCCAATTTTATTGGGTAAATGAGCTACAGGTTTACCATACGTTGTATGAACTATTTGTGATGCCTCAACAAGCTCCGCAAATTCTTGTTTGTATTGCTCACCTTTTTCACTACCCATTAGTACGCAATTAACAACAAAAAAAATTATCGCATATATTTTAACCATAACCCCACCAAAACAATAATTGGAACACTCAATAAACAATAAGAAAGAAGATCAAAGGGATAAAACAAAACACCATCTCTCGTTAAATCGACTCTTTCATCTGCACTCATATGCACATAGCCACTCGTTAATGATTGCGCTGTTTTTTGCTTAACATTATCAATTAAATAATGATTCACGTCAGGATTTTGCAACTCAGAAATAGTTGAACAACATGCTGCTGCAGGGTCGCCTGAAGCCGTTAACATTACTCGCCAATATTCATTTCCTGGCCATGAATTACCATCCCACGCGTACATAGGAACAAGTAATTTTCCACTGTCTGAACCAATCAATTTATCTGCTGGATCACGTCGAGAAAAATGAATTTTAATTCCTCCTGCCTTATTTCCATTAAAAATATTTTTGTATCGTTGACAACTTTTAGGAAACCAACTGAAATTAATATCAGCTATGTTTGTAAATGTATTATGTTCTATAAGGAATTTAAACACGTGTAAGATACATTTTGCCTGAACAAATTCATCGATTGCCCACTCCCCCAGCCCTAATCCAACAATATGACAATATGCTGACTTGTTTTGTTGTTGAGCTCGCGCATTAGCGTCTATTAAATATGGTAAAATACTCATTTCCATGCGCTTCATATACACAAGCGTATCCAAATATCCCTTTTTGCTCTTTATCCACGCATTGCGACCAGTTCTGTCCTCACATGCTTGCTGATATGTTTGAAATCCCACATTATAGAAATCTTGCCATATCTTCAATAATTCATTGTCACCGTCAGGGCCGTAGCCATTTTTTTGCGTGTTTTGGTCTTCAGTTACCAGCATATGCTGCCACTCCATCAAATTTTCCTTTTCAAAGCGAGCACCAATCAAGCCTGTGTACACCCCCGTTTGTTCATACGTACCTTCCTTATCTACTGCTCCAGCGTTAGATCTTCTACCATTATTAATAAAAAACGTTGGCACAGAAACTCCGATTAATGCTGATATTGCCATTTCATCATAAGAAATATAATTGGCTAAAACTAAAGGCTCTTGTTCTGTGTCAGTGCCAATCTCTTTAAAAGTAGAATTTCGTACAACAGCATCACCATCTCCTTTTAAATAACTTACATCCCACGATGTCATAAACATTATTGGTCGTTGTGTTAAAAGACGACAAAAAAATGCTTCCAATTTCATATCTTGATACACTATTTTCTCTATTTCATTACCACAACGCTTTTTACATTCTAAAAAATGTAACGCTAAAGTTTTTACTTTATCATCCATAACAAGACGTACATTTTTTCCTTGTTCAACGATAAGTTTTTGTTTTGCTGTATCGTCCCCTGCTATTACGCCAATTTTATTGGGTAAATGAGCTACAAGTTTACCATACGTTGTATGAATTACATTTGATGCATCAACAAGCTTTTGAAACTCTTGATTGCTTTCGCCACTAAATAGAACACCGCAATTAATAAAAAACATAAAAATAATCTGCGCTTTTTTCATTATTTCAACACCTCGCGTATTGCTTCTAACATCAGCGCATACGCCTCTTGTATGCTCATATCTGACGTATCAATAACAATAGCCCCTTCAGGAATAATTAATGGGGCAACCGTACGCTCTCTGTCACGATTATCACGATCAGCTATTTTTTCTATTGCTTGTTGTACGGTATATACATGTCCGTGTTTTTTTTGATCTAATAACCAACGCTCAGCTCTTACTTCAATCGCTGCCGTTACATAAAATTTAACCTGAGCATGAGGAAAAACGACAGAGCCAACATCGCGTCCATCAATAACAATATTATGATCACTTGCCAACATATGTTGTATATTCGTCACGCACTGGCGCACATGAATATTTACGCTCGTTATAGACGTAATAGTGTCAATTAAACTATCTTTTAACAATGGAGTGATATCTTGACCATCAAAAAAAATGCGCTCCTGATGCTCTGTATCATAACGATACTCAAACCGCTGCGGATCAAAACATTGCGCAATATCCGCAATATTAATATGCGTTATTGTTTTTTGTGTGTAGCCAAATATATGTACTAACACATATGCTAATGAACGATACAAAAGTCCTGAACATAGGTAGTAATAATGAAGCTCATGCGCAATCATACGAGCAAGCGTTGATTTTCCGCTTGCGACAACTCCATCAATGGTGATTATATTCATATATCATCTTTCTTATTCTTTGAGTGCAATATCAACGCCAAGCAATTCTATGTTAACTCGATCCTGCCAATAGTTTTCCGTTACCCGCGCGGCAAGCATAAATGTTTTTTCATATTGTTCATTAAGCAAAGAAAACAGTTGTGGTCGATTAAAAAATATAACGGGTTTGATAACCCCATCGCCAAACATAAAACACTTTACATGCGCATCTTTTAACAGTTGTGGTTTTTGCACTTGCACCACATTATTGATATAAAAAATTGGCTGATCGTTGCTGTTACCAAATGGTTCAAGATGTTCCAAATCTGTCACAAATTTTTTAGTTAAATCAGAGAGGGTTACTTCTCCATCGATAGTTATTTTTGGTTGTAAATCAGCTGGCGTTAATTGCTGCGCAATTAATTCTTCCAATCTTTTTTTTAATTCAGGCAAGTTTGTTGCTTTTAATGACAAACCCGCTGCAACAGAATGTCCGCCAAATTGGATTAATAAATCAGAACACGTAGTTAAAGCATCAAACATATTAAACTCTGCAATAGATCTGCATGAACCTTTTGCCAACCCTTTATTGGTGATATGAAATAATAATGTTGGTTTTCCATATTGTGATACAAAACGAGACGCAACAAGACCAATGACCCCAGGAGCCCAATTTTTACTTCCCGCAATAATAATATTTTCTTTTTCTATATCGATGCGTTTTGTTTTGATTAATTCCTCTATTTCATCGACAATTGACCGTTCAATAGCTTTGCGTGCTTCATTCATTTCTAAAAGTACTTGTGCAACTTGTTGTGCATGCACCACATCAGAACTGATTAAAAACTTAACAGCCTGACGCGGATCTTCAAGCCGTCCCAATGCGTTTATTTGCGGCGTAATAGAAAAACCAATATCCGTGGCAGATATTTTTGTTTTTACTACTTTACCATTTTCTTTTAACAACTTAAATGAAGTGCTTTGTACGCGATTAATATACTGCAGTCCATGTCGTACCCAAAATCTATTTTCACCGATCAATGGCACTACATCTGCGATGGTACCAAGTAATAATAGCTCATATGCTTTGGCAGGCAGTTGCATATTCTTTTTTTCATACAATAAAGAGAGTAGTTTAAATGCAACGCCAACGCCTGCAAGATTTTTATGCGGATACAAACAATCTTTTTGATGCGGATTAATGATGGCAAATGCATCAGGAACGTGATCATGCGGTCGATGGTGATCAGTAATGATTAAATCAATGCCAAGTTCTTTTGCCCGCGCTGCTTGCTCAATAGCCGTAATGCCATTGTCCACTGTAATAAGAACTTTGTAATTGCTCTGTCCTGCCCGTTCAACAGTTTTGAGTGACAAACCATAGCCATCTTTAACGCGATGCGGTAAAAAGTAGTTAATTTTTGCACCAAGAGGCAATAAACAGATCATCATCAGCGATGATGACGTAATACCATCGACATCATAGTCTCCGCTTATGAGTATCGATTCTTGTTTTTCGATAGCGAGCAAAATTCTGTCAACCGCTTTTTCGGCATCTTTCAGCAAACGTGCCTCAGCAACGCTTGATTCAAAAGTAGTGAACAAAAAATTTTCAATGTCTTGTTCGTCGGTAAACCCACGAGTATAGAGCACTTGTGCAATTGCAAAAGAAAGATTGTATTTTGCTGCAATCGCTGCGATTGCATGATGATCAACGGAAGAAATTTTCCATAGGTATTTTTCGCCAACTATTGTTGTATAATTCATAATAATATTTCTTAAAAAAAATTTTTGCCAATGAAATATAATATATAGTATAATACTACAATCAATACAAAGAATCATGCTAAAAATATAAAAGAAGGAATCTTGATGAATAAAAATACCTTTTTATTCTTTACTTGCGTATTAAGCGCCTATCAATGTGGCATGATAAAAGCAAGTGAATATAAATCTACTGTACTTAATACCCCAATACCGCAAAAGCATGCTCATACAACCAACCTTTCTCTCTTTTCTCAGCTTAACAACGCAAAAAATTATACAGAAAAACTTGCAATCATTAAAGCAGACTCTTTTGATGCGCAAGCAGTAAATAGCGAGGGCCTTCCTGTCTTATGTTATGCCATAGATAACAATTATTGTTATGATCATGTACAAGCAATAATTAGACACAAAACGTTCAATCCTAACCAGAACGATCTTATCTTTCATGCTTTTGAACATAAAGCTTGCTATGATCATATACAATCTATTCTTAAACACCCACAATTTAATCCCAATCAAACAGATCAAAGCGGTCTATCAATTATATTGCATGCAATAAAACAAAGAGCTTGTTACGATCATGTTCAATCTATTCTTAAACACCCGCAATTTAATCCCAATCAAACAGATAAACATAATAAGTCTTTACTCCTTGTTGCATGTGAACAAAATATTGCTCATATTATTGAACAACTTTCTCAACGACATGATTTAAAATTAAATACATCTGACATAGAAGCAATTGTAGGAAACGATTATGTTCCTTTAACTGCGTCTTTACTCGTCAAACAACTTAAAAGCGATGACATGAAAGATCAAACATTTAAAGCCTCTATAGTAAAATCTATTATCGAACAATTGATCACTCATTCCAAAAAAACTGTTTTAATGACGATAACAAGTACTGCTATTGTTACCTTTTTTATCGTTATTGGGAGTATAAAAATACTCAGTATAGGATAAAACATATGATGATGGGTTTCGCATTCTTGTTGATAGATTATGGCCACGCGACATGTCAAAAGCAAAAGAACATCTTGATGCATGGTTAAAAGAGATCGCACCAAGTACTGATTTACGCAAAGCTTTTGGACACGACCCCAAAAAATGGGACTTTTTCAAAAAAAGAGTACAAAGGGACCGCAAAGAGATAATTACTACTTTTATTCTTCTGTTCGACCTGGTACTTCAACTTCGCTCACTAGTAAACGCCCAACTAACAATTAAAATTCATACTAAAATCGTTCGAATTGATCCCTCAACAGGCTCCGGCCAAACGGTGAAAGAAAATTTATAAAAAAAACAACTTTTTTAACACTCTTAATCACACCCCGCCCCCCCTGTTGACTATTTGAAAATATCTTGATATTTTTAAATAGTAATAAAAAATAGGTTCAAAAGAAAGGACATACTTATGCATATCAAACAATTGTTATTTTTATCGTTATTATTTTCCTGTGCCGCTATAACTTTCTCAAATGCAAAGGACTATACACATCTTAGTCAATTAGGCAACGACTCAGCTCTTCATAATCAATGTAAAAATACTGTAATTTTTACAAAAAAACGAACCGCGTGCAATGAATTAGAATCTTTACTGCAAAGAGCTACAGAAAGAAATGTAAGAGATGTTTTTGAGTGTCTTTACTATCAATCAGCAAAACGAGGAGCTATGTTAGTTATTCTTTCTGAGCATGATGACAAAACACTTTTAGCAGAAGAAGAAAAAATAGATGAACTTCATAAAAAATTAATGCTTGTGGGTGATAAACGTGAAGAGGAATTAAAAAAAAGAAAACAAGAGCAAGAGGAACGAAAAAAAATACGAAATCGCACTACATTTCCAACGAAACAATAAGCCCTTTCATTTTCCAAAAATGGGCCTGAAAAATTCAATGTAATGTTTAAAATTAAAGGATACATATGAAAAGCAAAGCATCGTTATATTCAATCGCATTGATTGGATGCATAACAAATAATGGTCTAGCAATGGAACAAAACATTCAAAAACGTTCTATACGAGACATAATAGAACAACAATATCCAAAAGCCTTTAATGCTCCTGTCATGCAAGTAACAGAAGAAACAATAATCGCACCAAAGCTTATTCGGGTTGCATTAACCCCATCAGAATTTCCAGACTCACTCGACGGGTTAGAAGATCACTGGCAAGTTATAGTCTGCGCAGAACACAGAGGTAAACAAAAACAGGTATTAATTAATCCATATCCAGAAATGAATTGGAATCCTAATACATTATGCTGGAGATCGCAAAAGAAAAAACCAACAATCTATACGATCGCACAACTTCGCAAAGCTCAAAATACCCAATAAAAAAATAAGCTCTTTCATATTCCATAAAAAGAAGGCCTGGAATTTCCAGGCCTTCTTTATTTTTCTACTGCCCATCGAATTGCATCAATAATTTTTTCTTTATTTGCCACCACATTAAATTCCATCTGATTCATCACCTGTTGTGATTGATGTAACGTGTACTTAAAGTTTTTTGTCTTACAAAAACCATGCTCAACACACCGCTCAAAATCAAAATGTTCAATATTTTTATAGTGTTGATACGCAGGGTCTGATTTTTTTTGATTAAATAATGCATGATCACTGACACGAGGCATATAAATAACAATAGGAATGGATCTATCTGATTCATCTTTAAATATACTGATCGTGCGTTGAGAAATTCCCTCGTAATCAATGACAGGAAATGGCAAATTTCTTGCACGTGCGTACTCTTCACAGTGCATTAATGCAACTTCTGCTTGCCCTGCAGACATATTACAAAAAATAAGAACGTCTGATGCGCGTGTTGAACGCTCTCCGCTCACGGGTGGATAAGGCAAATTAAATGCAAGTCCTGCATCAACAAGTTTTAAATACATTCGATTTTCAAAAGGATTTCCAGGAATGCCTGCCATAAAATTATGAATATTTGCCCAAAAAAAGCGTTTACCCTCATTCTGTTTAACCATCTTATCCATAAATTTTTTAAACGAAGAATTTTCAATAGTCTTTTCTATAACGCGCCATGCATAGCCCACATGAACACCAAAAGCAGAACCATACGTTCCCAACTGAAATCCTAACGTAACTTCCGGCCTAACATTTGTTGAAGTACCATTCTTAAATTTTCTTCCATAGGCCCACGTTGGAATATAAACACCAAACTCCTGACACCCAATTTCATGCGGGGTAAACTCAAACCATGGTGCATTATGAGCAACAGCGCTGCGCGCATCAATAGCAGTACAGATAGGATACACCCATTCTCCTGTCTTTACTCGTTCAGCTAAATCAGACAAACAAACAGATTGACGCGAATCACCAAAAAAATTGAGTAATCTGTTGGCGAGCAATCCTCCATAAACATCAACGCTTGTTACAGGACTTAAAGCCATCATCTTTTTGAACAACATAGAACTTATCATACGACTTTCTTTTGTGTGTACGTCATTAATGTCTTGTGTTATTGCTTGAGCAATATATTTTTTCAATTCTGTTAAAGAAAGACCTGTTGCTATCCACGGGAGTACTGCCCATGTTGAACCAGACAGCGCTGCAACATACGTCACCGCATCAAGAAAACCAATTTTTTCCATACCCAACAAAAAACCAATTGTCCCCAACATCGCACGATATCCACCGCCACTCGCCACTATAGAAATAACAGGAAGCTGCTTTTCATTAATAGTCTCACCATATATATGATACAGCGCTGCATAAATTTTTGGTTTTCGGTTAATCAAATATTCTTGCTCACCAACAGATAATGTATCACCAAATCGAACGGTCGCGCTATCATACACATCTTTATGCTGCGATGCAGCATCTTGCGATGTTGATTGTTTTATTTGTCGAATGCGCTCTCCAATCAACAATAACGTTCTTTGCATTTGCTGCAAAGATGTTTTCATATCACTAAGATAATCTGCTGATAACCAACGCGCTAAAAATATGACAGAACATAAACTTGTTATAAAAAAAATGTGCTTAGAATATTTCATAAAAAATTCCTTTCTTTTTATTAGCTATATAAAAAAGAGAGGAAAAGAATCTAGAGATCAGAATGGTCTTAATTTACTGCCAATAACAAGATCGTAACAATATCGTAACGTTATCCATTTTTTTATTTTGACCTAAAAAGTAAGGCAACGCATATATAATCCTTGCTGCTACATAGGACCAACAAGTGTCTCCCTTACAATCCTCTACGTCTACTTTAAATTGCCACAAAGAATCATCATTTTTAAAACATTTGTATTTGTTATAAAAATCTTCTCCACTCAAAGAGAATGCATCACGTAAACATATCTTTACCGCTTCTTTGTCTTGATATGCATCTACTATCTTTGTATAACCACTTGTTATCAACATTTCAACTGCGCCACTACCTTGAAGGTCTAAGTACCAAACATCTGGAACTGCGTTAACTGGACCTCTTTTTGGTCTGTAAAGATACTCTTTGTTTTGCTTTAAATGCGCGCAACCCAATGCACGCGAAGTCGTAAGACCATACGCAGCCGGGTTGTCAGAAATCAATCCCACATAAGTACCATTATAACGAACCCTACCCCCACAACGTTCAATATATGTTTTTTCTTTTTTATCTGAAGGCTTATGATCTCTTGTTTCGCATATTATGTTACGAAAATTGTCCAATATATAGAGTCGACAATCACCTAATTGCGCTAGATATTCTTTCTTGTGAGTTAAATCCCATAAAGATAAAAATATGCGAACTCCTGATGCATTTAATGTATCTTCTTGCCGTTTTAAAATTACTTCCTCACAATTGTCAAATGCCCATAAAATCGCCATTTTCACATCATTTTGACTATTACACAATGCCATCTGAAGAGCTCCGCTCATATTATCTTTTACCACATTTACTGCAAAATTATCTTTTCCACAGCCATCACATATCATTGCCATATCATATGAAACAGCATGAACCACAAAAGAAGAATGCACAACAGCATCACGTTGATTTGTTCGATGCCCCTTGCTTGACACATAGCCGCAATTTACTGTTGGAAATGTATCTTTAATCATTCCAAAGCTCACTAAATATCCACCCCAACATAACACGTTTACCAAAAAAACAAAATTCTTCAATTCCATCAGTATAAAACTCCTTAAAAAAATAATTAATCGTTATTGTACAAGAAAGTAAATAATTTACAATAACAATTAATTATTTTTTGGTATTTTTATACCCACAAAAATACGTGAACTTTGCGCATAACATTATTGAGAAAATTAATCATAGATTGCCACACACGCGTATACCAATATGGCGTAGGATGCGTTGATGTTTTGCCTTGATCAATTGGTTGTATTGATATTGGTTGCGCATCAATTGAGGTAGGTTGATTATTTAAAGGTGCTCTTTGTTTATGTATTGGTACCAATGTAACATCTTGAAATGTGGCAGCTTGTTTTTGTTGAGTATGTTTATCAAGCAAAAATTTCATGATAACAATGGCATGATCAGAAAAATAGTTTTTATAATATTGACCAGTTGTTGTTTTGTGTCTAATTAATCGATCAAAACTAGGGATAACTTTTACATTTTCAGCAGGTTTTAAATTTTCATAAAAAATATAATCCATAAACATTTTATTATCATTATGCACATTACACGCAGTATAATCTTCTTTTTGTGCACCTTGATCTCGATTACTTGGCCAATTTAATAATGCATTTTTCAATGACTTATATTTTTCTTCATTTTTATAGGTATCATAATTAAAATCTCCGCATATAATCCATTTTTTAATTGCTGCATTTTTACTCACAACATTTTTGATAATATTTAAACTGTCGAAGGACAAGTTATTGTTAACAAAAGGAATATGCGCGTTAATCACACCAATCTCATCACCTGTATCGTTATGCTTTAAAATTACCGTAAGGCATGCTTTTGTAATTGTCTCGCTTGGATTGCACGACAACGTGCCATTATTCCACGTACCAGAAGAACACTCCAAAAAAGAAGTCCATGGTCCTTTCAATTTCTGAAATTTACGAGGATTAAATATAACATAGGGACCGTGAATAGCTTTGAATTTTCCAAAAGAAGCTGCAACATGTTCGTATGCATGTTGCGGATACTTCATATTTACAGCAGCAAAAAATTTTGTGCTGTAAATATTTTTTATATCATAAGGTACTTCTTGCATGCAAACAATATCAAGGTCATCAGGCATATTTTGATTAAAAATATCCATACGTTCGTCAAGAGGCATTGCTTGGCCAGTATTTCTTGCATAAAAATTTTCATGCAATACATTAACCGTTGCGATAGAAAATTCCCCTGCATACAGCGTTCCTGTATACAATGTAATAAGTAACGTCCATTGCTCCCATTGTTTATAGTAAAACATATTATGATGCTCCTTAATATAAAAAAATAAATATAATGGTCTGATTATACTTATTTTAAAAAGCATTACGCCAGTATTTATTCCTTAATCCTGAGTGTCGGAAATAACACAACATCTCTAATTGACGCTGCATTAGTTAAAAACATGGTTAAACGATCAATGCCGATACCAGAGCCAACTGTTGGCGGCATGCCGTATTCAAGCGCTGTGACAAAATCTGCATCATAATAATGAGCTTCTTGCTCCCCTGCGGCACGCGCTTGCGCTTGCGCATGAAAACGCTGCGCTTGATCAAATGGATTATTGAGCTCACTAAAACCATTTGCCAATTCCATGCCTGCAATATATAATTCAAACCTATCTGCAAAATCAGGATTTTTTTCATTTCTCTTTGCAAGCGGTGAAACTTCTATAGGAAATTGCGTAATAAATGTTGGTTGAATAAGCGTTTTTTCTGCTAATTCTTCAAAAAGTACATTTAATTTATAACCCCACGATGGATTTTTTTGTTCTAACTTAACATTGTATTTTTTTATTAGTGCATCAATATTTTCGCTTTCCAAATCTTGTGCTGTACAATCTATTGCTTTTGCAACAGCCTCCTGCATCGTCATACGCACAAATGATGCACCAAAATCAAGAACGTAATCCCCAAAAGGAACAACCATGTGACCGCACACTGATCGTGTAATATGTTGTAATAATTGCTCGGTAAAATTCATCATAAAATGATAATCATGATGTTCTATATAATATTCAACGGTCGTAAATTCAGGATTATGGCGAATTGAAATGCCTTCATTGCGAAAACAACGATTAATTTCATACACACGTCCAAAGCCTCCAACAATTAATCGTTTTAAATATAATTCTGGTGCAATACGCAAATATAACTCCATATTTAATGCATTATGATGGGTGACAAATGGTTTTGCGAGCGCCCCTCCTGGAATTGGATGCAACATCGGGGTTTCAACTTCTAAAAAGTCATGCTGATTAAAAAATGCACGCATTGCCGCAACAATATGGCAGCGCTTTTTAAAACGCTCTCTACTCTCTTGGTTTGTGATCAAATCAAGATAACGCTGACGATAAGCAATTTCTTTATCAGCAATACCATGGAATTTTTCTGGCAATGGATGTAAGCATTTACTTAAAAGGGTAAACTCTTCAACTTTTAATGTTATTTCACCCATTTTTGTACGGAACGAACTACCTTCACACCAGATAAGATCGCCAATATCAACCATGCTGTTAAATAGGGTAAATTGCTGTTCGCCAATAATATCTTCTTTTATATAGACCTGCAAGGTACCGGCAACATCTTGAATTGTTGCAAATGCAGCTTTACCATGTTTTCGCATTGTTAAAATACGACCAGCAATTTTGTATTTTTGTGATTCAGCCGAATCACAAAAATGATTTAAAACGTGTGCACTTGTTGCCGTCACTGGTTTACTGGCTGGCCACGGGTTAATGCCCAGCTTTTCCATTTTTTCTACTTTTTCAACGCGAACGCGATATTGTTCTTCAGGAGCTATAAGTACATTGTTCTCTAATTCCATAGCCATTGCCCTATAATAAAAAATGTGAATATTTACTTATTAGTATAAAATATTTCCACTTTTTTTACCAAAAGGCCGTGAAAATGGTTGTTATTGAAATTTTATTTCAAGATCCTTACCTAATGCAGCAGCTGCACGATACAGAGTTAACAAGGTCACTGAATAGTTTTGAGGATTAAGTAATCGCATAAAAGCAGCTCTGCTTGTACCTATACGTTTTGCCATTTCTGTTTGGGAT
>Ga0070741_10009225_pt1 | contig 19292 bp, 15 predicted proteins | sample Coa_R1_4_FD_66440 | JGI IMG/M metagenome (GOLD analysis project Ga0070741, IMG submission 66440) | Surface soil microbial communities from Centralia Pennsylvania, which are recovering from an underground coalmine fire - Coalmine... | ecosystem: Environmental > Terrestrial > Soil > Unclassified ...
GCACCCTCTGCACCCTCTGCACCCTCTGCACCCGGCCCCGCGAGCCGCTGCCGTGTCGTCCCACGCGTATCACCGGTAACGCTACAGGTGTCTTCTTACCCGTTCGGAGGGCCTGACGTGCCGTTATACACCTGTTTGTCCCCGCCGTCCGGGTAACAAGACAGGTGTTGTGTTAAAGGCGCGCGGTCGGGGGGCGGCGCGCGGTCGCAGGGGCGGCGCGCGGTCGCAGGGGCGGCGCGCGATCGGATGGCGCGGGGGGCGCGGCGGCGCGGGGCGCTTAAGCGGCTCGGCGGGCTGGCGGCTCGGCGCGCTGGCGGCCTGGCGGGCGGGCGGTGTGCGGGCGGGCGGTGTGGCGGGCGGGCGGTGTGGCGGGTTAGGCCTGCCCAGGTCGGGTCACTGGGAGTTGGTGAGCAGCGCGCGGACCGATCCCAGGAGCTGCAGCCCGGCGGCTCGCTGGTCGTCATCGAGCGTGTTGAGCGTGTGTGCCACGGAGACGAGTTCCTCGAACTCGCCGCCCTCGCGCTCCAGGATCCGGCGCGCGGCTCGGCTGCGCTGCACGATCCGCAGCCCCACGGCGGCCTGCCGCGCGAACAGCTGAAGCAGGTCCATCGCTTCGAGGGTGGTGCTCGGGTTGCGGTCGCCGTCGAGTACTTCCAGCACACCCAGGGCCTTGTCGTCGCTCAGCAGCGGCGCGGCCATGAGCGACTGCGGCACGTATCCGGTCGACTCGGCGACGTCTCTGGCGAAGGCGTTGTTCAGCGACACGTCGCTCACCATGATCGGCTCGTGCGAGACGAGCACCCATCCGGCGATTCCCTTGCTGGCGGGGAAGCGGCGGCCAGGCAGGATGCTGGCACCCTCGCCGGAAACTGCCTCGAACACAAGCTCGTTCGTGGACTCGTCCAGCAGGAAGATGGAGCTCGCGGCGGCGTTGAAGATCGCCCTGGCGACATCAACGACGGATTGAATCAGAGTGTCGTGTTCCCGGCGCCAGTCAACTACTGCCGCCGAGACGGCGGCGACCAGCCCGTCAGGTTGGCTCATGGCGTTCACAGAATGATGGTCCGCTTGGCCGCTTGGTACCTGGCTGCCGTTCGCTTGTCGTTTGGTTTGTTCGCGCATCTGCCGTGGTCAGCGGGGGTGAGAAAGTCATAGTGCCCCGTTGAACGGCTCACTACCTGGGCCGGAGCACTCCGATCATAATCGATCTTAAGCAGCTAAACCCCTTCTGGGAGGGCGAGCATGAACACAATGACAGCTCAGCCAGTCTGCCTGGATCAGGCAATAACGGATCCCGGCCCGATCATCATTATCGAAGATCTCGATGAATTCACAATGGGCATGTCGGTGACCTGCCTTTGCTGGTCCGGACAGCCCGAAGAGGCATGCTCGGCAGCGTAATCGGCCGCACCCAGGAGGAGCCGGCCGATTCATTGATTGTAGGTTTCGCGAGCCATCTGCGTGTGTGGACGGTCCCCGCGGAGGCGGTATACCTTATTTCACGACGAGGAGTCACCGCTCTTTCCGGTCAATCACTGGAGAAGCTGGCCCCGCTACTTGACGGCACGCGAAGCCTCGCCGAGGTTAAGCAAGAGGTCGCGCCGGACATGTCGGCGGGTGAAGTCGATAGGACGCTGGTTCGCCTGGCCGAGGCGAAGCTGATCAGGTACCGCCCGCAACGAAACGCTCCGCGGCCGGATAAGGCCGCGGACGCGTACTGGCAGCTAGCCGGGCTGGATGCGGATCAGGCCGTCTCGCGGATCAGCGACGCACGGCTGGAACTTGTGACGCACGGCGATTTCGACGCAGACGCGGTATCAACCGCGTTCCGTGCCTGCGGGCTGGCGAGATTCGCGGAGGAGCAGGGTGCGGCGAGCCTCACCCTCGTCCTGTGCGATGACTACCTTGACCCGGAGCTAGCGGCGGTGAACTCTTGCCATCTCGCCAGCGGTCAGCCATGGCTGCTGGCGAAGCCATCCGGGCCGGATCCCTGGGTAGGCCCAGTGTTCCGGCCCGGCGAGGGCCCCTGCTGGGCGTGCCTGGCCGCCCGCCTGGAGGGAAACCGGCTGCCGGAGCAGCTGCTGCGCCGCGCCTGCGGTTCCCTGGAGCCGGTACGTCCGCCGGAGACCTCGCTGCCGGCCGTGCGCGCCGTCGGCCTTCAGGTAGCGGCGCTGGAGGCGGCCAAATGGCTGGCTGGCCTGCGTTACGACGGGCAGGACGCGGTGCACACGCTGGACAGCCTCACGCTGCGCAGCGGGTGCCACAAGGTGACGCGCCGGCCGCAGTGTCCCGTCTGCGGCGATCCCGGGCTGATCGCCAGACGGCTCGGATCCGCGGTAGTGGCGGGCTCGCGCGCGAAGACGGCAACCGCCGGGAACGGGCACCGCGCGCTTGGTCCGGAGCAGGTACTCGAACGATATGGCGACCTGATTGACCCGGTGACCGGGATCGTCGCCGAATTGCGGCCCGATCCGCACAGCCCGCCCTTCCTGCATTGCTATACGTCCGGCCCGAACCGTGCGGTGGCCGCGCGCAGCCTGTCGGCACTGCGGAACAGCCTGCGAGCGCAGAGCGGCGGGAAGGGCATGAGCGACATCGAGGCGAGGGTGAGTGCCCTCGGCGAGGCGGTCGAGCGATACTGCGGGTCACGCTGCGGCGACGAGCCGACGGTCAGAGCCAGTTACCGGGGCCTGGGCGCGGATGCCGTGCATCCCAATTCTTGCCTGCTCTATGACGAGCGGCAATACGCCGACCGCGACCATTGGAATAAAGGATGCAATCCACTCCATCGAGTGCCAGAACCATTTGATGAGGCAAGCGAGATCGAGTGGTCGCCGGCCTGGTCGCTCATCACCGGTAAACGTCGGTGGCTGCCGACGGCACTGGTGTACTTTGATCTAGACCCCAGTCGGCGTTCCGCCTCTATGTGGGCGGATTCCAATGGCAATGCGGCCGGCGCGAGCTTGGAGGACGCTATTCTGCAAGGCTTCCTGGAGCTCGTCGAACGTGACGCCGTGGCACTTTGGTGGTACAACCGGACATCCCAGCCGCAGGTCGACATCGAATCCTTCGAGGATCCGCGGATAGCGCAGCTGGAACTGGGCTATGCGCAAATGGGCCGTCGGCTCTGGGTCCTCGACATAACGTCGGATCTTGGAATTCCGGCGATGGCTGCGGTATCCGAGGGCTTCGGCGGGCTCGCGATGGGGTTCGGGGCACACGTCGATCCGCGTGTCGCGCTCACCCGAGCCTGCACTGAGCTCGGCCAGATGATCGCGGCGGGCGCCAGGGGCAAGGGACCTGCCATGCGGACGCCGGACCAGTCTTACCTGCGGCCACGCCCCGGGGCACCGGTTCAGGCAAGCGACTACCGGTACACCAGGCACCTCGACCTCGCCGAGGACCTCGACCGGATCCGGGACGCCGTCACCGCGGCGGATCTGGACATGCTCGTCGTCGACCAGACGCGGCCCGATGTCCGGATGCCCGTCGTCAAGGTGCTCGTTCCGGGGATGCGTCACTTCTGGCCGAGGTTCGCGCCGGGCCGTCTGTTCGACGTTCCCGTGCGCCTCGGGCGCATTGCCAGCAGTACGCCATACGAGGAGCTGAACCCGGTTCCCATGTGCATGTGACTGCGGTCCTACCCGGGGGCGGGCCGCAGGAGGTGGTTGACGGAAATGTGGAGGCCTGGCATGACCACCGATGCCGTCTATGGCGGCTTGCCCGGATCAGAGGGACGCGAGCTGTGGTCGCTACGCGAAGACGTGTCCGTCGAGGCCGATCCCGACGGCCTGATCCGGCTGCGCAATCCCTGGGGCGTGATCACGATCCAGCGGGCGACGTCGGTGGTGGAGGACGCCCTGCGCCGGATGAGCCTTGGCCCGGTCTCGCTGCGGAACGTCGCTGGGAACGGGCGTTCGCCGGGTGCCGGGCAGCAGCGGGAGGCGAAGGCCGGCGCGGGATCGCTCTATCAGGCGCTCGAGGGCGTGCAGTCGCTGGTGGTCCGGTCGCTGGCGCTCGAATCCGGGCAGGCGCTGTTGTCCGTGGTACCGCTGACGCCAAGCTCGAAGTTTCATCCGGTACCCCTGCCGCCGCGGCTGCCGGTGCGGCTGTCCCGATTCGCGCAGATGCGCACCGACGGGACCGAGTACCGGCTCGAGTCTTCCATCTCACGGCACCGGGTGCTGCTGCACCGGCCCGAAGCGCTGTGGCTCATCGGCTCACTGGCGCGGGCCACCACGGTGACCGCGTGCGTGGACGCGCTCCCGCGGCAGGCACCGGTGACCGCGGCCGCACTGTCCTATCTGTGGGCGGCGGGCATGCTGGCCGGCGCCGAGGACGAGCAGGACCGGGAGAAGCCGTCGTTCGCCGAGGACAGTGATGCCACGCTCACCGGCTGGTCCGCGGTTGATCTGATGTTCCACACCCGCAGCACGCTCGGCAGGCATGACGAGGACATCGGTGCGACGTTTCCGCTGGAGAGGTCGGCCGAGCCCGTGGTGAAACCCGCGATGGGCGACGCGGAAATCCCGCTGTACCGGCCCGCCTGGGACGAGCTGCTCGCGAACGACCCGCCGCTGAGCGTGGCGATAGAAGGCAGAACCTCGGTGCGCGACTACGCGGCGGCGCCGCCGACCGCGGCCGAACTCGGGGAATTGCTCTATCGCGCGGCAAGGGTGCGATCGGTGAGCAATTTTGCCACGCCGGGACGTCGCGTGGTCGCCACAGAACCGCCGGACGGAGCCGGCGCGGAACGGAGCGACCGGCCTTATCCAAGCGGCGGTGCGTGCCACGAACTTGAGCTGTACGTGACCGTGGGAGAATGTGACGGTCTGGAGAAGGGCGTCTATCATTACGACCCGCTGAAACACGCGCTTGAGCCGCTAGACGTTGACCGGAGAGTAGCCGAGAAGCTACTGAAATGCGCGAGCAAGATGGCAAACACGGATACCCTGCCACCGCTGCTCATCACGATTACCGCACGGATTGGCCGCCTCTCGTGGAAGTATGAGGGGCTGGTCTACTCGCTGGTATTGAAGCACGTCGGGGTGCTGACGCAGAATCTGTATCTTGTGTCGACCGCAATGCGTCTCGCTCCGTGCGCGCTCGGTTCCGCGAATATTGACCTGACCGCTCGAGCGTTCGGCGTTGACTGGCGCGTAGAGCCGACCGTGGGGCAATTTATCGTCGGGCGCCTGCCCGCTGACCATGCAAGTCATAGTGCTGGCCCGCAGCCGGCCAATGACGCATGGTGGGCGGACGCAGCCGCTGAGTGGTTTCGCGGGGCGGAATGAAAATGCAAAGTAATCGACCGCGAAATGCGCTTGAGCGCCGCTTGTGCGCCGCTAGAATGCCGCTCGCGGCATGGTGTCCATATATTGACAGCATGGTATGAATCGGAATACTTTCAATATGGTTCAGAAGTTTGGCTTGCGAGGTACATGAATCGGGTGGCGCCGTGTGTCAACGGAAATTTTTCACCGTACGGTGAACAACATTCACTTCGGTGTACTAGGCACGCTGGAGGTGCGAATTGGCGATGTGCCGTGCCAGCTCGGCCCGTTCAAGCAACGTGTCGTTCTCGCGCTACTGCTGTGCAATGCCAATTCCATTGTGCCGGTAGACCTTCTTGCCGAGGCTCTCTGGGGCGATGACCTGCCAAGGACCGCCTACAAGAACCTTCAGGTATACATTTCGACGCTCCGCCGGATCCTCTTCTCCGGCAACGGGCAATCGCGTCTGGCGTACCGGATCCGCGGCTACCAGATCGAGTTGAGCACCAGCGAGCTGGATGCGCTGCTGTTCAGCGATCTGGCGCATCAGGGCCGCATGGCGCTGCGCGATGGCGCGGTGGCGAGCGCGGCGCGAACGCTGGAGGCCGCGCTTGCGATGTGGCGGGGCGATGCGCTGATGGACCTGCGCGGCGTACCGGCCGTCGAGGCCGAGGCCGTCCGGCTGGAGAATCGCAGGCTATCGGTCTACGAGGACTGGTTCGAGGCGGAGCTGGCCATCGGGAACCACGCCCACGTGCTCGACTCGATCGAGGATCTGGTGCGGCGGCATCCGATGCGTGAGCGCCTGCGGATCGCGCAGTTCGTCGCGCTCAACCGGTGTGGCCGGCGGGCCGAGGCGCTCGCCGAGTACGACGAGCTCCGGCAACTGCTCGCCCGCGAGCTCGGGCTGCGGCCCAGCCCGGCGCTCGCCCGCCTTTACCAGGCGATCCTGGCCGATGATCCGTCCCTGGACGCGCCACGTGGCTCGGCCGGCCAGACGCGGCTGTTCGCCGACACGACGGCGCACCTGAATCAGCTGACCAGGGACCTGGAGGACTTCACCGGTCGCGAACAGCTGACCAGCCAGCTCGTCGACGCGGTGCAGGGTGGCAGCCGGCCGGGCCGGGTGACCGTCCTGTCCGGGCCGCCCGGGGTGGGGAAGACGGCGCTCGCCGTGCACGTCGGGCATCTGCTGATGAAGGAGCGTGCCGACGGCCAGATCCTGGTCAGGATGCGAGGGGCCGCCGGACGTCCGCGCCCCGCCGGGGAGATCCTCGGCGAGCTGCTGCGCAGCTTCGGGCTCGGATCGCGGCTGCCGCGCGGCCTTGAGGAGCGGGCCGCGCTGTACCGGTCCTGGCTCGCCGAGCGGAAGATGCTCATCATCCTCGACGGCGCCAAGGACGAATCCCAGGTCCGCCCGTTGCTGCCGGGAGCGGGTGACTGCGACGTGCTGGTCACGAGCAGGCGCCACCTTGGCGGCCTCGAGGCGGCCCACCACGTTCGCGTCGAGCCGTTCGACACCGCCGAGGCAGTGGCGCTGCTCGCGAAGATCGCCGGCGCGGACCGGGTCCGGCAAGCGCCAGAGGCGGCGGAGCGGATCGCGGTCGCCTGCGGCATGATGCCGCTGGCGATCAGGATCAGCGGCGCGCGACTCAATGCCGAATCCAGGATTACCCTGGCGGAGCTGGCGGCCAGGCTGACAGACGAGCGTCACCTGCTCGACGAGCTCTCGGTCGGGGATCTGACGATCCGGGCCTGCGCCGCGGAGTACGAGCGGGAGCTGACCGGCCGGGACACGATGCCGTTCCTGCGGCTCGGGTTGCTGACGGCCGACCGCTTTACCACCGAAGATTTCGCCGCGGTGCTGAACGGCTCGGCGCCCGACGCGGAGGCCTTGCTCGACCGGCTGGTCGCCGCGAACGTGATCAGCAACACGACTCCGCCGGGCGGCACTGGCCAGCGCGTGTTCAGTGTCCCGAACTGGCTGCGCCTGTACGCACGGGAGCGCATGCACGCGACCTCCTGACCGCCGCGCGGGCCAGCGCCAGTGCGACGTCCTTGGCGGCGAACCCGCCGCCAAGGAGCCGGTTCTCGTGCAGGTGCAGCAGCCGCGCGGCGATCCGCGCCGAGTCAGCCGGCGGCAGGCTTTCGCTGAGCGGCCGCGCGTAATCGCGCATCGCCGCCAGCCACGGTGCCGCGGCGAGGCTCGGCAGCAGCGCGGCGGTTCCGTCGGTGAGCGCGCGCACCATGGCGCGGCGCCCCCGCGTCAGCGGCACCATGTGAGCGGGGTCCGCCGCGGGGCTCATGGGCGCGGGGCCAAGCGTCAGCGCCAGGCTGGCGAGACTGGCCGCGGCGAGCTGCTCGGGCGGTTCCGGCCGGTTCGCCGAGGTCGCGAGCAGGTCGATCGCCCAGCGCGAATCGGCCGCGAACGCGTGCTCCGCCGCCTCGATCATCGCCGGGCCGCCGTACTGCCCGGTCTCGGGCTCGTAGGTGTCGAGCGTGACCCGCCGGCACAGCCCGGCCGCGGCCAGCTCGGCCGTCCAGTCGTGCAGGGCGGGGAGCAGGTGCTCGCGCAGCCGCGCCGGATCGCCGTGGAACCGGACGCGCAGGTGGTGACCGGCGGCCTCGCCGGAGTCCTGGTACCGGATGAAGAACCAGCGGTCGACGCCGGCGTCGGCGGCGGCCGGCAGCAGTTGCCCGCGCAGCCAGCCGAGTACCTCGTCCTGGAGATCCGGCCGGATGAACAGCTTCGCGTACAGCCACTGGCCCCCCGGCGCCTCAGGGCGGGCCCGGTCAGACCGGAAACGCGGCACCGCCGGCGGCGAGACCCGCGGCGCCGCCCGGCGGAACAGCGGGAAGACGATCTCCGCGAGGTGCGGGCCGTCCGGACCGGACAGCCAGCTCTGCGTGGCCGGCTCCTCCAGCCCGCCGTTGAGTTCGGACACCGCGCCGCCGGGAGTGCGCCGGCATATCCGGCGGAACAGATCCACGTGCACCGGGTCGTCAAGGCAGAGCGGAAGCCGCTGGTCGTCCTCGCCGGCCAGCAGCCAGCGCGGCACGTCGCGCGCGGCGCGCCAGGCGGCGACCGCGTCGTGCCAGCCGGGCACGTCGTCGCGCCGGGCGGCCGCGTCAAGTTCGGGCGGGACGCGCCAGCTCGCCGGCGACAGGATCACCCGGTCGAGGCGGATCCGGGGACGGTAGGGCAGGTGCAGCGCCGGGCCCCAGCGCCAGGGCCGCCAGGCGCCGCCGCGCGCCGACGCGAGGGCGAACAGGAACCTGGCGGCCGGGGGAGCGGCATCCGGCCGGAGCATCGTGTAACAGACCGGCTCGACGAACCGGTCGAGCGCGCGGCTGAACAGCCACAGGCGGTGCTCATCCGCGCAGACCGCCAGGTCGCGCATGGGCAGGTCGCCCGGCTGGCTGTCGCCGAGCCCGATGGGTATCCGGTGGCCGGCCCACCCGGTCTGTGCCACCAGGTTGCCGAGCCGCGGGTCGTGCGGCCGGAACACCACCTCCGCGTGGGGCGCGCGTGCCGGATCAGCGCACTCCCTGGCTGCGGGCAGCAGGTAGGCGAACCGTCCGAGGCTGGCACCTGCTTGCCGCGCGCCGCCTTGCGGGGACACGGCCAGCAGGAACCGGCCGGCGTCGAGGTCGGCCAGCGAGTTCGCGATCAGCTCCGCGTGCAGTTCCACGCAGGCCGGCGCGTGAGCCGCGTCGCCGGGTCCGGCCCGGGCCGACAGGCGGTCCAGGATGGCGTCGTCCAGCGACACCTCGCGACGACGCTCCGCACCTGCCAGCACCGCGAGTTCCATGAGCACCGGATCGCGAACGTCGTCGGCCGCCGGCAACGGTGACGGCGACGGCTCGCGCAGGCCGCGGACGTCGTCAAGCACCTCGGTCAGCGGCACGAGCTGGCCGTATCCGTAGCGTTCGACGAACGCGCGATGATAGTGCCGCGCCGCGTCGGTGCCGGGACCGCGGTCCGACGCGCAGCGCCAGCCGAAGTCCGCCGCGATCTCGGCCTCCCGCCGCACCTCGGGCGGCAGCCGCACGCACGCGTCGAGCGCCAGGTCGGCATGCACCAGCGGCTCGGCCGGGTGGACGGCGCGCATGCGCGCGCGAACCTCGTCAAGTACCGCGCCGAACCCAGGCTCCGGCACCAGCCCCGTCCGGTCACGGACAGCGGCAAGTCCGGCGGCGAGGCCGCGAGCATCGGGCCCCGATGGCGCCAGCCGAGCGAGTACGTGGCCCAGCGGGTCGGCCGCGCCGGGCGGCGGCAGCAGATCGGTGTCGAGGACGCCGTGGCTGATCAGCGTCCGCAACAGCACGTCGAAGCGCTCCGCGGGGATCCGCGGCGCGGCCGTCGCCAGGTGAGCGGCGAGCTCGTCGAGATCCGCGCCGTCGGCGACCGCGTCGAGGACCAGCTCGATCAGCGGCGTCGCCCGCACCCTGGCCTCCGCCGTCGCACCGGGAGGCCGGACCACGAACGCGTCTCGCCCCCGGTGCATGTGCCGGCCGGCGGTCACCCGCACCCGCCCGAGGCGGATACCGGTGTCGCGCGAAATGCCGTGCACGACCTCGCTCAGCCAGCCGGCGTCCGGGCGCAGCCCGATCAGGTGGCCGGCGCCGAGGCGCCCGGCGGCAGGCAGGCCGGCAGACCGGGCCGACCCGGCCGACCCGGCCGACCCGGCCGACCCGAGCGCGACGCCGGCCGACCCGAGCGCGACGCCGGCGAGCAGGCCGAAGGGGGTCGGGCGGTACGCCATCCGCAGCCGGTACGCGGTGAGCGAGCCGACGAGCCGGTCGAGCTTGCGCCCGGCGGCCGGCATCCGGTCGGCCGCCGACCGCAGCGCGCCGGCGAGGTCCGGGCTGGACACCTCGAGCGCCGCGCGGAACCGCTGGTCGGCCGCCAGCTCACGGATCCACGACGCGGGGTCGGCGCGGCCGGCGGGCAGCCGGGACACGGGCAGGACCGGCACTCGCACGGCGATGGTACCGGCGCCCTCGTACAGGCGGTCAAACCGGTTCAAAACCGCCGCCATCCCGGAACGCAGGCGGTGTCCGCACACAATGGCCGCGAGGTACACGAATAAAGGAGGCGCGCGTGAGAGACGAGCGCAAGCTGGACCTGCTCCGCGCCGAGGGGTATGCGCTGGAGATGTTCAGCGACGAACAGCTGGAGATTCTCGGCAGCCTGTCCGAGAACGAGCTTGGCGTGCTCATCGATGTCGGGCACCGGCTTGCCGAAGAGGAGCCGGAGACGAGTGCGCATGTTGCGATGACCATCGGCGGGTTGTTTTTCTGATCAGCTGGCGCCGCTGTCCGGCAGGGCGAGCCACCAGGGGCTGTCGAGTGCCCAGCCAATGGTCTTGGCTAGTCCCGGCCGCAGCGGCGTGTCGCATGTCCAGTCCAGAACCGCGCGGGCCTTCGCCGTGTCCGGGGCGCGGCGCGGCAGGTCTTCGTAGGACGCGCTGAGCCGCTTGCCGGTGTCCACCGGAGCCACCTGAGGTCCGAACCCGGTCAGCTCGGCGATCAGCCCGATCGCCTCCGCCACCGTCGTCTCGGCGCTGCTGCCGAGGTTGAAGACCTCGCCGATCGCGGCCGGCGAGGCCGCGGCGCGTATCGTTCCGTCCACCGCGTCATCGACGTAGGTGAAGCACCGGGTCTGTCCGCCGCCGTCGTAGACCACGGGCGGGATGCCGTTGAGCGCCCGGTGCACCGAGCGGCTGATGACAAACCCCGGCCGCTGGCGCGGGCCGTACACGTTGAAGTACCGCACGATCGTCGCCGCGAGTCCGTGCTGTCCGGCGAACGCGAACGTGAGGTGCTCGGCCAGCGCCTTGCTGGTGGCATACGTCCAGCGGGTCGCGGTGGTCGGACCCAGGACCCGGTCGGCGTCCTCGGCCCACGGCACCCGCGGGTTCTTGCCGAAGACCTCGCTGGTGCTGGCCAGCACCACGGTGGCATCGGCCCGCAGCGCGAGGTCGAGCACGTTGCGGGTGCCCGTGACGTTGATGTCGATCACGTCCAGCGGACGCGCCAGGTACTGGTCGACGCCGACGACGCTCGCCAGGTGATACACCACATCCACACCCGTCGTGATCGCCTCCGCCACGCTCCGCGGGTCGCGGATGTCGCCCGTGACGTGCCGGGCATGGTCCCGCACCATGCTGAGGTGGTCCGGCGGCGGTGCGGTGTCGAAGACCGTCACGTCGTCGCCCCTGCTGATCAGCGCCTCGGCCAGGTGACTGCCGAGGAAGCCGCAGCCGCCGGTGACAACCGCGCGGCTCATGCCCGCCGCCCGATACCGCGGTAAACGTAGCCGAGCGCGGTCAGCGCGGCGATCTTTTCCTTGGGGTAATACGCTCGCCCGTCCACGAGCACGCAGGACGGGGCGACCGGCAACGTGGCGAAGTCGATGTCCTCGAACTCCCGGTGCAGGGCCAGCACGGCGACGCAGTCCGCCCCGGTGACGGCGTCCCGCAGCGTCCGCGCCGGCGCGATGCCGAACAGCTCCGCGGCCTGCCCGGCGTCCACCAGCGGGTCGAAGAGCCGGACGTCGGCGCCGGTCTTCACCAGGGCGGCCACGGCGCCGTGCACCGGCGTCGCGCGCAGATCGCCGGTGTTGTTCTTGAACGCGAGCCCGAGCACGGCGATCGTGGCGTCGGCCGGGTCCTTGCCGAGCGTGGCCAGCGTGTCGATGATCAGCTGGGCGGTGTACTCCGGCATCCCGGCGTTGACTTCCCTGCCCGCGACCGCGGTCCGGATGTCAAGGCCGCGGTGGCGCGCGGACTGCCAGACCATGTACGGGTCCTTGGTCAGGCAGGATCCGCCCACGCCCACGCTGGGCAGCAGGATGTTCACGTGGCCGGCGCCCTTGGGGATGGAGTTCGCCGCGCCGATGACGTCGAGCACATCAACGTCGAACAGCGCGCAGAACTTGGCGAGCTCGTTGCCGAGGGCGATGTTCAGGTCGATCCACCAGTTGTCGGCCAGCTTCACGATCTCCGCGGCTTCCAGCGAGTCGAGCTCCATCACCGCCACTCCGAGCGCGGTGCGCCAGAACGTCGCCGCCGCCTGTGTGCTGTCGAGGTCCAGGCCGCCGGCCACCATCGGGAAGGCCCGCAGCTCCCGCATCGCGGTGCCCTCCGCCAGGCGCTCGGGCATGAACGCCAGCCCGAAGTCCGCGCCGCCGCACCGGCCGCCGCTCTCGAGCAGCGGCAGCACCAGGCTCCTGGTCGTGCCCGGCGGCACCGTGCTTTTGAGGATGACCAGGCTGCCGTCCCGCACATGGCCGCTGAGGCCGGCGCAGGCTGCCGACAGCTGTTCGGCTGCCAGCGAGCCGTCGTCACCGACCGGCGTTCCGACAGATATCAGAACGACGTCGGCTGTTCCGGCCGCGGCGAAGTCAGTGGTCACTCGCAGTCGTCCCGCGGCGATGCTGCTTGCCAGCAACTCAGCCAGCTCGTCCTCGTGGAACCGGCACTGGCCGCGTTCCAGTTCCGCGGCCAGCCGCGCATCGACGTCGATGCCCACGACGTCCAGGCCGCGGTCGGCGAGGGCCGCGGCCATGCACGAACCGACAAAGCCCAGTCCGACGATGGCGACCCGCCAGTGTTGGTGCTCGGGCAGGAAACGCATGGGTGCTCCAATCCCTCAGCGAGCCAGGGTGACGCTGCTGCCGTCGCCGACCACCAGGCACTGGCCGAGTGTGCCGGGATCGGCGGTGGTAACCGTCGCGTGGCGGCCGATCATGGACCCGCGGATGTCCCGGACGTCCGATATCGTGGCGCCCTCCAGCACGACGGAATAGTCGATGCGCGCGCGGGTCAGCACGCAGTCCCGCCCGATCGAGGTGTGCGGGCCCACGTGGCTGTCCCGCACCAGGCTGCCCGCGCCGACGATCGCCGGGCCTTCGATCACCGATCGAGTCACCCGGGCCCCCGCCTCGACGGTGACCGGACCGGTCAGCGTGCTGTCCGCGTCGATCGTGCCGCCCACGCTGGGGCGCAGGTCGTCGAGCAGCTTGCGGTTGCACTCCAGTACGTCCTTGACCCGGCCGATGTCACGGAAATACCCGTCGTACTGGCTGGCGGTGACCTCCTCGCCGGCGGTCAGCAGCCACTGGATGGCGTCGGTGATCTCGAGTTCGCCGCGCGCGCTGAGCCCGATGGCCGCGACGGCCCGGTGGATGGCCGGCGTGAAGAAATACACGCCGGTGAGGGCCAGGTCACTGCGCGGGTGGCGGGGCTTCTCGGTGAGGCGGAGCACCGCGCCGTCGCGGTCGATCTCGGCCACCCCGAACGCGCGGGGATCGGTCACCTTGGTCACCAAGATATGCGCGGCGGGCCGCTTGGCGGCGAATTCCTCGTAGCAATTGGTGATGCTGTCGGCCAGAACATTGTCGCCCAGATACATGACGAAGTCGTCGGTGCCGATAAAATCCCGGGCGACCAATACCGCGTGTGCGAGGCCGCGTGGCTTATCTTGCCGAATGTATTTCAGCCGAAGCCCGAAACGCGACCCGCCGCCCAGTTGCGCGACAATTTCTGGCGCCCAGTCATTTACAATTATTCCTACCTCGGTAATGCCAAGCTCCCGCACGTTGCCGAGGACGTGCTCCAGTACTGGCTTGTTGGCGACCGGGATGAGCTGCTTGGGCATTGTGTGGGTAAACGGCCGGAGGCGGGTTCCCGTCCCGCCCGCCAGTATCAGGGCCTTCATGCGAGCATGCTCCCTCCGCGGGCCAAGCGAGCACGGCCGGCCCGCGGTCCAAACGCCATCATGCGGGCGAGACCGCGGCTCCGGGTTAAGCGCCGGTTTGGCATCGCTTAGCTATGGCACGGCGGTACGGCCAGACGCTTGACAAAGAGGATCAATGACGCGTGAGAATATATTATCCAGTGTCGGACGGACGGGGGATCATATGCACCTTGTGGAGCTGATTAGCCGACGGCACGTAGCGGGCGCGGGTATTTTCGCGGCACTTACCCGCCGCTGCCCGCTTGGCTGCCGGCACTGTTCGACAAATTCTGGAAATGATAGCGAAGAATATGACGGAAGCATATTCCGGCGATTTGTGCATTCATTCACGCAGGACTGCCATCCCGAGTACCTGCTGCTGACCGGCGGCGAGCCGCTGCTGCGCCCGCGGCTGGTCGCCGAGCTGGCCCGGTCCGCCGCAGCGGCCGGCACCAGCAGCTATCTGCTCACCGGGATGTTTTTCGCCCGGGCCGGCACGATTCCGGGTCCGGTGTTCCGCGCGATAACAGCCGTGGATCACGTGGCGGTCAGCATTGACGGCTTTCACGCCGAATTCGTGCCACGTGACCGGGTGTTCCGCGCCATGCACCTGATGGCGGCCGAAGGCGTGGACCTCAGCGTCCAGATCACCGGCTCGGGCGACGACGACCCGGAGCTGGCGGACAACGTGGCCGCGGTGCGCGCGGAGTTCGGGGACCGGGTGCCGATCCTCGCCGGGCTGGTCCGGCCGTACGGCAGGGCGCGCCTGCTGCCACGGCTGAGTCAGCAGCCCAGCGCGGATCTCGGCGGTCCCTGCTCGTTCGCTTCGTGGCCGGTGATCGGCCCGGACGGGACGATCACCGCGTGCTGCAACCAGGCCGCGGTCGACGGCGTGGCGGGTCCCGGCGGCGGGCGGCCAGGCCATCTCGCGCTCGGCCACGCCGCGCACGACGACTGGCCGGCGGTCCTGGACCGCTGCCGCACGGCGCCGCTGCTGAAAGCGGTCCGGGTACTGGGACCGCACGTGACGGCGCGGCTGGCCGGCGCGGCCGAGGACACCGCCGGCTACTGCCAGGCGTGCTGGCGCCTCGCTGAATCGCCGGAGGCGGGACGATGGGCCGCCAGTGCGGCCGGCCGTTCGGTCATCGAACTGATGGAACCCCAGGTGGCCGCGTCCGGCGGCCACCAGGGACCAGCCGGGTTTGTCCGCCGTCAGGGGTCGGCTCGATTCGCCGGCCTCGTCTCGCTCGGCGCCGAAGGCCGTTAGCCATGCGTCAGCTCACCGCGGCGGAGGTCGAGCGGGCCCGGCTGCTTCCCGGCAACTCGGCGCTGCTGTTCCTCACCGACCGCTGCCCGGTGGGCTGCGCCCACTGCTCGGTCGACTCCCGCCGCGACAGCCCCAGGATCAGCGACTTCGCGCTGCTCGAGGAGCTCGTCGCCGGCCTGTCCATGTCCCGGGCCACGGTCGTCGGCATCTCCGGTGGCGAGCCGTTCGTCGAGCGCCGTGGCCTGACGATGGCCGCGCGCGCGCTCGCCGGTGCCGGGAAAAAACTGGTCATTTACACCAGCGGCATGTGGGCGGTGCGCGCGGACGCGCCGCGCTGGGCGACGGACGTGCTCGCGCTGGCGAGCTGCGTATACCTCAGCACCGACGCCTATCATGCGGCGCACATCGACGACGCGACGTTCGGCCGGGCCGCCCGCGCGATCCAGGCCGCGGGCCCGTGGATCGTCACCCAGGTCGCCGGTTCGGCGGCACAGGCGACGCAGGCGGAACACCTGCTCGCCACCGCGCTGGGCACCGCGTGGCGGGAGCACGCGGAAGTCCGGCGCGTGCCGTTGCTGGAGGCTGGCCGCGGAGCGGGCCTTTCCCGTGCCGCCCGTGCGTCCGCCGAGCCCGGTGCGGACTTCGGCACGTGCCGCCTGGCCGCGGCTCCCGTGGTCCGGTACGACGGCTGGGTCAGCGCGTGCTGCAACGAGACCGTCATCACGCGCGGCGGCCCGGGCCGGCTGCGCCGGCGGGTCAGCACGGCCACCGAGCTCACCGCCGCGCTCACCGAATTCGCGGACGATCACTACCTCCGGGCGATCGGCACCGCGGGGATGGGTGCGCTCACCGCGCTGCACACCTACCGGGACCTGTCCACGCAACGCTTTGCGCATATCTGCCAGCTGTGCTTCCAGATGGTCGTGCGGGAGCCAGCGCCCGCCGACCGGACGGTGCTCACCCTGCTCGGCCAGCGGAGCCCGGCATGACCACCGTGCAGGGCGCCGGCGCCGTACTGCGGACCAAGCTCGGCCTGCTGCTCCCGGCCCTCCAGACCGCCGCCGACCGGGTCTGGGACACGCCCCCGGCCCGGGAGCGCTACATCGGCTACCTGTCCGTGATGCATGCCGTGATCAGGGCGTCGGTCCCGCTCATGCAGGCGGCGGCTCGCCGGTGCGCGACGGCGGGCGGCGACCCGGTCGCGCTCGGGCTGCGCGAGTACCTGCACGGCCACATAGCGGAGGAACGCGGGCACGACGACTGGATCGTCGCCGACCTTGCCGCGGCTGGCGAGGATCCCAGCCGGTGCATCGCCAGGATTCCGCCTGCCGAGGTGGCCGCGCTTGTCGGTGCGCAGTACTACTGGCTGGAGCACTATCACCCGGTGACCCTGCTCGGGTACATCGCCGTGCTCGAGGGAAATCCGCCGAAGCCGGAACTCGTGGACCACCTCATCGGTGCCACCGGCCTGCCCCCGTCGGCCTTCCGCACGCTGCGAGCGCACGCCGAGCTGGATCCCGGGCACGCGGACGCGGTGTTCGCGCTGCTCGACGACCTCGCGCTGAGCGCGGATCAGCGCCGGGCCATCGAGCGCAGCGCACTGCACAGCCTGCTGCGGGCGACGCGGATCATGACCGATTTGGCGGCGGGACCATGAGAGCCGGCGGTGGCCGGGTTCTGGCCGCCGGCCCGCGGTGCGTAAGCCAGCCGGGCGGGCGGCTAAGCCATGTCCGGCTCCTGAGTCAGCCGGCCGGCGGCGCTGGTTGCGCCTATTCGGCGGAGGCGGGCGCTCCGCACGCCGTCAAGAATTGTGGGGTGCCGTGCTTACCGTGGTGCTGCCGATCCGGCCCCTACCCCCGAGGATGGAGGGTCCCGTGCCAGGAATGGAGTCGTGGAACGGTATCGACGAGCTGGTCAGCGCCGTGGGCGGCCGCGACGCCGACCTGCTCCGGGTGATCGGACGCATCGGGCCGGGCAACGTGGCCGGGATGCTCGCCGCGGAAATCCAGGAGCGCGCCGACGTGCCGTCCAGCGTCGGCACGACGACCGTCAGCATTAACCTGCGCATCGATCACGATGGCACGGCATATCGCTATGCCGTCTCGCTCAAGGACGGTCAGGCGCTCGTCGTACCGGGCGAAGCGGACGACGCGTCGGCGGAGGTGAGCTACTCGCTGCTCGACCTCACCCGGCTGCTCTACCCCCATCGGCCGGATTACGAGTCCACCAGCCGCGACGCCCGGCTGCTCTGGTCATGGGACCAGCCAGGAACCGGCAAGCTCCAGATGGAGGAAATGGTCCAGCGCGCGAAGGTCGACTCGGAGCAGATGTTCGCGGCGGGCCAGGCCTGGATGGCCCGCGTCTACCAGTCCGTGCACTGCCTGATCAGTGCCTGCTCGGCGGGCAGCGCCAGCCTGAATGACCTGGCCGCTCGCTACGGATCGGACAAGTGGGGCGGGATGCACTGGTACACCCCGCGCTATATGAATCACTTTTCGCCGCTGCGATACGACCCGGTGAAGGTGCTCGAGATCGGCATCGGCGGATACAAGTACGCCTCCTGCGGCGGAGAGTCGCTCTATATGTGGCAGCATTTCTTCCCGCGCGGCCTCATCTACGGCGTGGACCTCTACCCCAAGCCCAGCGTCCGCGGGTCCCGTATCCGCACCATCCAGGGCGACCAGAATGACCCCTCCTTTCTCCGCTCGCTCGCGGCCGAGTTCGGCCCGTTCGACATCATCATCGACGACGGCAGCCACATTAACGAGCACGTGCGGACGAGCTTCGAGGAGCTGTTCGGCAGCGTGCGACCCGGCGGGTACTACGTGATAGAGGACCTGCACACGTCCTTCTGGCCGGAGTTCGGCGGTGAGGCTCCGCCCTGTTCGTCCCAGACGACGATCGGCCTGCTCAAAGACCTGCTCGAGGGGCTGCACGTCAGCGAGTACGCGGGCCGGGAACTCGACAGAACCCAGCTCGCCCACCCTTCTGAAGTGTGCGTGTACCACAACATCGCCTTCTTGCGTAAGGGAATCAGAAGCGGGCACGGCATTCCGGACTGGATCAAGCAGTTGGGCGTGCAGGTCGGCTCCTTGGGCCCGGGTTCGGAGCCGCCTACGCCATCTGGGCGCGGCGGCTAAGCCAGAACTGGCCACGGGTCAGCAGGCCGGCGGCGGAGGTCAGCGGACCGGGCCGGTGCCCCGGGTTGGCTGGCGCGGGAAGTTGCGCCGATTCGGCGGACGCGGGCTCTGCGCCCGACGTCAAGGATGTGAGTAACAGATCACCAGGTGAGCCCCGGAAATCATGGCCTGGTGAGAACCGTAAGGAGTGACAATGCCTGAGGGTCAGAAGCCGAAGCTGCGTGAGCTGGTTGTCCGTGCGGCGTCCGACGCGGACTTCGCGATGCAAGTGCTGAGCAACCCCGAGTCGGTAGCTAGCGAATACCACCTGGACGCGGCCCAGATCGAGCAGATCCGCGACCTGGTTAACCAGGGCATCTTCCAGCCCGCGGTCGAGGCGCACGCCACCCCGGAGAACTACGAATAGAGTTCCCCGGCGTTTTCGTGTGCTGGCGTATCGCGACGGGATTTGCAAACGGCTTCTCCAGATTCCCCGGAGAAGCCGTTTGCTTTTGCCGCTTATATGCGGACGGCGCGGCCGGTATCCAAACATGTGCTCGCGGCGTCGATCCAGCTGCGGTCGTCCAGCTTGCGCCCCGTATCAGGATATTTGGTATTACTTCGGGCGCGCAGCCAGGCGGGCCAGATTATTGCGGACAGTTACCCCCAATCCGGGGGGGTAACTGTCCGCAATAATTTCCGACAATGGCCGTCCCGCGACAAACCGGATATGTCCGGCAGCCTGCACGCAGGGAGCCGGGCGCCTAGACAGCTAGTGTTCTGAGTCAATAATTCGTTCGCAGTAGGCAGCGAGGGTCTCGAGGATCTCGTCGGCGCTCTTGGTCCATACGAACGGCCTGGGGTCCTTGTTCCACTCGTTGATCCAGGCGC
>Ga0070741_10009226_pt1 | contig 19286 bp, 11 predicted proteins | sample Coa_R1_4_FD_66440 | JGI IMG/M metagenome (GOLD analysis project Ga0070741, IMG submission 66440) | Surface soil microbial communities from Centralia Pennsylvania, which are recovering from an underground coalmine fire - Coalmine... | ecosystem: Environmental > Terrestrial > Soil > Unclassified ...
TAACAGTAATTCACGCGCACACCCAGTTTGTACGCGCCGGGCCCCGGCGGAGTGAAATTGCCGCTCCAGCGCACCGAGTAATTGTTGCGCTGCAGGCCGCTAACGGGAATGGCCTTGTCCCAGTTGAAATTGATGGTACGGTCGGTGCGTGTCAGCGCGGGCGTGCCGCTGAAATCGGGCGAGCTGAAGTACTCCCCTGTTAGGCCCTCGCCCGAACCGCTGGCCGGATGGAGCGCGGTATGTTCGATGGGCATCGCGAAACCTTCAACCAGCGCCGACCCCTGCGCATAGGCCACCTTCGCGGACGAAAACCGCTTTTCAATTCCCTCCAGTGGATAGACCGGCGAAGGCGGTGGTCCATTGTAGTTGCCTTGCAGCGACTGGATCAGCTCCGCAGTGGGACCGACCACCGCGATGCGGCTGATCCCGGCCTTTAGCGGAAGCGTGTGGTCCTGGTTCTTCAGCAGCACCATCGATTCCCGTGCCGCGCGCAGCGAGAGTTGCCGATGCTCCGGTGAGTTGATCTCACTCGCAGCGAGGCGCCCATACGGAAAACTGGAGGGCGCGTCGAACATGCCGAGTTGGAACCGCGCCCGGAACAGCCGCCGTAGCGCGGTATCCAGGTCCGACTCCTGGATCAAGTCCTGATGCACGGCGTCCACGAGTGCCGGGAATGCCTGTCCCTGCCCAAAGCCGCATTCGAGGTCGGTCCCGGCTTTCACCGCAGCCGCTGCCGCGTGCGCCATGTCCGAAGCGTAGTGGTGACCCGTGCTTATGTCGGCGACCGCCGCACAGTCGCTCACCACGTACCCGTCAAACTTCCAGGCCTCGCGCAGATGATCGCGCACCAGCAGGGTGCTGGCGCACGCCGGGGCTCCATCCACCGCGTTATACGCACACATCACCGACTGAGCATGCGCCTCGGTCACGGTTGCGCGAAACGCGGGCAGGTACGTGTCCTCGAGATCGTGCGGCGACACATCCACATTGAAGCGGTGCCGTGCGGGCTCGGGGCCGCTGTGCACCGCGTAGTGCTTCGGAGTCGAGACCACTCGGAAATAATGCGGATCGTTTCCCTGCATCCCGGTGACGAAGGCGACGCCCATGCGCCCCGTTAAGTACGGGTCTTCCCCATAAGTTTCCTGGCCGCGCCCCCAACGGGGGTCGCGAAAGATGTTGATGTTGGGCGCCCAAAATGTAAGCCCGAAGAACTGTTCGTGTTGACCGTCGCGCAAGGCTTCGTTGTACTTGGCGCGCGCCTCGGTCGAGACCGTCTCGCCCATCCGGTGCACCAGGTCGGTGTCCCAAGTCGCAGCCATCCCAATCACCTGAGGAAAATTGGTGGCATAGCCGGCGAAAGCGACGCCATGCAGCCCCTCGTTCCACCAGTCGTACTTCGGCACGCCAAGCCGTGGGATGGCGACCGCATGGTCCCGCATCTGCGAAACTTTCTCTTCCAGCGTCATGCGGCCGATGAGGTCGTTTACCCGCTGTTCCAGCGGCAGCGTCGGATTCAGATACCCAGCTTGAGTAGTTGCTTCCTGCTGAGCATGCAGGGGAAAACGGAATGCGAGGGCGGCCAATAGTGTCAAAGCGCGCAAATCAGACATGAAGATTACCAACTCCTTTTCATGAGGACTCTTCCAAAATGTACCATCATGCGGTTGTGGCGGAGGTCATCGCCATTTGTGAAACTCTAATGCGCGGCACCCTGGCCATCAGAACGTGAGTAAGAATCCTTCAGGTTTGGGGTCTAATCTTTGGGATTACTGCGTATCCCAACTCAGGCCCGAGCACATCCGGGCTTGCCTCGAATGCGCCGCCCGTCTTACTGCCGATGAAATAGTCCTTGCAAACCAGTGAAGGCTCTTCTCGACGACCTCTCCTCCCCTGCATGCCGTTGAGCTGAAAACAGAAGGACACAATTGCCGTCCTCTCGGGAGCCACTGACAGATCAGGTCCTTCGGTTTTCCGTGGTGAAGGGCCGCGTTCGCGTCACATTGGATGCCGACTTCGAATGTGATGCGCTTTCCACCCGAGCAAACGCTCGGAGTGATCCGGTTGAAGATCCATCCGGCCACCGAGGAAAAGATCCGTCAGGCGATTCGTCGTGCCTTGCTTCTTCTCCGGGACATCAACATGGCCGGGCGGCTGGCGGTCGTGGACGAAGACAAGATCCGCATCCGTCGTTAGCTTATCGGTTTACTCAGCCGCACCCCGTGCCACGTTCTGCGTCCGCCCCGGCCCCTATTGTTGGTGTGGCGTATCCGCTTGGTGTGGATCCGCTGAAACCGGCGCTGGTCCCGCGCCCGCTTGCGGCAGCTCCGCCTTCCCATCCAGCCCGAACACCACCAGCCGCGGCTTCATCGGCGTCGTCTTCTCCGCGCTCACGCCCGGACTCGCCACGCCGCCCGAGCCGCCCATCAGCGCGAGGTACTGCTTACCGTCCACCGCGAAAGTAATCGGTGGGCCCATCCCATTCCGCAGCCCCGTCTCGCCGTCGAACAGCTTCTCGCCTTTATCCGCCGAGTACGCGATCAGATGCCCGTTCGGCGCCACCTGGAACACCAGGTTGCTCGCCGTGCTCAACGTGCCGCCGTACCGGCTGTTCCCCACCGGAACCCGCCAGCGGATCTCCTGCTTCACCGGGTCGTACGCGATCAGCGTGCCGAGGTTCCCGCCTTCGAGCGGCGTCGGACCGGCCGCGGGCCCCGCCGGCTGCAGCGTCATCCCTCGCGTGTTCATCTTCAACCCCGTCTGTTGCGCGCCGCCCACACGCGTGGGGTCCGGTTTGAAGTCGAAGTCAGTGGCATACGTGAACGTGTCCCAGCCGCGCGTCGGAACGTACACCAGTCCGGTCTGCGGATTGAAAGACATCGGCGACCAGTTGTGCGCGCCGCCGCCTCCCGGCGACACCGGCGTTGGGTCCTTGCCGTACTTCACTTCCTTATTGATGATGGGCCGTCCCGTCTTTTGATCGATCCCCTTCGCCCAGGTAACTTTGGAAAACGGTTGCGCCGAAATGAACTCGCCCGTGATGCGGTCGATCACGTAGAAGAATCCGTTCTTGTTAGCCTGCATGATGACCTTGCGCGTCTTGCCATTAATGTTCAAATCCGCCAGGATCATCTGCTGCACGCTGTCGTAATCCCACTCGTCTCCCGGAACCATCTGGTAGTGCCATTTCAGCTCACCCGTGTCCACGTGCACCGCCACAATGGAAGCCACATATAGGTTGTCGTGGCCCGTGCTCACATCCTTGGTCCGCAGCGCCTGCGGCCAGGGCTCGGCATTGCCGGTCCCGACATACAGCAGGTCGCTCTCCGGGTCGTAGGAGATTCCGTCCCACACCGAGCCGCCGCCGCCCAGCTTCCACCAGTCGCCATCCCAGGTCGCCGCGGCTTTACGCATCGCTGAGTTCTCAAAACCCTTCGCGGGATCGCCCGGGACGGTCCAGAACCGCCACGCTTCGCGCCCGGTCTCGGCATCGTACGCCGCGAAAAAACCGCGCGTCGGACGGTCGCCGCCCGCCGCTCCCACGATCACCTTACCTTTCGCAATTCGCGGCGCCATCGTGAGCGTCTGTTCCTGCTGAACCCAGCTCACGCGTGCTTCCCACACCGGCTTGCCGGTATCGGCGTCGAGCGCCTCCAGCCGGCCGTCGTTCACCGGAACGTATACCTTGTTGTGGTAGAGCGCCAGCCCGCGGTTTACCACTCCGCAGCACATCTTGTCGCCAGTGGCCTTGCGGTTCACTAGCGGATCCCACCGCCACTTCTCCTTGCCCGTGCGCGCGTCCACCGCGAACACAATGCTCCAGTTGGTGACGCCAAAGATGGTGTTGTTCCAGACCAGCGGCGTGGCTTCCTGATCGCCTCCGCCGTCGCCCACTTCATACGACCACACCGGCCCGAGCCGTTTCACGTTCGAGGCATCGATCAGCTTCAGCGGGCTATACCGAGTCTCGCCCGGTGTCAGGCCATAAGATAGCCAATCGCCATCCGACCCCGACTTCGCAGCATTCTTGAGCGCCAGATCGTCGACCCGCCGGACCTGTCCGAACAAAGCCAATGAAAACAAAATCGCGAAAAAGTAACGCATAAGTTGACGAACACCTGCGAGTCTATCACGTGCCGGGGCGACAGGATCGATACCGCGCCAGACACCGGGATTTCGCATATAATACCCTGCGAAACGACCCGGTGGGCCACGGCCCGGGAAAGCGAAAGGGGAGACACATCCATGAGTGCCGTTGACGTCGAAGTTCGGAAAACCAGCACGAAGCGTTGGGTGCTGTGGGCTGGCTGGATTCTCTCCCTCTGGCCCGTTTTTGTTGTGGTCTCGAGCGCGACCTGGAAGCTGACCCGGAATCCCTGGTATGTGGGGGAATTTGCAAGAATCGGTTGGCCGGCGAGCGCCCTCACCGGCCTGGCCTTGCTCCAGCTCGGCTGCCTCGCGTTGTTCGTGATTCCGCCCACGGCCGTCCTGGGCGCGGTCCTGCTCACCGGTTACCTGGGCGGCGCCATCGCCACCTACGTCCGGATGGGAGAGCCTTATCCCGTCCTGGTTCCGCTATCGACGAGCCTGATCGCCTGGGCCGGAATCTACCTGCGCGAAGAGCGTCTTCGATCGCTGCTCCCACTCCGCCGCCGGGTTCCGCGATCGTGATTCCCTTTTTTCAGTGACACTTCTCGTAAGATTTTTTACTTCCAACAAAACAAAGGCCGTGTGCCCCGAATCCGTCCTCTCCCGACCCGTCCCGTTACGAGTCGCAGTAGATAATTAAGGTAGGAGGAAGAACAACGTGGATGGAAGAAGGCGGCGAGAAACGCGGTTCCGAGTGGATCCACTCGGAGTTTTCGCACGAACTTCCCTGTTTTCTTCAAACTCCTTCCGAATTCCGAGTGGATCCACTCGTAAATCGGCTCTGCCGGCCGCTTCGGCGCCACCCCTGATTGCCAACGTCGGCAAACTTGGGGGTCGGCATTCGGCAATGAACGGCATCGCCGAGGCAGCGCTTTACCGCCACAGCGCTCGCGACCGCTTCCGCGGCTCGCGCCGCTTGGTTTTGTGCGGGTCGAGATAGAGCGCCCGGCGTCATTTGTTATGATGCCGGAGAAGCGTCGGGATCGAGTGAGCCGTATGAAATTCAGAGCGTGTCTGAGCGTCGCGTGCCTCCTGATTGCACTCGCGACGGTTGGGACCGGCAGCCTGTTCGGTCAAGGCGGGTTGCCGTCCGGCACACCAGACCGCGCCGGGGCCCTTCCCCAGCCAAAGACTTGGACCGCTGCCGAAGATCATCAGAACATGATGAATCAGCTCGGCATTAAGGCGCTCCGGCCGGGCCCGAGCGGCAACGAAAGCGCACCCGATCATGCTAACTACGACGAGGCCGCCGCCAATCCCTTTCCGAACCTGCCGGATATTCTGACTCTGAAGAATGGTCAGAAGGTCACGACTGCGGAAACGTGGTGGACCGAGCGGCGTCCGGAAATCGTCGAGGATTTCGAGCGCGAGGTGTTGGGCCGCGTCCCCGTCAACGCGCCCAAGGTGACGTGGACTGTCAGTCGGACGGTAAGCGCGACAATCGGCGGCCGCGCCGTAACCGGCAAACAGCTCACCGGTCACGTGGACAATTCGGCGTACCCGCTCATCGATGTCGACATCCAAATGACATTGGTAGTCCCCTCGGGTGTGACTCGACCGGTCCCGGTCATGATTATGTTCGGGCGCGCGAGTTTGCCCGGCGATCCCCCGCCCCCCGCGCTTGGCGGTGCAAGAGTTGCTGTGGGAAGCGATCCGCCCGCCACCGAACAATTGATCGCCGATGGCTGGGGCTACGCTTCTCTCAACCCCACCAGCATTCAGGCCGACAATGGCGCGGGTCTGACGCGAGGCGTTATCGGTCTGGCCAATAAGGGCCAAGCTCGCAAGCCGGACGATTGGGGCGCGCTGCGCGCCTGGGCCTGGGGCGCATCCCGCGCGCTGGATTATCTCGAAACCGATCCGGCTGTGGATGCGCGGCATGTGGGGATTGAAGGAGTCTCTCGCTACGGAAAAGCGGCGCTCGTGACCATGGCCTTTGACACCCGCTTTGCAGTGGTTCTGGTCGGCTCCTCGGGCGAGGGCGGCGCCAAACTGCACCGCCGCAATTGGGGAGAAGCCGTCGAGAACCTTACCGGCACCGGCGAATATCATTGGATGGCCGGAAACTTTCTCAAGTACGGCGCCTCGGACGCTATCTTCGGCAGCAAGAACGCGGGCGATCTGCCCGTGGACGCCCATGAGCTGATCGCGTTGTGCGCACCCCGTCTGACTTTTATCAGCTACGGCGTGCCCGAAAAAGGCGATGCGAAATGGTTGGATCATCAGGGAAGCTACATGGCCGCGGTGGCTGCCGGACCGGTGTTCCGCCTTCTCGGCGCGAAGGACCTGGGCACTTCGGACGACTATCACAAAGAGAAGATGCCGCCCGTCAATGTAGGGCTACTCGAGGGCCAACTCGCCTGGCGCCAGCACGACGGCGGACACACCGACGCGCCAAACTGGAAGTATTTCATTGCCTGGGCCGACAAGTCCTTGGGACGCTCGGATGGAGTCATCCACGTTCCCGCCGATCAACCAGCCCCGCGAACGGATCACAATTCCCTGGTCGCTCATGAGCAGCTTCTTAAGAAAGCGAAGCAGGGCCGCATCGATATTTATTTCGAAGGCGATTCCATCACCCGCCGCTGGGGAGCCACGGATTATCCAGAACTGCTGGCCAACTGGAAACAGAATTTCTTCGGCTGGAACGCCGCGGATTTCGGTTGGGGCGCCGATCGGACGCAGAACATTCTTTGGCGATTGAACAACGGGGAACTCGACGGAGTCAATCCCAAGGTCATCGTGCTGCTGGCCGGGACCAACAACGTCGGCAAAACCGCGCCATCGGGAGGTGATGCCGGGAAGATCGCCGATATCAGCCGCGGCATCGAAGCGATCGTGCACACGATGCAAATGAAGGCGCCCAGCGCCACCATCATTCTGATGGGCATTTTCCCGCGCAACGACAACATCGCCGTGATGCCCACGATCAATAAGATTAACGAAGCCCTGGCGCGGTTGGCGGACGGAAAGAAGATCCGCTATCTCAACATCAACAACAAGCTGGCGGACGCGGACGGAAAGCTTTTCGAAGGCATGATGAATGCCACTGACAAACTCCATCCGACGGCCAAGGGTTATCAGGTTTGGGCGAATGCTTTGAAGCCCATATTCACTGAATTGCTCGGCCCTCCCGCAAAAGAGGATCACGCTCCACCGCCGACGGGAGATCCCAGCGCGCGTCACTGAGGGAATTCAACATGCCGAGAACCTCACGAAGGTCCTTCCTGGCCGCGACCGGCGTGGCAATCTCAGCCTCCCGGGCTGGCTTCGCCGCACCGCAAGATTTGACGGCTTTGACGCTTCGACAAGCGTCGCAGATGCTGCGGAACAAGACGGTTTCGCCCGTTGAACTGACTCAGGCCTGCTTGCAGCGAATTGAGCGCTATAACCAGGCGCTCGATGCGTTCATTACGATTACGGCGGAATCCGCTCTCGCGGAGGCGCATGATTTGGAGGCAGCGGCGCAGCGCGGCAAGTGGCGCGGACCCTTGCACGGGATTCCCATTGCTTTGAAGGACAACATCGATACGGCCGGCGTTCGCACCACCGGCGCCAGCGAGCTATTCAAAGATCGGGTGCCCACTCAAGACGCGGAGGTCGCCCGCCGTCTCAAAAAAGCCGGCGCGATCCTTCTGGGCAAGCTGAACATGCACGAGTTCGCCTACGGCCCCAGCTCGGCAGTCAGCTACTTCGGACCCGTTCACAATCCCTGGGCGCTGGACCGCATTTCCGGCGGATCGTCTGGCGGTTCTGCGGCGGCCATCGCTGCCGGCCTGTGCTTCGGCACGCTAGGTACCGACACCGGCGGCTCGATCCGAATCCCGAGCTCGCATTGCGGCGTCGTCGGCCTGATGCCCACATACGGCCGCGTGAGCAATCGGGGCGTAATCCCAATGGCCTGGACACTCGACCACGTCGGTCCGATCTGTAAGACGGTCGAAGATGCCGCGCTCTTGCTCGGTGTCATCGCCGGTTATGACGACATGGATCCGACTACAGTCGACACAGCGGTTCCGGATTACAGCGGTTCATTTAAGCTGCACGCCTCCAGGCTGCGGTTGGGTCTTCCCCGCTCCGGCTTCTTCGACAACCTCGACCCGGAGTATGCCAAGGCCATCGAGACCGCCATTGACGTCCTCCGCAAGTTGACGGCCAGCGTGACCGATGTCCAAGTGCCGCGCGCCGTCGCAGCTCCGGTCATATGGGGACCGGAAACCTACGCCTATCACGCGAAGTGGCTGCGGGAATCGCCGGAGAAATACCAGGCGGCGACGCGCGCGCAGATGATCCGGTCGAATGACGTGAAGCCCGACGTTTACGCAGAGGCGCGGCGGCAGGTCGATCTGGTTCGCCGGGAAATCAGGACGGTTTTCCGAAGCGTGGACGTATTGGTAACACCCACGATGAAAACGCCGCCCGCCACGATCGCCGCCACCCTGAACCCACCCGCACCCAATTCGCCGGGAAATCCGGCGGCCAATCCGGGAGCCGGAAATATTGGAAATCCGTGGGCATTTGACGTCTACGGAATTCCTGCCATTACGCTGCCGTGCGGTTTCACGAAGGCCGGCCTGCCGATCGGCCTTCAGGTTAGTGCGGCGCCGTTTGATGAGATGACGATGCTGGCGCTTGCTCACGCCTACGAGCAGGCAACCGACTGGCACACCAGGCGTCCCAACTTGAGCTGAAGCGGGCCGCCGCTGCCCATCATCGCGATTGCAAACGAATCGTGGCCGCATTCAGACCTGGAGCTCTCGCAGTGAGCGGGAACGAACCTGCCGCCCGAGAGGTGCGGACGACCACGAGCGCTTTGCCCTGATACAGCTTGCGCTGATTCCCCCGATACATTTCTTCGCTGGTCATGTCTGCGTTGCCCACTGCGGCGATCGCTCCCGGACCCTTGATGGCAAACGTCACCGGATGATTCGCATTTAGGTTCGGCTGGCCACGCGCGTCTAGCGCTTCGACGGTAATGAATGAAAGGTCCTGGCCGTCCGCGCGAAGCCACGACCGGTCGGCGGTCAGGCGTAGTTGTGTGGCTTCGCCGGCCGTCCGCAAAACGGATTCGGCGATCGTCTGGCCGCGCTGAAGCGCAACCGCCTTCAGCACTCCGGGCGCATAGGGCACGCTGAAATTCGCCCGGAACTGTTCGGCGCGGGTTGTGGGCTTCTCTCCGACGATCCGGTCGCCCATGTAGAGACGCACCGTCTCGCCTCTCGAATAGACTTCCACATCGAGAGTTTTGCCCTCCATTCCGGGCCAGGTCCAGGTCGCGTATGCCGGCCAAACACCCCACCGCGTCACATGCAGATCTTTGCCTTCGGGCACCGGCTGGCGTACGCCCAGGTAGAGTTTCTCGCCCCGGTCACACACAATGTTCCGGTAGTGTGAAATCGACTTGCGAAATCCGCAGATGTCGATGTCGCCGCAGTCGGAGCCGTGACACGGATAGGGGGCTCCGTAAGTTTCGCGGCTGGTGTCCTTCGCATCGCGATAATACCAGCGGCCAATCCCCGACTCTCCGAAATAATCCATGCCCGTCCAGACGAAAGAGCCGATGATGTACGGGAAATCAGTGACCATGGCCCAATCGTCGAACGTGGAGTGAGGGTACGACTCGCTACACACAATGATTCGGGACGGCACGCGTTTGTGGTCCTCAGCGTGTTCGCTCAGGTTGTAGTTGTAGCCGCCGATATCGAGCGCCGCGAAAAATCCGTCCGTGTCGCTCCACGTGGGGACAAGATTCAGCGCGGATGTGACGGGGCGCGTACTATCGAGCGCGCGCACATAGTCCGCCAGCATCTTCGCCTCCTGCGCGCCCAACGGCTCTCCACGCTCGGGGACCTCATTTCCAATGCTCCACATCACCACGGACGGGTGATTGCGGTCGCGCTGGACCATGGCCTCGAGGTCGCGGCGCCACCAATCCGGGAAGGCCACGCTGTAATCGAAAGGCTTCTTCGGTTTCGACCAGCAGTCGAACGATTCGTCCATGACCAGCATGCCCAGACGATCGCAAGCGTCCAGGAATGCCGGCGAGGGCGGGTTATGCGAGGCCCGAATCGCATTAAAACCGGCATCTTTGAGAATTTCGACCCGCCTCTCCTCAGCGCGATCGAATGCGGCCGCACCCAACGGACCATTGTCGTGGTGCACGCAGCAGCCAATCATCTTCACGGACCTGCCGTTCAACAGGAATCCGGTCTCCGCAGACCAGCGGATGGAGCGGATGCCAAATACCGTCGAGACTTCGTCTATCGCGTTTTCGCCCTCCAGCACTCGCGTCACTGCTCGGTACAGGCTCGGGGATTCAGGCGCCCAACGGGCGGGCGCGTTGACGACAATCTCACGGGTCAGATCGGCAGAATCGCTCGGTTGCACGGTGACCGCCCCATTCGACTCTCCCGCTGCGGCGCCGGCCGGAGTGAATAAGGTGGTGCGCACCATTACCGTCGCCGTTCTGGCAGAATGGTTGGCCAAATTGGCCCGGACGCGAACCGTCGCTCGCCCTTCACTCACCTCGGGAGTCGTGATCGATATCCCCCACGGAACAACATGCAGCGCGTTCGTGATATCCAACCAGACGTGTCGGTAAATTCCGGAGCCTGAATACCATCGGCTGTTCTGCTGTTTGGATTGATCGACGCGGACCGCTAATACATTCGTCGCGCCGGCGTTCAAGTGTTCTGTCAGATCGAGCGAAAAACTCGTGTAGCCGTAGGGGTGCGTGCCCAGCTCGTGGCCGTTGAGATACACGGTCGCATTCATATAAATGCCATCGAACTCGACACTGACCCGCTTGTCGCGCCAGGCCATCGGGGCTGTAAAGGTTCGCCGGTACCAACCCAGGCCCGCGGGGAAGAATCCCCCGCTGCCGCCCGTGGGATTTGCGGAATCGATCTTGCCTTCGATACTCCAATCGTGCGGCAGGTCCAGCATGCGCCAGTTGCCGGCGTCGTATGAAACAGCCTCGGCTCCCGTCTGGTTGCCGAGGAGGAATCTCCAGTCCCGATCGAACGCGATACGCTCGCGAGTAGCTTGGGGCTGATCCGCTGCTTCGGCCCGTGGCAATGCGGCAGCGCCGGGCAATATCGCGCAAAATGTCCTGCGATTCATAATCAGCAACTAACCGGCGACCGATCAGCCGGGCGCCGCGGACGTCGCGACGCTGTCTACACTAGCCCGGCAATTCACCCAGCTCGGCCTTCACCGCATTTGCGACAATAGCGCCTTTCTGGTGAATCGTCCACCGTGTGCTCGTAGTCGCATCCGGCGTGCGGGTCGTGACATCCCGGTTCCCGGGACGTCGACATTGTCACTACGTACACAATTGTCAGCGGTGGTGCCGACCAACCGCTGCACAACTAGCGCAAATTGAGGTGGGCTGCCGGTTTCAAATTGATCTCGCGCTCGTGGGAGCCAATCGCAATTCGATACAGACCGGGCTGCAAGGAAAGTTCGACCGGCGGTTGATTCGAGATCGGTGTACCGTTGACGCGCAGCTCGACTGGTGACGGCGTTTGCACAACGATACTGCCGCGTTCCGGGACCGGCTGTGCGGTGGGATCGGCCACGACCGGTTCCATGCGCACTTGGCCGATTTCGCGCCAGGGACTCTCACCGGGAATGCGCGGGGCCGGCAAGTTGGGTAACCCGGCGCTCTGGGGAGCATCTGCTGCGTTTGCGGCGAGCGCGGACAAGAGTACGACGGGCTCGGCGTCGGAGACCATTTTCGGTAGCGGCCGCGCCAGCAGTTCCATTTCAGACGGATCGATGCGTGGAAGCAAATCGGCAATGTAGACCGGGTCGGCCGATCCGGCATCGCGGAAGAAATCGCGGGCATCCGCCGATGCACTTTTGGCGGCGGGTTCGATGGGTTCCAGTTCCTTGAGCATGGCGACGGCGGAGCCGGCATACTCGGTATCACCGGCTTCGCGCAGCCGAACCAGCAGCGCGGCGGCATGGGCGGTATCGTCATAGAGGAGCCAGGCCGACGCGGCATCCATACCGTTCGAGGCGCGGGCGGGGATTACGGCCCAGGTCTTCTCATAGAGCTCACCGGCTTTGTCGTATTCGCCGCGGTCCGCGGCGGCGTCCGCCGTTGCACGTGCTGCCGCGTAACGTAATTCGCGCTGCGCGGCTTCCAGCGCCTTTTCGAGCCGCTCCTTGATGGCCGGTTGCGTTGCATTGGAAACCGCGATGTCCAGGAAACGTGCCGCCACGTCATAGCTGCGCCCGTTGCCGCTCAATCCCGCGAGCAGAGCCGGAGCTTCCCAGCGCTTTGGATCGACCTTCCCCACCTCTGCCAGCGCCGCAACCGCATCGGCGACCGGGAGCTTGGCCAGTCGCTCGAAAACCGGGTAGAGCGCGTCATCGTAGTGGTGGCGCCGTTTCCCATCGGGCGTTGCTTCCAGCGAGCGGATCAGCCGCAACCGTTCGATCTGGGGCGTGGCGGCTTTTCCGAGTGCGGGATCGAGGCGCGCTGCTTCTTCAAACGCCGAGAGAGAATCTTCCCATTTTTCCGCGATGGCACAGAGGATCGCCAGGTTGAACGCCGCCGCGGCATACGTACGGTTGATCGCAAATGCGTCGGCGAATCCCTGGATGCCGGCCTTGAGGTTGCGCGCCGTTTGAAGTTCCGCCAGGGTTGCCTGGAACCGATGGCGCGCGGCGTCGCGCGGCGAGGCATAGGGGGAATCGAGATCGGGCGGAGCGAGGGGCGAGATATCCAGCGAGACAACCGGCACGGTAAGCGGAACTTCCGCAGCGACTGCTGCGGGCGCGGGCTCCGCGGCAAGAGCCGGCGGCGTGTCTTGTGCGGATGCGATGGAGCAGATCAGAACCAGATATGCGAAGACGCGCATGGCCGTTCTCCTCTCTAGCGTGCGGAAGCCGCACAGGCTCCCGACAATTGTTCGAGTTCGATTCGGGTTCGAGCGATTTCCTGCTCGTTGGCTTGAGTTCGCGCCGGCGACACTTCCCCTCCCGGCAGAACATCGGCGAGCCGCTTGCTCTGTTCGGAGGCCTGCGTTGCGGCGGCAGGCCCGATCGCGGGCTTGTACCAATCGGCTGCAACCGCAAGTGGATCGACGAGATTCGCAGTGTCGCGCTGCCGCGCCGGAACCGGTGCGGGCACGCCGATACGTTCCGATTCGTATCCCTGCAATTTCGTTTTGAGATCTGCAATTCGGGCAGCCACCTCGGGAGGGCAGTTCTCCGCCTGCACTCTTCCGAGATTGGCGTCCCGGATGGTATCCAGGTTTTGAATCGACTTATTCAGCGAATCCATGGCGGGATCGATTTTCCGCTGCGGATCGGAGGCGGCTCCGGATCCCTTTTGCTTCAGCAGGCGCTCGTATTGATCCGGCGTGTAGCCGCCCGAATCGAGAAACGCTTTCTGTTGGGCCGGCGTCATCTTTCGCCACATCTCACGATATTTTTCCAAAGCATTATCGGAGCCCTCCGGCGCGGCGGTTGCGGGAGCCGGCTCACTGATCGAGTGGACATTCGCCGGCGTGGTGAAGATGGTGCGCTGGGGAGCCTCAGAGGCCGGCGTGGAGGGCTGTTTGGATTGCGTACGCGACTGAGCGTGCGCACCCACAATGAGAACGGGAACTAAAAGAACGGACGCACGGCAAACCATATTACGACTTCCCCTTCCCGGTGGTTTCATCCACGAACTCCACTTTTCGAGATCGGCCATCGAGCGAGATATCGGAATCGCTTTCGGCCTCGCTCAGAACGCCCTGCTTGTTGTACTTGTACTGGATGTGCGACGTTTTGCCGGCCTGCGTGATGGTTTCGCTTACCAGCCTGTCACCGGAATAGTTCAGCGTACGAAAGTAGACGACGGCATCGCCCGCCGTCGCGGCCCGGCCGGTGACGCTCATCAGGCGTTTGCCGTCCCAGTTGAAATCGAGCCTGGGCGCGTTGGGCTCATCGAGTTCCCAGGCGTGACGAACGCGGCCTTCGTCATCGTAATCCAGCTCGAACATATGGATGGCGTCCCACGCGAACGGGTGAAAGTAATGGTTCCCGGAGAATCCCACGGCCACTCGCTTGCCGGTCACTTTGTAGGCGAGATGGGTGTCAACCCGGGGATTATTCCAGAGCGTCAGAAAGCCGTTGGTCGACGTGCCTTGCGGATCGGCGTGGACGGAATAGTTCTGCGCCGGCAGGAATTGATTGAGAGCGCCCAACTGTCCGCGGCCGCCGACACCCCCGATTCCCGCGACGCCGCCGAACCCGCTGATGCGGCTCAGCCCGCCCAGCCCAGCCATTCCGGAAACTCCGCCGATGCCGGGCATGCCGCCAAGACCGGCAAGGCGTCCGCCACCCGCGAGGCCGGCCATGCCGGTCAACCCGCGAAGTCCGCCGCCCGCCAGCATGCTGCCCAACCCCGCCGCCGCCCCGAAGCCGCCAAACATACCAAAGCCGCCGAAGCTGGGGATTGCGATGGGAATCTTGCGGCTCTTGACGACCTGGTTCTCACGGCCGACGTTAAACACCTGGGGAGTATCGTCGTAGTAATTGAAGTAGAAATCGTTGGTTTCGCGACCGGTGGTGCGCCAGCTGATCGGGATAGAGACGCCTTGCGACGCCGCAGCCACCCCCAGTGCCAGCTTGGCGATATTCGAGCCGGTCTTCTTTTCTTCGTACTTGGTGTGGACCGAGCGCAGCTGGTTACCGGACCATTCGTAGGTAACGGTCAGATGATCGGACGCGCTGATCCGGGCAATTTTGGGCTGGAACGCCAGGCTGACAGGATCGTAGAAGACGCCGCGGTCGAGAGGCGTTCCCGAGAACCAGCTTTGCGACGCCGCTTTGGCCGCGGCCGCCGCGGACACGTCATTCGCCGGCTCGCCGAGCAGCCGCAGCGCGACCAGGCGCTGCTCGCGGTTGGATTGCGTGGAGTCGGTGAGATCGAGGAAGCGGTGCAGCAAGGGAGCGGCATCGCCGCAGTGGCGCACCAGGCAAGCGTTGACGCCGGCCTGGAAAAGAAACGAAGGCTCTTCGTTATCGAGCTTCAGACCGCCAGCGGCTGTCTGCAGCGCCGAGGCGAACCGCAGATCACCGTACAGCATCTTGAGCTGATTGCGCTCTTCCGTGCGGGCATTGTCAATCTTGTATTGAATGCTGGCTCGCAGCTTCTCGCCTTCATCGAAATCTTGGGGCGTGAGAGCGACCCCCGCATACTGATCGAGCAAGGCCACCGCCACGCCGAGGTCCCCGCGCTGCATGGCCAGCCGCGCCTGCACCAGCTTGATTTTCGGTTCCTCTTTGTCGATAGTTTCCGCGTCGCGAAGCGCCTGCTCGGCTTCAGCCTGCTTGCCGTCATTCGCGTATTGCTCTGCGAGCAGCAGACGCCGCTGGAGTTGCACCTGGACGGGCGAGCGCGGATCGATGCCGCGGCGGGATTCGGCGAATTTCTGGGCGGAAAGACGGGCGACCTCGAGCCGCACTTCTTCCAGCAGCTGCCCGGCTTCCGCCAGTCCCGGATTATGCAACTGGGCCAGCCGCAGATTGCGAATCGCGTTGGCGTAGTCGCCATCCTGGCGCAGCCGGCGGGCGGCGTCCACGTGGGCTAACGCACTCTCCTCGAGGTGCACTCGGCGCGCGGCAGCGAGATCGGGGAAGGAGCGGTCGTACGGCTCGAAATCACGATAGGCAGCGAGAAAGGCGTCGGTTTGCTTGCCGGCGTGGAGCGCTCGAAGAATGGCTACCCGGCGATCGAGTGATGTTTTCGCCTCGGCCGTCCGTTTCCGAAGTCTGGTCTGCGCCGCATCGCTGGCGAAAACTGTCTCCGACGCTCTTGCCAGCAGCAAGCCGTCGTCGAGCACCGTAACCGGAGCGTCGCCATCCTGCCACTGTTGCAAGTGACCGCTCATTTCTTTTTGGACATACTCCCGGATGCTTTCAGCGGCGGGGCCCGACGGATACTTCTTAACGGCCGGTGCAATGAGTTCCAGCGTTTGCCGAAATGCCAGGGCCGGATCGGTATTCGGGTATTTCTGCAGGGATATGTCGGTAACGAGATGCGCGGCGGAAAAAGCGGGATCAGACCCGGGGACAATCGCGTACAGTTCGGCGAGATTGAGCTGCGCAGGGTTCTTGTCCTTGCGATCCGCCTTCACAGCGACCACGGCGCCGCGCCAAATATCAGCCGCGGATTTCGGGACCTTTTCTTTCACATTGTCCGGGAGAAGGAGCGACCAACCGGCGCCTTCCTCGGAGCGCGCCAACAGCTTCCCATCCGGCGTCCGCATGATGACGGAAAGATTTGCCAAGCTTATGTCTGCGAGCCGGCTGATCGCCTTTGGGTCCCATGCGTCCGGCTGGGGAGCGGACAACGGCGTGCTGCGCACTTTCTCTTTGCCGTTAATGAGGAGCGAATCGGCCTCGGCCAGCGACCAGGCGCCGCCCGAATGAGTGACCACGAGGAATTGAGCTGCGTCCATTCGAACCGCGAATAGAGCAAGTATTCCGAGTCGCCAGCTTAATAGAGTCTTCCCGGCCATGCCCCCTCCGACGGGGAGTCCCCCTCGGGACCGCCCCTAGGTTGGAGCCGAGCGTGGGGTGCGCGGCTCCAACTGCCTTCAGATGATGCAAACGCAAATAGGAAATTGCCGGATGATCGAAAAGTTGTGGTACCCCTACAAGGGTGGGGCCGGATTGGCTAGGATTCGGCGGATCGCTATCATACAATAGGTTAATTTCCAGGGACATGGCAGCTCAGCAGCCAATAGGGGACGCGGATACTCTCCTCGAGCAATGGTTGCGGGAGAGCGATGACACACGCGCACGTGCGTTCCTGGAATCCCTGGTCCTCCATCATGCGGAACCACTAATCCGCCGGATTGTGAATTTCAAACTCCAGTCTGCACGGGATCAGCACGACCGAGGGGGGCCACAAACCGAAGCGGAAGACGTGTGCAGCACCGCGCTCTACAGTCTCCTGGCCCGCCTGCAACGGATCAAATCGGGGGATCAGGAGCCCTCCGTCCGCAATTTTTCCGGTTATGCCGCGGTCACGGCGTACAACGCGTGTAACGAATACTTCCGGTCCAAGAAACCGGCTTGGCTCAGCCTGTCGATGAAGTTGCGATACCTCGGAACTCATGCACCCCAATTCGGAATCTGGCAGACAGACGACGGCCAGGAGGTCTATGGATTAGCGCGCGATCACGGGCGCGTAGCCAACTCCCGTACGACTCACCTGAGCGAAGCCGGCAGGAAATTGTGGCAGCACCAGGATCCCGCTCGCCTCAGCCTCAGCGAACTGGTTGAAGCGATACTGAACGCGTCCCGCGGGCCGTTGGTCTTTGAAACCCTGGTGGATGCGGCGGCCGAGTGGTCCGGAATGAAAGAGGTTCGCGTGCAGTCGCTGGATGAAGATCGCGGCGAGCAAGTCCATCGGTGGGAATTGGCGGATCGCCAGCCGCCGGCGGAGGACCGCGTCCGGCAGCAACAGTATATGGAGCGGCTTTGGAAAGAGATCTGCGAACTTCCGTTGGAGCATCGCAAGGCATTACTGCTCAATCTGCAAGACTCGGCCGGTGGAGATATTCAGCTGTTCGATTTCCTGGGGATCGCCACGATTGCGCAGATTGCAAGGGCCTTAGAAATGGATCCACTGGGATTCGCGGAGCTATGGAAAAAGCTTCCGCTCGACGACATTTCGATCGGCCGGGAGCTCGGGATCAGCCGGCAGGATGTCGCCAATCGGCGCAGTTCTGCCCGCAAACGGCTGGGACGGAAAATGAGGGAGTTTGAATACGGAAATTAATTTTGGGCTGGGAAGTATCGGCATGGTTTCTGCATCCATGAGATTGAGGAACCAGTACGGCCTATGGTTCCGCCGTGGCCCTGAGTACTTATGATGGCGCACTTGAATAACGAGCAGATTCGGGCCTATCACCAGCGAACGCTGCCCGCAGCTGAGTTGCTGGATGTCTCGCAACACCTGGGCGGCTGCGAGGCCTGCCGGGCTCTCATGGCTCCACGGAGAGAAGTGTCGCTCGCCGTCCAAGCGTTTCAAGAGAAGATTCGTTCCGGAGCAGGCCCGCTCCACCTCACGTATGAAGAGATCGAGGCCTATGTGGATGGCACGATGGCCGCGCCCGATCGAGCGTCGGTGGAGTCACACGCACGCGAATGCGGTTCGTGCGCCGAGGACGTCGAGGGAATCCGGGCGCTGCGGCGCGAGTTGCAGCATCCGCGCACCATTCCCAGCCCAACCAAACGCTGGGCGGCGTTTTGGAACTCACTACTCGGCTGGCGTGGTGGGTTGGTCCTGGCTGCGGCCGCATGTGCCGTGATCCTGATGATTGCGCTTCGGACGCCGGCCGGGCAGAACCGAAATATTGCGGATGTTGCTCAGCAGGGCGCAAAGGTTTCCGTTAATCCAGGACAGCCGGCCCCGGCAGGTTCGATCATACGCGACGGAACGCGCGTTTTCACAGTCAGCGAAAACGGCCGGATCGAAGGACTGCCAATCGTGGCGGAGGCGGATCGTGCGGTTCTCGAGAAAGCGCTGGTGGAGAAACGGGTTGATGCAGCCGGATCGCTATCCGATCTCACCGCGAAGAGCGGAGTCCTCCTCGGCTCGCCAGCTGAGGCCCCGCGGGGCAGGCTCCTGGCGCCGCTGGCGAACGTCGTCGAAACCGAGCGCCCAGTGTTTCGATGGGAGCCGATTCCGGGAGCGACCTTCCGCGTGAGTGTTTACGATAGCGGCTACAATCTTGTGGCGAGCAGCGGTTCGGTGGCAGGCACAGAATGGCAGATTCCAAAACCGCTTCGTCGCGGAACCCGGTATTCCTGGCAAGTCAACGTGCGTCAAAAAGAGAACGAGTATACGTTGCCTGCTCCTCCCGCTCCAGAAGCTCGCTTTCGAGTTTTGAGCGAGGCAGATGAAGCCGGCTTGGCGCAGGAGCGCCGCGCCTCGGGAGAGTCGCATTTGGTCCTCGGAATCCTGTACGCACGCGCGGGATTGCTCGACCAAGCCGAGGAGGAGCTTCGAGCGCTCCGCGCCCAAAATCCCGAATCGAAAGAAGTGGCGGATCTGCTCGCCAGCCTCGAACAGCAGCGCAGCAACACGCGCTAACAGCATCGAGTCCTTCAGTGCGGCGTCACGC
>Ga0070741_10009228_pt1 | contig 19285 bp, 13 predicted proteins | sample Coa_R1_4_FD_66440 | JGI IMG/M metagenome (GOLD analysis project Ga0070741, IMG submission 66440) | Surface soil microbial communities from Centralia Pennsylvania, which are recovering from an underground coalmine fire - Coalmine... | ecosystem: Environmental > Terrestrial > Soil > Unclassified ...
CGTTCCGCCACCGGAAGAACCCGTCACCGTGGGCCGAATCAAAGCCTAACGGGGAGCCGCTCAAGTCCACATTCCGGGCGTATAGCGGACCGTTGATCACAAGCGTGCACAAGATCCCGCATCCGACCATACGCCAACCGTGTAAGCCGCCTCGCGAGGCCGCTAGAATTGCCGCGACCAACGACGGCGCATAGAGATATGCGGTGCCCTTCGTAAACAGCGCCAAGGCGAGTGACAGCCCGAACAGCAGCAGGTCCGAACGGCCGCGCGTCTCGATGAAGCGGTAGCCAAAACAGCACAAGGCGACCAGCCATAGCGCCAAGAGACAATCATTCTTAGCGCCGGAGGCCTGCAGCACGCCGTTCGGCAGCGTGGAGCAGAACAGGGCAGCAAGCGCCTGGCCCCGCCGGGACGCTCCGAAAAATCCGGCCAGGACGGAGACCCCTACGATGCTCCCGCAAAATCCCAGCCACTGCACCAGATTCACGAAGCGATCACCGCCCGAGAGCAGATACGTATGGAGCATGAGGTACTCGGCCATGGGTTGGAGCATGATCTGATTCAGGTAGGACGCGGGAAAGCTGGCGACACTTGCCGCCTGTTTCCAATAAATGATGCGCGGCAGATGATAGGCTAAAGCGTCTGTGCTGTTCGGAGGGCTGACTACAGCGGTGACGGCGAGCACTGCGAGAATCGCGGCAATGGGCAAAGCAAGGATTACGTCAGGCAGCTCCGGCCGCTTCCATTCGATGGGCCATCGGCTGATCGTCTTGCGGCGCACGCCCGCGACCACCCCGCCAGCGCTCACGGCCAGCCACAGGAGCACAATAGGCCAGAACCGCAGAAGATGGGCCGCGCCGAGCAGTTCGGTGAAGATCGCCGCTACAGAGCCGAAGACCACGAGCGCGCGAAGAAATGCGAGCCGCCATCCAGCCTCGTCCAGCAAGCCAAAGCTCAACGAAACAACTGCCGCTGGAAGCAGAAGGATGGCCGCGTTGGTCCCCACTGGTGTCGCGCTGTTTCGCAGAATATCATGCGGTCCAGGCTGTGCGATCATAAGCAGTAGTATCGGAGCTGAAACCCGGCGCGCGGAGCGTTTCGCATGCCCGAACTGGAAGTTCTGCCGCAGAACACACAGCAGGAGCTTGAAAAGTTAGGCACGGTAGACATTGCACTGGGGGTGCCGACCTTCAACAATGCAGAAGCGATCGTGCCGGTGATAGAGTCTGCTCAGGCCGGCCTGAAGGAATTTTTTCCCGCCTTAAGGACCGTTCTCATTCACGCCGATGGCGGCTCGCGCGACGACACGGTACAGCGTGTGCTCGAAGTGGCTCGCGACTCGACACGGCTGCTACAGGTGACGTTTCCGATGTTTCCCGTCGACCGGCTAACCACTCCCTACCGTGGAATTCCGGGGCGGGCAAGCGCTTATCGCTCGATTCTCACGCTAGCGCAGAAGATGCAGGCCCGCGCGGCGGTCCTTCTCGATGTGGACCCGGCAAACGCGACGACGCACAGCATCGAGGCGCTAGCCCGGCCCGTTACGGAGAGAGAGTTCGACCTGGTGGTGCCGTACTACACTCGGCATAAATTCGATGGCGCGCTCATTACCGGCGTGCTTTATCCGATGATGCGTTCCCTGTTCGGCAAACGGCTGCGGCAGCCCATCGGAGAGGCCTTCGGCATCTCCGCCCGCCTGGTGAATGAATACCTGGCGAATGACGTGTGGAACACAGATGTTTCTCGTCCGGCGATTGATCTTTGGATGACGAGCCTGGCGGTGAGCAGCGGTTTCCGCGTGTGTCAGAGCTTTCTGGGAGCGAAGGCGCACCACACTAGAGATGGCGCGCCCGATGTGAGCGCGATGCTATCTCAAGTGCTCGGCTCGCTGTTTACCGAGATGGAGCGGTCTGCGCCGGTATGGCAGCGTACCAGGGGTTCGGAACCCGTGCCGACCTTCGGGCCGCCGAGCTCCGTTTCCGTCGACCCTGTGCCCGTGAACGTGAAACGCATTATCGAATCCTTCCGCCTCGGTTCACAGGATCTGAACGAAATCTGGGGCCGCGTTCTGCCTCCCGCAACTTTGCTGGAGCTCAAAAAACTGGCGAGAATTTCCGACGATCGCTTTCGTCTCGATGATGATGTCTGGGCGCGAATACTCTACGATTTTTCCTTGGCCTACCGAATCCGGGTGATCGGCCGCGACCACCTGCTCGGGGCCATGACACCGCTTTATCTCGGCTGGGTGGCTTCCTTCATTCTGCAAGTACAAGATGCCGGTCCCCAGGAATTCGAGACGCGGCTTGAGACTCTCTGCCTCGCATTTGAAAGACAGAAACCGTACCTCATCTCCCGCTGGAGGTGGCCGGACCGCTTCAATCCATAGGGGGAAGATGGGCCAGGAGAGGACGTATGTGGGAAAACGCTAACGAGATCCTGAACCAGGCGGTTGTTCGAATGATCCGCGGCGTGGCCGAGTTTTTGCCCGGGGTGATCGCCCTGGTTGTAATCATGGTGTTGTCTGTCCTGATCGCCTGGGTACTAAGGGCAATGCTTCGCCGTTCCTTACGGGGCTTCCAGCTTGACCAGCGCCTGGAGCAATGGGGTTTTGCCGGATTGGCCGACTGGTCGCCGGCCCGCAGTCCCACCCTGCTGATCGCGTCGGTGGCCTATTGGGCGATTATCCTGCTGGGTCTGCTCGTCGGCCTGAGTGCACTCGATGCCAATCTCACCTCCGTGCTGGTCATGCGGCTGTTCGCCTATGTTCCAAACGTATTTGCCGCATTCATCATTCTGTTCGTCGGCGTCTTTATCGCGAGATTCCTCGCCCGTGGCGTGCTAATCAGCGCGGTGAATATGCAGATCCACTCTGCCCGGCTGCTCAGCCTGGGAGTGAAGTGGCTGGTGATGGTCCTCACCGGCGCCATGACTCTGGAGCACCTGGGCATCGGGGGCCAGATCGTTCGCCTTGCCTTCGGAATCCTGTTCGGAGGCATTGTGCTGGCACTGTCGCTGGCGGTCGGTTTGGGATCCAAGGAGATGGTCACTCGTTCACTCCGGCAGATGGGGAAGACCGAGGAAGACGAGGCCAACGAGTACCTCCATCACCTGTAAGTCATTGATTTAGCAGAGCGCAACGAAGTTATACAGAGGCTCTATCTGCGATCTTGACAATAGGACACTAAAGTTTAATAATGAGATTGTACTAACGAGCGCGGCACGCCCTCGGGCGGAAACCTCGATGCGCCGCGGGGCTCGGCACACTCTTCGAGGGAGGCTTTCAAAACAGTTATGGCAAAGATTATCGGGATCGATCTAGGCACGACGAACTCCGTGGTAGCCGTCATGGAAGGCGGACAGCCCACGGTGATTGCGAATCAGGAAGGCAGCCGGACGACACCGTCGGTTGTGGCGTTTACCAAAAGCGGGGAACGGCTGGTCGGGCAGGTCGCCAAGCGCCAATCGATCACTAATCCCGAAAACACGATTTTCTCGATCAAGCGCTTCATGGGGCGGCGCTTTGACGAGGTCACGGAAGAAATGAAGATGGTGCCCTATAAGGTGACACGCGGCGAAAACGGCGACGCGCGCGTCGATATCGGCGGGCGCAAGTACTCTCCGCCCGAGATTTCGGCCATGATTCTCACCAAGCTGAAAGAAGCGGCCGAATCGTACCTCGGCGAGAAGGTGACGCAGGCGGTGATCACCGTTCCGGCTTATTTTAATGACTCGCAGCGGCAAGCTACCAAGGATGCGGGAAAGATCGCAGGCCTGGAGGTGATGCGGATCATCAACGAGCCGACGGCTGCAGCCTTGGCCTACGGTCTGGACAAGAAGAAGAATGAGACGATCGCGGTTTACGACTTTGGCGGCGGGACATTCGATATTTCGATCCTTGAGGTAGGCGATGGCGTGGTCGAGGTGAAATCGACCAATGGCGATACGCACCTGGGCGGTGACAATATCGACCAGCGGATCATGGACTGGATCATCGCCGAGTTTAAGAAAGAGCAGGGAATCGATCTGTCGCGCGATCAGATGGCCCTACAGAGGCTGAAAGAAGCGGCTGAGAAGGCGAAGATGGAGCTTTCGACGCTGCTCGAGACCGAGATTAACCTGCCCTTCATTACCGCGGACCAGAGCGGCCCGAAGCACCTGACCCTGAAGTTGACGCGGGCGCGCTTCGAGCAAATGGTCGAAGACATCATCCAGCGCTCCGTGGGGCCGTGCAAGCAGGCAATGGCGGATGCAGGCGTCACTCCGGACAAGATCGACGAAGTGGTTCTGGTGGGCGGACAAACCCGCATGCCGCGCATCCAGCAGGTGGTCCGGGACCTGTTCGGCAAAGAACCGCATAAGGGCGTGAATCCGGACGAAGTCGTTGCGGTCGGCGCGGCTGTGCAGGGCGGCGTGCTTGGCGGCGAAGTCAAGGATGTGCTGCTTCTGGACGTGACGCCGCTATCGCTCGGCATTGAAACCCTGGGCGGCGTGTTTACGAAGCTGATCGACCGCAACACCACAATTCCGACACGCAAGAGCGAGGTGTTTTCCACCGCGGCCGACAACCAGCCCTCGGTAGAGATCAAGGTCTTCCAGGGGGAGCGCGCCATGGCGCGGGATAACCGCTTGCTCGGGGTATTCCAGTTGAGCAATATTCCGCCAGCACCGCGCGGGGTTCCTCAGATTGAGGTCACCTTCGATATCGACGCCAACGGAATTTTGAACGTCACGGCGAAGGACCGGGCGACCAACAACGAGCAGAAGATCACGATCACATCCTCTTCCGGCCTGTCGAAGGAAGAAGTCGACAAGATGGCCAAGGATGCCGAGGCGCACTCTGCCGAAGACCGGAAGCAGCGCGAAACCATCGAGGCCCGAAACCGCGCGGACGCGATGATCTATAACGTTGAGAAAACGCTCAAGGAGCATCGCAGCAAGATCAGCGAGGAGGATGCACGCGCCATCGAATCAGCCATTGAAGAGACCAAAAAAGCGATGGCCGGCAACGATGTAACGGCATTGAACGCAGCCACCGACAAGCTGACTTCAGCCAGCCACAAGCTGGCCGAGGCGATGTACCGCTCTACGGCCCAACAGGCCGGCGGCGCTGCGGCTGGCGGCGGGCAGGAGCCACCGCCTGGCGACGGCAGCGGCGGCAAGAAGAAAGACGATGTCGTCGATGCCGAGTTCGTCGACGTAGACGACAAGCAGAAGTAAGCGAACCCTGGAAGGGAGCCGGGCGGCCCTCAACCGCTTCGGCTCCCTTGAATTTTTATGCCTCCGAAGCACGATTATTATGAAACTCTTAATGTGTCTCGCGGGGCCTCCGCGGACGAGATCCGGAAATCGTATCGGAAACTTGCAAGGAAGTATCATCCGGATCTGAACCCGGGCGATAAGGCCGCTGAAGAGCGCTTCAAAAACGTGCAGGAAGCCTATGATGTTTTGAGCGATCCCAAGAAGCGGCAGGTCTATGACCAGTACGGCTTCTATTCCGATAACATTCCGCCTGGAGGCGCGCCTGGCGCCGGCCCTGAGCCGGGCATGGACTTCGGCGGCTTCGATTTTTCCGAGTTTTTCTCCCGAAGCGGCAGGCAGCAGGGCGCTGAGACCGGCGGTTTTCAGAATATCTTTTCTCAGTTTTTTGGACGCGGAGGCGCGCGGGAGCATACAGCAGCGCCTGAGCCGGGCACGGACCTCGAGTACGTTTTAAATATCGATTTCTGGCAGGCGATCAAAGGCACGCAGGCCCGCATCAATATCACGCATTACGATGTATGCGGCACCTGCAAGGGCACCGGGAGCACCGGAGGCGGCACGATCAATTGCCCCCAGTGCAACGGCACGGGATCAGTTTCGCAGATGGCCGGCGCGATGCGGTTCAACCTTACCTGCCCACGTTGCGGCGGTTCGGGCAAACTGAAGAATGCCTGCCCCACGTGCGGAGGCGATGGACGAGTGGCGCATACCGAGACGGTAGAAGTGCGGATTCCGCCCGGCGCCCGCGACGGCTCGCGTCTGCGGGTAGCGGGCAAGGGCAATGCGGGCACACAGGGTGCTCCGCCGGGCGATCTCTACATCACCACGCGCGTGGAGCCGCATCCCTTTTTCGAGCGCCATGGCGATGATATTCATATCCGCGTTCCAGTGAGCGTTTGGGAGGCTGGTTTGGGAGCGAAGATCGAAGTGCCCACGATAGACGGACGCACGCTGCTCAAGATCCCGCAGGGCACTCGCACGGGACAGAAATTCCGGCTTCGGGAGAAAGGCGTTCTGAACTCGCGGACCAACACGCGGGGCGACCAGATTGTTGAGGTCGCCGTGCAGACGCCTCAGGTTCGCGACGAACGCACACGCGAACTGCTGCGCGAAATGGCCGGCTTACATCCGGAGGATCCCCGCGCAGATCTCTGGTCGCAGGTCTGAGCAGAGCAGGCCTCCTGGCCTGCCGGCTGGTAGGATACATATGGCGAAGGGACGATCGAAAGCTGCATATATGATCTCGGCGGTAGCGGAGCAGTATGAGATCCATCCGCAGACATTGCGTCTTTACGAGCGGGAGGGCCTGCTGAAGCCGTCGCGCAGCGAGGGCAATACGCGGCTCTATACCGAAGAGGATCTGGAGCGGCTGGAGGTCATTCTGCATCTTACGCGCGACCTGGGCGTGAACCTGGCAGGCGTGGAGATCATCCTGAACATGCGGGAGAAGATGGCCGAGATGCAATCTCAAATGGAACAGTTCGTCTCTACGCTGAACCGGGAGCTGGCCCAGCGCAGCCGGCAGCGAAGCCAGGCGGAAGGCCAGCACTCGTTAATCCGGGTAATCGACTACTCCTCTCCGGCGCGCTCCGCCCGGAAAGAACGCGCTGAATAGCGCATCCGGCTACAATACACTCATGGCGATGCGCTGGTGTATTTTGCTTTTACCGCTGCTCGGGTTGGCGCAAAGCCCCGCCGACCTGTTCCAAAAGGCTCCGCCGGATGTTGAAGAAGCTCTGCGTCCGCGAGTTCAGCAGTTCTTTCAATACCATGTCGACGGAAAATTCCGGCTCGCCGAGACCCTGGTGGCCGAAGATTCTAAGGACTTCTTCTATTCCGCAAATAAGCCCCGCTATCTGAGCTTCGAAATCTCGAAGATTGAGTACTCCGACGAGTTCACGAAGGCGAAAGCAACGGTCATCTGCGAGATGTTCATTCCAGTGCTGGGCTTTACCACGACGCCGATGAAGGTCCCCATTCCGAGTCACTGGAAGCTGGTTGACGGCGTGTGGTATTGGTACGTGGACACCTCGAAGCTGAACGAGACGCCTTTCGGCACCATGAAGCCCGGTCCCAATGGAGGCGGCGCAGCGGGGCTTCCAGCGCCTCCCACACCGGAGACCGCGAAACAGCTTCTGGCGGGTGCCGTGCGTGTAGATAAGTCCAGCGTGCAGTTCAAGCCGGGCGTGAATGCGACCGATCACGTCACGATTGAAAACCATATGCCCGGTAAAATCACGTTGGCGCTGAACTCTCCCGCTGGTGACAGCCTTGAGCTGAAACTGGATCGGACAGCGCTTAATGCAGGCGAGAAAGCAGTGCTTCTCGTTCACGCGAAGCCCGAAACGCCGCCTCATCCGCGAACAGTCAACGTTCGCGTAGTCGAAACGAACCAGGTGCTGCCGGTCAAAATTTCGTTCACGAAGCCGTAATCACACCCGCTTTCCGGCGATCGCAGCTCATAAGTGTGCACGATTTTCTATGCCACTTACGAAGCCGCGCGCCGGCACGCGAGCACTGATGGCGAACTGTATAACGCTCTATTGGACCGGGATCGTAGTGCCGTTCCCGAACACCAGGTTGCCGCCCTGCACGACCGCGATAGCGAACGGCAAATCATTACCGGGCGGCGCGTCGGAGGGGACTTCGAACGCGACTTCGTAAACACCGATCATGTTAGACGCGTACTTGGCGGAGACCACGCGCACCCCACCGTTGTTGACGCCAACGACAATCGATGCCGTGATCGGCTGGTCCGTGCCTGGAATTCCGACCTGGTTTGTGCCTACAGGCGGAGTCGTTTGGCCTAGGCCGGTCGCATACATACGGATGACCTCGCCGCGCCGCGCCGGATTCTGAAGGCTAACAAAGCTCCCGTCAGGGCGCACCAGCACGGCCCGCTGCTTCGAGTCCGACATAGTCGTCAGAAAGATTCCAGGACTGACTGCCGTAATCGGCACATTTACGGTGGTCGAATCGATCCCCACGCGCACCGTTACCGGCACCGTACCCAAAGCTGCATCGCAGGGTACCTGGAAGCTCACCGATTCCTGCTCGCCGATGTGCGAGACATGGTGGATCGGCGCATAGGAAGGCCCAACCTGAATCGTCGTGTTGGCCAGCAGCAACGGAAGCGGCCCGAAGAACAGAGGCATTACAACTCCCTGGATGTCGGGGGCCAGTCCCGAGCCGATGATTGTCGCCAAACTGCATGGCGAGAGTGAGCCTTGCTGGAAACCTGCGGCGTTGTAAAAGCTGTTGGAACTGATATTCGGACCCGGTCTCCGGACTGTAAGCGAGAAGCTCTGAGTAAGATTTCCACTTGGCAAGCTGACAGTCGCGGTGACCGCTACCGGCCCAGCTTGAGCGCCCGCCGTAACTCCGGTTGATGCTTGGCCCTGAGCATTCGTGGTGGCGCTTGGTGTATCGAGAGTGGCCGTTCCACTGCTCACAACAAATTGCACACCGACTCCGGGCACAGGCTGTCCGCTGTTGTTGACCTGCACGACAAGTTGATTCGCAAACGGTGTGTTGATGGGCGTCGTTTGGCCGTCGCCGCTCAGCTTCTGTATGTCGGTCACAGTTATGTTGATGGTGGCGGTAAAAGCAAATGCGATAGCCGGGTTGTTCGCCACGCTCACCGTGATCTGTACGGGTCCGGCGGTATTTCCGAGCGTAACTCCCGTTGAAACCCGCCCGTTCGCATCGGAAGTGCTCACGGTATTAAAGAGGGTGGCCGTGCCCTGCGTCACCTGCCAGATTACGTTCTGTCCGCTGAGTGGAATCCCAGCCTGGTCATCTACTTCCGCAACCAACGGGCCCGGCAGCCGCGCGCCCGCATTACCGGATTGGTTATTGCCGCTGAGTAACTTGATCATTCCCGGAAGACCGGGTGTGACATTAAAGCGGATCGGCGTGGTGAATTGTGCAAACTTGCCGCCCACGGCTATGGTGAATTGTCCCGAGCCCGGCGGACCGCTGAGGATCACATTGCAGATCGCCGATCCGGTAGCGTCGGTGAGCACGGTTCCCGGTGTGATACCAGGCTGTGAAGCGCAAGTTGCAGTCCGGGTGACGCTAGCGGGATTCACCAGCCGCAGCTCCACGCCAGATACTGGGGAACCTTGCAATGAGGTCACCGCTACCTGGACCGGCGTGTCCGCCTGCCCGCCCGAGGGACCCGTGATCGTTGTTCCTGGCGCGGGAGACTGGACTGCGACCTGTACTTGATTGACACCCGTTGTCGGATCCGTCACTGCTACGGTCTCGGTGAAACTCACACTTGAAGCGCCGACACTGGCTGTGATTGTGCCTTGCGCATATCCCACGAAGCTGGTGCCGAGCGGAGGAGGCATCTGCAAGGTGTTGCTGGTTTGCCCCGCGGCATCGGTCGTCGTCTGCGCGGCTAAAAGCGTTGGAGTAGTGGTTCCTGAGGTCGCCGTCCATGAGACGGCGACATTTGGTATTGGATTCCCCGCGGCATCTTTTACGATCACGACGAGCGGATCGAACGTCTTGACGCCCCCGGTTGTGCAAAGCGGACAAACGATCTGACCGTTGCCCGATACGATCGAAACCGTTTGGGAAAATACCGCGCCGGACGAAAGGAACAACAAGGTTCCAACGCCGAGGTAAAGCCGCTGCATAGATAACATTCTGTTCGGCTCCTTCAGTGAAAGAAGATATTGGTAAACCTGTCGGACGCGGGAGAGAGTTAGTGTAGCATCAATGCGCAGTCGGGCAGAAGGGTAGACAAGTCAAAAGTGTGAGCAAAAAAAAAGACCGGCGAAGGAGGATCGCTCCTTCGCCGGTCGTCAGGATACAGCCGGTTAACTGACTAGTAGCCCAACTGCTCGCCACTGCCGACACCGGCAGACGGGAACGGATCAGCCGTGCGCGCGGGATCTGGGATCACGAGCGCCAGGTAACCCATTGCCAGGTTGCGCGCACCAAGATCGCTGATGAACGCAAAGCCGTGGGCATACTGGAAGTTGCAAATTGCGATGATGTAGCCCTGGAAGTTCGGCGCTACCGAGGATGCCAGTGCAGCGTAGACCGTGCCTGGCGCGACTGTCGGACTAGTAATCGCGGCAGGTGCACTATCCCCATAGAAGTTCCAGGTACACGTGCCCGTTTGAGTCGAGGTGCCGAACGGATCCGCCGAGGTATTGGCAATTGCCAAGCCTGTATCGAAGCCGTTCTTGTTCGAGACAAACGGGAACAATAGGTTGGTGCGACAGACTAAGACGTTTAGCACCGGTGTAGCTGTCGAGGTGTCAATGAAGCGCGGAATCGGATAAGAAGCCGTCTGCGCGGTGGCACCTGTCGTGGCCGGGAATACAGGCGGCGTCGGAGCAAAGCTACCATTGACCGTGGCTTGGCCGATTGCCGGTGAGTTGTTGGCCGGGTTCGCGGTTGTGGTTGCCCAAACGTTGAACGTGAACGTGTCGATCGAAAGCGGCTGAGCAGCGAGCACCTCCCAGACGGCGATTGCCGTGCTACCGTTCACGATGGGAATTGCCGCCGCGGGTTGACCGGCGATCGTAGTGCTACTCGGAGTCGGGAAGAAGAACCCGCTCTCGGTTCCCACCAACCGAGCGACACTGGCGCCCGGAACAGGCTGCGATATGGTGGAGATAAACAGTGTCACCCCGGCAGGCAGATTGTTAAAGGTCGCTTTCAAGCGGGTGCCGAAGTCCGCCAAACCAGCACCTGGATAGGCCGCAGGAGCGTAGAAGCCGGATTCTGCGTTGTAAATCAGACCCGGGATATTCTGCGGCACCGGAGCCGGCGAGGTTTCCGTATCGGTGAATGGCGCGCTCGTTCGCGTCTTAAACGCCGTGGCGAAATTTTCTGTGTAAGTCAAAGTCGCAACGAGACCATTTGTGACGGACACGCATTGCTTGATGGCTAGCGAATTATCCACCGAGAACTTGAGGCCCGGAGATACGAAACCGATGATTTGCTGCGGATTGTTGATCGGTACCGACGATGACGTCACTCCCGAAGTGGCCGGCGTCGCAGAAATCAAAGCGATCACCTGACCCGGGGTTCCCGAAGCGCCGGGCGCCACTGCGCTGGCGTTTGCTCGAATGTTGGTGAATCGATAGACGCGGGTACCTGTTGTTCCCGGAGGCTCGATCGGAACGCCAATCCAGGTGATCGAATTTCCCGAAACGGTCCCGGTGAACGCATTCACCGCAGTGGTTCTGAATTCGTTTCCAGCACCATCACCACTTATCGTGCAGGACGGTGCAGTCGTGCACGGCCTTAAACCGGGATTGGATGCTGTACCCGGTTCGTCAATCAATAGCAGCGCTTCAGAGTTTCCCGGGGGCGTGGTCATCAGCCGGCTCGTCACGCTCGTGTTTAAGAAGATCGTGATGTTCGCCTGCGGCACCGGGGCGCCAGGGGCAGTTACCGTGCCGCCGGTGCAGTTCAACACCACGTCGCCCGTCAGCTCAGTGAGGCCTTCCGCTCGCAATAGCGGCGGCACACCGGCGTTGGCGACGCACTGAAACGCCGCGGTTTGTGCGCTCGCCGTGGAAACTATACCCATCAACAGCAGGGCCCCGGCGAGCGCAGGTAGATATCTGCGAAAATCTGCCATTTCCTTCTCCTTGTGAATTGCGTCTTTGAATCGGTCGAAGTTCTCTTCCAACCTGAGCCTCAACGAAGTCTCAATACTTTTACACCTAGGGAACTTCTCCGTGTCGGGCGGAGATTCAAGATCTGCCGGCAACCCTCAAGCGGGCCTCCGGGTGCTACGAACTGCCCCCTGCTTGCTCATTCGTCTTCTCTGTTTTCTTTCTTCAACTTCTGTGCTAGCAGGGTCGAAACGCAAAATTGCTGCACTGTTGGACGCGGTAAAGCTATTCATACCGTATCGTCTTCACTGGTGTCAAGCGAAATTCTTTGCCTTCAAGCTGAAACGGCCAATAAGGCTCTCCCCGGGAGCTACGCGCCCGAGGTTTGACACGCCACGAATTAGAGCATGTCTCAATTCCAGAGTCAATACTTTCACACCGAATGGTCCCTCTTTTGTAACTTTCTCCGCGTATGAAATTGCCAATTGAGGTCACCACATTTTTGCAGGACTCATTTACTGAGAGTGAGACGACGCACCGTGCGTACACCGTGCGTGCGGAATCGTCCATTCAAGCTTTATAGCTCTCTTGCAAGATGAGGGTGTGAGTCCCTTTACCTGGCCCGTATGGAAGCAAGTTCGTGAGCGCGATCTGACAGCGCTCTCCGGACCGTCCGTCTCGACTCGCAGCGCCAATCTGATGCCTCGCACCCGCCTGGCGGACCGCGTCGTCAAATCGGTCTGTCCCTACTGCGCTGTGGGCTGCGGTCAGGATATTTACGTCCGCAATGGCGAAATCATCGACATCGAAGGCGATACCGACTCTCCGATATCCCGCGGCTGTCTATGCCCGAAAGGCGCCGCGACCTACCAGTTAGTGACCGGCTCCCATCGAAGTCATAACGTACTATACCGCAGACCCTACGGCGCCGAATGGCAGCAGATCCCGCTTGAACAGGCGATGGATATGGTGGCCGACCGCGTGCGGAATACTCGCGAAGCGAACTGGGAGCATACCAGCGATGAAGGCCAGAGACTGAACCGCACGCTGGCGATCGCGCACCTGGGAGGGGCCACGCTGGACAACGAAGAGAATTACCTCATCAAAAAGCTATTCACTGCGCTCGGTATCGTTCAGATCGAAAATCAGGCGCGTATCTGACATTCGTCCACGGTCCCCAGTCTGGGGACCTCATTCGGGAGAGGCGGAGCTACAACCTTTCAGCAGGATCTTGCGAACTCTGATTGCATCGTGATTGAGGGCTCGAACATGGCGGAGTGTCACCCGGTAGGGTTTCAGTGGGTGATGGAAGCCAAACGACGCGGCGCCACTATCATTCATGTCGATCCACGCTTCACTCGCACCAGTGCGGTGGCCGATCTCTATGTACCAATCCGCGCCGGCACCGATATCGCGTTTCTGGGCGGCATCATTCGCTATATTCTCCAACACGAGGCGTACTTCAAGGAGTATGTCGTCGCTTACACGAATGCGGCAGCAATTATCTCCGATGAGTTTTTGGATACCGAAGATCTGGGCGGGCTCTTTAGCGGTTGGAACCCGGAGAACCGGCAGTACGATATTCGTTCCTGGTCTTACAAGGGCCGGGAGGTCACCCCGGCAGCCGGCGCGCGAGAGATGTTCACCGGAGAGCCTTACTCCGAGCGCGCTACCCAGGTACACGCGGAAGAGTTCGATTTTTCACTCCAGCATCCCCGCTGCGTGTTTCAGATTTTGAAGCGGCACTATTCGCGTTACACGCCGGAGATGGTGCAACAGATCTGCGGAGTGCCCGCCGAATTAATGGTGCGCGTGGCCAAAACGCTGTGCCAAAACTCCGGACGCGAACGAACCTCGGCGTTCTGCTACGCCGTGGGCTGGACACAACATTCAATTGGCGTCCAATATATACGCACCGCCGCGATCATTCAGCAACTGCTCGGGAATATAGGCCGTCCGGGCGGGGGAATTATGGCTCTGCGCGGCCACGCATCCATTCAGGGCTCAACTGATATTCCGACTCTGTACAACATACTGCCGGGCTACCTGCCGATGCCTAAGGCCGGCAATGACCCAACCTTTGAGAAATACATAGAGAACAATCACGCCTATGCAGGCTGGTGGAGCGAGTTTTCCAAGTATGCCGTCTCGTTGCTGAAAGCTTACTTCGGGGATGCGGCCACTAGGGAGAACAATTGGTGCTACGAGTATCTACCTGTGCTAACCGGCGACCACTCCCATATGGTCACTTACGCCGCCATGGCCGACGGGGTAGTGAAAGGCTATTTCATGATGGGAGAGAATGCGCTGGTCGGCTCGATGAACGGCGCGTTCCAGCGCGCGGCGATGCGCAAGCTGGACTGGCTGGTTGTGCGCGACTTCCAATTGATCGAGAGCGCGGAGTTCTGGCGAACTGCTCCGGAGATCGAAAGCGGGGAGGTGCGTCCAGAAGAGATCCCGACCGAGATATTTTTCTTCCCCGCTGCGGCCCACACGGAAAAAGACGGCAGCTTCACCAATACGCAGCGGCTTTTGCAGTGGCATCACAAGGCCGTCGAGCCGCCGGGCGACTGCCGGAGCGAGCTGCATTTCATGTATCATCTCGGCCGGCGATTGAAGCGGCTTTATGCCGATTCGACCGATCCGAAAGACCGTCCGATACGAGATCTCACCTGGGATTATCCAACGCGAGGTCCTATGGAGGAACCGGACGCGGAAGCCGTGCTCCGCGAGATCAATGGCTACCGCGTTCCGGACGGCAAGGCCATGTCTTCCTTCTCCGAGCTTGCCGATGATGGTTCTACCGCCTGCGGCTGCTGGATTTATTGCGGCTGTTACCAGGACGGGGTGAACCAGCCGGCGCGCAGAAAACCCGGAAGTCAACAGTCCTGGGTTGCACCGGAGTGGGGCTGGGCCTGGCCTGCCAATCGGCGAATCCTGTATAACCGGGCATCAGCCGACCCCGAAGGCCGCCCATGGTCGGAACGTAAGAAATACGTCTGGTGGGATGAACAGCAGCACCATTGGACCGGATTCGATCAGCCCGACTTCATCCGCGATCGTCCTCCATCCTACCGTCCGCCGGAAGACGCCACGGGCCTGGCCACAATTTCCGGCATCGACCCGTTCATCATGCAGGCTGACGGCAAATCGTGGCTCTATGCGCCGAACGGTCTGCATGATGGACCGCTGCCCACGCATTATGAGCCACAGGAGTCGATCGTGCGGAACCTGCTCTACGGCCAGCAGTGCAGCCCGGCGCGCATGGAATGGCAGCGGCGTGAAAATCCGTATCATCGCGCCTGGGGCGACCCCGAGTTCCCATATGTGCTCACCACGTATCGGCTCACCGAGCACCATACGTCAGGCGCCATGAGCCGCTGGCTGGCCTGGCTATCCGAGCTGCAGCCGGAAATGTTCTGCGAAATCTCACCGGAGCTGGCGCGGGAAAAGGGCCTGACTAACGGCTCGTGGGCAACCATTCGCACCGCGCGCGCCGAAATCGAAGCTCGCGTGCTGATCACAAGCCGCCTCCGTCCGCTTAAGATCGCGGGGCAATGGGTGCATCAGATCGGGCTTCCGTACCATTGGGGCCCGGCCGGTTTATCGCGCGGGGATTCGGCGAATGAGTTGATCCCGTTTGTCGCCGATCCGAATGTCTCGATACAGGAGTCCAAGGCGTTCACCGGCAACATCGAGCCGGGACGCCAAAGCCGCAAGCGCCGCGCCGCGACCACTGGCCCACTCGCGATGCGTACCGAAGGAGAAGCTGAGTGCTGGCGGGACCTACCCGTTGCGCGCCGCCGCACGGTCGGCAGGCACGGTGTAGTAACGGGCAAATCGCAGGCCGGAGAAGAGACGTAATGCCTAAAGGGTTTTTCACCGACACCACGGTGTGCATCGGCTGCAAGGCCTGCGAGGTTGCCTGCAAACAATGGAACCAGTTGCCCGAAGACGGCTTATTCTTCAGCGGCATGTCTTACGACAACAGCGTGCAGCTTGGCGCCTCAACGTGGCGGCACGTTGCATTTATCGAACGGCCGGTCCCTCTATCCGGCCAGGACAACGGAAGCTTTTCCTGGCTGATGATGTCCGATGTCTGCAAGCACTGCCGCCGCGCCGGCTGCCTGGAGGCATGCCCGACGGGCGCGATCATACGCACTGAGTTCGATACCGTTTACGTACAGCCGGATATCTGTAACGGGTGCGGATATTGCGTGGCCGCCTGTCCATTCGGCGTAGTTGACCGAGAGCCGAAGGACGGCCGCGCCTGGAAATGTACATTGTGCTATGACCGCCTGAAGGGTGATCTAGAACCCGCCTGCGCGAAGGCCTGTCCTACCGATTCGATTCTCTTCGGCGAGGTAGCCGATATGCAGCAGAAGGCGCGGCGGCGCTTGCATGAACTCCACGAGCGAGGGGTCGTGGAAGCATACCTCTACGGCATGGATGCCGAAAGCCAGCCGGGCACCGAAGGCTTGAATGCGTTTTTCCTGCTAGTGGACAGGCCCGAGGTTTATAATCTGCCACCCAATCCGACCGTTCCGACCAAGAAAGTGCGAGAGAGCTGGCGGTCGGCGGCTCTTGCATCGCTTGGGCTGTTGGCTGCGGCGATCGGCGCCGTATGGTCAAGCCGATGACCCCAAGCGTCGACGAGCCGACTTATTACGACAGGCCGGCCCTCAAAGAGCCGGTCTGGATCTGGTCAGTACCTGCCTACTTCTACGCCGGCGGCCTCGCCGGTGCCGCGATGACGCTGGGATTGGCAGCACAGATAGCAGGAGGCTCCAGACTCCGGCGATTCGCGGAGCGCTGTAGATGGATTGGCGCGCTCGGAGGCGGCTTGGGAAGCATCTTACTGATTGCGGACCTCGGCCGCCCCGAGCGATTCCTCTATATGCTCCGCGTTTTCCGCCCGACGTCGCCCATGAGCATCGGTTCGTGGGTCCTGGCCACTGCGACGCCGCTTTCCGCGGGTTCGGCTCTGCTCACCCGGGCCAGTGGGTTCCGGCGTATCCTTGGCAATTGGTTTGGAATCCAGGCCGGTATTCTCGGATTACCGCTGGCCACCTACACAGGCGTTCTCCTTTCAAATACTGCCGTTCCTGTGTGGCAGCAGGCGCGGCGCGAACTGCCGCTGCTCTTCGGCGCCTCCGCGGCTGCAAGCCTCGCATCGTTGCTTGAATTGCTGCCGTCCAACGCCAGCGAGCGCCACGTTGCGGCTCGCCTTGGATTAGTCAGCCGCGGCTCGGAACTGGTCGCGGCCCGGCTGGTCGAGCGCGCGGTAACGCGGGTTCCCGGAGTTGGGCAGGCGCTTATTACCGGAGCCGCAGGCGCGCTCTGGACGACCTCGGCGATCCTGACTGCGGCCAGCCTGGTCCTCTCTCTCGCGCCCGTCTCCTTTCGCGGCAAGCGCAGCCTGACGGGAGCCATGGGCACCCTCGCCGGTCTAGCACTGCGGTTCGCCGTGTTTCAGGCGGGCCGTGCATCGGCCCGGGACCCGCGCGCTACTTTCCGCTCTCAGCGCGCGGGGCTGTAGCTCTTTGCGCCTTAACAGCCTGGCGTGTCGCACGCAACGTGTTCTCCAGTGATTCGCGCGGCAGGCTCTTAACAATCGGACCAATCATCCAGCCAAGTCCCGTGGGAACATCGCGAGTAAGCGAGATTGCTTCGCACTCTACATATACGCCGCCGTCGCGCTCCTGGAAACGCCAGTATGAATTCAAGCGCCAGAGAAAGCCATGTCCGCTCCCGGCCGGCAGCTCGCGTTCCTGCGGTTTTCCTGCATCCTCCACTTCCGCTATCTTTGTGCTGCGCGAGATGCTGTATGCGCGCCGGGCATCAAGCCGCGTGTAGCGCACATCGTGCTCCGTGTTCAGGATCACGGTGAGCACTTTCTTTTTGAGCAATCGCAGAAAGATATGAAATTGATCGCCGTTGCGGCTTACGAGCTTGGAATCGACAACTTCGGGTTGGTAGTAGTCGCGATGACGATCGTACTGCTGCACCAGGCCCAGTGTCTGGTCGAGCGTTGCTCCGGAGATGAATGCGGCGCCGATCCAGTCATGAATCAGCCCCGATGGCACCTCGATCAACTCCTTATCGTCAAAGGGCTCAACGACAATATCGCCTTTGCGCACGCGGGAGAGGCGCTCGCCACTTCGCCCCGCCCAGAGGAAACCGGAGTCACTGCGATCCTCGGCTTGGATGCGCGTTTCAGCGCTGCGTATATACCGGTCAAACGCCGCATTCGTCTCAGGTGAAAGCTCCGTGGCGGCAGCGGCTGCGCCGGCCAGCGCCGCCATGAGCACGTGCGACACTCGCTTCCAGGGCATTCAGTACAATGATCTCATTTGAATGCGGGTCCCCTAAAGGTTTCGATTCTCGTGCCGCTTTACAATGAGGAGGAGTTTATCGCGGCGCTGCTCGAGCGCGTGCTCGCAGCTCCTCTGGGAGAGGCTCTCGAACGCGAGATCATCGTCGTGGACGACGGCTCGACCGACGGCTGCGCCGAGATCGTCGACGGATTTTCAAAGCGCTTCCCCGCGATCCGGCTCTTCCGTCATCAACGCAACCAGGGCAAAGGCGCCGCCATCCGCACGGCCCTGGCTCATGCGCTCGGCGATGTCTGCCTGATTCAGGATGCCGATCTCGAATATGATCCGCGCGAGTATCCCAAGCTGTTGAACCCGATCTGCGACGATCGGGCCGACGTTGTTTTCGGCTCGCGCTTTTTAGTATCTGGTGAGCGGCGAGTCCTTTACTTCTGGCATTCGATAGCAAATCGCGTACTCACTGGCCTGTGCAATGTGGCGGCGGATCTCAATCTGACGGACATGGGAACGGGCTACAAAGCGTTTCGCACGTCGCTGCTGCGAAGCATTCCAATCCGCAGCAATGGATTCGGGATCGAGCCGGAGCTGACGATCAAGGTTGCGCGGCGCGAGGCCCGGATTTATGAAACTCCCGTCAGCTATCATGGCCGCACTTACGACGAAGGAAAGAAGATTCGCCCGCGCCATGCGCTCCAGATCGCGGCCAGCATCCTGCGGTATGCCATCACCCAAGATCTGTACCGCGATTCCGGTCACGAGACGCTCGAAGCCCTGGCCTCTGCGCCGCGATTTAACGCGTGGATGGCGGATACGATCCGGCCTTACGTTGGTAAACGAGTTTTAGAGATCGGAGCCGGCATCGGCAATCTGACCCGCCTGCTGGTGCCCCGCCGGCAGTTCTATGTGGCCAGCGACATCGAACCGGAACATCTGGCGCGCCTGAAAAGCCGCTTGCAGCATCGGCCGAATCTTTGCGTGCGCCGATGCGATTTGGCCAGCCGCTCGGATTTCGAACCGTTAGCAGGTCTGGTCGACACGGTAATTTGCCTGAACGTGCTGGAGCACGTGGAGAACGACACGCAGGCGCTCGCGAACATGAAGGTT